>OBLR010000458.1_pt1 | contig 10189 bp, 12 predicted proteins | sample 1519891 | NCBI WGS metagenome assembly OBLR01 (sample SAMEA3113583, study PRJEB22503) | soil metagenome | reverse complement strand
GCAAGGGCGACCACGTGAACGTGGGCGTCGGCGGCTGGGAGTACGAGGGGCCGAGGCTGCGCGAGCATCTGCACCGGCTCTGCGCCGCGTATGCGCTGCCCGAATCGAAGCTGACCTCGTTGCGCGGGTTTCGCCTTCCAATCGCCCGGCCGGGGTCTCGGCTTGCGCGCGGGCGGGCGCTGGTCGTCGGCGACGCGGCCGGGCTCGTCGACCCCTTCTCCGGGGACGGCATCCACGAGGCGTTCCTGAGCGCGCGGCTGGCCGCCGAGACAGTGGTCGAGCTCCTGGCTGGAACGACACCCAGCCTGGAGGCGTACGAGGCCCGCGTCAGGTCCGCGCTCGCCTTCCAGCTCGAGGTCTCGTGGACGGCCAAGGTCGCGCTCGACCGCTTTCCGCGGGCGCTCTTCACGGTCGGGCGCTCCGAGTACGTCCAGCGCGGGCTCCAGCGGCTCGCGCGAGGCGAGCTCGAGCCGGATCCGCGCCGCAGGCGCTCGCGGGCCGGCCGCCGCGCACTAGCTCTGATCGGCCGCGGCGGGCCGCGACTCGAACCCGTGCAGGCCTAGCCTAGGCAGCGTCGAGCGCGCGCGGCAGCTCTTCCGCCTCGTCTCCGGACGTCTCGACAGCCGCCTGCCAGTCGGTCGCCCGCTCGAGGCCCGCCTCGAGCCGCTCGAGCTTGCGGTCGGCCTCGCCGTACTTCGTCTGCGCGTTCCCGAGGTGCTTCCCGACCACTTCGAAGTCGGTGCGGAAGCGCTCGAAGTCCTTGCCGAGCTGTGCGCAGTAGGCCATGACTTCCTGTGCGTGGTGCTCGATCTGGAGGCCCTTGAGGCCCAGCACGATCACGCCCAGATAGGCGTGGAAGGTCGCCGGAGAGACCGGAAACACCCGCTTCTCGAGCGCGTACTGGAAGAGCGCGCCCGTCTTCCCGCACACCAGCTCGTAGTAGACGGACTCCGAGGGCAGGTACATGAACGCAAAGTCGTAGGTGCCCTCGGCGGGGCGGATGTACTTCGAGGCGATTGCGTCCACGTGCGTCTTGACGTCGCGTCCGAACGCCTTCTCGGCGAGCTCGCGCTCGGCGTCCTCTGCGGCCTCGACGACGCGCTCGAAGTTGTCGAGCGGGAACTTGGCGTCGACCGGCAGGAGCCGATCGACCGTGATCACCGCGTCGACGCGCTCGCCGTTGCGGAAGCCGTGCTGGAGCGAGTACGCCTCGGCAGGAAGCGCGTCGCGGAGCAGGTTGGCGAGCAGCAGCTCTCCGAGGCCGCCACGCGCTTTCGGCGGGCGCAGCGCCTGCTCGAGCCGGACGAGGTCGTTGGCGCGGGCAAGCATCTGGGCGGCCGTGCCGTCGAGCTTGCCGAGGCGCTCGACGATCTGAGAGGCCGTCTGACCGGCGCTCTGCTGGCTCGACAGCAGGCGCCCGTCGAGACCTTCGAAGCGGCGGTCGACCCGCGCGTCGAGCTCCCCGAGTCGACGGTCGACCTTCTGCTCGACACTTGAAAGCCCGCGCTCGAGCAGCGTGCGGCCCGCGCGCGCCAGTAGCACGAGGAGACTGCAAAGTGCCGCTCCGAGCAGGACAAGGGCGAGTGCGTTTGCCATCCGGTCTACGAACGCTAGACGGGCGACCGGACGGCACTCGTGCGACGGGACGCGCTGCGCGCCCCGTCGGTCAAGCTCGGCTTACTCGGCGTTTACGGCGTGTCGCGCTCAGCGCGGTGCTCGGCCGCCTGCTCCCGTGCCTCCTGGGCCTGCCGCTCGGCTGCATCCGCGCGGTCCTCAGCCATTCCTTCGGCCTCCTGATGCTGACCTTCCCGTCGGCGGCTTTCGTCGCCGGTCATGTCTCCGGTCGCCTTCTTCGCGCGTCCGAGAAGCCTGTCGAGCCATCCCATTTCGCCCTCCCTTCCTTCAGTCTTGTTAAGTCAAGGTTGAGTATTGATTGTCTGGGCCGATAACGCTAGAAGAACTGCTCGGAACGAGCAAAACCCGCTGCTAGCATCGATCGACTTTGGCCAAGAAGGTACGCACACCCACGCCGCCTGCCCCGAGGAAAGTCCAGGCGCCGAAGAAGCGGACAGGACCGCGGCACCCCGCTGCCGCCCAGCCCCGTCCCCGCCTGCCGCTCTTCGCCGCCGCGGGGGCGGTCGTCGTCCTCGCCGCGATCGTCGTCGGCGTCATGGTGCTGGGTAGAGGCTCAGGCACGGACATCGCCGACGAGGTTCGCGCGGCCGGCGGCACGTACCGACAGGTGGAGGCGCGGGACAACCTGAGGCCGAACATGCGCCACGTGACCTCGCTCCCGAAGGGGTTCAAGTACAACACCAATCCGCCGACGAGCGGGCTGCATTTCCCCAGCACGATCCTCTGGGGCATGTACGACGGCCCGGTGAACCGCTTGCGCTCGGTCCACAACCTCGAGCACGGCGGCATCGTGATCCACTACGGCCCGAACGTTCCGAACGGAACGCTGGAGCAGCTGCGCGGCTTCTACCAGGACGATCCGACTGCGATCGTGATCGCCCCTCTTTCCAGTCTCGGCAACAAGATCTCGCTCGCGGCCTGGACCTTCGACCTCGGACGACTCAACGAGCGCGGCTACGAGGGAGAGGGCCGGCTCGCGATCATGCCGAGATTTGACGAGGAAATCTTCCTGGCGTTCGTCGACGAGTATCGGTTCCAGGGCCCGGAGCGCTTCGAGCCCGAAGACCTGGAGCCCGGCGAGTAGCCCTCGCCGCACGGGCTAGCCTTAGACAGCCGGGGTGGCGAAACTGGCTATACGCGCCTGACTTAAAATCAGGTGCCCCCACAGGGGGCATGAGGGTTCGAGTCCCTCCCCCGGCACAACGTAAACGCAGCTCCGGCTGACCAGGGTTCAGGGGAATCCGAGCCCAACGCCTACAAGGCGTCCGCGCTCCAGATTGAAGGTAGACAGGCCGCCAAACACGACTACTCTCTGATCGTGGGGTCCATCACGAAGGCAGGGGTCGCGGCGCTCGCATGCGCTGCGCTCGTCGCCGGCTGCGGCGGCGACGATGACGACGGCGACGCCGCCGCCGCGCAGTCGACGCCCAACCAGGTAAAGACGGCGATCTTCGAGCGCGCGTTCAGCGAGTGCGGCTCCGAGACGGTCAAGGAGCTCGCGGGCAAGCACAACGTGGCGGCCAACTCCGCGGCTGTCTCGACCGCCGTCGCCCAGTTCTGGGCGAACCAGTTCGGTGGGCACGCGGACGCCGTGCGGGAGGCGAAGCTGGGCTGCCTGCAGTCGATGGCCCTCGAGACGCCTCCGGGCCAGGACAAGCCGAAGACGGCCAAGAAGAAGACCACGACGTTCAAACAGCCGTAGAGGCGTTTTCTCAGTGCCTCTTGCCGCTCGACCGGTCTGCGCAGACGGACGCGCGGGCGAAGCCCGCACGTCGTGAGGGTCGGCGCCGTAAGCGGCGCCTTAGACCCCGCCGCGAGGCGATTATGACGGCGTGCTGCTCGTCGTCGCGATCCTCGCCGCCATCTTCTTGCTGCCGTCACCGTGGGGGATCGTCGCCGTCGTCGGCGCGACCGCGTTCGAGCTCGCCGAGATCGCGCTCTTCGTCTGGTACAGCAAGCGTCGGCGCACGACCACGGGCGCCGAAGGTCTCGTGGGCGCGATCGCCGTCGCCGTCACGAGCTGCGAGCCCGAGGGGCAGGTGCGCGTCGAAGGAGAGCTCTGGCGCGCAGTCTGCGCAGAGGGCGCGAGACCGGGCGATCGCGTCGTCGTCGAGCGCATCGAGGGCGGGCTGACGCTGGTCGTCACCCCAGTACACTCCGCGCGTGGCTGAGGTCGTGCAGCAAGCCGCCTCGGGCGCGCCTCTCGAGTGGGACACCCCCTTGTACCGGATGGCGGTTGCGCAGCTCGACCAGGCGCTCGAGCACGCGCAGGTCGACCCGACTGCAGCCACCCGGCTGCACTACCCCGAGCAGGCCGTTGTCCTCAGCGTTCCGATTCAGCTGGACGACGCCACCTGCGCCGTCTTCCCGGCCTACCGCGTCCAGCACTCGAGCGTGCTCGGGCCGACGAAGGGCGGCATGCGCTACGACCTGGAAGTGTCCCTCGGCGAATGCGCCGCGCTCGCAATGTGGATGACCTGGAAGTGCGCCCTCCTCCGGCTTCCGTACGGGGGCGCCAAAGGCGGCGTCCGCTGTAACACCAAGGAGCTTTCCCGCGGCGAAGTCGAGCGCCTGACGCGACGGTTCACGGCCGAGCTGTTGCCGTTCATCGGCCCCCAGGAAGACATCCCGGCGCCGGACATGGCAACGGACGAGCAGACGATGGCGTGGATGATGGACACCTACTCGATGCAGAAGGGCTACGCGGTGCCCGAGATCGTTACCGGCAAGCCGATCTCAGTCGGCGGCTCGGTGTTCCGCCGCGAGGCGACTGGGGCAGGAGTCGTCATCGTGACCGAGCGAGCGTGCCAGCGGCTCGGGATCTCGCTCTCGCAGCAGCGCTGCGTCGTCCAGGGGTTCGGCAATGTGGGAGCCGTCGCCGCGCAGGAGCTGGTCAGGCGCGGCGCGACGGTGATCGCCGTCTCCGACGTCTCGGGCGGCGTAGTGCGCGAGGAGGGACTCGATCTGGCCGAGCTGCAGGCCTGGGTATCCGAGAACCGCTCCGTGGCGGGGTATCCGGGCGCGATCACCATCTCGAATGCCGAGCTGCTCGCGCTTCCTTGCGACGTCCTGGTGCTCGCGGCCCGCGAGGATCAGGTCACCGCCGAGAACGCCGGCAGTGTCGAGGCGAAGCTGATCGCGGAAGGCGCGAACGGTCCGACATCGATCGAGGCGGACCGCATCCTCCAGGAGCGCGGCATCGTCGTGCTGCCGGACATCCTCACGAACGCGGGCGGCGTCACCGTCTCGTACTTCGAGTGGGTGCAGGACCTGGGCCGTCTCTTCTGGTCGCGCGACGAGATTCGCGCGCGGCTTGCGGAGAAGATGAACGACGCCTTCGACCGCGTCTGGGACCTCTCCGAGCAGCGCGGCCTCAGCCTGCGCGCAGCCGCCCTGGTCGTCGGCATCCAAGAGGTGGCCGGCGCCATGCAATCACGCGGGTTCTACCCCTGATGGCCGCACGCGCGCGCGACGCGATGGTGAGCGAGCCGACCACGCTCGACGTGTCCGCGAGTGCTCAGGAGGCAGGCGTGCGGCTTGCGCCGCCCGACGTACGCGCCGTCCTCGGCTGCGAGGACGGACGCCTTGCCGGCGTCGTCACGCGGAAGACGCTCGTCCGTGAGGTGGTGGCACCTGGTCTCGATCCGCGCACGACCGAGTTGCGGGCGATCGCCGAGCCTCCGATCTTCACGCTCGACGCCGACGCGCCGCTCGACGAGGCCTTTCACGAGCTCGAGGAGCGTGACCTCGAGCGCGTCCCGGTCGTCGAGGACGGGCGCCTCGTCGGCGTGCTCTCACGGGCCGTCGTCCAGCGCCGCCTCGCCGAGGACGAGCCGCCGAAGTCTGAGGAGACCGAATGATCCGCATCGTTTCGCTTGCCGCAGTACTCGCCGCCGTGGTGGTCTCGACTGCCGGCGCCGCACCATCCGTGGCGGGGCTCGCCGGGCCGGCGCTCACGGATGCCCTTCGGGAGGGGGGCTACGTCATCTACTTCCGCCACGCCGCCACCGACTTCTCCGAGGAGGACACCGATACACGAAACCTCCAGAACTGCCGCACACAACGGAACCTGACGTCGCAAGGACGGGCGGACGCGCGTGCGATCGGCCGGGCCTTCCGCCGTCTGCGGATCCCGGTCGGAGCAGTCCTCGCCAGCAGGTACTGCCGCACACGCCAAACCGCGCTGCTGGCCTTCGGCCGCGTGCGAACGACGACGGACCTTACGTCCCTGCCGTCGGCCTCGACGGAGCGCGAGCGCGACCGACGCGTCGCCGCCCTCCGCCGTTTGCTCGCCACGCCGCCGAGGAGAGGCGTCAATCACGTCCTGGTCGCCCACCTCTTCAACATCCAGGCTGCGGCGAACGTCTCGCTCGACGAGGGCGAGGCCGCGGTCTTCGCCCCGCGCGGCGGGACACGATTCCGCCTCGTCGCCCGAATTCGGCCCGAGAAGTGGGCAGCGTACCCCCGGCGCCTCGCCGCCTCGGCCGCGCTCCGTATCCGCGAGTACCGCGTGCCTGCCGGGACGCGGCCGCATGACGTCGCGCCGGCCCGCGACGGCGGCGTCTGGTACACGGCGCAGGGATCGGGACAGCTCGGCTGGCTCGACCCGAAGACCGGCAGGACCGAGCACATCGCCTTGGGGGCGGGTTCCGCTCCGCACGGCGTCATCGTCGGCCCCGACGGCGCTCCCTGGATCACCGACGGAGGTCTGAACGCGATCGTCCGCGTCGATCCGAGGACGCGGCGGGTGCGCCGCTACCCGCTGCCGGCGAGCGCCGGCTACGCCAACCTCAACACGGCCACGTTCGACCGCCGCGGCGTGCTCTGGTTCACGGGCCAGAGCGGGATCTACGGACGCCTCCACCCCAGGACCGGGAGCTTGCGCGTCTTCCGGGCTCCGGGCGGCACCGGCCCGTACGGCGTCACGACCACTCCCTCGGGAGCGGTCTACTACGCCTCTCTGGCGGGGAGCTACCTGGGCCGCATCGACGTCCGGCGGGGAAGCGCGACCGTACTCCGGCCGCCGACCCGCGGCCAGGGGGCGCGGCGGGCCTGGTCGGACTCGCGCGGACGCATCTGGATCAGCGAGTGGAATGCCGGCAAGCTCGGCATGTACGACCCGCGCATGCGCCGGTGGCGGGAGTGGAGGGTGCCCGGCTCGAACCCGATGCCCTACGCCGTCTTCGTGGACGACCGCGACCACGTCTGGCTGAGCGATTTTGGCTCGAACTCACTCGTTCGCTTCAACCCTGCGACCTCCCGCTTCACCCGCCTCCGTCTTCCGAGCGCTGGTGCCGACGTCCGCCAGATCCTCGGCCGCCGGGGCGAGGTCTGGGGGGCCGAGTCCGGCACGGACAAGCTCGTAGTCGTGCTGACTCGCTAACAGCAGGTGTAGGCGCCGGGAGGCGCGTCTCCCTCCACGGGTTCCGGAAGCTTCGCTGCCTCTAGCGCAGCGCCGTGGAGGAGGTCGCGCTCGCTCGCCTCGATCTCGTCGAGGCGGAAGTGAGCGAGGACCTCCCACAGGATCACGGCTCCGGCCACGATCACGGGCGCCCGCTCTGGCTCGAGCGCCGGCACCTCGCGCCGCTCGGCGATCGGCATCGCCGCGAGGCGCTCGAGCTGAGCCGCGACGGCGTCCAGGGAGAGCCGATGGCCATGGACGCGCTCCGGGTCGTATTCGGGCAACGACTGCGCCAGAGCCGCGAGGGTCGTGACCGTTCCGGCGACGCCGATCGCCGCCTTGGCGCCGACGTCGTTCGGGACGCGCTCGGCGAGAAGCGAGCGGACGGCGGCTGCGCAGTCGTTCAGCTCGGTGACGGTCGGAGGATCGGAGGAAAGGAAGCGCTCGGTCAGGCGCACCGAGCCGAGGTCGACGCTCGCACGAAAGCGGATGCCGCCCACGTCGCCGACGATCAATTCGGTCGAGCCGCCGCCGAGGTCGACGACGAGCGTGGCTTCTTCGAGAGTGCGACCGAGGGTGGCGCCGCGGAAGGTCAGCGACGCCTCGTCGTCTCCGGAGAGCAGGCGGGTCGTGAAGCCGTAGCTCCACTCGACCTCGCCGAGGAACGCCTCCCCGTTCTCCGCGTCGCGGACCGCGCTCGTCGCGACTGCGAGCGCGCGCTCGGCGCCGAGCCCCTCGAGCTCGCGCCGGTAGTCGGTGAGGCAGTTGCGCACGCGTGTGATCGGCAGCGGCAGAAGACGGCGCCGCGCGTCGACGCCCTCGCCGAGGCGCGTGATCTCCACGCGGCGCTCGACGTCGTCCGCGCCGCCGTCCTCGACGTCCGCGACGAGCAGCCGGGTCGTGTTCGTGCCGAGATCCAGGGCGGCTACGCGCACGGCAACACGGTACTCAGAAGCCGCCTTGCGGTCTCGCGCGGCTTCGACCGGTCAGTGCAGACGGAGCACGGGCAGAGCCCGCGCTCCTGATGGTCGGCGCCGACGAGTCGGCTCCTTGGCGGCTATACTGCTCGCCGCGACGCGGGGTGGAGCAGTCAGGTAGCTCGCCGGGCTCATAACCCGGAGGTCGCAGGTTCAAATCCTGCCCCCGCTACTACAAAGGCCCTGCTAAGCGGGGCCTTTTGTTTGCAAACTAGCCCCGCCGTCCTACCTTCTCAGCGGAGGTGATGAGACAGACTCTAAGCCGTCGAGGCTGGCCATTCGACCCAGGATTCAAGGCGGAATCCTGAGGTCGCTAATGGGTCCATATCGTGCCCTGCATCCGGACCCCTGGATCGACGGTGCTCCGATGGAATCGGAGTGAAAGGCGTGCGTGGGGGGTCGCGGGAGCGACGGGACTCGATCCTTGAATTTACACCTCACGACATCGAGATCCGGCTCTAAATCGACGCCTCCGTACCGGCCCTGGGCGGCAACGGCTCGCAATGAGGGGCAACAGTTTCGGCCATCTAGAGCCGTTTTCGCGACTGCCACCGGTTGCCGCTGATCGGGCCCTGAACGGACCCGATCAGGTCGGCCTACGACGACGGTGGCCTGGGGTCAGTCGAAGCCGTCGCCGTTGTCGTTCACGCATTCCGTCACGGTGAAGTCCGCTCTTGTGAGCACGAGCGTCGTCGTCCCGTCGGCGAAACTCTCGGTCGTCACCCCGTTGAGGCTGATGTTCGAGATGTCCTTCGTCGATGTGATCGCCAGCTGGCAGTCGGTGAGCTGGAACGTCACCGTCGCCGTCGGATCAGCTGCGGCGCTGCTCACCGACAACGCGACCGCGGCGAGAGCCAGGACGGAGACGATCAGTGCTTTCCTCACGCCGGCACGCCGGCCGCGAGTGCCTTGACGTCTTCGGTGCTCAGCGGCTTGCCGCCGATGCCCCAGTCGCCGCTTGCGACCTCCTCGACGACGACCCAGGTGACCGAGCGCATGTTCTCGCCTTCGATCGAGACCATGGCGTCGGTGAGGCGTTCGACGATCTCGCGCTTCTGGTCGGGCGTGAAGACATCCTCGATGAGCTTGACGTTGATGAGTGGCATCGTTCCTCCTAGAGACTGGATTGGCTTGCCGTGCCTCAGGCGCGCGAGGCGATGTCCTGGTTGACGCGTTGGGCGTCGTCGCCGGCCATCGAGTTCCGCCCCAGGAACTGGCCTATCTCTCGAGCGACGGGCTCCGGCCGCTGGATCTGCAGGAGATGGCCGACCCCCTCGATCGTGGATTCCTCGACGTACGGCAGCGAGGCGCGAAGGAAGTCGGCGATCTCGACCCACAGCGGCTGGGTCTCAGCGCCGAGGACGGACAGGACGGGCCGGTGGATGGCGGCTGCCTGCCCGGCGCCGAACGTCCAGTCCGCCAACGATGCCAGCTCGATGCCGAAGAAGGTGTCTGCGTCCTTGATCGACTGCGTAACCACGCCGGGAATCCGCTCCTCGAGCAGGGCTCGGCACGTCGCCCAATCGAGCCCGCTTGCGGCGGCCACGAACATGGCGAACGCGCCCGAGTGGTCGCCGCTACGGTAGGCCTCGAAGACCGGGGCGGCCTGTTTGAGGAAAGCCTGTCCGCGGGGCAACGACACCAGCGTCGGCTCCAGCAGGGTCAACGTGTGGACGACCTCGGGATGGTCGAGGGCCATCTGGGCGGCGATCGCCGCGCCGGTCGAGTGGCCGACGATGTGGGCGTGCCGGACACCGAGATGGTCGAGCAACGCCGCGGCGTCGGCGGCATGGTCGGCGATGCTCACCGGCGGCGGGGTGTGGGTGCTGCCGACCCAGCCTCGCTTGTGGTACCGGATCAGCTGGTAACGGTCGGCGAGCGCCGGCTCGGAAAGGAGCGGCAGGAAGCAGTCGGCGAGGAGCATGTCGATGAGCAACACCGGCTCGCCCGATCCGACCACCTCGTATTCCAGCTCGACGCCGTTGACCTCTACGCTCTCCATGGATCCTCCTCGTTCGCTCGGGGTCTTGTGGTTCCTAACCCAGATGCGTGAGCACGACTGTTACGGCGGTAACTCCGACGGTTACGCGGGCCAGCCATGAGCGATCGTGGGGGTGAGGCCCTCGTCCAGCGGGCCCGCGACGCGGCAGCGCGGGGCGACTGGCAGCAGGGCTTC
>OBLR010000457.1_pt1 | contig 10200 bp, 13 predicted proteins | sample 1519891 | NCBI WGS metagenome assembly OBLR01 (sample SAMEA3113583, study PRJEB22503) | soil metagenome | reverse complement strand
CAAATTACTTCGACTTTTCTTCTTTATGCTATATTGAAATTGCAAAGCAATTAGGCTTAACCAACAGAAACACTAGGGACTAACTCTCCTCTTACCGATCCTATTTCTCCAATCCAATACATATGCTACTATCTTGTTCGATTGATTCTTTGATACTAATACTGTTAAACGGATAGGTCCTCTGATATATTACCCATATTCTATTCCTTGAATCCTACAGGCAATTTACTCATTTGTTCCAGCAGCACCCTGCTCCGACTTAGAACCTGTTTCTGCTGCACCAGCAGTACCTTTAGCCATACCCTTTTTCCTTGCTATTTCTGCTGCTTCTTCTGGATTGGTTCCTGTCTGTCCTGGTTCTGTTATCTTTTCTGTCATTTCTCTTTTGACCGCTGTAGGTTCGTGTTCCTTTATTTTCGCCGGAGTCATTGGTTCTTTTTCTCTGTACGAAGTCAACGGATCATCTTTTCTTCCTGTTTCAGTCCCAGGAGCACCCTCTTCATATTTACCCGTACTCGTATCTTTTTCTTTAGTAGAAGTGCGTATTTGCTTTTGTCGTTCTGCTTCGGTCTTGGCTTCTCTAACAAGGGTTTGAATTTCCTCAGATGTTGGCTCGGTGTCCCTTTCAAACCTTGCTCTTACAAAGTCACTTGGTACATTAAGATATAATGAACTGCCATCATAGTTGCTAATACAGGCTTTTGGAATATAGTAATGATGAACCTTCGCTACTCCTTGTCTCACGACTACAAACTCGTTTCCAACCCTTTCAACATCCCCCATATCAATGCTATCATCTGCTCTTACGTGTTTGTGAATTACTTCTGCCCATTCTATATTAACCTCCTCACCAGTAGTTTCACTTTTTGTACTCACTCCAGGCTCTGGTGCCATAAATGGCACTCCATGTAAAAACTGTGGTTTTTCTTCGTCCACCTTCTTCTTTTGCTCTTGATATTCTTGAGTTTGGATTTCTGATTCAGATGGAGGACTATTTCTTTCCCATTTACTTTTGATCTCATCTTTTGAAAGAGAAGTTTGCAGTTTATCTCCATCAAAATACTCAATATAGTATTTTGGAATGAAATATCTCTTCTTTCCTACTAGACCCTCTTTGACTTTTACAAAGTGGGGGGCTACCTCCTCTACCTTGCCCATATCACTATTGTCTTTTGATCTTACTTTCTTACCTTTGAGTTTCTCCCATGGTACACTTACCATTTTTGTAGATGGTGGTGTAGAGACTCCTGTTGCCGATGTTCCCGGTATTGGAGCGTATCTAGGAATATTATTATCAAAGTCTGGATACTGTTTCTTAACTGATTCCTTTCTTTGTATATAGTCCGGAGTTTCAAAGTCTGATAGATCTTGGGGTGGACCTTCCCTTTCGAATCTTTCTTTTACATTTTCTTTTCTAAGTGCTACCCAAACGCTGTCACCATCATATCCTTGAACATAATATTTCGGAATAAAGTAAATCTTTTTTCCTATTTTACCTTCTTTGATTTCAATATAATCTTTTGTTGCATTCTGGATTTTTCCTAAATCTTTATCATCACTTGATTTTACTTTCTTGTCTTTTGCTTCATCCCAGGATAAAATGATACTGCCGCTATTCATATGTGCAAATTATACAGCATATGATTTAATGGTTATGTTTTATGTTCTGTTAAAAGGAATATCTCTATTTATAGTGTATAAAACAGCTGAAATACTGTATTGGATGGTTCTCTATGATGCTGTTCATAGGAACAGTAATTCTGTCAATACTATAAATATAATCCTGTTTGCTATTAGATATTATACTGATGGCTAGTTGTCTAATCAATTAGGTATATTTTGTTACTGCTGAGAATTTGTGTTAGTATCGTTCAAGCTGGACTTTGGTTGCAACCTTTTACATCACCATTTGCAACGTGCAAAAAGGTGACTAACTTCGGAACTCCAATTGTCAACCTGTACAATTAGTTGTCCATATATAGCCTTAGAGGTTATAATGTTACTTCCAATCAGCTATTTGCAAGTAAAATGAGGCTCTCCATTGACCGTGTATAAAACAGTTGAAATACTAATGTGATGATTTGCTTGCTTTAGCACCTTCGATTACTCCAATTAATCCAGACTGCGGATAGTAGGTTTGAACATACTTCCAGCCTGACTTCTCTAGCAAGGAAGAATATTCTTCGACAGTCCTTTCTCTTCCGGTTCCCCAACACATCATATGTATATCAAAAAGTTTTGAAAAATGTGGCTTTTCTGGCTGTGTAATCAAGTGTTCGACAATAAACACTCTTCCATCTAGAGAAGAACAAGACCTGTTAATATTGTTAAGTATCTCGATACATTCTTCATCATTCCAGTCATGAAGGATCATTTTCATTATATAAGCATCTACAGATGGAATTTCTCTAAACATGTCTCCTTCTATATACATGCAACGATCATCTAGTCCCATTTTACTCGACCACAATAACTCTTTGTTCTTGATGAGAGATTTTAACTCCAATACACTACCTTTCATGTGATGATACTTTAGGAGTAGATTATTCAGAAGATGCCCATATCCTCCACCAATGTCACACAAATGATGTATTTTAGAGAAATCATAGTGACTAAGTGCATCTAATACCCAAGTAGTTTGAACAGCAGAATAACTAGTCATAGCCTGACTGAACACTTCTGCATATTCTGGATTTTTCTCAGCATATTCAAATGCCTTACCACCATATTCACGGAGAAAAGCGTTCTGTTGGCCATTTTTAATCATTGCAGGTAGGTGCTTCCAGATTGCATAGTGTTCGGGCCCTTCTTCTAATAATATTATATCCCTTAATGTATGTGGATGGTCCTTCTGGAGTAGCTCACCTTGTTTGCTGATTGAAAATTTATGATCAAAGCCTTCTTTTAAGAAACCCAGCGAACCAAGAGCCCTGAGAAGTCGATAAGTCAATACAAAATCAAGATTTAGTTGCTTTGCAATATCAGACGTCTTTTTGGGATCTGATGTTACGCAATCAAAGACCCCTAATTTGACACCTGCATAAAGTGTTTGGCTTTTCCATCTACCAAATATGATGTCTAGGGTTTTTTCATAATCTATCATGATACGAGAGTGATAATTGCCTTTAATATACTGATACTCATCCCAAGATACAGGAGCTAAGCCAGAAATAATGATGACAGTAAAATCGTCTTGGATGATAGTATCATTGAAAACATATTTGTATACCTTCAGGGGGGTTATTTTGTTGTTGTTTCTATCTTTAACATTTGCATCTCCTTCTCTGCAGCCTTGGCGCCCTTGAAAACATTGTCATAACAGTTATCAACATTTTGAAGAGATAAAGTACCATTCTTATTTGCAGCTCTTGTTGTACAGTTATAATATCTTGTCAGGGCATCAGCATCTGTTAACAGCCCACTCTGATAGGTTACAACGATAGAGAACGCTGCTGCAACGGTAAGAATAATTCTGACTTGTACATTTCTAGACATTGGTACGCCTATATGATTGTGGCTTATCTTGCGGAGAATACCTAAGGATCTATTGATATTATTCATCTTTCTGTCACCAACTACCAAGGAGTTACCATGAAACTTTCAGGCCCTTGTTGTGATTTCCCAACTAGGTCCTCCAGCTCTATTTTATTCTTATTACTATTCTGGTCTTCTTCTTCTTTTATCACTGGTTTTTCATCAATATTATTACTGGCATCTATTTGGTTGGCTGACTCCAACTTATCTCCGTTAGCTACAAAAACATCATAATAACAGCCATTTACTTCTGCCTTTGTTGGTTCATTATGAAAGTAGCTTGGTTCCTGTTCACTATAGCTTTCATCGACTGCTTTCTCTATACAATCATAGAATATAGGCATGCCTTGATCAAGAGTAGTATTTCCTGTTTGAATAGGAATCAAGGGTACGGCCTGAGCCCATGCTGCCAAATTGCTGCTATTAAAAATGCCACCAATCTGGGAAAGACCAGCAATGCTTGCAGACAATAACAACATTCTAAAAGCAAAGAGGTTCAATTTTTTAACTAGAATGCATCATTCATTAGATGTTTTTATCATCTATCCATCTATGTGCTTCAACTATTTAGCGTTACATGATTACTATTATTTGTTCTGGTTACATTGATTATTATTTTTATGCGGATATTATACAAGGTTGGTTTTTAAAAGACTGATTTGGCATAAACGACATGAAACAACAAATAGCCCGGAGTTTGAATTCTTACTTGCCTAAATGGGCAATAAATGTGACAATCATGAGGAAATCAAGACTTTCTCTTCTCTTTTAAATGCTCATTACTTCTCTAGATCTGTTATCAAAGGCTTCTCTCTTTCAAATGTCTACTGCTGATGCGGCGGCTGGAGTAATTTGTCAAACAAATGTGTATATCTTGGACTTTGCTAACTATAATGGATTACACAGGAACCCTCATAGATTTACTCTGATTAATGCTTGTAAGACCAAATTCACGTCCATGTCAGGTTTCCCAATTGAAATCAGGTCCGCAGACTGAGTTTCTTATGATATTATTTTATAACTTGTAGTCTCTTCTATAGTATGTCAAAAGACTCTCAAAGCCTCAGCTCAAGCCAGAATGTATCTCAAGAGGCAACACAACAAAAGAAGATAACTAAAGTTGGAGCCAGATATATACAAATAGAAGAATTTAAAGACTCTGACCACCATAGAGGCTACTTCTGTTATAACTGTGTATATTTTGTCAAACCACACCATTGTGCTATTGTAACAGATGAAGGCATTGATATACAGGGTCATAATTCGGGTGTTATTGCTCCTCATGGATTATGTTCAATATGGACGCCGAACAAAGAAGAAATACATGGAGCTACATCTTCAAGAGGATCCAGTGCAGCTGCCACTGAAGTTGCCACGAGTGGCCTATCAGATGAATCAACCCCTGGGATCTCTGCTCAATTCTCATGTGACTTCTGTAATAAGACTTTTAATTCGAGAGAAGCACTAAAACAACATCGTATCAAGGAGCATAACAATGACCAGTGATAATGCCAAAAAAAATAAGGACTCCAAGTATACCAAAACAGGCACTCAAGATAATAATACTGCAGCGTCCTCTACTGTAACTAACCTTGGCGATACATCTAGAGACATTACTGATACAGCTGACGTATCAAGGGCAAGTATTGCCAAAGGCATGGGAACTGAAGAAAATAGATCTGCAGCTGATATAACTATGGGAGAGATGCGGGCTGATGAATCTATTCAAGGAGTAACTCAAGATAACAGTGACTTGGAAGGAAAACAGGGACGATTTGCTAATACTCAGGATAATATCTCAAAAAAGAAAGTTGTTAATTCTGGAACTTCATTAAAGGAGCATCAAAGTATTGATAAAGCAGACATCTACTCTACCGGAGAGTCAGGTACCAGACATATAGAAAGAGCCCAGGAAAAACCTCCAAAAAAGGTAGAGGACAAAGAAAAGGGTTCATGGAAGATCGAAGAGGAAGTCCATAAGAAAGATGATTAAGTATTTACCCATAATCATAACTTGTATTCTCGTTGTTTTGATTATGATATCAGCGGTATTGCCAAGCATTAGCTATTTGGGAAGAGAAAATACAGGCTCAGTCATAGATATTGCAGCAGAAGCTCAAATGGGCACAACAACTCGTACCAATTCTAATAATGATACAGAAGAAATAACATCGGCAGAGGCTAATAGTAGCAGACTTGATGGTAGTCAACCAAATAGTTCTCCAATACAAGGTACAGGAATTCCGAACGAACAGACCAGCGCTAATCCAGCACCTCAGGCTCCAATTAGTGGAATGGAAGTAAGAACACGAGAAAACGAAACTCGGGAAGGAACAGGAGCTTTTGCCGATTTCACAAATGCCACAAGATAACATTTTTGTAAAATGTAGGTTGAGTATATGATTAACTTACGCTAATGAAGGTTAAAGTCTTATACTCTTGCCTCATTATATTATCCCATGCTTGCAAGCGAATTGCCATTGTCTTTGATTAGTTGTTCTTTTTCACTGATAGCCTGGGCCGTACGGATCTAGTTATACAAGATTTATCTGTTTCTTCTCAATGGCAACCGCTGCAGGAGTAATAGGATTAAAGGCCTGACTAGCATCAAGTATAGTGGATACCTTGGTCATTTCTATTGCTACCCTTTTAGCCTCCTGGAAAATAATTTGTGCAATATACAGATCCACTCCGACTCTGCGTGAAATATCTGATGTAGTACTGCTGAGTATTGACTTGACAGTTAAAAATCCTGTATTCACCAGAGCATCCTTTATTCCGTCTGCCAATTCTAATAGCTGAATGTCTGACTCCATACCATTCTTATGTATAATTATAATATATAACTACTACTAAATATTGTTTCATATCCGACTGACTAGAGATTGTGGGGAATTTTCATATTTCTGCCTGACGAAGTGAAAGAATTTGGATTTGTGATCTTTATAGAGTAATGATCTGTGTGTGCTATCAGGAGGCTTTAATATAAATAACCATTTCTCGCTGTCTGTCGGGCAAGTTCAACGAGTAATGGGATAAGAGCCGCAGGTGAGCCCACATTTAGCCAGCTACCCTGTTTCATTTCTCCCCCTAGGATGATCGTAGAATACCTCCTGCGGCTTTATGATCTATATCAAGCTCTTCCACACCACATTAAAAAGGTTGTTTAAAGAATTTTGCAACTCATTGATTTCTTTCTAAATGTCGTCTAAATTTCGTTCCCATTATCATATATTACGTAGAACAATGGATAATAAGTCATATATCTACAATCAATAAATAAGTCACTCGATAAACAGTAAATACTGATGACATCCACAGATAGCAAGAATCTACAGCATCAAGAGATTGTAAGCATAGAAGATGATAACCAGAATATAATTGAAGGTAACCTGAGCATACCATTTTCTAGCACTACCGCTAATAAAGACATTAAAGGAATTGTTATAATTGCTCACGGGAGTGGGAGCAGCCGCCATAGTCCCAGGAATAGGTATGTTGCTCAGGTTCTAAATGATGATGGTATTGCTACTTTACTAATCGACCTTCTTACTTCTGAGGAAGAAAAGACAGATAGCGTTACTAGAGAGCACAGATTTAATATTAAATTACTTGCCAAACGACTTCTTTCCGCAACAGACTGGATATTACAAAGTTCTAGATATAAAAGTCTCAGGCTTGGATATTTTGGTGCAAGCACTGGAGCTGCAGCAGCTTTAGTAGCAGCAGCTGAAAGAGCTAGTAAAATATATGCTGTTGTATCTCGTGGAGGTAGGCCAGATTTGGCTGGCTCAGATGTTTTAAATTGTATTGATGCTCCGACACTTTTCCTCGTAGGAGAAAATGATAAGCAAATAATCGAATTAAATGAAATGGCTTTGAAACAGCTTTCAAAGATAGAGAAAAAGAAAAAGATGATAATTGTTCCTAGAGCTACACATCTATTTGAAGAACCTGGTGCTTTAGAGGAGGTTGCTAGACGGGCTAGTGGGTGGTTTCAGTGTTTCTTCTTAGAGGAGAAACATTCCATTTAGAGAATGGATCCACAGCATTATCTATGAATCTAAAAAATATGATGATATTTGCCATTCTATTGCCCAAATAACCACAACATCATTAGCAGGAGAGCTATTCCATTAACTAGATGTGTGTTTTCACGCTTGGGCATATTCTGAAACTATATAATTTTAGAGATAGTTTGCTTTATGCATGCAGAAGGAGATTGTGTATTTATATGATGGGAAACAGTCAAAGGTTAACAATCTGTATGCGTTATGAGAGTAAGCAGGAGCAACATTTGAAACTGTGTTGACACTTGCTGCAAATGGTACGATAAGTAGTAGTACATAATAAAGGATGAGAAAAGATGGGCGAATAGGGCAATACCTTCTTTCTAATTCACTCTTTTATATTAGAAATTCCCAAATTCAAAAGAAGGTTTCGTTACCATAGTGTAAACCGAGTAAGATTATATGATTCATAATAGGTAGTTTAATCACTTATTAACTTGTCTTAGGCATGATAACTTATGATAAAAACAATTGGTGGAACTATAGTTTATGTTGCAAATCAAAACAAAGCAGTTGAATTCTATACACAAAAACTTGGATTTGAAGTTAAGTCTGATATGCAATTTGGAAATAATTTAAGATGGATTGAGGTTGCACCAAAAGAATCAAACTCAACACTAAGCCTGGTCGAACCTAATCGTGAACTTTTAAAGACAGATGAAGAAATTAACAGAGCAAAGATGAAAATTGGAACAGATACTGATGTTTGGTTTTATTCAAATGATATTGAATCAACCTATGAGGAACTAAAAGATAAAGGCGTCAACCTAACAAAACCAGAAAGGCAGGATTGGGGTGGCACTATGTCAATATTAGAAGATCAAGATGGGAATTCATTTGGTTTAATATCTGCGCCGCCCTCTTAATAAATAGATGAGTAATGATATATTTTCATATATATAATGAATAGCAGCTGTACTATGTCTACCAAAATTAAAGGAAGGTTTTCTAAAATAGTTGTCGGAATAGATGGTTCTAAATTATCAATGGACGCAGCAGACTATGCTATGGAGATAGCAAAGAAAGATGGTGCTCAGGTAATAGCGTTGAATGTCAACCGCCTTCCATTGTCTTCGTACGGTTTAGCAGCTCCTCAAGATGAAGTAAAGCAGTCCAAAGAAAATGAAGAAATGCAAGAATTTAAGGAATTGTTGGACAAAGTTAGTCTAAATGCAAAACATAACAATGTACAACTAAAAAAGGAGATTATTAATAGTCAGATGTCTGTTGAGGCAGCAATAGTCGAATATGCAGAATCCGAAGGTGCTGATCTCATAGTCATAGGAACAAAGGGAACTTCTGATATCAAGAATATGTTGCTTGGTAGTATTGCGTCTGGAGTAGTAAAATATGCAACATGTCCTGTAATGGTAGTAAAATAATATTAAAGAGGAATGCGACTGCTTGGAAGCCCTTCTTTCCATTACTGCCATGATGAATCTGTCTTTAGCAAATGTCGAAGTATCAAAGATTGACATTGATGAGGTCCTTTCTTGAATCACATATGTCTCAGTACAAATGCTTTTAAACGATACAAATGATTTAACAAGAGCCTTATTTGTTGACAGAGGCATATAGTAATATTTTACAGATCTGCAGATTATCCATCCATTTGTTAGATTTCCTCACTCGTATAGAATCGATCCTTATTATCTTCCTGCCTTCACATCACTCTAGCGAATGTCTTCACATGAAGATGAAAACATATTAGCAAAGGAAGTCAAGTCATGGAAAGGATTTGAATATGCTCTGCGAGAACCCAATGCTACCTTCTTTAACAAAATGTTGACCGAGTGTCTGGAAAATGAAGAATATACTTCTGCATTCAAAACAAAGGGATCACAGTATTCCGCAGAATCTTTGTTTATGGCTTTAATATTCCAGCAGCAGAAAATGATACGTGAACTGATCAAGAAAATAGGTTCAGACCAAAATAGTCAAAAAGTAAAGGATTAGGTATAATTTACATGGTTGAGCAATTGTAGATATAATGATTTCATTTTATTTCCATTCTTTTTATTTCCATTCTTTCTTTCGTCGAATCTCTCTGCTCTTTACTTTTGTGTTCACTTAGTTTTTCTTTGTTTATTCTGTATGCAAATTCCTTTGCATTTGGTGAATATTTTCTCCTATATTTAAAGTAAAAAAAAATTTAGTAATATCAGCGTGTGATTTTCATCTTTATCTATTTTTGATATTTGTTCCTCTCGCTGTGTGTGAATATTTACTTTTCCACTTATCTTTAATGTCTAGGTACTGAAGAATTACAGGATTGTATGAACAAAATATATTGTTAAGCTAGTCGTCTTTTGGAAAACTCAGCTAATGGCTAATCCTTATTTGTGCACAAGAGAAGCAGAAAAAAATGATGAAATAACCTTTCATTTCCTCTTCTTGGGAAATTACCAATCATCAATATTCCTATCTTTAATAGTAATAAAATCTCCATCTATTAGGATAGAAGATTAAGGTGTTGTTATGAAATCAACCGACTTTAAATTTAGGCCAAGACGAATAACTTAGAATTTACAAAAAATTAGGGCTGATTAGTTGCCGCCTTCACCTTCGCCGCCTTCACCTTCGCCGCCTTCACCTT
>OBLR010000456.1_pt1 | contig 10202 bp, 7 predicted proteins | sample 1519891 | NCBI WGS metagenome assembly OBLR01 (sample SAMEA3113583, study PRJEB22503) | soil metagenome | reverse complement strand
GGCGAGCAGCGCCTCGGTGCGCGAGTTGGCCAGGATGGCGTTGATCGTGACGCCGATCGTCTCGGCGAACTGACCGAAGAACGCCAGTTGGATGTCGCTGAACGGGTTGAACGAGGCCAGCTCGATGGCGCCCAGCACCTGATCTTCGAACAATATCGGAATGACGATCACGTTCACCGGGGCCGACTCGCCGAGACCAGAACTGATCTTCACGTAGTCGCCGGGGGCGCCGGTGATAAGGATGGTGCGGCGTTCCAGCGCGCTTTGGCCGACGAGGCTTTCGCCCAGCCGGAACCCCACCGACTCCCTGGCCCCCCTGCGGATGCCGTACCCGGCCTTGAGCACCAGCTCGACCTCGCTGTCGACCCGCTGGGCGAGGTAGAAGGCGCCGTAGTGAGCGGACACGGTCGGAGTCAGCTCGCTCATGATGAGCTGGGCCACCTGCAGCAGGTCGCGGTGTCCCTGCATGAGGCCGCCGATGCGGGCCAGGTTGGACTTCAGCCAGTCCTGCTCTTGGTTGGCCCTGGTGGTCTCGCGCAGGTTGGCGACCATCAGATTGATGTTGTCTTTGAGCTCGGCCACCTCGCCGCGCGCGTCCACCGTGATCGACCGGGTGAGGTCACCGCGGGCCACGCCGCTGGCCACGTCGGCGATGGCACGCACCTGTGTGGTGAGGTTGCTCGCCAGCTCGTTGACGCTTTGCGTGAGCCGCTTCCAGGTGCCGGAGACCCCCTCGACCTCGGCCTGACCGCCGAGGCGGCCCTCGCTGCCCACCTCGCGCGCCACGCGGGTGACCTCCGAGGAGAACGCCGAGAGCGTGTCGACCATCGTGTTGATCGTCGTCTTGAGGGCGAGGATCTCGCCGCGCGCCTCGACGTCGATCTTCTTGGTCAGGTCGCCGTGCGCGACGGCGGTGGTGACTTGAGCGATGTTGCGGACCTGGCGAGTCAGGTTGTTCGCCATGCCGTTGACGTTGTCGGTGAGGTCCTTCCACACCCCGGAGACACCGCGCACGTTGGCCTGGCCGCCAAGGCGGCCTTCGGTGCCGACCTCGCGGGCGACGCGGGTGACTTCGTCGGCGAAGGCCGACAGCGTCTCGACCATCGTGTTGATGGTCTCCTTCAGCTCGCGGATCTCGCCCTGCGCATCAACCGTGATCTTGCGGCTCAGGTCGCCCCTGGCCACGGCGGTGGCCACCTGGGCGATGTTGCGGACCTGCGAGGTCAGGTTGGAGGCCATGCCGTTGACGTTGTCCGTCAGGTCCTTCCATACCCCGCTGATGCCGCCGACCTGGGCGGTGCCGCCGAGGCGGCCTTCGGTGCCGACCTCGCGGGCGACGCGGGTGACCTCGTCGGCGAAGGCCGACAGCTGGTCGACCATCGTGTTCACGGTGTCCTTGAGTTCAAGGATCTCGCCCTGCGCGTCGACCGTGATCTTTTTGCTCAGGTCGCCGTGCGCGACCGCCTTCGTCACCTGGGCGATGTTGCGAACCTGGTATGTGAGGTTGGTCGCCATCGCGTTGACGTTGTCGGTGAGGTCCTTCCATACCCCGCTGACCCCGCTGACCTGGGCGGTGCCGCCGAGGCGGCCTTCGGTGCCGACCTCGCGGGCGACGCGGGTGACCTCGTCGGCGAAGGCCGACAGCTGGTCGACCATCGTGTTGAGGGTGTCCTTGAGCTCGAGGATCTCGCCTTGCGCGTCGACGGTGATCTTGCGGCTCAGGTCGCCCCTGGCCACGGCGGTGGCCACCTGGGCGATGTTGCGGACCTGCGAGGTCAGGTTGGAGGCCATGCCGTTGACGTTGTCCGTCAGGTCCTTCCATACCCCGCTGATGCCGCCGACCTGGGCGGTGCCGCCGAGGCGGCCTTCGGTGCCGACCTCGCGGGCGACGCGGGTGACCTCGTCGGCGAAGGCCGACAGCTGGTCGACCATCGTGTTCACGGTGAGCTTGAGCTCTTGCAGCTCGCCCGCGGCCTCGACGGTGACCTTGCGGGTTAGGTCGCCCTTGGCCACGGCCGTCGTCACGGCGGCGATGTCGCGGACCTGCGCGGTGAGCCGGCCCGCCATCGTGTTGACCGCGCTGGTGACGTCGCGCCACCGGCCGGACATGCCGCGCGCGGGGGCCTGCCCGCCCAGCCGACCCTCGGTACCGACCTCCCGCGCCACCTGCGTGACCTCTGAGGTGAACATGTCGAGCTGGTCCACCATGTGGTTCACCGAGCGGCCCATGCGCAGCAGCTCACCGCGCAGCGGCCGCCCGTCGACGCGCAGATCGACCCGCTGGCCCAGATCGCCGGCGGCGACGGCCTCGACGACCCGCGCCATCGCGTTCGCCGGCCCGGTCAAGGCGTCGAGCAGGGAGTTGGCGGCGTCCACGCCGGACGTCCAGGCGCCCGTGCCCGACCCGGCGACGAGGCGTTCGTCGAGGTGGCCTTCCCGGCCGATTTCCCGGCGTACTCGGCTAAGCTCGCCAAAAAGGTGACGGCCCCGCTCTCGGATGTCCTCCACCATCTCGGCGGCTTCCGCGATGGAGCCGTCGCCACCCGCCGGCGCCGCCTCGGTGCGAAAGTCGCCATCGCGCAGTGCCGCGAGGGCGTCGAGCAGCGGCGCGAGGTCCGCGTCGCTGTATCGCGGAGTAGTGTCGGGCTCCACGTTCGATGCGGACCGCAGACGGGATGCGGTACGAGGCATAGGCTTTCCTCCAGACGCACGGCCCACGCGTCAGCGGGGTTAGGGCCTGCTTGGGCCGTTCACAGCAGTCTGTCACGATGTCACCGATCCGCATCACCGCTTCGAAACCAGGGACAGGGTGTTGCAAGGACTCATCGTCACCGCCGATTTCCCTGCGGCGGCCACATCGGTCGGCGCCGCGCGCCGTTTTGTCGGCAAGGTCCTGGACGAGTGGGACCTCGCCGAGATCGCCGACGATGCCATCCTCGCCACCAGCGAACTCGCCACCAACGCGATCACCTATGCCGGTACGGCCTTCGAGGTGTGCTGCCGGCTCGAAGAAGACCAGGTCCACATCGAGGTGCGCGACCGGCATCCGGCCCGGGCGATCGCGATGCCGGGCGTCGGTGCCACCAGCGGCAGAGGTCTGCCTTCGACCGCCAGGCTCGCGGCTTCGTGGGGTGTGACGTACGAGCGCACCGCCAAGAGCGTCTGGTTCCGCCTGCCGAACACCCGGGCCGACGCGGCGTCCGGCGCAGGCAACACCGGCAACACGGCCCGGGCCGATCCGGATAACGGATCCACCACCGCCGCCGTGCCGCCGCGCATCCAGCCGCCGGACGTGGCCGCCGGGCGGCTCGGCGAGGGTGTGCCGTCGGATCTGCGGGGCTGGCTGGCGTTCATCGCCGAGGCGAGCGACCTGCTGGCCGGCACGCTCGATCAGGAACGGACGATGGCGCTGCTCGCGCAGCTCGTCGTACCACGGCTGGCGGCCTGGTGTGCTGTGTACGCGGTGGATGAGGTCGGTGCGGCCCGCCCCCGGTACATCTGGCACATGGACGAGAACAAGGCCGACGCCCTGCGCGAGCAACTCGCCCATGTCGCGCTCGGCCCGCCGGTCGAAGATCCGGGTCCCTGGCACGGTCTGCTGCCCAGTGGATCCTCCGACGAGGTGTACGCGTTCCCGCTGGTCGCCCGCGGCCGCCGGATCGGCATGATGGTCATCGGGCGGCCGGGCGGCGACAGATTCGACAGCGGCATCCTTGATCTCGCCGACGAGTTGAGCCGCCGGGCCGCCCTGGCGATCGACAACGCCCGGCTCTACACCGCGCAGACGTCCATGAGCCGCGCGTTGCAGCGCAGCCTGCTGCCCCCGGAACTGCCCGACATTCCGGGGCTGGACGTCGCCGTCGTGTACGAGCCGGCCGGCCAGCGCAGCGAGGTCGGCGGAGACTTCTACGACCTGTTCGAAAGCGAGCCCGATCCCACCGGATGGGCGCGGTGGCGGTTCGCCATCGGCGACGTGTGCGGCACCGGCCCCGAGGCGGCGGCGGTGACCGGGCTGGCCAGGTACGCGCTGCGCATCCTCGCCGGCGAGGGGTTGCCGGTGCCGGACGTACTGACGAGGCTGAACCGGCTCATCCTGGCCGAGGGCCCGCGCGCCCGCCTGCTCACCTTGCTGCACGGCGAGATCAGCATGGACGAACGTGGCGGCATGCATCTGGAGGTGGTCTCGGCCGGCCATCCGCCGCCGTTGCTGTTGCATCCGGACGGGCGGGTCGACGGCGTCATCGAACCGCAGCCGTTGCTCGGCGTCTTCGAAGACGGCATCGACTTCCGTGCGAAACGGCTCGCACTGGAGCCGGGCCAGCTGCTGTTGTGCGTCACCGACGGGGTCACCGAACGCCGCGAGGGCAATCGCATGCTTGGTGACGGGCAGGGTCTGGAGCGACTGCTCGGCTCCTTCACAGGGATGAGTGCCGGCGCCGTGGCGGCGGGCGTCCAGCGGGCGGTTCGCGAGTTCGGGTCGAACCCGTCCAATGACGACGTCGCGTTGATCGTGCTACGCGCCGGGTGATAGTCCGCGATCCGGGTTAGGGTGACCGTGTGGGTCTTGCCTTGCAGACGACTCGACATGACGAGCAGGTGACAGTGTCGGCGCGCGGCTCGATCGATCTGCATTCCTCCGATGAGCTGCGCGACTGCCTCGGCGGGCTGCTGGACGCGGGGGAACGACATATCGTGGTCGACCTCACCTGGGTCGACTTTTGCGACTCCTCGGGGCTCAACGTCCTGGTCCGGGCGTACAAACAGGCGCGGGCGAGGGACGTGACGGTGACCGTCGCCGGGGCGCGCGGACGCGTGGAAAATGTGCTGCGCACCACCGGGTTGGACAGATTCCTCATCGGTGAGTCTTCCGCGGGAGACTCGGCCGAGGGGTGATCATGACCGAGTCGACGCTGCACGCCGCCCCCCAAACGGAAGCGGTCGTGCGGGCGCGCGGCTTGGTGGTGCGCACGTTGCGCAGATGGTCGTTGGGAGACCAGGAAGAGCCCGTCATGGCGATCGTGGCCGAGCTCGTCGCCAACGCGGTACGGCACGCCAGGACGCCGCTCGAGGTGCGGCTGGTGCGCCGGCCCGCCGGCGTGCGCGTCGAGGTGCGCGATCGGGCCAGCCAGCTGCCCAGGCTGAGCGTCCCGAGGCTCGAAGAGGAAGAGCACCGCGGTCTGCTCATCGTCGACCACTACGCCAGCGCGTGGGGCGCCGACCTGCTGCCCGGCGGCAAGGTGGTGTGGGCCGAGATCAGTGCTGGCGCCGGTACATCTCGGCCACCATGAACGCCAGGTCGAGCGACTGGCGGCGGTTGAGTCGCGGGTCGCATGCGGTCTCGTAGCGCTGGTAGAGGTCGCCTTCGACGATCTCGTGGCCGCCGCCGACGCATTCGGTCACATCGTCGCCGGTGAACTCGATGTGGATGCCGCCGGGGTGGGTGCCGAGCGCGCGATGGACCTCGAAGAACCCGGCCACCTCGTCGAGGACGTCATCGAACCGGCGGGTCTTGTGTCCGCTCGGCGCCTCGAACGTGTTGCCATGCATCGGGTCACAGACCCAGGCGACCGGCGAGCCACGCTGGGTGACCTTCTCGACGAGCGGCGGCAGCACGTCCCGGATCTTGCCCGCGCCCATCCGGGTGATGAAGGTGAGCCGGCCGGGCTCGTGGTCGGGATGGAGGTGGTGGGGGGACCGAGCTTGACCCCGATCGGGTTGCGGATGTGGCGGAAGAACTCCACGTGCGCGCCGTCCAGGGCCCGAGTGCGCTCGCCGATCCACACCAAGTGCGCCGAGACGTCGTACGGAAGCCCGCTCCGGGTGTCGATGCGGGTCAGCGCCCGTTCGTACTCCAGAAGCAGCGCCTCGTGGCTGGAGTACAGCTCCACGCCGTGCAGCTCCTCCGGGTCGGCGCCGCACGCCAACATGAAGGAAAGCGCACGGTCGATCTCGCCGGCCAGCTGCTCGTAGCGGCGGCCGGCCGGGCTGTTCGCCACGAAGTCCTGGTTCCATGCGTGCACCTGGCGCAGGTCGGCGTAGCCGCCGGTCGTGAACGCCCGGCAGAGATTGAGGGTGACGGCGGAGCAATGGTAGGCCCGCAGTAGCCGGCGCGGGTCGGGCCGGCGCGCCTCCGGGGTGAAGTCGAAACCGTTCACGGCGTCGCCGCGATAGGCGGGCAGCTCAACGCCGTCCCGTACCTCGGTGGGCCGGGAGCGCGGTTTGGCGAACTGCCCGGCCAGCCGGCCGATCTTGACTACCGGGACGCTCGCCGCGTAGGTGAGCACGACCGCCATCTGCAGCAGGGTCTTGAGCTTGTTGCGTACGGCGTCGGCCGTCGACCCGGCGAAGGTCTCGGCGCAGTCGCCGCCCTGCAAGACGAAGGCCTCGCCCCTGGCTACGGCGGCCAGCCGCTGCTTGAGCTGGTCACACTCACCGGCGAAGACGAGGGGCGGCAGCGCCGCAAGCTCGGCGGTGACGGCGCGCACCTCGGCCGTGTCCGGCCAGTCGGGTTGCTGGGCGGCGAACAGGTCGCGCCAGGCGTCGATGTCGCGGAGGAGGGCGGACTGTGTGCTCACAGACGCAAGGCTAGGACACCCTCGATGGCGGCCGCACCGGCACGTGTGCGTACGCTGCCGGACATCCGAGTCGCGTGAGCAAGAGGGCGGAAAAGTCGCGGCAAGTCGCGGGAAGAAGGCGGATCGTCCCGCAGCAGCAAGAAGCAGCCCGATCCGGCTTCGCCGGAGGCAGTCGCGCTCGGGCCGGTCGCGCGCTCAGCCGGCCGCGTTCCGTGCGCTGCGTGCGCTGGGGATCGCGCCGCGGCTGGGTCGGCTTGATGCGGTCAGGGCGGGCCATCTGCCGGGCTCGGTGGCCGGTGGCCGGCCGGGGCGCGGGCGCCCGCTGGGTCAGGCGGCGGCGCGGTCGCCGTGCCGAGAAAGCTCGGTTTCGGCGGCGAACTGGCGCAGCCGCCGAAGCGACCGGTCGGTGATCTGCCGGACGCGGTTGTGGCTAAGCCCGTAGCGGGCGCCGATCTGGGCGTACGAGAGCGGCTCACCGTCATCGAGGCCGAACCTGGCCCGTACGATGTCGGCCTCGCGGGGCGGCAACTGGCGCAGCAGCCGGTCGAGGCCGGCGAGATCGTCCAGCGCGAGAACCTCGCTCTCCGGGTCGACCGTCTCGGTGTCTTCGAGCAGGTCCCCCATCGCGGTCTCCCCGGCCTCGTCGACCGAGGCGTCCAGGCTGGCCGGATCCCGCCGCCAGCGCAGCAGATCGGCCACGTGCTCGGGTGCCACGCCCATGGCGGTGGCCAGCTCATCGCCGGTGGGCTCGCGGCCGAGATCGCGGCTGAGCGTGCGCTCGGTCCGGCGCAGCCGGGACAGCTCCTCCTCGACGTGCACCGGAAGCCGGATCGCCCGGGCGGTATGGCTGAGACCGCGCCCGATGGCCTGCCGGATCCACCAGGTCGCATACGTCGAGAACTTGTACCCGCGACGGTAGTCGAACTTCTCCACGGCGCGCATCAAACCCAGGTTGCCCTCCTGGATCAGGTCGATGAAGGGGAGGGCATCGGTGGGGTACTTGCGCGCGATCGATACGACGAGGCGCAAGTTGGCCTCGACAAAGCGCTGTTTGGCGCGCAGGCCTTGCTCGACGAGCTCGCCGAGCTCGTCCCGGGCGATGCCCGTGGGCACCGGGCCCTCGTCGAGCAACTGTTGCGCATACAGCCCCGCCTCGATCGCTTTCGACAGCTCAACCTCGTGCTCTGCGTCGAGGAGCGGAGTACGGCCGATAGCGTCCAGGTAGGCGCCGACAAGGTCCTTGTCCAGCGTCTCCGTCATGCGGCCGGTCGCAGCCATCCTGACCCTTCTCCGGTGCGTTGAACTACTCTCAAAGCTTCAAACGCTAATTACGGATCTGTGATTCCCGCCGTTCGGTCTCACTACGGCATCGTAAGAAAGCGGGCGCGGGCTCGGCGCCATCGGAGTGTCGCGAGATCGGCGCACTCTGCTGATACGACCATGGTATGTCTCGGCCTCCGCCGGCGGAGTCGGCGGGGCGGCCGTCCCGGGGAGCGGCGGGGAATATCCGGGGTTCGTTCACCGCTCTAGCCGCCGGAACGAAGAGGAGACGTGAGACATGACGACGACCCTGACCGCGAAGACCTTCGACGATGTCGCCCAGCGGGAAGGCATCGTTCTCGTGGACTTTTGGGCGGCGTGGTGCGGGCCGTGCCGGATGTTCGCCCCGATCTTCGAGCGAGCCGCCGAGCGTCACCCGGACATCGTGTTCGCCAAGGTCGACACCGAAGCCGAGCAGGAGCTGTCCGAGCGGTTCGGCATCGCATCCATTCCGACGCTGATGGCGATCAGGGACGGGATCATCGTCTTCGCCGAGCCGGGTGCACTGCCCGAGCCCGTACTGGAGAACGTGATCGAGCAGGTGCGGGGGCTGGACATGGACGATCTCCGCAAGCGCGTCGCCGAGCAGGGCCAGAGCTGACGGAGCGGTGAGGCTGCCCGGGGCCGTCCGCCGGCCGGATCCACTGGATATGGACGCCGGAGATCGAGAGCCGTCCGCGAGAGCGCGGTCTGTGGAGAGCGGTCTGTGGAGGACGGTCACCGGTGGCGCTCGCCGTTCCGCCCCCGCGCGACGCGACGCGCTGACCGCCTCTGAGCGCCGGTCATTTTTGGGCAGGTCGGCTGGATCCTCGTTATCCGGTAGGCCGATAGATCGACAGCGTGAACGAGGCGGTCACAGGGACGGGATCGGCGAGGCCGGCCACCCGATCGCGGATGTCCGCGGAGCTGTGGTGCCGGGAACTCGGTCCCATGCGCACGAGCGCCTCGACCGCTAGATGGGGGAGCAGCAGGCCGGTCTCGTGCTCGGTGCGGTCAACGAGGTCGAAGAGGTCACCGAGCACGGAGTCGACCTGCCGGGTCTTGTCGTCGTCGACGGACAGCAACTGGAGTGGACGTACCACCTCCTGGAGATGCCGGGCGGTGGGGGAGACGACGAGGAGTGAGCCGTCCGGTCGCAATATCCGGCGGAATTCCCCCGGGTTGCGCGGTGCGAAGACATTGAGGATCGCGGAGGCGGCGCCGGATCGTACGGGTAGCCGACCCCACAAATCCGCCACCACGGCACCGATCTGAGGATGTGCCCGGGCCGCCCTGCGTGCGGCGAACTTGGAGATATCGATAGCCATGCCCACGGCGGACGGGCATCGGCCGAGCGCGGCCGTCAGGTGATATCCGGTGCCGGCGCCCGCGTCAACGATCAACGGAGAACCGCTTTCAAGACCGAAGGACGGGCCGGTGGCGGCGGCCACATGGTCGGCGAGCAGAGCCGCGAAAGAGGCGAAGTGCCCTTCGGCGACAAATGCGGCCCGCGCCTCCACCATCGCGGCCGTGTCCGCCGTCCCGGCGTGAGCACCTCCGGGGAGAAGGTTGATGTATCCCTGCCGGGCGACGTCGAACGAATGGTTGTTCGCACAACTTACCGACCCGCGCCCCAAGGTGAGGTCCGCCCCGCAGACTGGACAGGTGAGATAGGCGACGATCGCGCTGAGCACGTTCACCATCATGGCGAGCGTGGCTGGTTCAAGGTCCGCCGGGTGAGCCAGTGCCGCGTGTCGGCCTAGGCCGGTCGCCGGTTCCGTCTCGCTCTTGGGGCGGGATCCATAAGACGGCGCGATCCGGCCCCGGAGCGGTGCGGCCCAGGCGTATCGGCGACGGGTGGTGGTGGGCGGCTGTGTCCGACCTGTCGTCCACGTGGGGGCGGCCGCTGTGGCGCCGTCATCGGCTCGACGAACCTGGTCAGGGCGTCGACCCGAGTGCGATTTGACCGCGATTGCGATTTGCGCCTAACGTGCACTTCGCGCTGGCCGGCGTGGCGCCCGATGGACGCCTACACGGACGGGGCAGACTTCGGGAAAGCGTGGATCGAGCGGTAGCGGATCCGTGTAAACTGGAGTGGCAGGCCTGAAGGGGATGCAGGACGCCAGGTGGCGGCCGGCCCGAGGGTCAATCCGAACCACATGGATGGTTATTTCACTATCTGTATGGTCGGGTGTCGGAGCACGGTCTCGTGTCTGCACCTTCGCATTCAGAAGTTGGTCGGATCGCGACTGCGGCTCTGGTAAGTTAAACGAGTTGCCCCGGTCGGGCTCGTGGTTGCGGGTTTGTCGGTGGGTGTCCGTTTTTTGA
>OBLR010000455.1_pt1 | contig 10206 bp, 11 predicted proteins | sample 1519891 | NCBI WGS metagenome assembly OBLR01 (sample SAMEA3113583, study PRJEB22503) | soil metagenome | reverse complement strand
CAGGGGTTCCCGCAAGGTATAGTTTAAGGCCACCCGGCCCATGCTATGGGATTCACTGGTAAACTGGGTGAGGGCGTGGGCAAAGAATTTGAAATTCGCCGCAGCGCGGGGGATATCCAGTTCTCTCGCGAGCGTGATCGGCTTGCCCGTATCGATGCTCTCGGCCCGAGCCAGTCCCTCTGCCTCGGCCTCTATTCGCTCGGCGACCCCGAGCAACACCTCGGCGCGTTGCTCAAGCGGCCAAGCCGACCATGCGGGAAACGCCCGGCGCGCGGCCGCAACAGCCTCCTCAAGATCGGCCGTATCGGAATCGGGCGTCAGAGAATAGACCTGCCCTGTGGCGGGCTCGATATTCTCGATATAACGCCCCGAGACCGGAGGCTCCAGGTGTCCGTCGATGTAATTGGCGATCGTATCCATATAAGCGCAGACTTATAAATGCTGGGTTCGGCCACTGTCGACCGGCAGGTTGATACCGGTAATAGAGGTGGCGGCGGGCGAGCACAAAAACGCGACCGCCTAAAGGCGGTGGGCTCGACATGGGCACCGATCAACTTGACAGCACGCTTGAGAACGGCCCGTTCGTAGCATTTCATCCGCCCCTTGAGAACCGCCTGATCAGAGGCGCGCCAGAAGATCGGCAACGCCCAACGACCAGCGAAACTACCCGCCGATGCTGATCGCCTTCGCTCGTCCACTCCATGATCAAGCGCCCGGCGACAGAGCCATTCGGCCAACGCTTTCGGACTGAGCCGCTCATTGCGGATCAGCCTCGAGAGGCGCTTAGTCGCCGCCTCCTGGTTGCCTTGCGTCCGCGCCAGCTCAGCTTGGCTATGATCCCCGCGACCCAGGTGACAATGGCTTTGTTTTGATGACCGTGTGCCCCCGGCATCATCTAATGGGTGTTTGAATTGACGGTGACTGCCTTCAGTCGTGACAAGATACCAGCCATCTTCCTTCAGTTGCGCCAATACTTCACTGACTTTCATTTGGACAGGATAACGCGCAGAGAGGCACTGTCAATCCTTGCCGTCTAACATCTTAGCATTTATACGTCGTGCGCGGCATGGCTTTAACGGCATTGAGGGCGTTTCGCGCATGACGTTAAATGTCTGCTGGACTAAGCCGCCCTGCAGATGGCGGTGTTGGCAAATTCAAGGGGTGGTGAGGGTGGCGACCTGGCTTGCCGATGAGACGGCGCTTGAGTCGTGGCGCGGGCACCTGAGGCTTTAGCACAGCCTTTGCTCTTTAAGAAAGAGTACCAGAGTCTGAGCCACACGCGGTGGGATTGAGCGCCGCGGCGCCGGGTAAAGCCACAAAAAGGTTTCGCCGATGATAGGTTACGCCGCGGCGCGATTCAAGGCAGGGTGCGCAGGACGCACTGCCCTTGCTAAACTATTAAGATTAGTTATGACCATGGTAACATGACCACGGTTATTGTTGTTTCGGGTGAATCAATCCATGACTGAAACCGTGTCTAAATCCAAATTCAAACCGTTGGCCTTGGAATATTTCCGCCGGGTTCAGGAAACCGGGGAGGAGATTGTCATCACCGACCACGGCAAGCCGGTGGCAAAGATCGTCCCATTCAGGGAGGGGAATGGGGCTGCGGTGAACATCCTCAGCCAATTGCGCGGGACGCTGATCCGGTATGAGGGCCCCTATGTACCTGTCGCTTTAGAGGACTGGGCAGTGCTCCAGTGATCGTGCTCGATACCCATGCCTGAGTGTGGTGGATAGCCGCCCCTGAAAACCTCTCATCGCAGGTGCAAGAGGCGATCGGCCGCAACCTCGCAACGCGCAGCGTGGTGGTTTCCACCTTCAGCACCTGGGAGATCGCGATGCTGATCGTCAAAGGCAAGCTCCAGTTTTCGATTGATTTGGGGGAATGGATCCGACAGAGCGAACAGATCCCGGGCCTCACCTTTCAACCGGTCACCAACGCCATTGCACTTGCCTCGGTCAACCTGCCCGGGCAATTCCACCCGGATCCGGCAGACCGTCTCATCGTGGCCACGGCCAGAATGCTAGGCGCCGCCTTGGTCACGGGGGACGAAAAGATCAGGCGCTATCCTCACGTGCGGACACTATGGTAAAAGGAATAGCAGGTGCAGGCTCTCTCTCAACCGCTCGCGTTATTTCTGATGGGACCGACCGGCGTCGGCAAGACAGAGCTTGCGGCTGAGCTGGTGGCCCGCCTTCCCTATCATATCATCAGCGTAGACTCGGCCATGATCTATCGCGGTATGGATATCGGCACGGCTAAGCCGGGAAAGGATCTGCTTGCCCGGGCCCCCCATCGCTTGATCGATATCCGCGATCCGAGCGAGACCTATTCTGCCGCCGAGTTTCGTAGCGACGCCTTGAGGGAGATGAAGGCGATCACAGCGGAGGGCGGGATCCCGCTCCTGGTCGGCGGGACGGGTCTTTATTTTCGTACCCTGGAGCGGGGGATCTCGGCATTGCCTGCCGCCGATCCCAAGATAAGAGCAGAGCTTGAGGCCATGGCTAAAGACAGCGGCGGCTGGCCTGCCATGCACCGGTGTTTGGCTGACATCGATCCTGAGGCCGCCGCTCGGATCCACCCCCATGATCCGCAACGTATTCAGCGCGCGCTCGAGGTCTATGCGATCGCGGGCCGGCCGCTGACCGAACTGATCGCTCGCCCCACCAAACAGCCCTTGCCTTACCGGCTGGCCAAACTGATCGTGGCCCCCAGGGATCGCGCCCTGTTGCATAAACGCTTGCAGGATCGATTCGTGGCAATGCTAGAGCGGGGGCTCGTCGAGGAGGTCAGGGGTTTATACGCACGCGGCGATCTGCATCCGGCGATGCCCGCGCTGCGATTGGTAGGCTACCGCCAAGTAGGGCAGTATCTTGAAGGAAAGATCGATTACCCACGTATGCTAGAACGATCGATCAGCGCCACCCGCCAACTCGCCAAACGCCAGCTGACCTGGTTGCGAGCCGAAGCCCATAGCCGCTGGTTCGATGGTGAGGACCCCGGTTTGCTGGCGCGGATCCTAAGATATCTGAACCCTCATCTCTATTCTCAGTCTGACTGATATACTTATAGGGTATAGGGGAAACCACAAACGCCTATCCTTGTCTCGATGGGTAATAAGGGATTAAAAAACTGTTTCAATAACAAATCACAATAAAGAGGCGTTCGCTTGTATGAGTAAGACCCAATCACTCCAAGACCCATTTCTCAATGCACTGCGTAAAGAGCATGTGCCGGTATCCATTTATCTCGTCAATGGCATCAAATTACAAGGTCAAATTGAATCCTTCGATCAGTTCGTAATATTACTAAAAAATTCGGTGAGTCAAATGGTATATAAACACGCCATCTCGACTATTGTTCCGAGCCGCAATATCAAGTTGCCGAAGGCGGAAGAAGAGACCGCCGAAGAATAGATTCAGGAAGGGAGATTGTTCGAGCGGCCCAAGCGTGGTGAAGCGGCGATCCTAGTCCACCTCGATCTTGCCGAGGGGGCTTCCGCGGAGGATCTCGAGGAGTTTCAGGAGCTTGCCGATGCAGCGGGCATGAAGACGGTGGCTACGGTCGTCGGCAGAGGTAGGGCACCGCATCCAAGGTATTTCGTCGGTACCGGCAAAGTGGAGCAGATCCGCAGGGCAGTTGTGGGTTATGAGGCGGAGGTGGTAGGGTTTAATCATACCCTGAGCCCGGCCCAGCAACGCAATCTCGAGCAATGCTTGCAGTGCCGGGTCGTGGACCGTACCGGGATCATTCTCGATATCTTCGCTCAGCGCGCACGTTCCTTCGAGGGAAAACTGCAGGTCGATCTGGCGCAGTTGCAGCATCTGTCGACCCGCTTGGTGCGGGGTTGGACCCATCTCGAGCGGCAGCGGGGGGGTATTGGTTTAAGAGGTCCGGGTGAGATGCAGCTCGAGGCAGACCGGCGACTCATCGGTAAGCGTATCCAGGCGCTCAATCGGCGGCTGGAGAAGGTCCGCAGACAGCGGGGCCAAAGACGGCGGGCCCGAAAACGCGCCGATCTGGCCCTGGTGTCCTTGGTCGGCTATACCAATGCGGGCAAGTCCACCTTGTTCAACCGCCTGACCGGGGCCGCTGTGTACACGGCCGATCAGCTCTTTGTAACGCTCGATCCGACCTTGCGCAAGATCGAGGTCCCAGGCTTTGGACCGGTCGTTCTCGGTGATACGGTGGGATTTATCCGGCATCTGCCGCATGATCTCGTGGCCGCTTTTCGCGCGACCTTGGAGGAGATCCGTGAGGTGGATCTGCTGCTGCATGTGATCGATAGGAGCTCGCCTCATTGGAGGGAGCGGGTTGAGCAGGTGGCGCAGGTGATCGCGGAGATCGGGGCAGCCGAGGTGCCGCAGATCGAGGTTTACAACAAAATAGATAAGACCTGCGACAATCCCAAGCCGCGTATCCAGGAGGATAAGGAGGGGCGGATCCGGCAGGTATGGCTATCGGCCCGCGTCGGGGAGGGCCTGGACCTGCTCCTCAAGGCGATTGGCGAACATTTAAGCCAGGATCGGCGGCAGCATTGGCTACGGCTACCGGCAACAGCCGGGAAGATGCGGGCTGAGCTTTATGCGCTGGGCGTGGTTATAGAGGAAGCCACCGCGTATAATGGCGCCTGGATGCTCAAGGTAGCGATTGCCCGGGGACGGCTTGAGCAGCTCTGTCAGAATGCAGGATTAGACTATCTATCGGTTGCGATAACAGACTAAGCCCCGTAAAATTCTCAAAAGATAACCTACTTCTCAGGAGTGAATTCGATGGTATGGAATGAACCGGGCGGCGGCCGTGGAAAAGATCCATGGGAGGGCCGTGGTGGTGGAGGTGAGCCTCCCGATCTCGACGAAGTCGCCCGTAAGATGAAGGAGCGGTTTCGGAGGCTGTTCGGGGGTGGTAAGGGTAATGGAGGCAGGTTCGGGTTAGGGATACTCATAGCGCTTATCCTTTTGGCCTTGCTCATCTGGGAGATGATCTACATCATCCAGCCGCCGGAGCGGGGGGTGGTGCTGAGATTCGGCGCGTATGCGGCGATGCTGGAACCCGGTCTCAACTTCAGGCTTCCACGGCCCATCGAATCTGTCGAGGTGATCAATGTCGATCAGATCCGCTCCTTTGAACATCGAGGGACCATGCTGACCCAGGATGAAAACATCGTTGACGTCGAGTTGGCCGTGCAGTATCGGATCAAGGATGCCGAAGAATACACCTTCAATATATTTAGACCCGATGCCACGCTGGCTCAGACCCATGAGAGCGCAACCCGAACCATCATCGGCAAGAGCAAGCTGGATTTTGTCCTGACCGAGGGACGTGCCCAGATCTCAAGCGAGGTTAAGGAACTGACCCAACAGATCCTGGATCTTTATAGCGCGGGGGTCCTGATCACCAGCGTCAACATGCAGCCTGCCAAGCCGCCCGATGAGGTCAAAGGCGCTTTCGATGATGCGATTAAGGCCCGGGAAGATGAGCAGCGTTTGATCAACGAGGCCGAGGCCTACCAGAATGAGGTCACGCCTAGAGCGCGGGGGGCGGCGGCGCGTATCACTGAAGATTCGCATGCCTATCGATCCCGGGTGATCGTCCAAGCCCAGGGTGAAGCGAATCGCTTTCAACAGTTGCTGGTAGAATACGAGAAGGCCCCGGAAGTTATGCGCCGGCGGCTTTATCTTGAGACCATGGAAGCAGTGCTCTCGAGTACCCCCAAGGTGCTATTGGATGCGAAGGGCGGCAATAATCTCATGTATCTACCGATCGATAAGCTAGTCGAGCGCAAGGAAAAGGAAGTGGAGGTTCCTCTCACTGCTACCTTACCCAGTCCGCCCGAAGCCGCGCCGGAGACAGCCTCTAGCTCTGAGCGGGAAATGCGCGACCGGACTCGAACCAGAATTCGTGGGACTCGCTAACATGCCATATCCTAAGATATCTATACCCCTTTTGTTGATCCTTATCCTCGGTTGGCTCTCCGTGTTCACGGTCGACCAGCGCGAACATGCCCTCCTGCGTAGACTTGGAAGCATCCGGCGGGCGGAATTTACCCCGGGGATCCACTTTAAGATCCCGCTGATCGAGCAGGTCTTCAAATTCGATAGACGCCTTTTGGACCTGGAAGCCGAACCGGCGCGTTTTCTCACCAGCGAGAAAAAAGACGTGATCGTGGATTCCTTCGTAAAATGGCGGATCGCGGATGTAGCGGACTATTACCGGGCCACGGGCGGCGATGAACGGCGGGCGAGGATGCTGTTGCTGCAGTGGATCAACGACAGCCTGCGCGGTGAGTTTGGTAAGCGCACGGTGCGGGAGGTGGTGGCTGATGCACGCGGTGATGTGATGAAGATCGTGACGAGAGCAGCTAAAGATCAGGGAAAGCATTTGGGCGTGACAGTGATCGATGTCCGCACCAAGCGGATCGAATTGCCCCAGGAGGTAAGCACGGCAGTGTATGACCGGATGCGGGCGGAACGTTCACGGGTGTCCCGTGAGCTGCGATCGCGCGGCGCGGAAGCGGCCGAGCGGATACGTGCGGCGGCTGACCGCGAACGGACCGTGGTGCTGGCGGAGGCCTACGGTGAGGCAGAGAGGGTCCGGGGTGAAGGCGATGCCAAGGCCGCTGAGGTCTATGCGCAAGCCTATGGCAAGAATTCCGAGTTCTATGCGTTTTACCGCAGTCTCAATGTCTACAAAAGCAGCTTTGGAACGCATAACGACATCTTGTTGCTCGAGCCTGATTCAGAGTTTTTCCATTATTTTGAGAGCCCCCTTATTGAGAGTCCCCGTGCCAGTACCAGTAATGAAAAAGTCAACAAGCAGAGCCCCCGTGCCAGTACCAGTACCAGTAATGAAAAAGTCACCAAGCATTGAAATTGTCATAGAGCGGCTGTCCCTGTCCCCCTAGTCCTTGAGCCGGGTCTTCATAGGATGGATATATGGTATGAGCTGCTTGTGGCATTCGGCTTACTGTTGGTCTTGGAAGGCATCCTGCCATTTCTGAATCCGCCAAGCGCGCGTAGGGCCTTTCTCCTGCTTGCCCAGTTAGATGATGCTACTCTGCGATTTGGCGGCTTAACCTGTATGCTGCTCGGCGTGATTCTGCTCTATTGGGTGAATTGAACCCATGTCTTTGGAAGACCGCTGGTTGTTGCCAGAAGGCATCGATGAGTTGCTGCCGCCGCGAGCGATGCGGCTGGAATCATTGCGCCGCCGCCTTCTGGACCTGTTCCAGTCGTGGGGTTATGAACTGGTGATCCCTCCCCTGATTGAGTATCTGGAATCCTTATTGACCGGGATGGGGCATGATCTTGAGTTACAAACATTTAAGATCACCGACCAGCTTACCGGAAGGTTAATGGGCATCCGGGCCGACATGACACCGCAGGCGGCGCGGATCGATGCCCGCTTGAAACATAATGCGCCGACGCGCCTGTGTTATCTGGGACCGGTCTTGCATACCTTGCCCAATGGCTTTGATAGGTCGCGCAACCCCTTCCAGGTAGGGGCGGAGCTGTATGGACACAGGGGCATCGAGAGTGATGCGGAGGTGATTCTGCTTATGCTGGAGAGCTTGAGGCTCACCGGGATCGCTGCTGTCTGGCTCGATCTAGGCCACATGGGCGTCTTTCGTGGCCTGGCCCGCCAGGCGGGCCTCAATCCCGAGCAGCAGGGGATCGTGTTCGATATCCTGCAACGCAAGGCCCAACCGGAGCTAGAAACGTATCTCAAAGACGCTTGGATCGCGCCCTGGGTCATGGATATGTTTATCGCCTTGATGGATCTCAATGGGGACGCCGCTATCTTGGAACGCGCGCGGTGCGTGCTGGCTCCCGCCTGTCCCGAGGTGCAGCAGGCGCTCGATGATCTGGCGAATATCGCGCATCTGGTCCAAGCGCGGACTTCCGAGAAGATCCATTTTCATTTTGATCTCGCCGAGCTCCGCGGCTATCACTATCATACCGGCGTGATGTTTGCGGCCTATATCCCGGGCTATGGCCAGGCGCTCGCTCGCGGAGGCAGGTATGATGACATCGGCCGGGTCTTCGGGCGGGCTCGACCGGCCACGGGATTCAGTACCGATCTCAAGACCCTGGTCAGTCTACAGCCGTTTGCGTTCGAGCCTGCAGGGAGGATCTATGCACCTTGGCCGAGCGATCCCCAGTTGGCTGCCGTGATCGAGCGCTTGCGTAAAGCTGGAAACCACGTCATCTGCGCGTTACCAGGCCAGCCGGGCGGGTCTTTGGAATTGCGGTGCAATAAGCGCCTGGAACGGCAAGGTGAGCAGTGGGTGGTGGTCGATCGAGTGGAACCGGAATTCCTCGAATAGGAAAGACATGGGCAAGAATGTGGTGGTCATAGGCACCCAGTGGGGTGATGAAGGCAAGGGCAAGGTGGTCGATCTATTGACCGATCGGGTAAGCGCAGTGGTGCGTTTCCAGGGCGGGCATAATGCCGGTCATACGGTCGTCATCGACGGGGTTAAGACCATCTTGCATCTGCTGCCCTCGGGGATCCTGCGAGATAATGTGCAATGCCTCATCGGTAATGGCGTTGTAGTATCCCTAAAAGCGCTGACTGAGGAGCTCGATATGTTGGAGAAAAATGGCGTGCCTGCCCGCGAGCGTCTTTGGATCAGCGAGGCCTGTCCCTTGATCCTGCCCTATCATGTGGAGTTGGACCATGCCCGCGAACAGGCGCGGGGTAAATTTGCAATCGGCACGACCGGGCGGGGCATTGGGCCCGCCTACGAAGATAAGGTAGCGCGCCGCGCTTTACGCGTGGGCGATCTGTGGCATCGGGAGCGATTTGCCGCTAAGCTTGGCGAAGTGCTGGATTTCCATAACTTTGTCCTTACCCAGTACTACAAGCGTAAGTCTTTAGATTTTCAGTCTGTGTTGGATGAGACCTTGGCTCATGCAGAACCGATCCTGCCGCTGGCCACCGATATCGCCGAGCGCTTATACTGGCATCAACAGCGGGGCGAAAACGTCCTGTTCGAAGGAGCGCAAGGGACCTTGCTCGACATCGATCAGGGCACCTACCCCTATGTCACCTCTTCGAACACCACGGCGGGCGGGGCGGCTACCGGCACAGGTCTGGGTCCAAAGTCCCTCGATTATATGCTGGGGATCACCAAGGCTTACACCACCCGCGTGGGCTCCGGGCCATTTCCCACCGAGCTCTTTGACGAGATGGGCGAACACCTCGCGCGCCGAGGCCACGAATTCGGCGCCACAACCGGGCGTCCCCGGCGCTGTGGTTGGTTCGACGCGGTAGCGCTGCGCCGGGCCAAGCAAATGAATAGCCTCTCAGGCCTCTGTATCACTAAGCTCGATGTGCTGGATGGGCTCGATATTATCCGGGTATGCACCGGCTACCGTTTACAAGGGGAGGTGCGCTCGACTCCGCCGGTCGGCGCAGAAGCTATGGCCAGTTGTGAACCTGTCTATGAGGAGTTGCCTGGCTGGAAGGGATCCACTGTGGGGATCAAAGACTATGCAAGATTACCGACGAATGCCCGGGCTTATCTCAATCGCTTGGCCGAGATCATCGAGACGCCGATCGTCATTATCTCGACCGGCCCCGAACGATCCGAGACCATCCTGCTGGATCATCCGTTCGACAGTCCGGTGCAGCGATGAGTGAGACAAAACCAATGATGGTGCCGAGGAGAGGATGTGATACCCTCGGTACCCGGCTCAATACAATCAATGAGTTAGCAAGACCAACTGGCCGCTGTGTATCAGCCTAGCATACAGAATCATGGCTTGTCTAGCGGTAGCCAGTCAAATGTGTATCTTGAAACGCCATAGCTATATCAATCAAAGACTTAAGCTTTCTTACAGTGCCTTGTTGAAACTGTAACGTATTCATCTCGAAACCGTAACGCAATCAATGCCGCGCCTTGTTCTGGCTGAGCGTCGGGATTACCGACGGACATCTCCCTCAACCAAGCTTAGGATAAGTCGATAAGCGCACAGTCATCTAGTACATCGAACAGTGATTCCCCTTCGCTAGCCACCTGACCTTCCCGATCTATCAGTAAATACTTATCACCACACCGCGTAACCGACGCCATAGCTTCCCAATTGTTGCTAGTGCAGATTCAGGCGACCTTTTTTGCAATCACCTGTTTGAGATGCTCGACGTACTTGCAGTTGAAGTAGGCGCAGATCCGCTCGATGAGTTCCACTTTGCTCAAG
>OBLR010000454.1_pt1 | contig 10207 bp, 8 predicted proteins | sample 1519891 | NCBI WGS metagenome assembly OBLR01 (sample SAMEA3113583, study PRJEB22503) | soil metagenome | reverse complement strand
ACGCAGGCGCTGAAGGCCATCACCGAGGCGACCGAGAGGTCGATCTCGCCGTTGACGATGACGAACGTCATGATCACGACGACGATCACCTTCTCGATGGAGAGCTGGAACATGTTTATGAAGTTCTGCTCTCCGAGGTAGAACTCCGAGATGTTGACGTTCACGATGAAGACGGCGACGAGGACGACCGCGAGGAAGATCTCCCAACGCCAGCGCAGCGCCCTGTCACGCATCTGACGCGGCCCCCTGTCCGGGCGGCGGCACGCCGGCCGCTGGCCGTCCCCGCGCGCGAGTGGACAGCCGCCCGAGTCGCTTGCCGAGCAGGAAGTCCACCGCTACGGCCGTGAGGATCAGCGTCCCGAGCACGGCGTCCCGCCAGAACTCGCTGAGGCCCGGCACGCGGAGGAGGCTCTGGTCGAGCAGGTTGATCAGGACGGCGCCGAGCAGCGCGCCCACCAACGTCCCAGCGCCTCCGAAGATGTTGACTCCGCCTACCACCGCCGCCGCAACGGACTGGAGCTCGAGCCCGTTCCCGGCGTTCACGGTGATCGTTCCGAAGCGCGACAGGAACAAGAACCCGGCCAGTCCGGCCAGCGCCCCAGACGCGACGAACACGCCGAGGATCACCCGCTCCACGGGCAGCGCGGCCTGGCGCGCGGCGTCCGGATTCGAACCCGCCGCGTACACCCAGCGGCCCCACTTGAGGCCGCCCAGCATCAGCTGCAGCACGACTATGAGCACGATCGCGCCGGCGACCACGGTACGGATGTCGAACTCGCCGAAGCTGACCAGCGTCGAGTTCGGAAGCTCGACCACCCAGTCGGGGAGCCCGGCGGAGGTGATCGTCTGCGAATCGGAGTGGTTGATCAGCCAGGTGCGGTAGATCGCCAGCGTGCCGAGCGTGACGATGATCGACGGCACCTTCGCGTACGCGACGAGCACGCCGTTGAGGAGGCCCATGCCGGCGCCTATCGCCACCGCGTAGCCGACCGCGAGCACGGGGGCGAGGTCCGGGTGGCTGTGGAGGTACTCGCCGGTGACGTAGGCGGTGACGCCCACGATCGAGCCGACCGACAGGTCGATGTTGCGCGTCAGGATGACGAGCGTCTGGCCGGCGGCCAGCACCGCGGTGATCGCGACGCTCGTCGTCACCCGGTTGAAGAAACTGCCGCCGATGTAGTTGTCGATGAGCAGGCTGAAGATGAGGACCGCCACCGCCATGACCGCGAAGAGCGACAGCTCCCTGAGGCGCTCCGGGCGCAGTGACAACAGTCCGCTCACTCGGCACCCATGGCCGCGGTGATCACGGTTTCCTCGGTCGCCTCACCGCGCTCGAACGTGCCCATCTGACGGCCCTCACGCATTACGAGGACCCGGTCGCTCATCGCGAGCACCTCAGGCAGGTCGGACGAGATCAGGATGATCGCCATGCCCGACGCGGCGAGCTCGTCGATGATCTGGTGCACCTCCGCCTTCGCGCCCACGTCGATGCCGCGCGTCGGCTCGTCCAGGATCAGCACGCTCGGCTGGGCGTTGAGCCACTTGGCCAGCATCGTCTTCTGCTGGTTGCCGCCCGACAGCTGCTCGACGGGCGTGTCGAGCGATGGCGTGCGTATGTTCAGCTTCTCGCGGAACCGGGCGGCGACGGCGCGCTCGGCCGACCCGTCGAGCAGCCGCAGCCGCGTCACGTAGTTCCGGAGCGTCGCCAGCGTGATGTTCGCCGTGACCGATTGCGGCAGCGAGAGCCCGAGCCGGCGGCGGTCCTCCGACAGGTAGGCGATTCCGGCACGCAGCGCCTGACGCGGCGACCGTGCCGACTGGCGCTTTCCGTGCAGCTCGACGACTCCCGTGTCGGGCCGAGCGATCCCGAACAGCGACAGCCCCACGTCCGTGCGCCCGGCACCCACCAGGCCGGCGAAGCCGAGCACCTCCCGCTCGTGCAGCTCGAAGCCCACGTCCGAGAAGACGCCCTCCCGGCCAAGCCCTTCCACGCGTAGGACGACGTCCCCGGGCGGCTGGGGGTTCCGGACGAAGAAGTCCGACACTTCGCGGCCGACCATCTCCCTGATCGCCTGCGCCTGCGTCACCTCGTCGCGGGGCCGCGACGAGATCAGCCGGCCATCCCGCAGCACGGTCACCCGGTCGGCGATCTCGAACACCTCGTCCAGCCGATGGCTGATGAACAGCACCGCGACGCCCGAGTCGGTCAGGCGCCGTATCTGCTTGAAGAGCTCGGCCGCCTCGTGGGCCGACAGCGCCGCCGTCGGCTCATCCATGATGAGTACGCGCACGTCGAGCGACAGCGCCTTGGCGATCTCGACCGCCTGCTGGGAGGCCACCGTGAGGTTGCTCGCCAGCGTGCGCACGTCCAGGCTGACATCGATTCGGGCCAGGATCGCCTCGGCGTCCTTGTACATCCGGCGCCAGTTGACGAGCGCACCGCGGTCCTGGTGGCTCATGAAGATGTTCTCCGCGACGCCCAGATCGGGGAAGATCGCCGGCTCCTGGTAGATCGCTGCGATCCCGGCTCGCTGCGCGTCGCCCGACCCCTTGAACGTCGCCTCCTCGCCTGTCACGCGAAGGACGCCCGAATCCGGCGAATGGATACCGGTCATGACCTTGATCAGCGTGGACTTCCCCGCTCCATTCTCGCCCAGCAGGGCATGCGTCTCGCCTGGGTAGAGCGTGAGCGAGACATCGTCCAGGGCCTGCGTCGCGTCGAACCGCTTCGAGATGCCGGACATCTCCATCACCGGCGCGGTCTCGATGCCCGGCACCGCGCTCATCTCGGATACACGGCGCTCAGACGGCGGAGTCCCGGCGCCGCCGCCGGCTGCGCGCCCTCCGCTGGCTCGACGCACACGATCTCCACGTCGCGTGCCCGCCAGGCCTCCACCTCTTCCGGCGGCGCGCCCGTGTCGGTGACGATCGCGTCCACCTGATCGGTCGGAACGAACGGGAGGAGGGCCGTTCGATGCCATTTCGTGCCGTCGACGATCCCGATCACCCGCTCGCATACGTCCGCCATCTCGCGCTTGATGCGGACCTCATCCGGGTTGAGATCCATCAGGCCGTCGTCGATGGCGAGCCCACGCGCACCGAGGAACCCCCTGCTGATCCTGGTCCCGCGCAGCGCGTCCGCTCCGAGGTCACCGACGAGCGACATCGCGTGCAGCCGGAGCATTCCGCCGGTGACCAGCACCGATATCCCCGGGGCATCCGCGAGCGCGGCAGCGATCAACAGGCCGTTGGTGACGACCACGAGCTCCTTCTTCGTCCGCAGCTCGAGCGCGAGGTAGTACGCGGTCGTGCTCGAATCGAGCGCCACCGCCTCGCCCTCCTCGACCATCGTCGCCGCGGCCATCGCGATGGCCCGCTTGCGCTCCACCTCAAGCCGCAGCCGGAAGTCGAACCCGAGCTCCGACTGGCCGCGCTGGAGGGGCCGCACACCACCTCGCACACGCGCGACCAACCCCTGCCGGGCCAGCTCGGAGAGGTCACTTCGGACCGTGACTTCCGAAACCGAGAAGGCTTTCGAAAGTTCCGCAACATGCACCGACTCGCGCGTCTCGAGCATCCGCAGGACCTCCTGCATTCGCTCCTGCTGCGACAGGTTCGCCACGTTCGGGCTCATAGACCGCTTTGCTGGTCTGCGATTCGCTCGCACATCAGCGCGGCGCGACCTTACAGCCGCCCGTTGGCGATTGTCAATACCTTCGATTCACCTTTCGAAAGCTCAGATTTCGAAAGGCACCGGGCTGTCCACGTCGACTCCAGTCGCGTCGGCGCGAACCCGGAGAGGACCATACGGCGTCGGCACGGTTGCCTCGGCCCAGTCCAGATCGCCCAGCGCAGGCGCCACTCGCGCGCGAGTGAATCCCGGCTCGGCCGGAGTGATCCCGAGGGTGTGCACGATCAGGTCGCGCGTCGGCGTACTGCTCCAGCCGTGGCAGTGCGAACCGCCCTCCCACGACTCCGGCCAGGTACGGACTCCGTCGCGAAGGAGCCGGGACCAGTCGCGGCACGCATCCGCCACGAGATCGGCGCGGCCCGCCTCGGCGAGGGCGTCGTGGACGACGTAGCGGAAGAATGGCTGGGCCTCCAGGACCTGCGCATGAACGTCCCAGCTCGGATTCGGGCGCCCGTCGATGGCGAAGCGCAGGCCGCGCTGGAACTCCCCCGCATCGAACGCTTCAGTCGACACGGAGGAATGGGCAAGCACCGCGCGGTCGGCCAGGACAACGGCGATCGCGCCGAGACGCTCGCGCGGCACGATCCCTGCGCACACGGCCGCCGCCGTCGTGTGCCGGCTTACGGACGGCTGAACGCTGCCGTCAAGGCGGTGATCGCGATAGAGCTTGCGCTCGGGGTCCCAGAAGGCTTCAAAGGCATCCCTAACCTTCGCGCGCAGACTCCGGGCCCACGCCGCGCGGCCGTTGTCGCCGAGCCAGCGCGCCATGTCCTCGAAGTCCCGTAGTCCGCGCGCCCAGAGCGCGTTCAGCGCGGCGCTCGTTCCCGCCACCGGCACGTCGCTCCAGTCGATCAACACCCAGCCGGGCACGTCCGCGACCAGGCCATCGTGCTCCCGATAGGGCAGGAACCAGCGCAGAACGCCTTCGCCTTGTTGGAGCAGGCCGGCGACGAGCTCGCGATCGCCCGTGTAGCGCATCAGGTTGTAGACGGACCTGATCCAGTGAAGCGGCCAGTCGGGGATGTACGCGGCCTCGAGCGGACGCCCTCCGAAGTTGGCCACAGCCGCCATGGGAAGCATCCCGTCGGTCCGCGGCGACGCTGCCATCTGTGGGTGCCAGCGCGCGAGCGACCAGTCATCACAGGTCGCGAGGTGAACGGACTGGTGCACGACGGAATCACCGGTCCAGGCGCGCAGTTCGCGAGTCGGGCAGTCGATGTACGCGTCGAGCGAGCACAGATCGACCGTCTCAGGCCGACCTCGAAGATACGTTCCAGCAAAGGGTCGCTGCATCGGAAGCACACGGATCCCCCAGCGCGAGGAAACAGACGCTCCTGCACGGCGACGCTGAGGGCGACCGGCCCTGGCGCTCGTATGGCGACGACGGCGTGCCGGCCACCGACCGGGTCGAAGCTCTCGTGCCTGTCGGTCAGCCTCGGGTCACGTACCGGAGCGCGTGATGAGCGAAGGCGTCCGTCAGCAGACCGTCGCGCGCGCGTTCGCCGAGCGCGACGTCGATCTGCGTCCCAGCCGGCGCGTCTACCGCAAGACGCATCGTGCCGGCGACCGTCTCGCCGAAGTCGAGCGCCACGAGGTGGAAGCCGCCCTCCGGCACGTCCACCCACGCTGGATCGGCGTCACGCCAAGCGCGTCGATCTCGCAGCCCCTTCTGGTCCATACGCGCCTGCGCAAGCGGGTCGGGCTCGGGCCCGCTGGGCGAGGCAGGCGCAACGCGCGCGCTGACGGGGCGTCGGAGCTGCCCGCTCAACTGGGGGATCGGCCGCGCGGGTAGCGGGCCGAACGGATCCGACGGCGGCCGGACCGGCCCGCGACTGCCGAAGTTCCGCGGCTTCAACACCACCGCAGGGTCCCGCTCGCCCTCCAGGTGGCCCACACGCACGCCACTGTCCCCACACCACACCCAGTCGGCCTGCCAGCGTGCAGGGAGGTCGGCGTCCATTACGCCACGTCAGACGCGCCGGACTTCGATGCCGGCCCGCACGAGCGGCTTGAGCGCCTGCTCGGCGACATCTGCCGCGAGGATCATTCCGACGTCGTCGACGTGAGCGATCTGCGTCAGCGCTGGCCGGTCGAACTTCGAGCCGTCGACCAGGACGACGGCCTGTCGCGCGCGCTGGATCATCGCGCGTTTGACCTCCGACTCGAGCGGGTCGGGATCGGTCAGGAAGCCCTCGGGCGTAAGACCACGCACCGAGAACAGCACGTGATCGGCGAAGTGTGCCTCGATACTCCGCACGGCTTGCGGTCCGACGAACGATCGCGTGAGCCTACGGAGCGTGCCCCCTGCCCCGACCATCTCGACTTGCGGCGCGTCGTGCTCGCATACGAGCTGCATGATCGGCACCGAGTTCGTAAGCAAGGTGCACTGCCGGTTCTCTCGGACGATGCGGCGCGCGGCGATGTATGCCGTCGTAGAGCTGTCGACGAATACGGCCTCACCCGGCTCGATGAGCGACAAGGCCGCCTCCGCGAGGCGCTCCTTGGCCTCGATGGCGAGCTCAAGCCGCTGCATGAACGAGTCCTCATGGCTCGAGAGCTCGGGCAGCACCGCCCCGCCGTGCGTGCGCCGGGCGACGCCGCGCCGTTCCAATTCGTCGAGGTCGCGCCGCGCGGTCATCGGCGAGATGCCGAACTCGGCCTCGAGCCGGGACACCGAAACGCTGCCCTGCTGTCGCAGCCGCTCGGCGATCAGCCGACGCCGCTCCGCAGGAAGCATCGAAGTTCTCCCGTTGCTCATGTGCAAACGATGGCCCATTGCGAGCGCATGGCGGGGATGTACCACATACGTCCGCCCAGCAGGCGGGGCTCAGCGGACTCGTCGGCCAGCGCGCGGTTTGCGGACCTAAGGCCGCTGCTCGTGGCCGACCGGCCCCCCTTGCCGTGCTCACCCAAGACCACCGCCCGGCAACACGGGCTCAGAAGTGGTCCGGCCCTGTCCATGCGGAGCATCGTCTTGCTCGCCCTCCTGTTCGCGATGCGGGCGTTCGGTGGTCGGTATTGGGCGAGTTCGCGTCCATAGCGCTTGACATCACGCATAGTCGCACGTAACTTGCACAGGCGCACGATTCTTTTTGTCCGGGCGCTTTGTCTCGGGCCGAGGTGAGGGAGGAGTTTCCGTGTCGACTTTGGGCAGTCCTACGTGCGTCAAGGGTCGCGTGTGGCGAGCGACGACGGATCGACGGTCGGTCATGCGAGACCGCACGAGTGGCTGGGCACCTGCCTGTGGTCGAGCACGCCTGCTCCCGCTGATGTGTGCTCTTCTCGGAGCGCTTGCGTCCACCGCGGCGCCTGCGCAGGCCTCTGGCGGCGCGCTCACCCCGACGACGCTCACAACCGAACACCTGACCGAGCCGCTCGGGATCGACGACTCGGTGCCTCGGTTCGGGTGGGTCGTCGACGCCGACTACAACGGCGCTCGCCAGACGGCCTACGAGATCAGGGTGTCCTCGAACGACTCTATGCGGGGCGATGTCTGGTCGTCGGGGAAGGTCCGCTCGACCGACTCTTACGACGTCGAGTACGCCGGTCGTCCTCTGGAGTCGCAGACGCGGTACTTCTGGGCTGTCCGTGTCTGGGATGAGCGTGGCGAGGCTTCGAAGTGGAGCAGGCGTGCCTGGTTTGAGACCGCCTTCCTGGACGATGACCACTTCGAGGGCGACTGGATCAACTCGGGCGAGACGACCACCCCGCCAACCCAGACGCCGGAACTGCTGCTTCGCAAGGACTTCAGGCTGAACAACAAGAGGATCGCCTCGGCGAGGGCGTACGTCGCCGGCCTCGGCCTTTACAAGCTCTATCTCAACGGCCGTCGCGTCGGCGAGCGCGAGCTCGACCCGTCGTTCACGGAGTATGAGGACCGGGTCATGTACACGACCTACGACGTGACCCGGCTGCTGCGGCGCGGTAGCGCGAACGCGCTCGGCGTCAGCCTGGGCCATGGCTGGTACACCGGTTACCCGGCTGTGAAGCTCCTGCTCGACGTCACCTACACGAACGGTCGTACCGAGCGGGTCGTGACCGACGGCACCTGGCGGACAAACGACGGTCCCACGCGCGACAACTCGATTCAGGGCGAGACGTACGACGCACGGCTCGAGCAACCTGGCTGGAACGCGCCAGGTTTCGACGGCGCCTCCTGGGCCGGGGCGGCAGTTGCAGCCGAGCCGACGGCGGAGCTCGACGCCCAGTTCGTCGAGCCGATCCGGGTGACCGGCACCCTGCCCGTCAAGGCGACGAAGCCTTTCGACTCGACGACCACGCTGTACGACTTCGAGGCCACCAAGGCGGGCTGGGCGACCGTGAAGCTCTCCGGACCAGCGGGCACCCAGGTCACGATGATCTTCGGCGAGCGGCTCGGCGCGGACGGAAGGATCAACAACGGCAACATCCAGGTCTACCGCTACACGCTCAAGGGCGGGGACACGGAGACCTACACGCCGAGCTACAGCTACAACGGCTTCCGCTACCTGTCGATCAACGCTCCGGCGGATGTGGAGGTTGAGTCGGTGGTCGGCAAGACGCTTAATACCGACGTGGCGTCGTCCGGCGGCTTCAGAAGCTCCAGTGAGCTCTTTAACCGCTACCACGCGGCGATGCGGAACTCGATCCTGAGCAACCTGCACTCGATCCCCACCGACACGCCGATGTACGAGAAACGCGGGTGGACGGCTGACGGCTACCTGTTCGCTGACTCTGCGCTGCTCAACTTCAAGTCGGAGAACCTGTGGGACAAGTGGATGCTCGACCACAGGGACAGCCAGAACGCCTTGGGCCAGCTCCCAGTCTGGCTGCCCGGGACAGCCGAGCCCAGGGACGACCCGATCTGGACGGCGAGCTACATCCAGATCAACTGGGACCTGTATCAGTACCGCGGTGACACCCGGATCCTCGCCGAGCACTACGACGGCATGAGGCTATGGCTGCAGCGGTTCCAGGACCTGCTCGCGACCACGGGGAATCTCTACACCGGTGGAACCTTCGGCGACCACGAGCCGGCCGGTGGCGGGCCCGGCAACCCCGCGCCGGCAGAGTTCCCGCGGACCGCGGACAACCAGGCAATCGGGACGGCCGTCATCTACCGCATGGCCCGCCAACTGGCCGAGATCGCCCGGGAGCTCGACAAGCCGGCGGACGCGCAGTCCATCGACGCGTGGGCCGACGCCGTCCGCACGGCGTACAACCAGGCGCTCTACCGGCCGGCCGCGAAGCTGTACTCCAGGACGGGAACGGAGTACCGGCAGACGGACAACATCGTGCCGCTTATCTTCGGGCTGGCGCCAGAGGCAGATCGAGCTGCGATCTGCCTGAACCTCAAGAACGACGTCGAGGTGGCCTGGGACGGTCATTTGGACACCGGTGCCGTGGGAACCAAGTGGATCCTGCCTGCGCTGACCGAGTGCGGCTACGTCGATCTCGCCAATCGGGTCGCAACGAACCCGACGTACCCGGGGTGGGGCTGGTGGTTCCAGACCCTGCACGGCTACAACAACGGAGTCGAGACGTTTATCGTTGACGGACACTGGGAGGCTTGGTGCTGGTTCGGCGCGCGCACTCCCGCCGGCTGCGCGTTCGATCCGGTGCGTTCGCACAATCACGCCTTCCGTGGAACCGTGGACGACTGGCTGTTCGAGTACGTCGCGGGCATCAAGCGCGCGGCGCCTGCCTACCGTGAGATCGACATCAAGCCCGTGCCTGTGGGAGACCTCGAGCACGCGTCTGCGCACACCACCACGCCGCTCGGCCGGGTCAGCTCGTCGTGGACCCGTAGGGGCAGCACGTTCCGTCTGAAGGTCACAGTTCCCGTTGGTGCGACTGCGACCGTGAACGTGCCCTCGGATGGCGGTTTCGTCAACGTCGAGGGACGCGGCGCGGAGCTCGTCGGCTCCACGGACGGCTACGAGGTCTACGAAGTCGGGAGCGGCGTCTACAGGTTCACCGCGAACGGAGGCGGTGCCTAAGCGGGAGGGCAGCCCGATCGGACGCAGCGGCCCTCAAGCGCGTCCGCAGGTGAGCCGCGACGCGGTGCTGGTCGGCTACCGGCGGCCGAATGAACCGAGCGCCCGCTCGGCGGAACCCAAAACCGCCGACAGCGCGGCTTGCGAGGTAGCCGAGCCTCCAGGCGCACCGGAAGCGCTCCTGCCACGGACAAACCCTGATCGTCGACGACCGGATACTGAGAGGTAGTTCTGGCTGCGCGCTGTGAGGCGCGAATGACACGTGGTCCTCAACCAAGTGACCTCCTGGGTTTTTAGGCCACTGCGATCTCTGGCCTAAACATCGGCGCCCCGGTCGACCGTCGGTGGAGCAAGAAATGCGGGATTAGCAGGAGCGTCTACCCAGGGACTTCGTCGCGCCGGGCATGGCTGCGTACATTGGGGAGCAGCCGCGTTTATGTGGATTTGCAGGGATTTCGATGGAGCTAGCCGGACTCGAACCGGCGGCCTCCTGGGTGCGATCCAGGCGCTCTCCCAACTGAGCTATAGCCCCGTGGCTCGA
>OBLR010000453.1_pt1 | contig 10208 bp, 9 predicted proteins | sample 1519891 | NCBI WGS metagenome assembly OBLR01 (sample SAMEA3113583, study PRJEB22503) | soil metagenome | reverse complement strand
GGATGCCGTCGCAGGTGGCGAGCTCGGCCTCGACCTCGCCGTCGGTGAGCCGCTCCGAGTCCACCCAGTGCACCTCCACCCGGCCCCCGTGGTGGGTGCCGGCGTGGTTGAGCGCCTCGATCACGGACAGGTACGCGTCCGCCAGCTGGTTGTACTTGCCGACGAGCGCGATGCGCACGGGCTCGGACGCGGACCCGATCCGTTCCACGAGCCCCTTCCAGTCGGACAGGTCGGGGGGCGAAGTGCCCATGCGGAAGTGGTCGAGCACGCGGTCGGCCACGCCCTCATGCTCGAACTCCAGCGGGACCTTGTAGATCGAGTCGACGTCCCGCGCCGACACCACCGACTCCACCGGCAGGTTCGCGAACAGGGCGATCTTCTCGCGGATGTCCTTCCCGAGCGGCTCCTCGGCGCGGCACATGACCATGTCCGGCTGGATGCCGATGCGTCGCAGCTCCTGCACCGAGTGCTGCGTGGGCTTCGTCTTCAGCTCCCCCGCGTGGCCAAGGAACGGGACCAGGGTGAGGTGGACGAACATGCAGCGGTCGCGCCCCAGGTCCGAGTGGAACTGACGCAGCGCCTCGAGGAAGGGCAGCGACTCGATGTCCCCCACCGTGCCGCCGATCTCGGTGATGACCATGTCGACGTCGGCCGACTCGGCGACCAGCCGGATGCGATTCTTGATCTCGTCGGTGATGTGCGGGATCACCTGGACGGTGCCGCCGAGGTAGTCGCCGCGGCGCTCGCGCCGGATCACCGAGTTGTAGATGGCGCCGGCGGTCGCGTTCGAGGCGCGGCTCGTGTTGACGTCCGTGAAGCGCTCGTAGTGGCCCAGGTCGAGGTCGGTCTCGGCGCCGTCCTCGGTGACGAACACCTCGCCGTGCTGGAACGGGCTCATCGTGCCCGGGTCCACGTTGATGTACGGGTCGAACTTCTGGATCGTCACGGACAGGCCGCGGGCGACCAGGAGCTGACCGAGCGAGGCGGCCGCGATGCCCTTCCCGAGTGCGGAGACGACGCCGCCGGTGACGAATACGAAACGGGTTTCCGGGCGGCTCTGCGGCACAGGCGACTCTGGGATATCCAGTCTACCCGGGCGGGAGGCGGAAGGATCGAAGCGACCGCTCACGCGGCCGCCAGCAGCTCCTCGGCGTGCTTGCGAGCGGCGCGGTCGGACCTCTCGGCCCCCAGCATCCGCACCAGCTCCTCCACGACGCCCTCGCCCGCGATCTCCTCCACCGTGGTGAGGGCGGTGTCGTCCGCGGCCGACTTCTCGATCCGGAAGTGGCTCGTGGCGAGCGCCGCGACCTGGGGAAGGTGGGTGATGCAGAGCACCTGGCGGGTCTCGCCGAGCGCCCGAAGCCGCTCTGCGACGGCTCGCGCGGTCTGGCCGCCCACGCCCGCGTCGACCTCGTCGAACACGAGGCTGCGCGACTCCCCCGCGCCGGCCACGGTCATGAGCGCGAGCATGACGCGGGAGAGCTCGCCGCCGGAGGCGGCCTCGCGGATCGGCGCCGCGGGCACGCCGGGATTGGGCGCGAGCATGAGCTCGACCCGCTCGGCGCCGACCGGGCCGATCTCGTCGCGGGGCTCGAGCTTCACCTCGAACGAGGCGCCCTCCATGGCGAGAACGGCGAGCTCCTCCCGAACCCGCTCGGCGAGCTTCGGGGCGGCCTTGGTCCGGGCCTTGGTCACGAGGGCGGACAGGGAGTCGCGGCGCTCGAGGGCCTCGGCGAGGTCGGCCTCGGCGCGCTCGACGGCGACCTCGGCCCGCTCCAGCTCCTCGCGCTGGGCGCGGCATCGCTCGGAGTGGGCGATGACGGCGGCGACGCTACCGCCGTGCTTGCGCTCGAGGCGCTCGTAGGCCTCGAGCCGCTCATCGACGACCTGAAGGCGGCCGGGCTCGGCCTCGAGCGAGTCCGCGTAGCGACGCAGGTCGGCGCCGAGGTCCTCCGCCTCGATGCGAAGGGCCGCGAGCCGGCCGGCGAGCTCGTCGAGCGCGGGATCGACGCCCTGAACGGCGCCGGCGAGCCGCTCTGCTTCGCCGAGGAGGGCGGCGACACCGAGCCCGCCGCCGGCGCCGGCGAAGCGTGCCTCGCCGCCCTCGCCGTCGGGGGCGATCGCTTGCGCTCCGCCGCCCGCGGCCGCCAGCAGGCCGTCCATCCGGCGCAGCCGCTCCCGCTCCGTGAGCAGCGACTCCTTCTCCTGCTCGGTCGGCCCGAGGGAGTCGACCTCCTCGATCTCGAAGGCGAGCAGGTCCAGGTCGCGGTCCCGGGTGCCGGCGCGCTCGCGGAGCTCCCCGAGGCGGCGCTCCAACTCACGCGTCCGCGCGTGGGCGCGCGCGAGATCGTCGAGGGCAGCGAGGTGGTCGCGGCCGCAGAAGCCGTCGAGGAGATCGAGCTGGGCCGAAGCGAGTGTGAGCCGCCGATGCTCGTGCTGGCCGAAGAAGGCGAGCAGCCTCCCGCCGAGCATCTGGAGGTCGGCCGCCGTGGCGGAGCGCCCCTGGACGAAGGCGCGCGTGCGCCCACCGGCGCCGACGCGCCGCGCGAGGACGATCTCGGCCGGGGCCGAAGCGCCCGCGGCCTCGCCGCTCGCGGCCGAGCCGTCGGCCGGGGCCGCGTCGCCCTCGTCCCCCACCCGCTCCCGCAGCTCCGCCAGCTCGGGCTCCTCCAGTAGCCCCGGGGGCAGCTCGAACACACCCTCCACGTACGCCTCGCGCGCCCCGGGCCGCACTATTCCGGAGCGCGGCTTTCCGCCCAGCAGCAGGTCCAGCGCGTGCGCCAGCACCGTCTTCCCCGCCCCGGTCTCCCCCGTGATCGCCGTCAGGCCGGGGCCGGGCCGCAGCTCGGCCCGCTCGATCAGCAGCAGGTTCTCGATGCGAAGCTCGAGGAGCACCTAGTGGTCTCCTCCGAAAGCACGGTCGTGGCTCGGCGAGCGAGAACCGAGCATGGTGGTGCCCGCGAGCGCAGCCAATGCAGCGCATTGGCGAGCATCGCGGGGGCCGCCAGGCGAAGGTTCGCAGCCGCCGAACGCGATCGTGATTGAGGAGGAGACCACCTAATCAGGTGTACCAGCGCCGCCCGACGGAGCGGCCCCGGACGTAACGGTCTAGTAGGAGAGGCGCCCGAACTTGTCGCGCAGGCGGTGGTAGAAGGTCGCTCCCGGCGCCTGGGCCAGCAGCGCCTGCCGGTGCGCGAAGCGGATCGGCATCGACCCCTCGGGGGCGAGCGACCCCACGGCGCGGCCGTCGGTGATGACATCGACCTCGTCGGAGGCCGAGCGGTTCGTCACCTCCAGCCGGTTCCCCGGCGCGACGACGAGCGACCGCGCGGTGAGCGTGTGGGGGGCGATGAACGAGACGATGTACCCCTCGACGCCCCAGGCCAGCACCGGCCCGCCGTTGGCCAGGTTGTAGCCCGTCGAGCCGGCCGGGGTCGAGACCACGAGACCGTCGCAGCGCACCTCGCCCAGCTCCTCCCCCTCCACCGAGTAGGCCAGCTCGGCGACCCGCCCGTTGTGACGGCGGTGGAAGGAGATGTCGTTGACCGCGAGCCGCTCGCCGCCGTCGCACTCCACCAGCAGCCCCGGCAGGGCCATCACGTTGATCTCGCCGTCAAGGGCGCGCCGAATGCCGTCGTCCAGCTCCCAGGGCTCCACCGTGGCGAGGAACCCGATCGCCCCGTAGTTGATCGCGAACACCGGCACCTCCGTGCCGGCGAACTTGCGCAGGTGCGTGAGGATCGTCCCGTCTCCGCCGAGCACCACGGCCAGGCCCGTGTCGAGCAGGGAGTCGTCCGGCGGCGCCTCCACGGCTCCCGGCACCAGCCCGTGCTTCTCGATCTCCGCGGCGGGGAGCCGCACCTCCACGCCCCCCGCCTCCTTGGCGAGCTCGACGATCCGGCGCAGCGCCGGCCCGGTGTCCCCGGGTCGCGTGTGGCTGAAGATCGTGATCGAGCCCGGCTTCACGGCTCGGCACTCCGAGCCGCCGCCTCGAGGTCCTCGACGTCCCCGCCGCGACCGCCCTCCGCCAGCCAGACAAAGCTCTCCTGGTTGCCGGCCGGGCCGGGCAGCCCGGAGGAGGCGAAGCCCATCACCGCGGCGCCAATCTCCCGCCGCGCCGCCTCCGCGACCGCCACGAGCGTCGCCCGGCGGTCCTCCGCGGAGCGCACCACGCCCCCCTTCCCCACCAGCTCTCGCCCCACCTCGAACTGCGGCTTCACGAGCGCCAGGCAGTCGAAGCGCTCGGCCGCGCAGCGCAGCACGGCGGGCAGGATCTTCGTCAGCGAGATGAACGAGACATCCGCGACCACGAGGTCCGGGCGATACGGCAGCTCATCCGGGGAGAGCGAGCGGGCGTTTCGCCGCTCCACGACCGCCACTCGGGGTTCCCGGCGAAGCGTCCAGTGGAGCTCTCCGTAGGCCACGTCGAGCGCGATCACCGAGGCGGCGCCGCGCTGCAGCAGGCAGTCCGTGAAGCCGCCGGTCGAGGCGCCGACGTCGAGCGCCATTCGCCCGCTCACGTCCAGCCCCAGCGCGTCCAGCGCGTTGGCCAGCTTCACGCCGCCGCGCGAGACGAAGGCGGGCCGCTCGGCCACGTGCACGTCGGCGTCCTCGGCCACCATCTCGCCCGGCTTGCGGGCCGGGCGGTCCCCCACTCGCACGTCCCCCGCCATCACCGCCGCGGCGGCGCGGGAGCGGGTCTCGTAGAGGCCCCGCTCGGCCAGGAGCGTGTCGAGCCGCCGCTTCAAAGTGAGCGGAGAGTACCCGCGGGCGCTGTGTGACCGACATCACACATCGGCCAGGGTCCGCGCGTAGCCTCGAACGCAGAGATGACCTTTGTGAGGCTCATTCCTCTGGCTTTGCGGTCCGGCCTGCTCATGCTGGCCGGCGCGGGGCTGATCGCCGCACCGTTCGTGCTCGCACTCGACGCCGCGGCCCTTGTGACCGCCGTCGGGATCGGCGGGATCATGGTCGCGCTCGCGGTGGCGGGCACCGACTCGAGTGGACGGGGCACCCTGCCCGTCTCCGCTCAGGCGGTGTACGACCGCGGGATCGCGGCCGGCCTCCTGCTGACGGCTCTCATCTTCGGTGCGGCCGACGAGACCGAGGCCGCCCTGATGTTCGGGATCGCCGGCGCCGCGGCGCTGATCGTCACGTCGATCACGCGCTACAGCGCTCGTCCCGTCTGAACAAGAACTTCCTCTCACACAACCAAATACGCATCACTCCTCCCTCAGGAAACGGCTCCGCGAAAGCGGGGCCGTTTCTGCGTCTGGGGGCTCCGCGAAAGCGAGCCGTTCCGCGTCCGGGGGCACCTGCCAGACTGGCTCACCCAGGCATGCCCACCCACCGCTACGAGACCCGCCTCCGCTGGACCGGCTCCACCGGGCTCGGCTGGGACCAGTACGACCGCGGGCATTCGGTCACGGCGCCGCCCGCCGAGCAGGAGATCGGGCTGACCACCGGCGAGTCGAAGGGCGACCCCGCCGTCCTCAACCCCGAGCAGCTCGTGGTGATGGCCGCCTCCTCCTGCCAGATGCTCATGTTCCTCCACCTGGCCGCCAAGGCCCGCATCGACGTCGTCGAGTACGAGGACGACGCCACCGCCGTGATGCCGGAGGACGTAGAGCCGGTGCACATCACCGAGATCACGCTGCGCCCGCGCATCGTGATCGCCGGTGAGGCGAGCGATGAGCGCGTCCGCAAGCTCGTCCACACCGCGCACGAGCACTGCTTCATCGCGAACACGCTCAAGAGCGAGATCGCCATCGAGCCGAGTGTGGAGACCCGCCCCGTGGAAGCCCGCCCGGCATGAGCGTCCCCAGCCTGCTCCGCGACCTGCTCGGCGCCGCCGGCCCGCCGGGCCACGAGGCCGCCCCCTCCAAGGTGTGGCGCGAAGCCGCGGAGGCCTTCGGCGCCGAGGTCACCGTGAACCCCATGGGCACGTCGGTGGCGCAGGTGCCCGGCCGGGCCGAGCACCCCCTGCTCGCCGTGATCGGGCACATCGACGAGATCGCCCTGCTCGTGAGCCACATCAGCGACAAGGGCTTCCTGCACGTGGTCCGCTCGGGCGGATGGGACCCGCAGGTGCTCGTCGGCCAGCGGGTGGAGGTGCTGACCCGCGAGGGGCCGATCCCGGGCGTGGTCGGGCGCAAGCCCATCCACATCCTCGAGGGCGATGAGCGCAAGAAGGCGGTCGAGCTGAAGCAGCTGCACGTGGACATCGGCGCGCGCGACGCCGACGAAGCGCGCCGGCGCGTCCACGAGGGCGACCAGGTGGTGATCGCCGCCGAGCCGCTCGAGCTGCCGAACGACCGGCTGGTCTCCCGCTCGCTCGACAACCGCCTCGGCGTGTACGTGGCGCTCGAGGTCGCCCGCCGGGTGCACGAGGCCGGCGCCGCCGCCGGGCCGGTGGCCGGCGTGGCGGCCGTCCAGGAGGAGATCGGCGCCCACGGCGCGCGGGCGATGGCCTACGGGCTGCAGCCCGACCTCGCGGTGGCCGTCGACGTGACGCACGCCACCGACGCGCCCGGCGTGGAGCCGGGCGAGCTTGGCAAGCACGGGCTCAGCGACGGCCCGGTGATCACCCGCGGCGCGATCGTGAGCCGTCCCCTGAACGACCTCCTCGACGCTGCGGCGGCCGCCGAGGGCATCGACTGCACCACCGAGGTGGCGGGCGGCGCCACCCATACGGACGCGGACGTGGTCCACATGAGCCGCAACGGCATCCCCACCGCGGTCGTCTCGATCCCGCTCCGCTACATGCACTCGCCGGTCGAGCTGGTGGAGCTCGCCGACGTGGAGGCCGTGATCCGGCTGATCACCGCGATGGCGATGCGCCTGGAGGAGAACCAGGCGCTGGCGCGCTGGTAGGACCCCTTAAGCGAGCGCGCCGCTCGGCTCCAGCACCGCCTGCGCCACCCGGTCGGCCAGCGCCTCGGGCGTGAGCCCGACCTCCTCGCGGATCAGCGCCGGCTTCCCGTGCGTCACGTAGCGGTCGGGGAGGCCAAGTCGCAGCACCCGCGTCTCCGCGAGCAGGTCGCGCTCGGCCATCTCCTCCAGCACGGCCGACCCGAAGCCGCCCGCCAGGACGTTCTCCTCGACCGTCACCAGCAGGTGGTGCTCGGTCGCGAGCCGCTCGATCAGCTCGCCGTCGAGCGGCTTAGCGAACATGGCGTCGGCGACGGTGGGCTCCACGCCGTGCTCGTCCGCGAGCAGGTCGGCAGCCCCCAGCGCCAGCGCCACGCCGTAGCCGTAGCCGAGGAGCGCCACGCGCTCGCCCTCGCGCAGCACCTCGCCGCGACCGATCTCGAGCACCTCGGGCCGGCGCGGCAGCGGCACGCCCTCGGCCTCGCCGCGCGGGTAGCGCAGCGCGATCGGCCCGTCGTCCCACTCGAGCGCCGTGTGCAGCATGTGCACGAGCATCGCCTCGTCGCGCGGGGCCATCAGGACCATGTTCGGCAGGCAGCGCAGGTAGGAGATGTCGAAGGCGCCGTGGTGCGTCGGTCCGTCGTCGCCGACGAGCCCGGCGCGGTCCATCGCGAACACCACGTTCAGCTTCTGCAGGCAGACGTCGTGGACGATCTGGTCGTAGCCGCGCTGCAGGAAGGTCGAGTAGATCGCCGCGACCGGCTTCGCGCCGGCCAGAGCGAGACCGGCGGCGAACAGCACCGCGTGCTGCTCGGCGATTCCCACGTCGTAGTAGCGCTCGGGCAGCTCGTTCTGGAGCAGGTTCAGCCCGGTGCCGGAGTTCATGGCGGCGGTGATGCCGATCACGCGCTCGTCGCGCCGCGCCTCGCGCACGAGCGCGTCGCCGAACACCTGCGTGTACTGGGGCGGCGTCGCGGTCACCGCGCCGCGCGGCACCTTCTTCTTCGGGGCCGGCGCCCCGCCCATGACTGAGCCGGGCTTGGCCGCGTGCCACTTCTCCATGCCCTCGAGCCCGCCCTCCTCGGCGGGCGCGAAGCCCTTGCCCTTCACCGTCTTGCAGTGCACCACGACCGGGCGGTCGGCCTCGAGCGCCTCGCCGATCGCCTGGCGCAGCGCCTTCACGTCGTGCCCGTCGATCACGCCCACGTAGGCGAGGTCGAGCTCCTCGAAGAAGAGCCCGGGCGCCCAGTAGGCCTTGAGCGACTCCTTCAGGATCGGCCCGAAGCGCTCGATCTTGCTGCCGATGCCCGCTGGCAGCCTCGTGAGCGTCTCCTCGGCGTCCTCGCGCGCGTGGTACAGCTTCGGGTTGAGGCGCATGCGGTTGAAGTAGCGCGACAGCGCGCCGACGTTCGGCGCGATCGACATGCCGTTGTCGTTCACCACGATCACGATCGGCAGGTCCATGCCGCCGGCGTTCAGCAGGGCCTCGAACGACACGCCGCCGGTGAGAGCGCCGTCGCCGATCACCGCCACGACCTTGCCGTCCGGGGCGAGGCCGCTGCGCATGGCCTCCTTGAGACCCACCGCGTACGAGACCGACGTGGAGGCGTGCCCCGCGCCCATGATGTCGTGCTCCGACTCGTGCATCGCGCAGAACGGCGCCAGCCCGCCGTACTTGCGGATCGTCTGGAGCTGGTCGCGGCGGCCGGTCAGGACCTTGTGCGGGTAGGCCTGGTGACCGACGTCCCAGAGGATCTTGTCGGTAGGGGACTCGAGCAGCGAGTGGAGGGCCACGGCGATCTCGCAGGCGCCCAGGTTGGCGCCGAAGTGCCCGCCGATCTCGCCGATCGTCTCGATGATCAGCTCGCGGACCTCCTGCGCCACCTCCTGGAGCTCGCCGTCGTCGAGGCCCTTCAGGTCCGCCGGGCCGTGGATGCGCTGGAGGTGCTTGGTCATGTGGTGCGGGTCAGGATGTAGTCGGCGATCTGTCCCAGCCGGAGCGTCTCGCCGTTCGCTTCCGACAATGCTTCCCGGGCCCTCCGGTGTGACTCCCGTGCGAGCTCCTTCGCTCGCTCGAGCCCGTGGACGCTCACGTAGGTTGCCTTTCCATGGCGTTCGTCGGAGCCCCGCGGCTTGCCGATCTCGGCCTCGTCCCCCGTCACGTCGAGGATGTCGTCGACGATCTGGAAGACCACTCCGAGCTCGGCCGCGAAGCGCCGGAACGGCATTGTGGCAGGTCCGTTCACACCTTCGAGCGCCAGGATCGAGCCGACCGACGCCGCGATCAGCGCGCCGGTCTTCAGCTCGTGCAGGTGGCGCAGCTCCGTGCCGGCCGCGGCCACCACGTCGAGGTACTGGCCGCCCACCATCCCGCGCACGCCGGCGGCGCCCACGACCTCGGACACCGCGGCCAGCACGTTCGCGGGCGCCCCGCGCTGCTCGGCCAGCGCCAGCCGCAGCGCCTCCGCGAACAGGCCGTCGCCGGCGAGGATCGCCACGTCCTCCCCGAACGCGACGTGGCAGGTGGGCTTGCCGCGGCGCAGGTCGTCGTCGTCCATCGCCGGGAGGTCGTCGTGGATCAGCGAGTAGGTGTGGATCATCTCGATCGCCGCGGCCAGCGGCAGCACGTCGGACGGTGGGCGCCCTAGCGCCTCGGCGGTGGCGAGGGACAGCACCGGGCGGATGCGCTTGCCCCCCGCGAGGAGGGAGTAGCGCATGGCCTCCTCGAGCCGGGCCGTGCCGGGCTCGCCGCCGAAGCGAAGGCCCTCGAGATACGCGTCGACCTGGTGCTGGAGCTCGACCGGGTAGGCCGACGCCTCCGTGCTGGTCACCGGGAGACCGCCTCGCCCGGCCGGCCGCGCGGGCCGAGCGACCGCGCGTCCATCACAGGAGCCGCTCCTGCCCCTCCGCCTCTCCGGCCGAGCGGGTGCGGGCGTCGATCTCGGCGCCGATCCGCTGCGCCAGGTCCGCGCAGCGCTCGACCAGGTCGGCCGCCTCCTCCGCGTCGATGGCCTCGGCGCGCAGCTTGTCTGCCACCGCCTCCAGCTCGCCCGCCAGCTCCTCGAGCGTGGGCGTCTCGCTCGTCACCGTGCGACCTCCTCGCGCTGAACCGTTCCCAGGATCCCGTTGACGAAGCCGGGCGCGTCGGCCGAGCAGAGCTCCTTGGCCGCCTCGACCGCCTCGTCGATCGCCACCTCGTCGGGCACGTCGGGGCGGTGGAGCAGCTCGTACAGCGCCACCCGCAGGATGTTCCGCTCCACGGGGGCGATGCGGTCGAGCGACCACCCGCTGGCGTGGCGACCGATCAGGTCGTCGAGCTCGGGGCGGTGCTCGGTGGC
>OBLR010000452.1_pt1 | contig 10218 bp, 7 predicted proteins | sample 1519891 | NCBI WGS metagenome assembly OBLR01 (sample SAMEA3113583, study PRJEB22503) | soil metagenome | reverse complement strand
GCTGCTCCAGATCATGGAGACGCTGGAGACGCACTACCGCGACCTGTGCGACATCGAGTTCACCATCGAGCGCGGCAAGCTGTGGATGCTGCAGACCCGGGTGGGCAAGCGGACGGCGGCGGCGGCCTTCCGCATCGCCACACAGCTCGTCGACCAGGGCCTCATCGACATGGACGAGGCGGTCAACCGGGTCACCGGCGACCAGCTGGCCCGGCTGATGTTCCCGGCCTTCGACGAGTCCGCCGACAAGAAGCTGGTGGCCAAGGGCATGAACGCCTCGCCAGGCGCGGCCGTCGGCAAGGCGGTATTCTCCTCGGCCCGGGCCGTTGAGCTGGCCGGCAAGGGCGAGGCCGTGATCCTCGTCCGGCGGGAGACCAACCCCGACGACCTCGACGGCATGATCGCCGCCCAGGGCATCTTGACATCGCGCGGCGGCAAGACCTCCCACGCCGCCGTCGTCGCCCGTGGCATGGGCAAGACCTGCGTGTGCGGCGCCGAGGAGCTCGACGTCGACGTCCGGGCGCGGCGCTTCACCGCGCCGGACGGCGTGACCGTCTCCGAGGGTGACGTGATCTCCATCGACGGTACGGTCGGCCGGGTCTACCTCGGCGAGGTGCCGGTCGTCGACTCGCCGGTCGTGAAGTACTTCGAGGGCGAGCTGCCGCCGGAGAGCGACGAGCTGGTGGCCGCCGTCCACCGCATCATGAGCCACGCCGACGAACGGCGCCGCCTCGGCGTGTGGGCCAACGCCGACACCCCTGAGGACTCGGCCCGCGCCCGCCGGTTCGGCGCGCAGGGCATCGGCCTGACCCGCACCGAGCACATGTTCCTCGGCGAGCGGCGCCAGCTGGTCGAAGACCTCGTCCTCGCCGAATCCGACGAGCAGCGGCAGGCGGCGCTCGACGCGCTTGCGCCGCTGCAAAAGGGCGACTTCATCGGCATCCTGGAGGCGATGGACGGGCTGCCGGTGACGATCCGGCTGATCGACCCGCCGCTGCACGAGTTCCTGCCCGACATCACGGATCTTTCGGTACGGGTCGCCCTCGCCGGTGACGACGCCGACCCGAAGGACCGCAAGCTGCTCGAGGCCGTGCACCGCCTCCACGAGCAGAACCCGATGCTCGGGCTGCGCGGCGTGCGCCTCGGCCTGGTGATCCCCGGGCTGTTCGCGATGCAGGTCAAGGCGATCGCCGAGGCCGCGGCCGAGCTGAAGGCGCGGGGTAAGGACCCGCACCCCGAGATCATGATCCCCCTGGTCGGGGCCGTCCAGGAGCTGGAGTTCACCCGCGAGGAGGCCGAGCGGGTGCTGCGCGAGGTCGGCGCTGAGGCCCTCATCGGCACCATGATCGAGTTGCCCAGGGCGGCGCTCACGGCCGGGCAGATCGCCGAGGCGGCCGAGTTTTTCTCCTTCGGTACCAACGACCTCACCCAAACCGCCTGGGGCTTTTCGCGCGACGACGTGGAGGCCGCGTTCTTCAGCCGCTACCTCGAGCTCGGCATCTTCGGTGAGTCGCCGTTCGAGACCATCGACCGGGCGGGCGTGGGCCGGCTCGTCGAGATCGCCGTGCGGGAGGGTCGCAAGACCCGGCCCGACATCCAGCTCGGCATCTGCGGCGAGCACGGTGGCGACCCGCAGTCGGTGCACTTCTTCCACGAGGTCGGCCTCGATTACGTGTCGTGCTCGCCGTTCCGCATCCCGGTCGCGCGGCTCGAGGCGGCGCGCGCCGCGATCGAGACCGTCGGCAGCGACAGCCGCTGATCCCCCTGACCACCCTGATCACCCCCTGATCGACCGTCGCCCGCCCGCTCCGCACACCGTGAACATGGCGGAGCGGAGCGGGCGGAGAGGTGAAAAAAGGGGACACGCGGTCGGCTGAGGCGAACTTGTGACGCCGGACGTGGCGTCTCACGTAACGTGGTGGACACGATGACGTTGGAGATCGGGCTGCCCGAGTCCCCGCGACCTAAGGAGCAAGCGGATCAGGGCGGAGACAAACAACGGCGCGGCGGCCGGGCACGGTGGATGCTGCGTCTGCTGCTCCTGATCATCGCGCTGATCATGCTGGTTCCCCTCGTCGTGGCCGCGCGGGTGTGGTACGCCGCGCGCCAGGACTCCCATCCGAAGTCGGACGCGATCATCGTCCTGGGAGCGGCGCAGTACAACGGCCGGCCCTCGCCGACCCTCGAATGGCGGCTCGTGCACGCCCTCAGGCTCTACAACCGGGGCGTCGCGCCGGCCATCGTCACCGTCGGCGGTAAGCGGCCGGGGGACAACTACACCGAGGCGGTGGCGGGGCGGCGCTGGCTGGCCGCGCGTGGGGTCCCGAAAAGCAAACTGATCGCGGTCTCGGCCGGCTATGACACGCAGACCAGCCTGGAGGCCGTCGGTCGCAGGTACCGGCAGCTGCACTGGCAGTCCGGCGTGATCGTCACCGACCCCTGGCACAGCCTGCGCTCGCGCAGGATGGCCGCGGACAACGGCATCGACGCCGCGGTCTCACCGACGCGCAGCGGCCCGAGCGTGCAGACGCGCGACACCCAGTTCCACTACATCGTCCGCGAGACCGGGGGCTACCTTTGGTACGTCACCGCCGGCCGCCTGCTGGCTGACCGGTGACGTCGGGCTGGGGGAGCCGGGCCGGGCGATGTGAGTCGGCGACGCCGTAGCGGGCGAGGAAGGCCCGTACGGTCGCAACGGCCAGCTTGATGGCGCCGGCGTTCGGATGCCGGATCGCCAGCACGTCAAACGCGACGGTCGCGGCGATGACCGTGCCGACGAGAACGTAAAAGCCGACGAGAAGGGCGATCGCCAGCAGGGCGCGAAAAGTCGTCGTTATCGTGATGTACGTCCTGTTTCGTGGCGGACGGCCGGGGAGTCCGGCCATAGGGCGCGTGAGGGGCTAAGGCGCGCAACGACAATACGGGATCTATCCCGCATTCAGGACGGCGACCTCCGAATGTCCGCCGCCGGCCGTAGGCTCGCTCCCACCATGACCTATGAGGCACATGACCGGGAACGATGGGCGCCGGAGCCGTCCAAGCGGCCCGGCCGCACGGCGTTCGAGCGCGACCGGGCACGAGTGCTGCACAGCGCGGCGCTACGCCGGTTGGCCGCCAAGACACAGGTGTTCGAGGCGGGTGCCGGCGGGCCGCACGGCCCGCACAGCCCGCACAGCCCGCGCACCCGGCTGACCCACTCGCTTGAGTGCGCGCAGGTGGGCCGCGAGCTGGGCAAGACCTTCGGCTGCGACCCCGACCTGGTGGAGGCGGCCTGCCTTGCGCACGACATCGGCCACCCCCCGTTCGGGCACAACGGCGAGGCCACCCTCGCCGCGCTCGCCGCCGGCTGCGGCGGGTTCGAGGGCAACGCACAGAGCCTGCGCATCCTGACCAGGCTGGAGCCCAAGTCGTTCGCGCCCGACGGTCCGCCGCTGCATGGGCGCAGCGTGGGGCTCAACCTGACCCGGGCCACGCTCGACGCGGCGATGAAATACCCGTGGCGGGACGGCGCATCCGATGGCGCATCCGGAGGCGGACGCGCAGACAGACACGCAGACGTACGCGGAGACGGAGACGGACGCGGAGACCGAGCCGGCGCCGCGGGCAAGTTCGGGATCTACGACGACGACGCCGGCGTCGCCGCCTGGGTGCGCGAGCGCGCCCCGATCGCGCGGACGTGCTTCGAGGCGCAGGTGATGGACTGGTCCGATGATGTCGCCTACTCCGTGCACGATCTGGAGGACGCGCTGATCGCCGGGCACGTCCGGCTGGCCCAGCTCGCCGATCGGGCCGAGCTGCGCGCGGTCTGCTTGGTCGCCGCCCGGTGGTATTGCGCCGCCGAGCCGGCCGAGCTTGAGGAGCGGTTCCAAATGTTGCGGGCCGAGCCGTACTGGCCGCGCCACTACGACGGCTCCCAGCGCGGGCTGGCCGCGCTGAAGAACCTCACCAGCGGGCTGATCGGGCGGCTGTGCCGCGCGGCCGAACAGGCCACCCGCGAGGCGTACGGCGGCGGTCCGCTCACCCGCTATGCCGCCGACCTGATCGTGCCGCGGGCCGAACGGCTGGAGTGCGCCGTGCTCAAGGGGATCGCCGCGCATTACGTGATGGGGCGGGCCAGCCATACGCAGACCCAGGCCAGGCAGCGCGAGGTGATCACAGAGCTGGTGCACGCGCTGGCCGACCGCGCGCCCGACTCGCTTGAGCCGGTGTTCCAGGCCGCGTTCAAGGCCGCTCCGACCGACGCGGCCCGGCTGCGCGTCGTCGTCGATCAGGTCGCGTCGCTCACCGACACGTCGGCGACGGCGTGGCATCATGCGATTTCGCGCGGGTGAAATCTGGATACTTGCCGTAGGCTCCCGACGCTGCTGGGATGGGCAGGACCAAGTGACCGGTGTGACCCCCGCCGTATCAGGAGGATTCTCATGCCCAGCGAGGAGACGCAGGTCATCGTCGGTGCGAGCCTGGCTGGGGCCAAGGCGGCCGAGACGCTGCGCGCGGAGGGCTTTTCCGGCCGTGTCGTGCTCGTCGGCGCGGAGAGCGAACGACCGTACGAGCGGCCTCCGCTGACCAAGGGATACCTGCTCGGCAAGGAGGAAAGGAGCGGGGCGTACGTCCACGAGGAGGGCTGGTATGCCGACAACGACGTCGAGCTGCTGCTCGGCGTGGCGGCGGTCGGCATCGACCGTTCGGCGCACGAGGTCCGGCTCGCCGACGGCAGGCGGCTCGGCTACGACAAGCTGCTGCTGACGACGGGCGCCTCGCCCAGGCGATTGGCCACGCCCGGCGCCGACCTCACCGGCGTCCACTACGTGCGCACCATGGGCGACGGGATGGCGCTACAGGAGGCCCTGCGCCCCGGCGACAAGCGCGTCGTGGTCGTCGGGGCCGGCTGGATCGGGCTCGAGGCGGCCGCGGCCGCGCGGGAGTACGGCAACGAGGTGACGGTCGTCGAGCCGGATCCGACCCCGCTCTACCGGCACCTCGGTCCCGAGCTCGGCGAGTCGTTCGCCGACCTGCACCGTCGGCACGGCGTCGAGTTCGTGCTGGGCGAGGGGGTTTCCGAGGTTCGCGGCTCCGGACGGCTGAGCGGCGTGGTCACGACCGGCGACCGCGAGCTGCCCGCCGACCTCGTCATCGTCGGGATCGGCGTGGTCCCCAACACCGGGCTCGCCGAGGCCGCCGGTCTTGAGGTCGACAACGGCATCGTCGTCGACTCCTCGCTGCGCACCTCCGACCCCGACGTCTACGCCGCGGGCGACGTGGCCAACTTCCAGCACCCGCTGCTCGGCCGCCGGATCAGGGTCGAGCACTGGTCCAACGCGCTGGACGGCGGGCCGGTCGCGGCCCGGGCGATGCTCGGCCAGGACGTGGTCTACGACCGGATCCCCTACTTCTTCACCGACCAGTACGAGCTCGGTATGGAGGCCGCCGGCGTGCCCGAGCCCGGCGAGTACGACGAGGTCGTCTACCGGGGCGACGTCTCGAGCGGGGAATACATCGCGTTCTGGCTGTCCGGCGGCCGCGTCGTCGCCGGGATGAACGTCAACGTCTGGGACGTCACCGACGACATCCAGGCGCTGATCCGCTCCGCCCGGCCGGTCGAGGTGGCCCGGCTCACCGACCCCAAGGTGGCGCTGTCGGACATCGCACCGAGCTGACCGCTGCCTGGGCGAACCCGGCAGGACTGTCTGCCCGGCAGTCGCCGATCAGTCCGACGGGCGGGTGCGGCGAAAGGCGACGAGCGCTACCAGCGCCACGAGCCAGCCCAGGAGGATTCCGTAGCCGGCGAAGGCCGTGGACAAACCGAGGACAAGCGCCCCGGCGCCGTTCAGCGGCGCGTAGCCAAAAAACGTAAAGCTGCCTGCGGCCTGCATCAACACTGTCTCGCCGGCCGAGGCGGCCAGCGCGTACGCCCCCCAGCCCAGCACGAAGGCCGCCGCGGCGCCGCGCCGCGCGTCGAGCCCGCCTACGCCGAGGTACACGGCGCAGCCGGTAACGATCAAGGTGACGACCACCAGCACAAAATGGCTCAGGGCCGTATCCCCCGGCCAAACGTCACTGGCCCCGACGATCGTGGCGCGCTGCCCGTCTTGGATCCCGCCTTGTTCGTGGCCGACCCGCTCCAGACTCGTCTGGGACCACTCAAACCAGCCGCGCAGGCGGGCCTCGGTCAGTGCCAGCGCTGAAATCAGCGCCCAAACGGTCACGATCAGTCGACGTCTGCGCGGCATGGCCAAGGAGATTAACGATCAATCCAGGATCTGTCCTGAAGATCGATCCCTTACCGGCTGATCCGAAACCGCACTCGGTTGACGTGCGTCAACCACCCGCAGAACCGCATCAACAATGCGGGCTTGAAGTAGGCCCGGCCTTAGCGCCGCACGGGGTCGAGGCGGCGGCCGGTTTGGCCGAACACGAAGATGCGGTCCAGGTCGACGGCGAGCCTGAGCTCTTGGCCGGGGGCCATGTCGCGGCAGGAGGAGACCCGGAACAGCAGGTCGGCGCGGCGATGATGACCGTGTCCGCCGGCGTGGGCGGCCTCGTGGCGGCCGGCGCCGTGCCCATCGCCGTCGGCCGGTGCCGCTTCGCCGCGACCACTGCGGCCGCTATGACCGCCGCGGCCGCGCAGCCGGTCCCAGACCCCGGCGCCCGACGGACGTTCGGGGGCGGCGGGGCGGGCGGGAGGATCGAACTCGCTTGAGTCGATCGCCGGGATCCCCGCCTCGGCGTAGGCGAGCCACTCGTGGCCGTGGAACTCAAACTCGCGCAGCCGCACCGACAGGACGGATGAGGCGCCGGGGCCGGCCGGGTCGGGGTCGCCGCCCGCCGGCCGTTCCGCCGCCGCGGCCGGTGGCGCCGTGGGCCGGGACCGGGACCGGGACTGCGCGGAAAGGCGGGTGTTCAGCGGATGGCCGGCCGGAAGAGCCGAGCGCCCGGCGGTCGCGCTGTGCGCCGCCGGCGCGGCCAGCAGCGGCGCGCCGGGCGCCGCGAGCGGGGTCAGCGCGTCCGCGCGGATGCCGACGATGACGGGGGAGCCGTGCGCCGCCGTGAACGAGGACGCGCGTGCGTCGGTCCAGGGGATGACCAGCCGCTGGGTGCCGAAGTCGAGGATGATGCCTTCGTCGCGATCGGCGTAGGCGATGGCGCGCAGCAGATTGATCGGCGGGGAGCTGAGGAAGGCGGCGACGAACATGGTGGCCGGGTCGGCGTACAGCTGCTGCGGCGTCCCCACGTCCTGCAGTATCCCGTCGCGTAGGATCGCCATCCGGTCGGCGAGCGTCAGCGCCTCGGTCTGGTCGTGGGTGACGTAGAGCGTCGTGACGCCGAGCGAGCGCACCAGGCCGCCGATCTCCATCCGCAGCTCGCTGCGCATGGCGGCGTCGAGGTTGGACAGCGGCTCGTCCATCAGGAAGATCGACGGCTCTCTGATCACCGCGCGGCCCATCGCGACGCGCTGCCGCTGGCCGCCGGACAGGGTGCCGGGGAACCGGTCGAGCATGGAGTCCACGCCCAGCGCCTTAGCCAGCTCGACCACCCGTTCCCTGGTCTTGGCCGGGTCGCCGTGCGACAGCTCGAGGGGGAACGCCAGGTTGCCGCGTACGCTGCGATGCGGATAAAGCGCCCCGCTTTGGAAGACCATCGCCACGTTGCGTTCACGAGGGGCGAGGTCGTTGGCGTAGACGCCGCCCAGCCGCAGCTCGCCGGAAGTGATCACCTCGAGCCCGGCGATCATCCGCAGGATCGTCGACTTGCCGCATCCGGACGGGCCGAGCAGCACGAAGAGCTCTCCGTCGCGGACGTGCAGGCGGAGATCGTGCACCGCGTGGGCGCCCCCGGGGTAGACCTTGGAAACCCGGTCCAGGACCACGTCGGTCACCGTCCCACCCCCTTGACACAGCGTTGATCGCCGCAGAGAGATGTGCGATCACACCGCGTCGCATCGCGTGCTGTCCAGGGTACAGAGACTCCGGAATACCCCACGGTTTTGTGATATGACCGACGCCGTTCGCCGCCGATTTGGTGGCGGCGCGCCGAGTCAGGGCACCTGGGTTCGGGCGCGAACGGATGAGCCGGGATAACGGCCGGTTGATGTCCGGCTCCGGCACTAGACTCGCCGACGTGGCAGGCCGGATTCGCAACGAGGACATCGCGCTCGTGCGCGAGCGGTCGCCGATCGCCGACGTGGTGGGGGAATATCTCCAGCTCAGCAACGCCGGTGGCGGCAACCTCAAGGGCCTGTGCCCGTTCCACGATGAGAAGACCCCCTCGTTCAACGTCACCCCGACGCGCGGCATGTGGTACTGCCACGGCTGCGGCGAGGGCGGCGACGTCATCACGTTCATCGAAAAGATCGAGCATCTGCCGTTCGCCGAGACGCTGGAGCGGCTGGCCGCCAAGGCCGGCATCGAGCTGCGCTACGAAGAAGGCGGCTATGCCCCGCGCAAAGACCACGGTCAGCGGGCCCGGCTGGTCGAGGCGCACCGGGTCGCCGCCGAGTTCTACGCCGAGCACCTCACCACCCCCGACGGCGCGATCGGGCGCACGTTCCTGGCCCAGCGCGGCTTCGAGGCCGCCCAGACCGAGCGCTTCGGCATCGGCTACGCGCCCAAGGAGTGGGAGGCGCTGGTGCGGCATCTGCGCGGACGCGGCTTCGCCGATCGCGAGATGATCGTCGCCGGGCTGGCCAAGGAGGGCCGGCGCGGGCCGATGGACCGCTTTCGCGGCCGGCTGATGTGGCCGATCCGCGACCTGACCGGCGACGTGATCGGCTTTGGCGCGCGCAAGCTGTACGACGATGACGACGGCCCCAAATACCTCAACACGCCGGAGTCGCCGCTGTTCAAGAAGGGCTCGGTGCTGTACGGGGCGGATCTGGCCAAAAAAGAGATCGCGCGGCGCCGCCAGGCCGTCGTGGTCGAGGGCTACACCGACGTCATGGCCTGTCACCTCGCCGGCGTCGAGACCGCCATCGCCACCAGCGGCACCGCGTTCGGCGACGAGCACATCAAGATCCTGCGCCGGCTGCTCATGGACCAAAGCGAGTTCCGCGGCGAGGTGATCTTCACCTTCGACGGCGACTCGGCCGGGCAGCGGGCGGCGCTGCGCGCCTTCGCCGACGAGCAAAAGTTCGTCACGCAGACCTTCGTGGCCGTGCAGCGGGACGGGCTCGATCCCTGCGACCTGCGGCGAGAGCACGGCGACTCGGCCGTACGCGATCTCGTGGCCTCGCGGGTGCCGCTGTTTGAGTTCGCCATCAAGAACGTCATCGCCGGGCACGACCTGGACACGACCGAGGGGCGGCTGGCCGCGCTTGACGCGGCCGCGCCCGTCGTGGCCCGCATCAAAGACCGCGGGCTGCGGCAGATGTACGCGGTCAACCTCGACCGCTGGCTCGGCATCATGGACGAGGAGTTCGTGCTTCGCCGGGTGCGCTCCCACGCGAGCAGGGCGAACGGCGGGCAGCCGAACGGCGGCGGTCCGGCTCGCGGTGCCGGTCGCGGTGCCGGTCGCGGTGCCGGTCGCGGCGGCGTCCGCGGCGTCGGCGTCGGCGGGGCAGACGATGCCGGCAGCGGGCCGGCGCGGCCCGGCGACGCCCGCGCCGCCTACGACCTGAGCGATCCGGCGATCCAGATCGAGCGCGAGACGCTGAAGCTGGCGATGCAGCGCCCGGCGATCCTCGGCCCCGGCTTCGACGCGCTGCCCGCCGAGGTCTTCACCGCGCCGCAGCACCAGGCCGTACGAGCCGTCATCGTGGCCGCGGGCGGCGTAACCGGAACGGGCCTGGCCGCCCCGGGAGCAGCGCCGGGCACGGCGCGGAACGTGGCCGAGTGGGTGGCACTGCTGCGCGAAGAGGCGCCGAACGACGAGGTCAGGAATATGATCACCCGCCTGGCCGTGGAACCGCCGCGGTCAGGACAAGATTCGGACGGCCGATATGCGGCGAGCTTGCTAGCCCGAATAAAAGAGCTGCAGCTCACCCGTGAGATCGCCCGACTGAAATCCAAACTCGGTCGGCTGAATCCGGTCGATCATCAGGAGGACTACAACCGCCTCTTCGGCGACCTCGTGGCGCTTGAGCAGCAGCGACGGGTGTTGCGGGAGCGCGCGATTGGATCTCTGTAACCACAGAGCCGGAAAAATGGGTCCTCCGATCTTGGTGCCTATTGACGCACACTGTCATCGTGGGCCCTTCAGTACTGCCCAGCGAGGCGCCATCGG
>OBLR010000451.1_pt1 | contig 10224 bp, 9 predicted proteins | sample 1519891 | NCBI WGS metagenome assembly OBLR01 (sample SAMEA3113583, study PRJEB22503) | soil metagenome | reverse complement strand
TAGGGGATCCCGGCCTTCATGAACACGTCCTCGACCACCCGGGACTGCGCGTTGGTCCGGTAGAAGACGGCCAGGTCGCCGTAAGCGAACTCGCCCTGGTCCGTGACCAGCCGCTCGACCTCCTGGGCGATGAACCACGCCTCGTCGTGCTCGTCCTCCGCCCGAAACCGGGTCACGGGGGTGCCGTGGTCGGCGTCGGTCCACAGGTGCTTCGGCTTCCGCTGTAGGTTGTGCTCGATCAGCGCGTTGGCCACCTCCAGGATCGTCCGGGTGGACCGGTAGTTCTGGTCGAGGATGAACTCCTCCGCGTCCGGATAGTCGTGCTCGAAGTCGAGGAGGTTCTGGATGGTGGCTCCCCGCCACGAGTAGATCCCCTGGTCCGCATCGCCGACCACGCAGAGGTTCCGGTACTTCGAGGCCAGCAGGTTGACCAGGTGGTACTGGGCCCGGTTGGTGTCCTGGTACTCGTCGATGAGGATGTGCCGGAACCGTTCCTGATAATGCTCGAGCACCTCGCCATGGTCCCGGAACAGCCGCACGGTCCGAAGGATCAGGTCGTCGAAGTCGACCGCGCCGGCCGCGGCCAGCCGCCGCTCGTACTCGAGGAACAGGTCCGCGACCTGGCGCTCGTACCAGTTGCTGACGGCAGCGGCGAAGTCGCCGGCATCGAGGAGGTTGTCCTTGGCCCGGCGGATCGCCGCCATGACGGCCTTCGGCGGGAACCGCTTCGGGTCCACCCCGGCGACCTCGAGGGCCATCTTGACCACCCGCTCCGAGTCCGCCTCGTCGTAGATGGAGAAGTGGCTGGGAAGACCGAGGAGCGCGTGCTCCCGGCGGAGGATCCGGGCGCAGGTCGAATGGAAGGTGAGGATCCACATCGCCCGGGAGACCCGGGAGCCCAGCAGGGACTCCACCCGTTCGGCCATCTCCTGGGCGGCCTTGTTGGTGAAGGTGATGGCCAGGATCGAACCGGGAGGTGACCCCTTCTCCTTGATCAAGTAGGCGATGCGATGCGTGAGGATCCGCGTCTTGCCGGAACCCGCCCCGGCGACGATCAGGACTGGGCCGTCGGTGCGGAGAACGGCTTCACGCTGGACGGGATTGAGCGGCGCGAGGAGGGGGGAATCCGCCACGAATCCGATTGTAGCGACCGCGGGTGCGGCTATCCTCGGAACGTGGCCGATGGTGTCAGGACGTCGGTCCGGCGCCACGACCTGATGCGCGCGGGGGGCATCGGCGCGGTCGCCGGCGGGCTCTCCGGCCTGTTCGGCGTGGGGGGCGGAATCCTCATCGTCCCCGGACTCGTCCTGTTGCTGGGCATGGCCCAACGACGGGCCCACGCCACGTCGCTGGCCTCGATCGTCCCCATCGCCGTGGCCGGGACCGCCGGCTACGCCGTGGCCGGCGCGGTCGCCTGGCTCGCCGCGGGGCTGCTCGCCGCGGGAGGGGCGCTGGGCGCGGTCCTGGGAACCCAGGCGCTTCGCCGCATCCCCGAGCGAGCGCTCCGGATCACCTTTGCCGCGTTCCTCCTGGTCGCCGCGGGGGCGCTCCCCTTCGAAGTCACCGCTGAGCGTGTCCCCTCGATCGATGTCGTGGCCGGGATGCTCCTGGTCGTCGTGGGGATGGTGGCGGGCGCCATGGCCGGCCTTCTCGGAGTTGGCGGCGGCATCGTCATGGTCCCCGGCCTGGTGCTCCTGGCCGGGGTGCCGCAATCCGTCGCCAAGGGGACCTCTCTCCTGGTCATCATCCCCACGGCCCTGGTGGGCACCGTGCGGAATGTGTCGCACGGCGATGTCGACCTGCCCGTGGCGGCCGCCGTCGGCCTGGCCGGCGTGGCGACCTCGTTCGTGGCCTCGATCCTGGCGGTGGAGATGAACCCCGTCCTGTCGGCGATCCTGTTCGGCGCGCTCTTGGTGGCCATGGCGGCGCGCCTGCTGCTGGCCGCCCGAGGCCGTCCGGTACCGGGTGAGCGTCCCTGAGCGTGCTACTCCCACTCGATGGTGGCCGGCGGCTTCGAGGAGACGTCGTACACGACCCGATTGATCCCCGGGACCTCCCGAACGATCCGCGACGAGATCCGCTCCAGAACGTCGTGCGGGAGGCGAGCCCAATCGGCGGTCATGGCGTCCTCGCTGGTGACGGCCCGAAGGACCACCGGGTGCTGGTACGTCCGCCCGTCGCCCATCACCCCAACGCTACGAAGCGTCAGCAGCACGGCGAAGGCCTGCCACAGTGAGGCGGCGACCCCCGCCCGCCTGACCTCCTCCTGGACGATCCCGTCGGCGGCCCGGACCATGTGCAGGCGCTCCCTGGTGACCTCGCCGACGATCCGCACGGCCAGCCCCGGACCGGGGAACGGGGGACGGCCGACGATCTCCTCCGGCAGCCCCAACTCGGCGCCCACCGTCCGGACCTCGTCCTTGAACAGGTCCCGGAGCGGCTCTACCAGCTGGAGGTCCATCCGCTCGGGCAGGCCCCCCACGTTGTGATGGCTCTTGATCTTGGCGGCGGTCCGGCTCCCGGACTCGATGACGTCGGGGTACAGCGTGCCTTGGACCAGGAACCCGGCCTCCCGGTGCTCTCGGGCCACCTCCTCGAACACCCGGATGAACTCCTCGCCGATCCTCCGCCGCTTGTCCTCCGGATCGTCCACGCCCTCGAGGCGAGCGAGGAACCGGTCCTCCGCCTTGACGTGGACCAGCGGAACCTTGAAGTGCCGGGCGAAGGTCTCCTCGACCTGCTCCGCCTCACCCTCCCGAAGGAGGCCGGTGTCGACGAACACGCAGGTGAGACGATCGCCGATGGCCCGGTGAACCAGGAGAGCGGCCACGGCCGAGTCCACACCTCCGGAGAGAGCACAGAGCGCCTCGGCGTCCACCACCTGGGCCCGGACCCGCTCGACGGCCCGCTCGATGACGTTGACCGGCGTCCACTCGGGGAGCAATCCGCACCCGTCGTACAGGAACCGCTTCAGGATCTCCGTGCCGTGCGGGGTGTGGGCGACCTCCGGGTGAAACTGCACGGCGAAGAACCCCCGATCGGGATCCTCCATGGCGGCCACCGGACTGACCTCGGTGCTGGCAGTCACCCGAAAACCCTGGGGGGCCGCCGTCACCGTATCGCCATGGCTCATCCACACGGTCTGGCCGACCGGTAGCTCTCGGAAGAGGAGACCCCCGGACGTGGTCAGGCCTGTCTTGCCGTACTCTCGCGCTCCCGTAGCGGCCACCTCCCCGCCGAGTACCTGGGCCATGGCCTGCTGTCCGTAGCAGATCCCCAGGACCGGCACGCCGAGATCGAGCAGCCCCTGGTTGAGGACCGGGGCTCCCCGCTCGTACACGGAAGCCGGCCCCCCGGAGAGGATCAATCCGGCCGGCCTCCGAGCCAGAAGCTCGTCCGGCCGAACATCGAACGGGACGATCTCCGAGTACACGTGGCACTCGCGGACCCGCCGGGCGATCAGCTGCGCGTACTGGGCCCCGAAGTCCACCACCAGGACGGGGCGGGGATCGTCCGTCATCCTCCCTGGCCGACCCCCTGCTGGTGCTGGAGCGACTTGCCCTCCGTCCGGATCGCGGGGGCCACCATGACCTCGGCCTTCTGGAACTCCTTGATCGACCCGTAGCCGCACGTGGCCATCGATGTCCGAAGCGCCCCGAACAGGTTCAGCGTGCCGTCGTTCTCGTGCGCCGGCCCGACCAGGATCTCCCGAAGGGATCCGATCCGCCTCGTCTCCACCCGGGCCCCGCGGGGCAACTCGGGATGGAACGTGGCCATGCCCCAGTGGTAGCCCCGGCCCGGCGCCTCGTACGCCTTGGCCAGGGGTGACCCGATCATCACGGCGTCGGCGCCACAGGCGATGGCCTTGGCCACGTCGCCGCCGGTTCGCATCCCCCCATCGGCGATGACCTGGACGTACCGGCCGGTTTCGTGGAGATGCTGCATCCGAGCCGCAGCGGCGTCCGCGATGGCGGTGGCCTGAGGGACCCCCACGCCGAGGACGCCACGGGTGGTGCACGCAGCGCCGGGGCCCACCCCGACCAGGACGCCGACCGCTCCGGTTCGCATCAGGTGGAGCGACGTCGAATAGGAGGCGCACCCCCCCACGATCACCGGGATGTCGAATCGGGCGATGAACTCCTTCAAGTTGAGCGGTTCCGTCCGGGTGGAGACATGCTCGGCCGAGACCACGGTCCCCTGGATGACCAGCAGGTCCAGCTCCGCTCGAAGGATCGCGTCGGCGAAGGTGCGGACGCGCTGCGGGGTGAGGGAGGCGGCCGCCGTCACACCACCCTCCCGGACCTCGTGAATCCGTCGCCCGATCAGCTCCTCCTTGATCGGCTCCCGGTAGAGCTCCTGCATCGTCCGGGTGGCCTTGTCGTCGGGGAGGGAGGCGATCTCGTCGAACACGGGCTCAGGATCCTCGTAGCGGGTCTGGAGACCTTCCAGGTTCAGCACCGCCAATCCGCCCAGGCCTCCGATCTCGACGGCCGCGGCCGGTGACACCACCGCGTCCATGGCCGAGGCCATCAGCGGCAGCTCGAACCTCCACGCGTCGACTTCCCAGGAGATGTCGACGTCGTCCGGGTCACGGGTCCGCCGGGAGGGGACGATGGCCACCTCGTCGAACCCGTAGCCCCGCCTGGCCATCTTGCCGATGCCGATCTCGATCTCCACGGCGCGCTCCTTCGCCTGCTCGCTCCGAGCCCCGGATAGCACAAGACGCCCGGCCAACGGCGGCCAGGCGTCCCGCTACACCGTGAGGCGTCCCACGTCGCTCACGGTACCATCGGCCGAGGCCCGATTCAACGGCGGTATCCTGGTGTCGTGGCCTCCACCGCAACGCCGGTCGAGACCGTACAGGGTGCGGAGCGAGCCGGCGGCAGACGGGGACGCGTCCTGCGCTTCATCGGCAAGACCTGTCTCACCGCGGCGTTCATCTTGGCCGCGTACATCGTCTGGCTCCTGTGGGGAACGGGGTTCTACACGGCCCGGCAGCAGGAGGGCCTCCGCCGCCAGCTCGAGGCCAGGATCGCCGAGCGAGACCCGCGACCGAATCCCGCCGAGCCCACCATCCTCCCCGGGCGGGCGTACGCCATCCTCCAGATCCCGTCCATCGACATCGATGAGGTGGTCGTCGAGGGCACCGACGTGGTCGACCTCAAGTCGGGACCGGGCCACTACGCCGCCACCGAGGACCCGTGGGATCGAAAGGGTCGGGTGGGGATCGCCGGCCATCGCACGACGTACGGGGCACCGTTCTGGGATCTGGACAAGGTCCGAGCGGGAGACGAGATCAGGCTGATCACGGAGCTGGGAACGTATGACTACCGGGTCACCCAGACCCGGGAGGTCCTCCCCACCGCGGCGAACGTGCTCCGGCCGAGCCGACAGCCGTCGCTGGTGCTGACCACGTGCACCCCGAAGTTCTCCGCGGCCCGGCGGCTGATCGTCTTCGCCGATCTCGCCGGCGGCTCCGCCTAGGGGCCGGCCGGGGGCTCGAGATAGCCCAGCCGGTCGAGGGTCGACACGATCGCCTCGAGGCAGTCCTCGGGGCTCATCCGATCGGTCTCCACCACGACCTCGGGACGCTCCGGCGGCTCGTACGGGTCGTCGACGCCGGTGAACCCGCTGATCTCGCCCCGGAACGCCTTCTCGTACAGGCCCTTGACATCGCGTTGGGCACATATCTCGACCGGACAGGACACGAAGACCTCGACGAAGCGAGGGATCCGTCGGCGGACCGCATCGCGGACGTCTCGGTACGGCGAGATCGCCGACACCACGACCGCCGCGCCGTGATAGGTCAGCCGCTCGGCCACCCACCCGATGCGGAGGATGTTCGTGTCACGATCCTCCTTCGAGAACCCCAGGCCCTTGGACAGGTGGGTCCGGACCACGTCACCGTCCAGGAGCTCGTACCGGCGCCCTCGCCGCTCCAGGACCTCGACCAGCAGCTCGGCCAGGGTCGACTTCCCGGAGCCCGACAGCCCGGTGAACCAGACCGTGAACCCGCCGTCGGACGGCGCCGGACCGAAGTTCTTCGAGGTGGTGATCCAGGCGGATGTGTCCGTCACAAGAGGCTCCTGCCCTGGACGCCCTCGGGCTCGGGGAGGCCGTACAGCTTCATCAGCGTGGGACCGACGTCGATCAGGTTCAACCCATCCGTTCGTCCCGTCGGCTGTCCGTCGAGGCCGCGAAGCACGAACACCCCGTTGACGTCGTGGTTCGCCCCGTCGGGGCCGGAGTCGTTCTCGTACGTGAACACCTCGCCGCCCTCCATGTTCACGGTGCCCACCGACCGCCACCCCAGGTCGGCGAAGTACACCAGGAGGTCGGGGGCCACCCCGCGCACCTCCGGATACGCGTCCTGGGGCTTGATCACCCGGTTTGCCAACCGCGCCCCATCGGGACCGTTCATCGTCTCGAGCTTGCCGGCTATCTCGTCGCGGACCGTGTCGTAGTCGGCCGGGTCGATGGTGCCCTCGGGCTCCCGGCCTCGAACGTTCAGGAACAGTCGCCCGTAGTATCCGCCGTCCCCCCACGCGGTCGTCTTCGCCCAGTCGATCGGTGCCTTGGCGATCGGGGTCGGGCCGTCGAGCCGGTCGGTGAGCGTGAGGTATCCCTCCGAGATCAGCCAGTCGTTGAAGCAGACTCCGCCGGACATGGCCTGGGCGCCGTGGTCGGACATCAGGATCGTGACGACGTCGCGGGGGAGCGCCTCCAGCAGCGAGCCGATCTCCGCATCGACCATCCGGTAGTAGTCCTCGAAGGCCGACTCGAACGGGTTGCCCGGCTCGTACTTCGGGTGCTCGGGGTCGCAGTATTGCCAGAACACGTGATGGAGTCGGTCGAGCCCCATCTCCACCATCATGAAGAAGTCCCAGGGCTTGCTGACCACGAACCGCCTGGCCACCCGGAACCGCCGCTTGGTCATCTCGTGCGCCTGGCGGAGAACGAACTCGGTGCCCTGCTGACGGAAGTTGGGGATGTCGAAGATGTAGTCGCCGACCTCCTCCTCGACCTCGGCCTTCAGGTCCGCAGGCCACGTGTACTGCTTCGCCGAGGGAGGCGTCAGGAAGCACGACACCTGCCAGCCCTCGATCGGCTTGATCGGATACGCGGGGGGGACCCCGATGATCAGCGAGCGCTTCCCCGCCTCACCCAGGAGGTCCCACACCGCCGGCTCCTTGACCGCCAGCGAGGTGGCGATCGACAGTCCCTCGTAGGAGGTGTCCTTGCGGTTGCGGAACCCGTAGATGCCCAGGCGTCCCGGGGTCTTGCCCGTCATCGCACAAGCCCACGCGGGGACGGTGATGGGCGGGGTGATGCTCTGGAGCTCGCCGTGAAGGCTGCCCTCCATCAGCGAGCGGACGTTCGGCATCACGCCGGTGTACCGGTCGAACAGCAAGGCGGGGGTGGCGCAGTCCAAGCCAATCACGGCCACCCGAGGCCCATCAACCATGCCAAGATCCTCTCGAACGCGACCCGTCAGAGAACGGAGCGCGAGCCTGTCGGCCGCGCTCCGGCGCCCTACATACTAGCGAGGAAGCGGGTCGGTCCCCAACGGTGCCGCCCCCGGGCGCCAATGTGCTAGATACGTCCGGCATGTCGATCCTCCGGCGAACGCTGTACCTCGATGCGCTGATCAGCGTCATCATCGGGGCGGCCCTCGTCGCGGCGCCTCGGTTCGTGCTGGTGACGCTGTTCGATCAGCCGGAGCCGGCCGACCAGGCACCGCTTCGACTCCTCGGCGTGGCCTCATTCGTGCTGGCGCTGCTCATGGTCCTGATCGGGCACCGGATCACCGAGCTGTGGTGGTGGTGCTGGGCCTTCGTGGTCCTGGAGGGAGGGGCCGCGGCGGTGGCCACGCTTCACGCTGCGTTCGGACTGCCCCCCGGCGCGGCGGGATGGCCCTGGTGGGTCCTCGGATTGGGGTCGTGGGCATTCGCCTTCGCCTTCCTGTGGGGCATCGCCCGCGCCGGGTTCGAGCGCCCCCCGGTCTGAGGTACGAACGAGGGGGCCCCTAGGACCCCCTCGATCAGGCTGGCTGCCTCGATCCTTAGTGCATGTGGCCGTGGCCGCCACCGGCCGCGGCGGCGTCCTCCTCTTCCTCCGGCTTCTCCACCACGGCGCTTTCGGTGGTCAGCACCATGGCGGCGATCGAGGCGGCGTTCTGCAGGGCCGACCGGGTCACCTTGGCGGGATCGATGATCCCGGCCTTGAGCATGTCGACATGCTCCCCGGCGAGTGCGTCGAACCCTGTGGCCCCCTTCTCCCGGCGGATCCGCTGGACGACCACCCCACCCTCGAACCCGGCGTTGTGTGCGATCAGCCTTGACGGCTCGGACAGGGCTCGGCGGACGATGGCGCCCCCAGTGGCCTCATCTCCCTGGAGCTTCAGGGAATCAAGCGACTCCTCCGCCCGGATCAGGGTCACGCCCCCGCCGGCCACGATTCCCTCCTCCACCGCGGCCCGGGTGGCCGAGACGGCGTCCTCGATCCGATGCTTCTTCTCCTTGAGCTCGACCTCGGTGGCCGCCCCGACCCGGATCAGGGCCACCCCGCCGGCCAGCTTGGCCAGCCGCTCCTGGAGCTTCTCCCGGTCCCAGTCCGAGTCCGTGTTGTCGATCTCCGCCTTGATCTGGTTGACTCGGCCCTGGATCTCGCCCTGATCGCCGGAGCCCTCCACGATCGTCGTGTCGTCCTTGGTCACCACGACGCGGCGAGCCTTGCCCAGCATGTCGATCGTGACGCTCTCCAGCTTGACGCCGATCTCCTCGGAGATCACCTGGCCACCGGTGAGGACGGCCATGTCCTGGAGCATCGCCTTCCGCCGGTCACCGAATCCGGGAGCTTTCACCCCGACCGCCGAGAACGTCCCTCGGATCTTGTTGACCACCAGCGTGGCCAGGGCCTCCCCTTCCACATCCTCGGCGATGACGACCAGCGGCTTGCCGGATTGGGCCACCTTCTCCAGCACCGGCAGGAGGTCCTGGACGCTGGAGATCTTGCCCTGGTTGAGGAGGATGTAGGGCTCCTCCAGGACGGCCTCCATCCGCTCCTGATCGGTCACGAAGTAGGGGGAGATGTAGCCCTTGTCGAACTGCATCCCCTCCACGAACTCCAGCTCGATCCCGAATGTCTGGCCCTCCTCGACGGTGACCACGCCGTCCTTGCCCACCTTGTCGAGCGCCTCGGCGATCGTCTCGCCGATCTCACGGTCGGCCGCGGAGATCGCGGCGACGTGAGCGATCTCCTCCTTGCCTTCCACGTCGCGAGCCTGCTTCTGGATCGCCTCCACGGCGGCCTCGACGGCTTTCTCGATCCCCCGCTTGAGGGCCATCGAGTTGGCCCCCGCGGCGACGTTCTTCATCCCCTGCCGGACCATGGCCCGGGCCAGGACGGTGGCCGTGGTCGTGCCGTCCCCGGCCACGTCGTTCGTCTTGGTGGCCACCTCCTTGGTCAGCTGGGCCCCCATGTTCTCGTAGGGATCCTCCAGCTCGACCTCCTTGGCGATGGTCACGCCGTCGTTGGTCACGGTGGGTGCTCCCCACTTCTTGTCCAGGACGACGTTCCGGCCCTTGGGCCCCAGGGTGATGGCCACGGCGTCGGCCAGTCGGTCGACGCCGTGTTCCAGGGCCCGGCGGGCGTCCTCGTCGAACTTCAGCATCTTCGCCGGCATCTCAGAACCTCCTCCGGCCGCCCTCTGAGACGGCGTCGGTTATTTCTTGACGATGGCCAGGACGTCCCGGGCGGACAGGACCAGATACTCCTCGCCCTGAACCTTGACCTCGGTGCCGCCGTACTTGGAGTACAGGACCCGGTCGCCGACCTTCACGTCCATCGGCACCCGGCTCCCTTCCTCGACCCGGCCCGGGCCGACCGCCACGACCTCGCCCTCCTGGGGCTTCTCCTTGGCGGTATCGGGGATGACGATCCCCGAGACGGTGGTCTCCTCCTCCTCGCCCGGCTTGACCACGATCCGATCGTCCAGCGGTTCCAGATTGAACTTGGCCATGTGGCTACCCTCCTGTTCGCTCGATTAGCACTCCACCTGCCTGAGTGCTAACAGTGTAGCGGCCTCAACGGGGGGACGGCAACCCACCCGATCACCGATGGCCGATGGGGTGGGTAGGTCACCTGGAGTACGGCCAGCGGACCGTTGACATCGGCCGCTTGGGCTGGCACACTTCCGCCGAGTTTCGCCAAGCCCCTTGGAAG
>OBLR010000450.1_pt1 | contig 10248 bp, 12 predicted proteins | sample 1519891 | NCBI WGS metagenome assembly OBLR01 (sample SAMEA3113583, study PRJEB22503) | soil metagenome | reverse complement strand
CCTCCGTGCACGGCTGTATGAGATGCACCTCGCCGCCCAGCAGGCCGAGCTCACCGCCGACCGGCGCGCGCAGGTCGGGACGGGCGAGCGCGCGGAGAAGATCCGCACCTACAACTTCCCGCAGGACCGCGTGACCGACCACCGGGTCTCCCTCACCAAGAACAACCTTCCGGCGATCCTGGGCGGCGAGCTGGACGAGTTCACGGCCGCGCTCGAAGCCGAGGAGAAGCGTCGCAAGCTCGAGGCCGGCGAGCTGGTCACCGGTTGACGGTCCGCGACGCGCTGGCCGCCGCGGTGCCGGCCATCGCCGCGGCCGGCTGCGAGACGCCTCGCCTGGACGCCGAGCTGCTGATCGCCGACGCGCTCGGGGTGGACCGCGCGGTGCTGCACGCCGAGCCGGACCTCGCGATCGCCGGCGCCCAGGCACGCCTGATCTCGGAACGGGTCCGTCGACGGGTCGCACGCGAGCCGGTGGCCTACATCCTCGGCCGGCAGGGCTTTCGCCACATCGAGCTGGTCGTGGACTCGCGAGCGCTCATCCCGCGGCCCGAGACGGAGCTGCTCGTGGAAGTGGCGCTCGAGCTGCCCGAGCGCGCCCGTGTGCACGAGGTCGGCACCGGCTCCGGCGCGATCGCCCTCGCGCTGCTCGACGAACGGCCAGACCTGGTCGTGAGCGCATCGGATGCCTCGCCGGCCGCCGTCGAGCTCGCGCGGCTGAACGCGGCCCGCCTGGGCACGCCGCTGTGGGTGGAGGCCGTGGCGGGGATGCCGGCGGGCGACCGCGACCTCGTGATCGCCAATCTCCCCTACGTGCGCGAGGACGAGTGGGACGGGCTGCAGCCCGAGATCCGAGGGTACGAGCCACGTGAGGGGCTGGTGTCCGGGGCCGACGGCCTCGATGCCATCCGTTCGCTGGTGGCGGAGGCGCCGGCCGGAACGCGATTGGCGCTCGAACACGCACCCGGGCAGGCCGGCGCCGTGCGCGCATTGCTGCGCGGCGCCCAGACCCGACGCGACCTGGCCGGACGCGAGCGCGTCACGCTCGGGACCGTCGCGTGACCCCCGAGGACGTCGACACCTTCGAGCGCTGCATCGCGGTCGGCGGAGTGGCGCTGTTCCCGGCCGACACCGTCTACGGGTTGGCCACCGAGCCCGATTCGAAAGAGGGCGTGTACCGCCTCTATCGGCTGAAGGGCCGCTCGCCCGACCGGCCGGCGGCCGTCATGTTCTTCCGCCTGGAGCTCGCGCTGGCGGCGCTGCCCGAGCTCGGCGGTCGCACGAGGGCCGCGCTCCGGCGGCTGCTGCCGGGCGGACTCACGCTGCTTCTGCCGAATCCCGCGCGCCGATACCCGCTCGCCTCCGGTCCCGATCCCGGTGGGCGGCTCGGGGTGCGCGTGCCCACGCTCGAGGGTGCGCTCGCCCCGCTCGCCGGCGTCGCCTGGCCGGTGCTCCAATCGAGCGCAAACCGCTCGGGCGGCCCCGACGCGCGGCGGGTCGAGGACGTCGACCAGCCGATCCGCTCGGGTGTCGATCTGATACTCGACGGCGGCGAGCTGCCCGGCACGCCGTCGACCGTGGTGGACCTCTCCTCGTACGAGCTCGACGGGTCGTTCGACGTACTCCGGGAGGGCGCGGTGCAGCGGGCGACGGTGGAGGAGGCGCTCTGAGCGCCGACGCTCGAGATCGCGCAGCGGCTGCGGCGGCTTCCGCGACCGATGGTACGGTCATGCCGATGACCCAGCTGAGCTCCGACTACTTCACAAAGCCCGTCGCCGAGGTCGATCCCGATATCGCCGAGGTGCTGAAGAAGGAGGCCGTGCGCCAGGAGCGGACGCTCGAGATGATCGCCTCCGAGAACTTCGTTCCCCAGGCGGTGCTCGACTGCCAGGGCTCGGTCCTCACCAACAAGTACGCCGAGGGCTATCCGGGCAAGCGCTACTACGGTGGCTGCGAGTACGTCGACGTCGCGGAGCAGCTCGCGATCGACCGCGCCAAGGAGGTGTTCGGCGCCGAGCACGTGAACGTGCAGCCCCACTCGGGCGCGCAGGCCAACTCGGCGGTCTACATGGCGCTGCTCGATCCCGGCGATCGCATCCTCGGCATGAAGCTCGACCACGGCGGCCACCTCACGCACGGCATGAAGATCAACTTCTCCGGGCTCTACTTCGACATCGTCGCGTACGGGGTGCGCGAGGAGGACTCGCGCCTGGACATGGACGAGCTCCAGCGGCTGGCCGAGGACGCTCGCCCGAAGCTGATCCTCGCCGGCTGGTCCGCCTATCCGCGCCAGCTCGACTTCGGGCGCTTCCGGGAGATCGCGGACTCGGTGGGCGCCTACCTCGTGGCCGACATGGCCCACTTCGCCGGGCTCGTCGCGGCCGAGGAGCACCCCAGCCCGGTGCCGTGGTGCGACGTCGTCACGACGACCACCCACAAGACGCTCGCCGGCGCGCGCGGCGGGATGATCCTGTGCAAGGAGGAGCACGCGAAGAAGATCAACTCGCGCGTGTTCCCGGGCCACCAGGGGGGTCCGCTGATGCACGTGATCGCGGGCAAGGCGGTGGCTCTGAAGATCGCCCAGACCGAGCTCTTCCGCGAGCGCCAGCGGCGAACGCGCGAGGGCGCGGCGGCGCTGGCCGAGGAGATGCTCGCGGCCGGAGTCAACGTGCTCACCGGCGGCACCGACGTCCACCTCGTGCTCGCGGACCTACGCGACTCGGAGCTCGACGGCCAGCAGGGTGAGGATCGGCTCGCGGAAGTCGGCATCACCGTCAACCGCAACGCGGTCCCGTTCGACCCGCGGCCGCCGGCCGTCTCGTCGGGGCTGCGCATCGGGACTCCCGCGCTCGCCACGCGGGGGTTCCAGGTCGAGGACTTCCGCGAGATCGGCAGCGTGATCGGCGAGGCCCTCACCGGCGACTTCTCGCAGGCGAAGAGGGTGGAGCTATCCGAGCGCACCCGCGCGCTCGCCGAGCGCTATCCGCTCTACCCGCATCTCGTAGAGCCGGCTCCCGTCTGATCCGCGGGTGCGGGCGCCGGGCCCGCGCGCGGGCGCCGCGCCCGGGCCCCCCGCCGGTGCCGCGGATCGTGGCCGGCGGCCGCCAGGCGGTGCTTCGCGGAGCCGACGGCGCGGCTGAGTAGGCTGCGGTGCGATGGACGAGCTCGATGCCCTGTGGGCGTTCCTCGTCGCCGCCGTGATCGCCTTCGCCGCAACGCCGCCGGCCGCCAGGCTGGCGCGGCGGCTCGGCGTAGTGCATTACCCGCGCGAGCGCGACCTGCACGAGCGCCCGGTGCCCGGTCTCGGGGGACTCGCGATCCTGGCCGCCGCGGTGGTCGCGGCGCTGCTCTTCCTGCCCGGGGGCCGCGAGACTCGCGGCATCGTCGGCGGCGCCATCGCGATCGCGCTCGTGGGCGCGGTGGACGACATCAAGGACGGCGGCCTACACCCGCTCGTGAAGTTCGCGGGCCAGCTCGCGGCCGCGGCGATCCCGGTCTGGTCAGACGTGCGGGTGGAGAACGTGACGCTCCCGTTCGTGGATCCGCTCGACCTCGGCAACTGGGGCTACCCCCTCACCCTGCTCGGGATCGTCGCAGTCATGAACGTCGTGAACTTCACCGACGGGGCCGACGGCCTCGCCGCGGGCGTGTGCACGATCGCCGCCGGGACGTTCGCGATCATCGCGCTGTCGCTCGACCGTGTCGACGCCGGCATCCTCGCCGCCCTCACCGCCGGGGCCGCCATCGGTTTCCTCTGGCACAACTTCCACCCCGCGTCGATCTTCATGGGCGACGCGGGCGCCCTGCTGCTGGGCCTGCTCCTCGCCTGCGTGGCGATCCAGGGGGTGCTGAAGACTGCCGCCGTCGTGGCGCTCTTCTTCCCGCTGCTGATCCTCGCGGTGCCGGCGCTCGACGCCACCTTCGTGGTCGCCAAGCGGATCAAGTACCGAAGGCCCGTCTACTCCGCCGACAGATGGCACTTCCACCACCGCTTCGCGAACATCGGCTTCTCGCAGCGGCGTACGGTGCTCTACCTCTACGGCTGGACGCTGTCGCTGGCGGCGCTCGCGCTGGCGATGCGCTTCGTGCCCTACTCCGATGACGACGGCACGCTGCACGCCGGCTGGACGGCGGTGATCCTGGGATTCGCCCTCGTCGCCGTCGCGGCGAGCGTCTACCTCGTGCTCGTGCTCGAGATCCTGAAGTTCCGCCGCTTCCGCGAGCGCGAGATCCGCCGCCAGGTCGAGACCGGCGAAATCCCGGCGCTCAGCGCGCGGGAAATCGAGCAGGAGATCGACCGCGAGGTCGAGACTGGCGAGTTCGAGGCGGTGCGCCCACCCGAGACGGGCGAGTTCGAGGCCGTCGGGCGGGACTGAGCGGGCTCAGAAGAGCGACGTCTGCTGCGGCTCCTGCGGCGGCTCCCTCGACTCCCCGGGCGGCGGCATCGTCACGGGGTCGGCGTCGGTCGCCGGATCGGGCCGCGAGCCCGAGTTCCCTCGGACCCGCCGCGAGTCCGCGCTCCCGCCCGGCGTGACCCGCGCGGCCGGCCGCGCCAGCGCGGCGAGCCGCTCGCGCTCGGCCTTCGGCGCGTAGGCGCCGCGCGCGTACAGGCGCTCGTAGCGCGGGATGAGATCCGGACGGTTCTCGCGCAACCACTCCCACCAGAGATCCTTCACCTCGCCGCGAAGGTGGAGCGCGATCCCGCCGACGTGCACGGCCCCAGCCTCGGCGCAGAGCTGGAGGATCTCCTCGACCTGCCCGGGATCGTCGTTGACACCGGGCATGAGCGGCGCGATCAGCACGCCGCACGGGATGCCGGCCCGGTTGATCTCGGCGACGGCCTCGATCCGCTTGCGCGGATGGGGGGTGTGCGGCTCGGTGGCGCGCCAGGCCTTCTCCTCGAGCGTCGGAATCGAGAGGTTGGCGGCGAACCCGACCCGCTCGTGGATCTCCTTCATCAGCTCGAGGTCGCGCAGCAGCAGCGGCGACTTGGTGAGCACCGAGCAGGGCGTGCCCGAGTCGCGCATCGCCTCCCAGATGCCCGGCATGAGCCGGTAGCGGCTCTCCACCCACTGGTACGGATCGGTATTGGTGCCGAGCGCCACGTGCTCGCGCTTCCACGACGGCTTCATCAGCTCCGCTCGCGCCACCTCGGGCGCGTTGACCTTGACGACGATCTCGCGCTCGAAGTCGCGGCCGGCGTCGAAGTCGAGGTAGGTGTGGGTGGGGCGGGCGAAGCAGTTGTGACTGACCACGCCGTTGGCGATGAAGTCTCCGGTGCCGGTGGTGATGTCGTAGAGGTCTTGTGCTCCGAGGCGGTCAATCGACACCACGCCCAGCCGGGCATTCGACTTCAGCGCCGTGCCATCGATGGTGCGCTTTCGTGTGATCGCGGGATCGCAGGTTAGAAAGAAGCGCAACTGGGCTGGAAGGCCGCCAAGCAAGCGGACGTAGCAAAGCCCGGTTCTATCCCTGGTCCGCTCGAGAACCAAGCTCAGCGCGAACCGACGGAGGCAATACGTCGCCCAATCGATGATGACCGCGTCGGTGTTGGCGATGCGGAGCACACCGCCACCGGGTCCGCCGCTGAAGCTTCCCTCGGCATCGAATATCCCGGCCAGGAACCCTTTGCACCAGTCGTCGGACGGGTGGCGTGGCCAAGCAATGAGCTCACCGATCGCGGCGGCTCCATCCCGCAGGCACGTTGAGATCGCCCGCACTGGCCGACGACCGATGCTCGCCTCCTGAAACAGGTATTCGCGTGACTCGATATGCGTGTCCGCGAGATAGCGCTTAGCGCGGGCGAGGGCTTCTAGGTCCGCCAGCGCAGGGCGGACGTTCTGGACCTCCTGACGCCCCTCGGAACTGCTCCGCTTGCGGTACACGATGTGTGCGTCACCGCGGATCAGGCCACAGAGGTACCCCCGGCGGTAGTCAAACGACTCGGGGGGCGGGTGAGCGAACGCCCCCGTCCCAATCAGCTTGTTGTTGAATGTCAGGTGCGGTCGCCGCCAGCGCCCTCGCTCGTCCCCGGCGACGTGCTTCCATCCGCGGTCACTTAGGAAGCGATGGTCTCCGCTTGCGAAGAGCTCGGTTCCGTCATCCAACGTAACGCGGTAGATGTGCTTGCGGCTGGGCCAATGAGCGAGAACTCTCGTGGCGCTGTAGTACCGGTAGCGACCGCGCTGTACCGTCCCGTAGACCGCGTCCCACACCTGGATTTCGGCGAGCGGCTTGGTACGACCATCCGCCAACAGGATCGGTGTGTCTCCACGGAGACAGAACTGACAAGCATGGGTGCAACCGCGGTACGGATTGATCGTCCATCGGAATGGCATGCGCGACGCCTTCGGCACCCGGTTCAGCGCGGACTTCGCCCGCACCTCGTAGAAGCGGGTATCCATCGCCTCGGGCGCCTCGAAGGTCCGGACCGTGGCCGGCTCGCGGTAGCCGGGGAGGGCGCGGCTCTCCTCCGACTCGATTCTCAGGTTGTCCCAGCGCATGGTGCGAACAGATGTTCCCTTTCGATTCGGACGGATCAGCCCGCCCGGCTCTCGACCTCGGCCAGCGGACGGCCCCGGACGTAGTCCACGGCCAGCTCTGGCACGTGGTCGGAATCCAGATCGGGACCGGCGAAATCGTCAAAGAAATCGCTCACGGCGACCGCTCCCCGAACGCCGTAAGGATCACCCGCCGCGGGCCGCCGCGGTCGCGGTGCTCGCAGAGGTAGATCCCCTGCCAGGTGCCGAGCGCGAGCCGGCCGTCCGCCACCGGCAGCACCAGGGAGCAGCCGGTGAGGGAGGTCTTGAGATGCGCCGGCATGTCGTCTGGCCCCTCGAGCGTGTGGGCGAAATAAGGGGCGCCGTCCGGCACGGCGCGGTCGAACCAGGCCGCGAAGTCGCGCCGCACGCCGGGGCTCGCGTTCTCGTTGAGCGTGAGCGAGGCGGAGGTGTGCTGCATGAAGACGGTGGCGATCCCCACCCGCAGCTCGCGAAGCTCGGGCACCTCTCGCACGATCTCGTCGGTCACGAGGTGAAAGCCTCGCGGGCGCGAGCCGAGGGTGATGGGGCGCTGGATCCACACATCTCTGATTCTGCCGAACCGTGCCGCCGCCATACTGTGGCCCACCGATGCCTCATAGGGCGGGAGACGCCGAGCTGAGGCGCGTGGCGCGCACCCTCCGCGTCGCGAAGCGGCGCTTCGACGTGGCGGCCCGGATCGGCGGAGAGGAGTTTGCGCTGCTGGCCCCGGACTGCGACGAGCACGGCGCGTACACGCTCGCCGAGCGCATGCGGAGAGAGGTGGACCTCGGGTCGGCGCGCGGCGAGCGGACCCTCACTATCAGCTTCGGGGTCGCCACCTTCCCGCTCCACGGCGAGTCGATGGACGAGCTCCTGCGGGCGGCGGACCAGGCGCTCTACGCCGCCAAGGACCTCGGCCGCAACCGCTCGGTCGTCCCGGACGCCGAGGCGGCTACCGAGCATGCTCGGGCGCGAACCCCGTGAGGCGAGTCCAGCCGACCGCCCGACGCAGCGCCGCCCTGCTCCTGGGATGCGCGGAGAGCCGGAACTCCGGCTTCAACGAGGCCGACTGGTAGTAGACGGCCATGCGCACGCGCGGGTGCGAGCGCAGGAACGAGAAGAACCGCCACACGAAGCCCGGCTCGTCGCGTCCCCATACGCCCCACTCGGCGAACACGAAGGGCTTCCGGCGCCACGGGCGTCCCCGGTAGAACGCGTTCATCGCCGAGGAACGCTTGTAGGGCGAGTACCAGGTGGTGCCAACCCAGTCCACGTAGGCGCTTCCCGGCCAGAAGTGCCGCGGATGGTTCCTCGCGATCTCGGGGTTGCCAAACGAAAGCGGCACCCAGAGCAGGGCGACCTGCGGGCTCGGCAGCACAGCGGCGGCCGCCTGCACGGGCGGCATCCCCAGCCGTTGCAACTCCCCGTTGATCGTGGCGACCTCGCCGCCCCTCACGACGAGCGCCAACCGTCGCCAGGCGAGCTTGAACTGAGCAGCGCTGAAGGCGGGTCCGCGCGGACGCCCGGACAGGTCGTAGGCCGAGTACGGGTTGTTTCCGTTGTTCATCTCCGACAGGGGCCGCAGGTAGGTCACCTGGCCCTGCTCCGCCAGCCGTCGGCAGAGCGCGAGGAGGAAGCCGTCGCCGGCACCGTTCGCCAGCGCCGCGGGCGTGAGCCCGGTGCCCGTCGTCGAGACCGACAGCAGGGTTCGTGCCTGCATCCGGGTCGAGTCGGCCAGCCTCAACGAGAGCCAGTGCAAGTCGGAGCTCGTGGCCCGCCAGGAGATGAAGTAGTTGAAGACGGCCGGGTGCTTGCCGGACTGGCGAGCGAAATCCGCGATGTGGTAGGACGAGTAGCCTCCCTGCCCGCCCCAGAAGACCTTGCCCGGCGGCGGCAGGTAGGGCTCGCCGTGCGCCGCGGCCGGTAGGGCCAGGGCGCAGCAGAGCGCCGCGAGGGCCAGTAACCGCATCGGTCGATTATCCGGATGCCCGGCCGAAGCGCAAGCACGGACTCGGCCTCGGATTCGACTCTCGCCGACCGGGCTAATGAGGGGTCGCCACCAACCTGGAGGGCGATGACTACCGCTTCCGCTGGGATCTGCAGCCCGACGACCACGTCTTCCAGGCCGGGCACCGGATCGGGCTGGTGGTGGTCTCGACCGACCACGACTACACCATCCGGCCGCTGCCGGGGACGGAGCTGACGCTCGATCCGGACAAGAGCGAGGTGAGCCTGCCCGTAGTCGGCGGATTCTGATCCGAGCGGAGATCCAACTGTCACAAAGTAGTCACAAAGTCCCTGTCTCATGTACCTTTCGGGGCCCCCGGGAGGAGCGTTCTGACAGCGTCCGCCGCTCGCTCCTCCGGAGGCCCCCTTGACGACGCAGGCTCTGAAAGCATCCGATCCCATGCCGCTGCGCGCGCTGCGGTACCTGGACCTCGCGATCCTGGCGATCGCGCTGCCGGTCTTCATCGCGGCCGACCTGCCGCTGATCGGGTGGGCGGCAGTCGGCGCGGCCTGGATCGCCCAGCGGGCGGTTCAGGCGGCGATCAACAAGAGGGCGCGCGAGTCGGACAACCCCGGAACCGTCGCCGGCCTGCTTACAGCGAGCATGATCGCCCGCGGCTGGCTCGTTGCGGGCACGATCTTCGTCGTCGGGCTGGGCGAGCGTGAGGCGGGCCTAGCCGGCGCAATCCTCGCGATCACGCTTTTCAGCTTTTATTTCATGGCGCAGATGCTGGTGCGCCCGTTCGAGGAACAGCGGTGACCACCGCGCAGGCAAGCGATCAGCGCGGCGCGGAGCAGCGCGGCGGCCTCAGCACCAGGGCGAAGGTCCTCATCGCGCTGGGGATCTACCTGGGCGTGGCGGTCTTGCTGTACGCCATCTTCGGCGACGAGGGCCGTAACGAGGAGTTCCAGCCCCAGGACGAGTTCAAGCTCGACCCATGGATCGAGATCAAGATCGGCTCCCTCGACCTGAGCTTCAACAAGGCGGTGCTCTACCTCCTCATCACATGCGTGCTCACCGCCGGAACGATGCTGTACATCGCAAATCGCATGCAACAGCGCCCGAACCGCACGCAGACGATCATGGAGGGCGCCTACGACCTCACCTACACGAACATCACGAAGGGGAACATGGACGAGGCGGCGGCGGCCAGGTGGTTCCCCTTCGTGGCCACGCTCTTCTTCTTCATCTGGTTCTCGAACATGATCGGGTACATCCCGCTGCCGGTGAACGACCACGAGACGATCGACATCGCCGGCATCGAGTTCCCCGCCTTCGCGCTTTACGCGGCTACCGCGAACCTGTCGATTCCGCTGGTCCTGACCCTCACGGTCTTCATCCTCTACCAGGCCTACGGCATCCGCCGGCACGGCCTCGTCAAGTACCTCAAGGGCTGGCTGCCCGCCGGCGTGTCCGGCGGAGCCGCCGTGCCGATCTTCGTCATCGAGGTGATCTCCCAGTTCGTCCGGATCATCTCCCTGTCCGTCCGGCTGTTCGCAAACATCCTGGCCGGCCACCTGCTGATCCTGTTCATGGGCGGCGGGCTCGCGGTACTGCTGGGCATCGCCGCGCTCGGGTGGATCACGCTGCCGATCGCGATCGCCTTCTTCATCTTCGAGGTCGGGCTGATAGCCACGCTGCAGGCCTTCATCTTCGCCACGCTCACATCCATCTACTTCGGCGAGGCAAGCGCCGGAGGCCACTAAGGAGGACCCATGGACC
>OBLR010000449.1_pt1 | contig 10256 bp, 7 predicted proteins | sample 1519891 | NCBI WGS metagenome assembly OBLR01 (sample SAMEA3113583, study PRJEB22503) | soil metagenome | reverse complement strand
TCAGCGGCAGCGGCATGCTGGTCCGAGCGATGCTCGCGGACGGGCTGGTCGACGGCCTCCACCTTTTCGTCTATCCGCTCACCCGCGGGGCCGGTCCGCGGCTCTTCCCCGAGGACGCCGCGCCCGGGAACCTTTCGCTTGCCGCCTGTGAGTCGTACGAGAACGGTGTGGTCTACCTGGCCTACCGACCCCAGGAGCAAGGTCCGGACTCTTAGAGGCGCATAGGGGATTCAGACCGACGGCCAGAGGATGGAATCATCGTTGTGCTGTGAGGTGCACCCGGACCAGCAGGACGTCGTGGTCGCTGTGCGTGGCCGACACCACCTCCGCCGAGGGCGAGCGGAGCGGGCCGCTTCCATAGACGTGCTGAAGCCCAGGGGCCTGGCCGGCGGACCCGTCGGTGCGGGTCCAGAAGCCGTCGGGGGCGCAGGAGGGGTGACGGTTGACGTCACCCCCGAAGATGACGGTGCGCGCGGCCGCGCGACGTGCAAGGAGCGCCGTGAGTTCGGCGCACTGCGCGTCGTTCCCGGCCACCTCGATGGTCGTACGTGTGTTCAGATGGGCGGTGCACACGTCGACGTCGACTCGCGTGGTGACGCACAGCCACCGGCGCCGCTCGATGCCGGCTTGTGCCTCGAAATCTTGGCTGTCGGTGTTCTCGATGGCCGCCTTGGTGAGCACCGCGTGACCGAAGAGTCCGCGGCCGTCCGGTTGGACGCAGCGCAGGCGCTCGCCGAGGTAGATCACCCTCGAGAAGCGCAGGAAGTAACCGGTCCGCCCGGCGATCAGCGCGACGTCATTCCGGCATGTCTCGTTGAAGGTGACCGCGTCCGGGCGCGCTGTACGGATCCGGGCCACCGCCTCCTCCACCACCGCCGGGTACGCCGCCTTGCCGTAGCAGCCGGCCAGTCCAGACAAGCACAGGTTCATCTGCATCAACGTGTACCTCGAGCCCGCAGGCGGACTCCCTGACGTCGACGGTTCCGGCGCGGGGGCACCGTTTGCTCCCGAGGAGCGACTGCAGCCCGTCAGGGCGAGGACGAGCATGCAACCGATCGCCGCGAAGGGTAGGGCCGCCGGACTCCCCGAGCGGTCGCCGCCGGGGCGGACCATCAGGTTCACGATTCCTCGACAGTACCGTCAGCGGTACTTAGAGGCGCATACGGGATTCGAACCCGTGCCGCCGCCGTGAGAGGGCGGTGTCCTAGGCCACTAGACGAATGCGCCGTCGGCGCACAGGGTAGCGAATCGACCGCGACGCTCCTCGGACGGATTGGTTCGAGGCCCGTCGCCGTCGGCGCTGCCTTCTCCGGGAAAAACAGAGGCTGGGCCACCAGCCTCTGTGACGCGCTTCGCTCGCGGCGATTGAGGCACCTCTGCCGCGAGCTAGTCCGCGCGCGATGATTGTGCGAATTATCGCTTGAGTTTCAAGAGGGTGTGGACAACCCGGGCGGAAGGAGGTCCGGCGCCCTGCGGCCCGGACGCCGGACCTCCTTCGTGCCCGAGAACCGTCGCCGTGCTCCCCTCACAACGGCGAATCCCGCGGGCCCCGGGCCCTGCTTGCTTATCTCACATCACGGCGAAGTGAAGCAAGCATCCGAGGTCGAGGCTTTACCTAGTCCAAAGTCGGGATCGCGGGCGCAATCGCGCTTACCACTTCGAGCGCCGCCCGCGGCGGCTCGTGTAGACGAGTCGCGGGCGTGCGGTGTGCATTCCCGCCTCCTCGAACTGCTCGCGGTGCCCGAGCCGGCTGGCGACCCTACTCGCGTCGGCCTGCTGGTCCGGGAGGACGAACGTGACGGCGATCCCGCTCCGCCCGGCCCGTCCTGTCCGGCCGGTGCGGTGGAGATAGCCCTTGTCCTCCTCGGGCGGGTCGAAGTTGATCACGTGCTCGATGTCGTCGATGTCGAGGCCGCGGGCGGCGACGTCGGTGGCGACGAGGACGGCCACCTTGCCGGTCTCGAAGCGCTCGAGCGCGCGCTGGCGAGTGCGCTGGGAGAGGTCTCCGTGCAGGGCCTCCGCGCGCACGTCGTGGCGGGCGAGCTTGAGCGCGAGCCGATCCGCCCCGCGCTTCGTCCGTACGAAGACGAGCGTGAGCCCGTCCGCGGCGCGAATGTGCTCGACGAGCGTCTCCACCTTGGTGTCCACGCTGACGGGGACGAAGCGATGCTCGATCTCGCCCTCCGTGCGATCGGCCGGCGCGCCAGCCTCCAGCCGGGAGGGGCTGCTCGTATACGCACGGGCGAGCTCCCCCACCTCGCCGTCGAGCGTCGCCGAGAAGAACATCGTCTGCCGGTTCCTGGGGAGCCGGCGCACGATCCGGTCCACCTGCGGCCGGAAGCCCATGTCGAGCATCCGGTCGGCCTCGTCGAGGACGAGGATCCGGATTTGGGAGAGGTCGACCAGCTTTCTCTGCGCCAGGTCTTCGAGGCGGCCCGGCGTGGCGACGAGCACGTGCGCGGCCCGCGCCTTCGCCGCCTGGCTCTTGATCGGCACGCCGCCGTAGACGGCCGCGACCCGGAGGTCCTTCACCGGTGCGAGCGAGCGAAGCTCCTCGGTGACCTGACCGGCGAGCTCGCGCGGGGGGACGAGCACGAGCGCGCTCGGCCGCCGGTCACGAGCCGTCGTCCGCTCGACGATCGGGACGGCGAACGCGAGCGTCTTGCCGGACCCAGTGGGCGACTTCGCGAGCACGTCGAGGCCGGCGAGCGCGTCGGGGAGCGCGAGTGCCTGGATGGCGAACGGCTCGTGGATCGAGCGGGCCGCGAGCGCGTCCGCGACATGCGCCGACACTCCGAGCCCGCGAAAGGACTGCTGTGACATCGTGTTCTACTCCTTCTTCGTTCGAGACTCGCCTGCCCCGAACGTCCGAAGGAGGAACGAGAAGCTCATCTCACGGCCGGCCGAATGCCGACCTGTTGTCGCAATGGTATCGGCCGCAGGCGGCCGCGGCGTGAGCGGCAGTCGATCGCCGCGCAAGATTCTGCGCTCGCAGCGTCTAAGAAGGGAGAAGGCCGCAAGAATGGAGATCGTGCATGTTGCACTGGTAGGTCGCGGGTCCAGCTTCGATCGGATGCTCTAGCTCGGGCAAGGACCGAGCTGGTCCCCGTGAGCGACGTGCGCGTCCGTGGCCGCGGGGGCGACATAGACGGTTACGGCGGGGTTCTTCTTCGACCCGGTCGCGTGGCACACGGCGACCTTTGCCGACGCTTCGGGCTCCCCGGGGCTGTCGCTCGGTGGGGCCTCGGAGGGCGCTGGTTCGGCGGGCAGCGGATCGGAAGGGTCGGGCTCGGTCTGCACCAGACCCGGCGTGGGGGAATCCTGGGGTTCGGAGCCTGCGCCTGCTTCGCCCCCGGCCGCCGTTGCGCTTAGTGCCCCGGTGCTCGACTCCGCGGCGGGCGTCCCAGCCTGGAGCGAGCCGGACCGCACGGGCCGAGGCTGCTTCGCCGGGCTCGATCCTGCCGCGGGACGGGTCCGTCTCGCCTTCGCGGTCGCCGGCTCCCCGCCGAGGGCCGCTGTCGGCTGCCAAGCATCGGGCTGCACCGCGGGAGGGGCGGCGAGAACTGGGCGCCCGGAGTCTCGCTTCTCGAGCCCCTGCTCGGCGAGCCCGAACACGAGAAGAGGCGCGGTCGCGCCGACTCCGACCACGATCGCAACCTTGGTCGCTCCCGCGCCGCCCGTCAGGGCGGCCTTGACCGAGGGGAAGGTCGACGGCCACGGCAGGAGAGCCGAGAGCGCGGACCGCACGGGGATGCGGCGCGCCCGCGCCACCGGCTTCGTCAGCGAGGCCGCGACCGCTCGGCGGGCGCGGAAGAGGAGCGTCTCGACGGCGGGATGCGAAGCGTCCAGCGCGCCGGCGATCTCTTCGTAGGAGAATCCTCGCCAGTCGCGCAGCAGGATGGCTTGTCGCTGACGCTCCGGGAGCGCCTCGAGCGCCTCGGTCAGTCCCAGGAGCTCGTCGCTGTCGACCTCCGTGGAGGCGACGTGCTCGATGTCCGCGGGGGGAACAAGCTCGACCGGTCCGCGGCGCGAGCGGTTGCGAAGGGCGCTCGTGCAGACGTTGGCCGCGATCTGGAACAGCCAGGGAACCGCGTCGTGAGGTCGAGTCCCGGCCTTCAGGCTGCGCCAGGCGTTCAGATACGTGGCCTGAAGAGCGTCCTCAGCCTCCTGGGGGGACCCGAGCCGGCGCACGCAGAACCGGTAGATCCGACCGGAGTGCTCCTCGAACAACGTCTCGGCGTGGCGCGTCGGAGAGTCCGTCGGCGCCGTGCCGTTGCCGTTCAGCGAGCCTGCTTCCAAGGTCTTGTCCTAAGGCGAAAGTCTCGCTCGGAGGGACATCGGGGCCATCCCTCGAAAGGGTGAGTCGAGCTCGCGCGCTCAGTCGGCATCGAGCCGCGTCTCCGGCTCTCGCCGAGCGCGCTCCATGACCCAAGAGATTTGACACCTGCTGCTCGTGCCGCCCATCTCTCCGAACAAAAACCCCGCCTGAGCGGGGCTTTTTCAGAGGCTGCGGGGCTAGGATTCGAACCTAGACTACCTGATCCAGAGTCAGGCGTCCTACCGTTAGACGACCCCGCAACGGTCGCGCCATTGTAGCGGGCGCCCCTGTTTGGGCTCGGCGCGCCTCCGCCGGTTGGGGACGGCCCCTCGTTCTCGCAGCCGGGCTACAACTCGAGCCGGTAGAGCGGCATGAGGCTCTTCTCGGCCTCCGTGTCGATCCGAGCGACGACCTCCACGTGGGGCTCGAGGCCGGAGCCCCGGAGCTTGCCCTTGAGGAGCTCGTCCACCTGGTAGATCCCGGACGAGTTGTTCATGTGGATCTCGATGAGCACGGGTGCCCGCTCGCCGTCCTTGATCTCGACGCTCTCGATCGCCGCCGCCGAGAGGGAGTGCACCGACACGCGTCCGTGCTGGAAGGGGATGCGCGAGCGGCCCTCGGCCATGTCGAGGGCGTCCGCCACGCGCACGATCCCGGCCTCGAGCGTCAGCGGCTTCCCGTACTCGCGGTGGCTCGTGATCGTCTGGAGCACTTCCGAGGTGATCACGGTGAGCTCGGGCTCCTCGTAGAGGCCGTCAAGGAGCTCGCGCATCTTCGGCTCGGCGAGGAACATGCTCCAGTCCTCGTGGCCGTCGCGGTGCACGGCCATGCCGACGCAGTGGAGGAAGGCGCCGAGGACGACGATCACCTCCGCGTCGTCGGAGCTCATCCCGTAGTCGCTGACGGCGTTCGCAGGGACACCGTGCTTGGCCAGCTGCCGCAGGAGCTTGAGCGCGATGTTGGCGACGATCTGGATGTGCACCCAGGAGTGGTCGTTGATCTCGAGCCGCTTGACGGCGTTCACGTTGGCGACGTGCCACCAGGCCTTGAGCTGGGGGTCGGTGTTCACGCGCTCGACGAGCTCGCGTAGCGTCCGGTTCGCCCGCGGCGGCACACGAATCCGCATCCGCTCGATCGCCTGCTCGGGCGTGAGCAGGGCCTCGCGCTCGGCCTCCTCGGAAGCCGGCTCCTCGATCCGCTCCTCGGTCTCCCGGTCGAGCTCGGCCATCGGCCGAACCCTACTGCCAGCTAGCGCTCGGGGCGATCGGTCAGCGTCACCGGGATCGTCTGCTCCTCGCCCTCGCGCAGGACGCGGAGCTCGATCTCGTCGCCCGGCGCCCGCTCGCGCAGGAGGGAGAGGAGATCCTCGACCTGGTGGATCGGCGTCTCTCCGATCCTGGTGACGATGTCCCCCTCCTGCACGCCGGCCTCGTCTGCGCCCGAGCCGGGGACGACGGAGAAGACGAGAATGCCCTCGTCGGTCTCGATGCCGAAGCGCTCCGCGATCTGGGGCGTGAGCGGCGCCGGCCGGACGCCGAGGAAGGCGTGCTCGACCTCGCCGGACTCGAGGAGCTGGGTGACGACGTCGACGACCTCGGGCGCCGGGATGGCGAAGCCGAACGAAACCGCCCGCGCCTCTGGCGGGATGTAGGCGACGTTGATGCCGATCACGCGGCCGTCGGCATCTACGAGCGCGCCGCCCGAGTTGCCCGGCGAGATGGCCGCGTCGGTCTGGATCAGGTCGATGAGAGCGGGAGTCCGGCCGCCGGAGGGGATCGCCCGGTGGAGCCCGGAGACGATCCCGGCGGTGACGCTGTTCTCGAACCCGAGGGGGTTGCCGAGGGCGACCGCGAGCTCCCCGACCCGGGGCAGCGCGTCCGCGAACTGCGCCGCCGGGAGGCCCTCGCGGTCGACCTCGAGCACGGCGAGGTCCGTGCGGGGATCGGTCGCCCGCACGTCGGCCGCCACGCGCTCGCCCGTGGCGAAGGCGACCTCGATGCCCGAGGCGTTCTCGACCACGTGGTTGTTCGTGACGACGATGCCGCCCTCGTCCCAGATGACGCCGCTGCCCTGCCCGGCCTCCGTGAGCACGGCGACGACGGAAGGCTCCACCTCCTGGACGACGTCTGGAATTCGCCCGAAGACGCCGCCGCCGTCCTGGCCGCCGGCGGCCACGGGCGCGGGCTCCGTCGTCGTGACCGTCTCCGCCTCGCCGCTGCCGCCGCCGGAGCACCCGGCCGCGAGAAGACCGAGGGCGAGGAGCTGGGCAAGGAAGCGCCTCACGAGCAAACGGTTCTCGCCGCGGCTACCCGGCAAACTCGGAAGACGGCTCGGAAGCCGGCTGCTCGAGCCCGCGAAGGCGGTAGTACGTGAGCGTCCACGCCAGCGCGATGAAGGGCGCCGTGAGCGTCTGGCTGGCGATGTCGAGTAGGAGCTCGATCACGACGTTGTCGAAGCCTGCGGCAATCAGGCGGAAGACGAGGTCGACCACGACGAGGATCAGGATCGTGAACAGGAGCACGCCGAAGGCGGACCAGCCGTGGCCACGGACGAGTTGTCGACTGCGTCCGAAGGCGTCCGTGACGCCGGACCCCTCGAGCATGATCACGGGCACGATCACGAGCCACCACGTCCAGAGGACGAGACCGGGCACGATCAGGAGAAGGAGCCCGATGCCGACTCCGAGCGCCGCCAGGATCCCTGCGAGGGCGAGGGTGTTCAGTTTGGGCTTCACGCGGGAGAGCGTCTCGCCGAGGGAGAGGTCCGCGCGGCCGTCGCGCACGTCCGCGACGGCGACGACGAGGGCTCCCTGCAGCCAGAAGACGCCTGCGATGCCGACGAAGAAGCCGACGAACGCGCCCACGAAGCCGAGAAGAACGACCAGCAGGAGCGTGAGGAGGGCGATGAGGACGTAGACGACGAAGGCGATCGGAATGAGGTGGGTGAAGTGCGCCTTGTAGGCGTCCCACGCCTCTCCGATCACCTCGCCCGCCCTCATCGGGGCGGCAGGGTATCTCAGGCCGCTGCCGCCCAGTCCCCGTAGAGCGACAGATAGCGCCCGCCGCGCGCGACGAGCTCGTCGTGCGTTCCCTGCTCGACGACACGTCCATGCTCGAGCACGATGATCAGGTCGGCGCCGCGGATCGTGGAGAGCCGGTGGGCGATGATGAACGCCGTTTTTCTGGCGAGCAGTCGCTTGAGCGCGCGCTCGATCCGCCGCTCCGTGCCGATGTCGACACTCGAAGTCGCCTCGTCGAGGATGAGGATGCGCGGGTCGGCGAGCAGCGCCCGTGCGAACGCCACGAGCTGTCGCTGTCCGAGGGAAAGGCGGCTTCCGCGCTCGGCCACCTCGGTCTCGTAGCCGTTCTCCAGCTCGAGGACGAACTCGTGCGCGCCGACGGCGCGGGCTGCGGCCGCGACCTCCTCATCGTTCGCCGTCGGGCGGCCGAAGGCGATGTTCTCGCGGACGCTACCGGCGAAGAGGAAGCCCTCCTGCGGGACGATGCCGAGCTGGCGGCGCAGGCTCTCCTGCGTGACATCGCGCAGGTCGTGCCCGTCGATCGTGAGGCGACCTTCGCGCGGGTCGTAGAAGCGCGCGAGCAGCTTGGCGATCGTGGACTTGCCCGCCCCCGTGTGCCCGACCAGCGCGACGGTCGTTCCGGCCGGCACGTCCAGCTCGATGCCGTGGAGGACCTCGACGCCCTCCCCGTAGCCGAAGCGCACGCTCTCGAAGCGGACGCGCCCCTCGACGGGCGGCAGCTCGCGGGCGTCCTCGCTGTCGCGCACCTCCGGCTCCTCGTCCATGACGTCGATGATCTTGTCGAGCGCGGCGACGGCGGCCAGGAAGGTGTTGTAGAGCTGCGAGAGCTGCTGCACGGGGTCGAAGAAGTTCGCCAGGTAGCCGATGAACGCGAAGAGCGTCCCGATCGTCATCGAGCCGTCGAAGACGAGGTAGCCGCCGAACCCGAGGACGACGGAGGTGGCGGCCGAGGAGAGGAAGTCGACGAAGGGGAAGTAGAGGCCGTTCAGGACGACCGTCTCCTGGTTGGCAGCGCGGTAGCGGTCGTTCACCTCCCGAAACTGCGCCGCATTGCGCTCCTCGCGGTTGAACGACTGGAGCACGCGCATGCCGGAGATGTCCTCCTGGAGCGCGGCGGTGACCAGCCCCAGACGCTCGCGCACCCGGCGGTAGGCCCGCGAGGAACGGCGGCGGAAGATCGCCGTCGCGACGCTCATCAGCGGGAAGACCGCCAGCGTGGCGAGCGCGAGGCGCCAGTCGAGGAAGAAGAGGATGAGCGCCGAGCCGACGAGCGTGAGCGAGTTCTGGAGGAGGCTCGTGACGCCGTCGGTGACGAGCTGGTCGAGCGCCTCCACGTCGTTCGTCAGCCGGGAGATGACGGCGCCGGCGCGGTTCCGCTCGTAGAAGCCGAGGGAGAGGCGCTGGAGGTGCCGGAAGAGCTGCCGGCGGAGGTCCGCGAGGATGCGCTCGCCCACCCAGCCCGTGTAGTAGGTCTGCGCCATGCTCGCCGCCCAGTTGAGAATGCCGGCGCCGAGGAAGGCGGCCACGACCCAGCCGAGGAGCTGGAGGTCCTCCTGGCGGATGCCGCGGTCAATGGCGACCTTGGCCAGGTAGGGCGGAGCGAGCGCGGTCAGCACGGCGGCGAGCAGGGCGGCGATCGAGAGCCACGTGCGGCCGCGGTACGGCTTCGTCAGCGCGACGAGGACGCCGATCCGCCGTGCCGTGCGCCCCCAGCTCCAGTCGTCGACCTGGGCGCCGCGCGCCTGCGTGAGGTGGCCGCCAGGCTGGTGCATCCTCATCGGGCGCGGACCTCCTCGCGCACGTCACCCGGAGCCCGCGGGCCGGTGGAGACCCGAGCGCCGGTCGGGGCCTGATAGTCAGACGCGCGCGCGCCTGACACGGGAGACCCTCCTCCCCAACCCGATGGCTGGAGCCTAACGCCGAAGCCCGCGCGTGTGGGAGTCCGATTCACGCCGAATCCGTAAAGCTTCACGAGGCGCGCGCCTCCTGCTCGGCAGCCTCCATCGCCTCGAGCTCCAGGAGCCCGTGCTCCTCGATGTCCCTCAGGACTGGGTCCTCGGCGAGCTCCTCCCGCGTGCCGCGCGCGGAGACGCGCCCGTGGTCGAGGACGACGATCTCGTCGGCGAGCGAGATGGTCGAGAGGCGGTGGGCGACGATCAGCGTCGTCCTGCCCCTCATCGCCTCGCGCAGCCCGAGGCGGATGCGGGCCTCGGTCGTCGCATCGACGGACGCAGTGGCGTCGTCGAGGACAAGCACGCGCGGATCCACGAGGATCGCGCGTGAGATGGCGAGCCGTTGGCGCTGGCCGCCGGAGAGCGTGATCCCGCGCTCGCCGATCACGGTGTCGTAACCCTCCGGGAGCTCGATGATGAACTCGTCCGCCTGAGCCATCCGGGCGGCGCGCTCGATCTCCTCCTCGCCTGCGCCCGGCGCGCCGAAGGCGATGTTCTCGCGCACGGTCGCGGAAAAGAGGAAGGGATCCTGGGAGACGATCCCGATCGCCCGCCTCAGATCGGCGAGACGCACGTTGCGGACGTCGGCCCCGTCCATGAGCACGCGCCCGTGCTGCACGTCGTAGAAGCGCGGTACGAGCGCGGTCAGCGTCGTCTTCCCCGAGCCGGTGTGTCCGATGAGGGCGACTGTCGTGCCGGGCTCGATGTCCAGGTCGATGTCCTTCAGGACGGGGCGCTCGGGGTCGTAGCCGAAGGTGACGCTCTCGAAGCGCAGGCGCCCGTCGCCGGGCGGCAACGATGTCGCATCGGGGCTGTCGGCGACCTCCTCCGGCTCGTCGAGGATCTCGAAGATCCGCTCGCCGGACGCGGCCGCGCGCTGGGCCTGGCCGATCCACATGCCGAGCATGCGGAGCGGCATCACGAGCATCAGGACGTAGACGTTGAA
>OBLR010000448.1_pt1 | contig 10259 bp, 10 predicted proteins | sample 1519891 | NCBI WGS metagenome assembly OBLR01 (sample SAMEA3113583, study PRJEB22503) | soil metagenome | reverse complement strand
TATACGCTTTAGTCTATATTTTTCGCGTGCTGTCAAGGTTGCAATACCTATGTCGTTGAATATGCAAAAACCGCCTGCAGAGTCTCGTCTTGCATGATGCAAGCCCCCGATGGGGTTAAAGGCATGATCGACTTTTCTCTTACTACTGTCTCTGCCAGTCACTACCATGTCAAGTGCTGCCAACGTTGATCCAACAACATAGAGCGAGGCTTCAAAAGCACCTTTGAATGCTGGTGTGTCTCCCTTATCGAGTAACACACCACCATGCCTTGACGCCACTCTTACTAATTCAACATACGCTGAGTCGTGAAATAATACCGCATCCTGGTAACCTGCCATCACCGGCTCTTCTACTATGATATTGCCAATGCTTTCGCTCTGCAGCTTTTTCCAAAACGCGCCAAGCCTGTCGGTTCCAAATGGATGAGATCCCCCAAAACCATATCTTGCTAGCGCCTCACCATAAAACACAGCTGTCTGGCACATCTTTAGTATGTCTGAGACAACAATGGAAGCAACTGCAAATAAATATTCTCAAAACAACCATTAAAGAGATCTAATGCATGTTCACTGGGATTATCAAGGCGATAGGCACCATTACATCCGTCTCAAAGAGCAAGAGTGGAGCTGAGTTCATTATACGAGTCAGGCTAGGAAAGTTTGGGCGAGGTCTCAAGAAAGGCGACAGCGTCTGTATAAATGGCGCCTGCCTCACAGCGACAAAGCTATCAAGAGGCGAAGCTGAGTTTGAGCTGGTATCTGAAACGATTCGGCGAACAAACCTTGGTCAAACCAAATCAGGCGACATGGTTAACATCGAGAGGTCGCTAAGAGTGGGGGATAGGCTCGAGGGACACTTTGTTTTAGGCCATGTGGATGGCACTGGAGTCATTGAGGATATCCAAAAGGTGTCATCTGAAACAACTATCTGGATAAAGCTAGATAAGCGGTTAACAAAATCACTAGTCCCAAAGGGCTCAATTGCAGTTGATGGCGTTAGCCTCACTCTAGTAGGGGTCGAGGGTAATCATATCTCTGTTTCACTCATACCTCACACCTTGAAGGTGACAACCCTTGGCACGAAGCGTAGAGGTGACCGCGTTAACATTGAGGTAGATATTCTTGGCAAATATGTCATGAATAACCTGCCAAAAGCCTAGAACTTAAAATAAAACATTTAACCTTCGTAATGCATTACCTTTCTTGTATATGCCCATAGTAACAGTGGCAACGTATAGCGGAAGAACTCAGACTGAAAAGGATCGACTGGCAGAGGCAATAACTGAAGATATTACAAGAATATGGAAGGTACCGAAAAAAGATATCGTTGTAGTATTTCAGGAAGCATCTCATGGGAACTGGTACGCATCAGGCGTTCGTTTATAATATTATTTTAAAGAGGTACAGCCATTATTAGACTATTTTACTCACTACCAACCATTTTGCTACACTTTTTGAATAGCTCTAAATGCAACACTACCGTTCTTTTAATCAGCTGGTCTTTCAGCCCCGCAATTACGGCATGAACCCATTACGTATTCAATATGTTTGCCGCAATTTATACACTCTTTGAATTCTGGAGTGGTCATCATAGCAGTGCTCCTTTCATGTTATGATATTTATCACTCTGCATGTTTGAATACCTAACAAAAAGCTGCCAAATTCCTCCCGTTAACCACCAACCAAAATACAATAACCAATTCAAACAACTGCTGGTTCAACACTACCAAAAGTTTGGTAATAACCAAAATTTTAGTAATCTTTTAATAAGATCGAGCGTCAAAACTATTAGTTGTCTCTTGCCGAAGCAATAGCAGCTCTCAAGGCTGGCAGGTTTGTACTCGTTCATGACGACAAAGCGCGTGAGAACGAGATCGATATGGTAATCGCTGCAGAGCATATCAAGCCGTACCACATTGCAACGATGAGAAAAGACGCTGGAGGACTTGTGTGTCTTGCACTCGCAAACGAGATTACAAACAAGCTGGGACTGGTCTATATGCACGACATCATAGCAGATATGGGCAAGGTAAATCCGGTATTTTCAAAATTAACAGAGGGCAGAACCAACTACGGGGATAAGCCGTCATTTTCAATAGCGGTCAACCATCGCTCGACCTACACCGGCATTACTGATCAGGATAGGGCACTTACCATATTGAAGATGGCAGAAGTGTGCAAGAATATTGACAATGGTGGTGTAGAACAATTTGCCAGGAATTTTCGTGCGCCCGGCCATGTGCCGCTACTTATAGCATCAAAGCACCTACTAGACGACAGGATGGGTCACACTGAACTATGCGTTTATCTAACACAGCTTGCAGACCTTATACCAGCAGTAGCCATTTGTGAGATGATGGACTCAATGACCCATAGATCGCTCTCAATTGATGCTGGGCAAAAATATGCCGCAAGATTTGGCATCCCTCTAATTGATGCAAGCGAACTCAAAGCTAATGCCAGGGTGGCATAACCAACAATTGATTTGTCTTGCAATAGTAGTTTCTGAGTTCAATAGTGAGATAACATTCAAGATGCTAGAGGGCGCATTAGAGCATGCAGCCACTGTAAGCTCTAAGGTAAGCTATATCTTGTATGTGCCTGGCACCTTTGATATGCCACTTGCAGTTGAGCGGTTGTTGAGAAAGAAAAATGTAGACGCCATAGTCACTCTTGGCGCTGTGATAAAAGGGGACACCAGACACGATGACATCGTAGCTGAAAATGCGGCACGGCTGATAGCTGATCTGTCGCTAAAGTATGGAAAACCAGTGACACTTGGCGTAGCGGGTCCTGGAATGACGATTGAGCAAGCAAGAGCGCGAGCAAAGCTTGTGCCGACTAGAGCAGTCAATGCAGCAGTAAACATGGTTTTGCGGTTAAGAAAGCTACAAAAGGCAGTCGGCGGAGGGATTGTAATAATAAATGATACAGCTGACAATAATTAGGATTGAAGGATACGGGCAATGGACTCTCACCCTTGGAAGTGACAGGGAAGCACAGCTTCAGATGCTGCAAGCGAGGATCTATCATGATGTACAAAGACTATTCTCAGAAAGAGGTAGCATTGTTTTCTTTAACAGATTCGATGAATATTTTGCAATAACAAATGGCCTTGATGCTGATGACCATCTACACATACAGCATGAGCTTACAAAGCTGTATGATAACATGTTAATGTCGATGACAATTGGTGCCGGCAAGACTGCATTTGAAGCAAATGTGAACGCATACCGCGCAAGAAAAGATGAGAGGAGGATGCTTGACGGCAACGCTAGAATATTTGGCAGTGTGCACCCACAGGCAGATGTCGCCCAAATAATGCATATCGATATTGATAGCTCGGCAAAGGTTGGTAATAGGCTATCGCCTTTTGAACTCACGGTACTCATCATGAGGATCTACAGTAGGCTTGCAGGAGAGTTTCTGAAGTACAATTCGCTTGCATTCTTTCTTGGCGGCGACAACATCATGGTAATTTCTAATGGCATGACAAAAGAGCAGGCTGACGAAGTGTTAAAGAGGGTGACGGCCGGCAATGATATCAAGCTCAACTGCGGTATAGGGATTGGCAAGACAGGCAGAAGAGCAGCAGAAGCTGCAACAAAGGCACTTGACACAATTAGAGACCTACGCGAGGAAGGAAAAATCCAAACAATATATGAAATACAATGTCCCTAGCAATTACAAACGCCAGCCTTCTTTTGGGCAAAGAACTTGACTATGTTGAGCAGGGCTACATTGAGATTGAAAGTGGCAAGATAAGTAGCGCCTCTGCTGGTAATTACAAGGGTTCTGGCAAGAGGCTGAATGCAAAGGGATTCATAGTCACACCAGGATTTATCAATGCGCACACGCATATTGCTGATGCAATAGGAAAAGATATTGCCACTGGGCAGAGGCTTGATGCACGAGTGCATCCTGTGTTTGGTGCTAAGAGTAAGATTCTGCAAAGGAGCCTGCCAGAGCACCTAAAGGCCTTCATTATGACTTCTGCAATTTTAATGATAAAAAAGGGAATAGTTGCATTTGCAGACTTTCGCGAAGATGGACTAGAGGGGATAAGACTCCTAAAAGATGCAATTGCTGGTCTGCCGATAAAATGTGTAACGCTTGGGCGTATAAATTATTACAGCAGCCCAATGTATGCAGCCGGTCTGCCGCCTGAAAAAGAAGAACAGGCTAAACAGGTAGTTGAGCTGGCAGATGGACTTGGAATAAGCGGCGCAAATGAAAACACTGATGCTAGCCTTGCGCAATACAGGCAGCTAGCAGGAAAAAAATTGATCGCAATACATGCCGCAGAGTCAAAAGAGACAGTCGAATTTTCCATGAAGCACACTGGCAGGAGCGAAGTAGATAGGATAATGCAACATCTAAAGCCTGACTTTGTTGTACATATGACGAATGCAACAGAAAACGATATGTCGCTTGTTGCAAAAAGTGGAACGGGTGTCGTAATTTGCCCTAGGGCAAATGGTGTGATTGGCGCTGGCATCCCAAAGGTTGCTCAGATGCTCAGGCAGGACTGCCTTGTAGCCATTGGTACGGACAATGTTATGCTAAATTCTCCAGACATTCTAAGAGAACTGGATTACATCTGGAAGGTATCAAGGGCAATTGAAGGTGAGATGTTAAAAGCACAAGAGCTCTTAAAGATGTCAACTATAAATGCGGCTCAAATTTTAAGACTCAATACTGGATGTATAGAGGCAGGCCGAGCCGCAGATCTAGTATTCATTGACAAAAAACATGGCGACCTCTATCCAATGCATGACCCATATGCTGCAATCGTTCATAGGGTAAGTCAAAGCTCCATCAGAGCAGTCATGATCGATGGACGGTTTGTAGATTGAAGGTAATAATCAACACTGCAATGACAGTTGATGGTAAGATCGCCACATCAAGCGGGGATTCAAAAATTTCATCAAGGGAAGATCTTGTGAGGGTTCACAAGCTGCGTGCTTCTGTCGATGCCATAGTGGTAGGAATCTCTACAATTTTAGCAGACAACCCACAGCTCACAGTAAGACTAGTGAAGGGTAAGAATCCAGCTAGGGTGATAGTCGACAGCAGAGGCAGGATTCCCGTTGACTCCCAAATAATGCGCACTGCGTCCAGGGTTAGCACTATTGTAGCAGTGACAGATCAGGCACCAGAGGAAAAAATAATGAAACTAAGGGATATGGGAGCACAAGTATTGATCATAAGCGAAGGGAAAAAGGGACAAAGTGCTGCTGTGCCCCGTGGTGTCAACCTTAAACTGCTGTTTCGCAAGCTGGAAAAGATGGGGTTGAAAAAAATATTGGTAGAGGGTGGAGGAGAGCTTAACTGGTCACTTTTGCAGCTTCGGCTTGTCGACGAGCTGAGAATAACAATTGCCCCAAAAATAGCAGGCGGTAGGCTGGCGACGACGCTTGTCGAGGGAAATGGATTTGATGAAATAGCACAAAGCATCAAACTGCAGCTCAAGAAAATACAACGGAAAAAGGGCGGCGAGCTTGTACTGCACTATAAGCTATGATTCAATGGATAGTGGTCTTTTTACATTTTGCCATAATAATGCAACAGAAATAGTATTTGGACTTAGACAGGTTTTTGCCAAGATCAATCAATCTCTAACATGACCGATGTATGAAATTGGGGGTTGACGATTGTCTAGGCTGAAAAGTATACAATTTTTAAGTTCTTTTTACTATACTAATATGGATGTTCTCAAACGAGCACACTCTGCGCAGATTCATGATGGAAAAGGCTGAAGGACAATTTCATGACCGGTACGAGAAAGCACTTGAGCAGGTAAAATCAGAGTTTGGTAGGACCTATACAATGGTGATTGGCGGAAGTGAGATAACGACTTCAGCTACAATAACGCATACTTCGCCTATTGACACAAGAATCGTGCTTGGGCATATGCCGATCGGGGGTGCCAGCCATGTTAGGAAAGCCATTGCAGCTGCAAAAGAGGCATTTAAGCCCTGGGGCAGAATAGACTACCAGGAGCGCGTACGTGTATGCAGGGCTGCAGCAGACATCGTGGCAGAACGCAAATTTGAGCTTGCTGCGTGGGTCTCATATGAAAACGGCAAGAATCGTTATGAGGCAATAGCAGACATCGATGAGGCTATTGACTTTTTGCACTACTATTCTGAGGAAATGGAAAGAAATAACGGCTATGAAACATTGATGAAAAGCGCTCAGCCAAATGAAAGGAGTAGGAGCGTCATGAAACCCTATGGAATATGGGGAGTAATTGCTCCCTTTAACTTTCCGGCTGCTATTTTTGTAGGCATGAGCACGGGCGCAATAATCACTGGGAATACTGTAGTAGCCAAGCCGTCTAGCAATACTCCAATTATTGCATGGAAGTTTGCAGAAATATTCAAGCAGGCAGGACTGCCTGACGGTGTGTTCAACCTAGTCATTGGGCCAGGCAGCAAAATAGGCCAGGAGCTTGTCAGCAACAAGGATGTTGCTGGGATTGTATTCACTGGTTCTCGAGACACTGGCTTTGGCATGGCAAAAGAGTTTAGCAAGACAAGGTTGAAGCCACTAATCGCTGAGCTTGGAGGCAAGAATCCTGTGATAGTGACTGAAACGGCTGACATCAATAACGCGGTTGATGGTGTCCTCAAAGCAACGTTTGGCTATTCGGGGCAAAAGTGCAGTGCGTGTTCTCGTGTTTATATCCACAAAAATGTGAGAGATGAGTTTCTCAGGCGGCTTGTTGAAAAAACAAAGAACCTGCCTATAGGAAACCCACTTGACTCCAATACCTTTGTTGGTCCACTTGTGAACGACGATGCCTATCGGAAATATCAAAAATACATAAGGGCGGCTGAGAAAAATGGCAAGGTGCTTATTGGAGGCTCTATCAAAAAGGATGGCGACCTAAAGTACGGCTACTATGTAGAGCCAACGATTATCGTTGGTCTGCCAAAAAAGCATCGGCTCTTTAGAGAAGAGATGTTTGTTCCTATATTATGTGCTGCAGACTATGACAAGTTCGATGACGCCATCAACCTTGCAAACGACACCGAATATGGATTGACGGCCGGATTATTTACCAGAAAGGAGGAAGAGGTCAAAAAGTTTCTTGATAGCATAGAGGCAGGAGTTGTGTATGTTAATAGGCATGCAAGCGCAACAACTGGCGCAATGGTTGGATGCCAGCCATTTGGAGGCTGGAAGGAGTCCGGCACTAGGGGTAAAGGAACGGGAGGACCTCATTACCTGACAGAATTCATGCGTGAGCAGAGTCAGACTATTGTTGTTGAATAGTCGATAAAAATATTTCATCGTTCTATCCGTCCTAAAGCCATCCAAAAGTACACAATTCCATCAATGAGTATAAAGAAGAAGGAGCCATAGAGTTTGTTTGTGTTGAATGTTTTTGCTCTCGCGCGACTGCAACAAAGTACTGCTCAAAGGACTAGCGTAATATTATACTTCGAAAATATTGTATCAATTATTGTATCAATTATTGTCTACCGAATGCAGAATTCGAAGTCAGTAAAAATACTAGCTAGCTTCTGCAATCCGCATTAATTGAATAGGGTCTGCTTATACCTCTATAGTAATGTCCTACTACTCAGTAGCTATTCGCACCAGTTCAGAAATTTGCTTGCCTTTATCTTGAGAAAGTGCTGAAATTCCACCAGTCAAGCTCTGAGCTACAATGCCTTTTTCTGCAAGTACTTCGGCAACTCTGAGCGAAGTATTACCCATCATGCAGACAAACAATGCCTTCCCATTATTTCCTTCGCTGCCCAATGCTCTATTCAGTTCCTCTGGAATCTTTTGGGTTGCTAAAAGTTGCTCTATGCTGCTAGCCTTTGGGACAGAGATCTTGCTTTCATCAACGCCCAGTGAATTGGCAATTAACTCTATTCCCTCTTTGCTGGGAGTATACATTGTGTGAATCCAAAGAACTCTGTTGTAGTTTCCAATGTTCGATACAGCCTCTTGTAGAGGAACCTCTAGACGATCCTCTTGTATCTCTTGTATCTTTTCGATGCTCCTTCTGTACTTTTGGATTCCATCCGCAACTATTACAACAAACTTTCTTTCTCCCTCTCCACTAAAATTCGCCATCTGCATTACCGCATAAAGCGCAAGGGCACTACTTTCTCCTATATCATATCCCTTGTCTACGAAAAACTTCAACAGATGTTTTGCCTGTTCAAAATCTACTTCATGTTGTCCGGCGTATCGCTCAGGCTCGTAGAACTTCAAGCCTGCTGCCTTCCCTTTGGTCCTTATTCCTGCAACATCTTGGTTACTAAGTGGGAAGACTACATGTAGTGACTTCTTTCCATATTTGTCCATCAAGTACCTGCTCAAGCCGCCTGAGGTGCCACCTGTACCAAAGGTGGAGACAACTTTGAATTCGGCCAGTGAATGGCCTTGTTCAATCAATTGTTGATCTATCTCCGGGGCAGTCACAGTTCTGTGAACCTCAATGTTCAGCTCGTTGTCGTACTGTTCGGGACAGAAACAACCATATATCCTCGCAAGAAGCTTTGCCAAGTTTATTATGTCTTGACTCGCTAGAAGTTCCTCTACCTCTGGGAGTGATTTATCAAAAATTGAAGGGTCGAATCCGATTTCAATGAGCTGTGAGCGAATATTCGATGCAGTTGCTTTAGCAGCCAAAAGATTCGGATTAACCTTCATGCCCGGTGCAGGGCAAATGTCCATGTCCAGGTTTATGATACGTGTTCTCTCGTTTCTCAACTCTTCAAATACTCCTTCTTGAAGCTTCCTAGATACTAGGGTAACTATATCTAGACCAAGCCGACCGATCTGCCCCAGAGCGATTCCAAAGTTACCCGAGGTCGCCTCAATTATTGTCTGTCCACCCCTCAGTTTGCCTGACGCAATTGCATCATAGATTATGTGTACTGCAGGCCGCATTTTGATTGAGCCTGCAAGTAAGTTTGAATCAAACTTACCGAAAACCTGCAGATCTTTATATGCAAGGTCCAAGCCGTACTCAATTCTTGCACACTGCTTCAAATCTTCAGTAATGTCAATCAGCGGTGTTGGATTAACAACCTTTGATTCCCCTGATTTTTCTTCTAGATGAGGAAGCTTATTCCATATTTCGCGCTCAAAGCGCTCCATCAGAGAGCTGTCTATGTCAGTCCTCTTATTCTGGCTCTGCAATTTCTCTACTGTGCTATATGGTGTGTGATAGGTTTTATAAAGATATGATAGGCTTTCAGCCGTTTTCAGCGTGATTTGGACTTACATTTCATCTATACACGTGCTGTTGGTTAGCTCCTGATATAGTCCTCAGAACCTGGAAGTCAAATACGGTCTTGTGTACTACCTGCGCACGCCCGAGTAAATTGATTCGTTGAGAAGTTGTCGAGACAAAACCTCTAACAATGTCGTACCCTCGTTTGTCTGACACTCTTTTCGCTACGTTTGAGTAAAAACTTTTACACAATAGGTTAAAAAGCGAAACAGCATAGAGCTATAACTTGCAAAGTACACCTAAATCCCGCCCGCTTGGAGTAACAATAATCGCAATTCTCAACATAATTGGAGGAGTTCTCATGCTTATTTTCGGAATTGGAGTTGTTATCCTAGGTGCCATAGTGCCTACACTTCCACCATCTGCATTTAATCAATCTCAAATACAAGGAAACTTAACTGCTGGACAATCTCCAATACCTGCTGGCGCCCCTCCTATGGCTCTTCAATCTTTGCTTGGGGGACTCGGCATTGCATTTGGAGCAGTACTTGTCGCTTTAGCTATTGTCTCATTTATTGTAGCGTATGGACTACTGAAAGGTCGAGGATGGGCTTGGACTGTGACTCTAATCCTGTCAATTATTAGCATAGTATGGAACGCAATTACAATTGCTACTGGTAATATAGGTGGGATAATCAGCATTATCATAAGCGCAGTCATCATCTACTACCTATACAGACCGCATGTCAAGGCGTATTTTGGCAAAGGAGTAAGACCATCTCCACCTGCTACATGACCTACTAAAAGAGAGAGAATAATACTAATCGACTCCAACGGTTTGTCTTCTTCTGGTGGGTACGAAAATTATGCGTCGTGCATATATCCCACCGGACACTCCAGCTGTAATAATACAAATAAGCTCTTGATGGGCTTTTTCAACACAAAATTATTCACTATATAAATGCTAGTAGGCATGAAGTGGTCTTTTTGTCCTAAAAAGACCACTTCTCATAGGATATTATGAGTTCTTTCGTCATTTTCAATGCAGCTAACATTA
>OBLR010000447.1_pt1 | contig 10287 bp, 8 predicted proteins | sample 1519891 | NCBI WGS metagenome assembly OBLR01 (sample SAMEA3113583, study PRJEB22503) | soil metagenome | reverse complement strand
TCATCCTCTCGATGGTCTTCGCCATCGGGGCTGTCGGCCTCAACATCATCACCGGCTACGCCGGCTACGTCTCGCTCGGCCAGGGGGCCTTCATTGGGCTCGGCGCCTACACGGTCGGGATCTGCGTCACCGACATCGGCGGCTCCCCGTGGGTGTGGGTCCCGGTCGCCGGCCTGCTCGCCGGCGCCATCGCGGGGCTGCTCGGGGTGGTCGCGATGCGCGCCCGCGGCCACGCGTTCGTGATCCTGACGATCGCGTTCCTGTTCCTCGTGCAGCTGCTGGCCACCAACTGGGACGAGCTCACGAACGGCACCGGCGGGATCACGCTGCCGATCCCGACCTGGAGCGTCGAGTACCAGAACTGGCCCTTCTACTACTCGCTGATGGGCCTGCTCGCGGTGTCGCTCCTGACCTGCTGGTGGATCAGGCGCACCAAGTTCGGAACAGGCCTTATCGCGATCCGGGAGGACGAGGACAAGGCCGCGACGGTCGGGGTCAGCACGCCGACCTACAAGCTCCTCGCGTTCGCCGCCAGCGCGGTGTTCGTCGGGATGGCCGGCGGCATCTACGGCTACTACATCAGCTTCATCGACCCGGCCGGGATGTTCAACATCCTCCTGAGCGTCCAGATCATCCTGTCGCTCCTGCTCGGCGGGCGGGCCACCCTCTGGGGGCCGGTGCTCGGCGCGTTCGTCATCGAGTGGCTCAACGAGACCAGCAACAACGAGTTCGGCGGGGGCAACGCGCGGCTCCTGATCTTCGGCGGCCTCCTCGCGCTGGTCGTGCTGTTCCTGCCTCAGGGCATCATCCCCACGGTGAGCGGCTGGATCGAGCGCTGGCGCACCCGCGGCAGGGCCGGGCTGGCGGGCGAGCGGCTGACCGGCATCGACCTGCGCGAGCTCACGGCGCCGGAGCCCGCCGCGCCGGATCCGTCGGCCAAGCCGCTGCTCGAGGTGAAGGGGCTCGAGCGGCGCTTCGGCGGAGTGCGGGCCGTCGACGGCGCCTCGTTCGCCGTGCCCGAGGGCTCCATCACCGCCCTGATCGGCCCGAACGGCTCCGGCAAGACGACGGTGTTCAACCTCATCGGCGGCACCATGACGCCGCAGGCCGGCGAGGTCTGGTTCGACGGCCAGCGCATCGACGGGAAGCCGCCGTGGAAGCGCGCGCACCTCGGCCTTGGGCGGACGTTCCAGATCACCCGCCTGTTCCCGGAGATGACCGTGCTGGAGAATGTGGTGGCGCCGCTGCGCGAGTTCCGCCTCGGGCAGCTGGGCGCCGACGCCGTGTCGGGCAGCGAGGCGGGCCGCGCCGAGGAGCTGCTCGAGTTCGTCGGCATGCGCAAGTACCGCGACGTGCGGGCCTCCGCGCTCTCCTATGGCCAGCAGAAGCTCTTGGAGCTCGCGCAGATCCTCATGCTCGACCCGAAGCTGATCATGCTCGACGAGCCGGCCGGCGGGATCAACCCGACGCTGATCGAGCGGATCGGCGAGATGATCCGTGAGCTGAACGCGCGCGGCAAGACGTTCCTGATCGTCGAGCACAACATGCCGTTCGTGCTGGGCCTCTGCAACCCGGTCCTCGTGCTGGCGCGCGGGCAGACGATCGCGAGCGGCTCGCCGGACGAGGTGCAGCGGGATCCCAGGGTCCTCGACGCCTACCTGGGCGAGGACTTCCGCCTCGAGCAGCCTGTGGGAGCGTGAGATGCTGACGCTGACCGATGTGTACGCGGGCTACGGCGGGGGCGATGTGCTCCAGGGCGTGGGCCTCGAGGTGCCCCAGGGCTCGGTGTGCTGCATCGTGGGTCCGAACGGCGCCGGCAAGTCCACCGTGCTGCGCGCGGTCAGCGGACTGCTCGCGCCGCGCAAGGGCGACGTGCGGCTCGAGGGCGAGTCGCTCTGCGGCCTGCACCCGTCGCGCATCCTCGCGATGGGCGTTTCGCAGGTGCCGCAGTCGAACGCGCTGTTCCCGGCCCTGACGGTCAAGGAGAACGTGCTGATGGGCGCGTACATCCAGCGCCGCGACAAGAAGCTGCTCCAGCGCCGCTACGACGCGGTCGCGGAGCTGTTCCCGGTCATCCGTGAGCGCGCCGACGACCGCGCCGGCAACCTCTCGGGCGGCCAGCGGAGGATGGTCGAGTTCGGCCGCTCGCTGATGCTCGAGCCGAAGCTCGTGCTGCTGGACGAGCCGTCGCTGGGACTCGACCCCAAGGCGCTCAAGCACGTGTGGGAGTCGATCAAGGTGATGGTCGACGCCGGCAAGACCCTCCTGCTGGTGGAGCAGAACGTGCGCTTCGGCCTGCGACTCGCGGAGCAGGGTGTGGTGATGGAGAGCGGCCGCGTGGTGCTGACCGGCAAGGCCGACGCCGTGCTCGCCAACCCCGAGATGGCCGCCCTGTACTTCGGCGGAAGCGTCGCGCAGGCGAAGAACGAGCCCGTGGCGCGGGCGTGAGCGGCGTCCTGTGGGCGACGGCCTCGGGAATCGGGTTCGGACTCTTCCAGAGCCTCAACCGGCGCGCGATCCGGGGCATCGAGGACCCGTACGTCTCGACGTTCCTCCAGCTGTCGGTGGCCACCGGGATCCTGGTGATTGCGAGCCTCCTGTCGGAGGACCTGAGCCGGCTCGGGGACGCGAGCGGCGAGGCGATCGCCTTGTTCGCGCTCGCGGGGATCATCCACTTCGTCCTCGGATGGCTGCTGCTCAACGTCAGCCAGATGCGCATCGGCGCCTCGCGCACGGCGCCGCTGATCACCCTCACGCCGCTGTTCGGCGTGGTGCTCGCGGCCGTGACGCTCGGCGAGCTGCCGAGCGCGGCGGCGCTTGCGGCCATCGCTCCGGTCATGGTCGGCGCATGGCTCCTGGCGAGCCGCGGAAGCGGCCAGGTCGCGATCGAGCGGGACTCGATCTTCGCCTTCGGGACGGCGTTCATGTGGGCGCTGAGCGCGGTGCTGACCGTGGAGGCGCTGGAGGGGCTCGACTCGCCGCTGCTCGGAGTGACGCTCGGGTTGCTCGCGGCCACCGCCGCGCTCGGGGGCGCACTGGCGGCGCGCGGCTCGCTGGGCGCGATCCGCTCTATCGCGACGGGCACGCTGGCGCTCAAGCTGTTCGCCGCCGTGCTGGTCGCGTTCGCCACCTGGTTCCGGCTGCTGGCGCTCGACGAGACCGACGTGGCGGTGGTGCTGGCCACGAACCTCGTGGGGGTGCCGATCACCCTGGTGCTCGCCCCGATGCTGGTGGAGCGGCACCTCGAGCAGGCGGACGCCCGCGTGTGGCTCGGCGGCCTCCTCGTGGTCGCGGGCGTCCTGGCGCTGATCGCGATCGAGGGGTGAGCGCATGACGTTCGACGTGCACGCCCACGTGATCGTCCCCGAGATCACCGGCGACGAGGATTGGAGCCCGCGTGTCTGGAGAGACGACGCGGGCAGCCAGGTGGTGGAGCTGGGCGGCAACCAGATCCGCGCCGCCGTCGCGGAGTTCGTCGACATCGACGGCATCCTCGCCGCGCAGGACGAGGCGGGCGTGGACAGTGTGTTGCTCTGCCCGTGGGTCCCGCTGCTCTACTACGACGCCGACCCCGACGAGGGCCTCGCCCGCGCGCGCATCCAGAACGACGCCTTGGCCGGCCTCGTGCGAGAGCACCCCGACCGCGTGGCGGCGCTCGGGGCGGTGCCGCTGCAGGATCCCGAGCTGGCCGCCGCCGAGCTGGTGGGCGTCATGCAGCATCTGAGTGGCGTGGAGGTGGCGGCGAGCGTCCGCGGCGTGTTCCTCGGCGACGACCGCTTCGAGCCGTTCTGGGAGGCGGCCGAGACGACAGGCGCGCTCGTCTTCGTCCACCCGACCACGCGCGGCTTCGACTCGCCGGCCTTCCAGGACTACTACCTCTGGAACACCGTTGCGAACCCGCTCGAGACGGCGATCACGGCGGCGCACATGGTCATGGCGGGCGTCATGGAGCGCCATCCGCGGCTGCGCGTACTGCTCGCGCACGGCGGCGGCGCGCTCCTTGCCGTGCGCGGCAGACTGCGCCACGCGCACAAGTTCCAGCCACAGGCGCGCTCGCGCCTGCACGAGTCACCCGACGTCGCGATCCGCCGCTTCTACTTCGACACGCTCACACACGACGACATGCTGCTTCGCGCGCTGATCGACTACGTCGGGCCCGAGCACGTTCTACTCGGCTCGGATTACCCGTTCGACATGGGCGACGCCCGGCACGTGGACACAGTTCGCCGGCTGGGGCTGGCGCCCGACGTGGAGCAGGCGGTGCTCGGCGGGAACGCGGAGCGGCTGCTCGCGGAGAAGGAGACCGCCACATGACACAGACCGCCGACATCGTGGTCGCCGGCGCGGGTCACAACAGCCTCATCACCGCGGCTTACCTCGCGAAAGCCGGCTACGAGTGCCTCGTCCTCGACGCGCGCGACATACCCGGCGGCGGCGCCGCCACCGAGGAGCTGCTCGGCCCCGGCTACCGGATCGACTCCTGCTCCACCGGGCACACGATCATCCGCGTCAACCCCCTGCTCATGAACGACGAGCTCGGGCTGCACGCCGACTACGGGCTCGAGTACCTGGAACCGGACCCGGTCGGGCACGTGGCGTTCCCGGATGGCGAGCAGCTCACGATGTGGCTGGACCTCGACCGCACCTGCGACGAGATCGCGCGCTTCGCGAAGCGGGACGCCGAGGCGTACCGGCGGCTGATCGCCGAGTACGACGAGGTCAAGGGGATCTTCGGCCGCGCGCGCGTGACGCCGCCCGGCTTCGGGCCGTCGCTCGAGGAGATGCTGCTCGAACACCCGCGCGGGCGAATCTGGCTGCGGCGAAACGCGATCACCGCGTGGGACGTGATCCGGCGCGAGTTCGAGGACCGCCACGTGCAGGCGTTCATGATCTGGCAGGCCTTCCAGACGCTCGTGCCGGTCGACGCTGCCGGCTCAGGCGTGAACGCCTACTCGATCATCTTCGGCCGGCAGGGGCGCAGCTGGTCGATCCCGCGCGGCGGCTCGGGCGCTCTGACCGAGGCGCTCGCGCGCTTCCTCGAGGATCACGGCTCCACCGTGCTGACGAACCGGCAGGTGACCCGGCTCGTGCTCGAGGACGGGCGCTGCACCGGCGTCGAGACGGATGACGGGGAGCGCTACATCGCCCGCCGCGCCGTGCTCTCGACGATCCACGTCAAGCACCTCGCGGAGATGGCGCCGCCCGACGCTTGGGGCGAGGAGTTCCGGTACGGCGTGGACACCTACGACGTCGGCATGTCCGGCATGGCGTGCTACCTGGCGACGGACGCCGTCCCCCGGTTCCAGACCCCTGACGGCCCGCGCGCCGCCGTCTCGGCGGGCACGGTGGGCTGGCCGGAGGAGGTGCTCGAGCTGGGCAGGGCGGTGCGCGACGGGCGCCCCTACGACCGCGGCGTCCCCTGGCTGCTGGTGGCGACGCCCACGCTCGTGGACCCGGACCGTGCGCCGGAGGGGCGGCACACGGTCAAGCTGCTGAGCCCGCAGACCTGGGACCTGCCGGAGGGCGTCTCGAGCTGGGACGAGCACAAGGAGACGATCTTCCGGCGCCAGCTCGAGCACGTGCGCCGTTTCGTGCCGGGCCTCGCCGACGAGCACATCCTCACGTCCTATGTGAAGAGCCCGGCGGACATCGAGCGGTCGAACCAGCACATGATCCGCGGGGCGTTCCACGGCGGGGACCGGTCCTACGCCTTCAGCGGGAAGAACCGGCCCGTGCCCGGCTTCGCCGACCACCGCATGCCGATCCCGGGGCTCTACCAGACGGGGGGCACGACGAGCGTGGGCGGCTCCGTCACCGGCGTGCCGGGGCGCAGCGCGGCGATCGTGATGCTGACCGACCTCGGCCACGATCCGGAGGAGGTGATGACCGGTGCCGGACGCGCGCGTGCAGGCAGCCGTTGACCATTGGGCGCCGCGCTTCGTGCAGGCGGGAGTGGACTACAACGACTTCGTGGCGACAACCTCCCGCATAAGCACGTGGGACGGGTGGCTGGACGCATGGTGTGAGAACGCGGACATGCATGTGGGGCTGGCCGACGAGGCAGCCAGCCCGATCACCGCCGGCGAGGCGTGGTCCAGAGCAACGGTCGCATACCACTTCGCCAAGTTCGTCTGGGTGGTCGATCCGGAGCGCAGCCGTGGCGCGGCCGACAAGGCCGTCGCGGCGATGCGGAAGACACACCAGTACCTGGATCCGGATGCGGAGCGGATCATGGTGCCGCTCGACGGAGGACGGGTCGTCGGCAACCTCCGCCGCCCGCCCCAGGAGGAGCGTCCGCCGCTGGTGCTTCTCGTGCCCGGCCTCGACTCGACCAAGGAGGAGTTCTTCAGACTCGAGAACGTCTTTCTGGATCGCGGCATGGCCACGCTTTCGATGGACGGTCCGGGCCAGGGGGAGTGCGGCTACGACCTGCCGATCAGGGCCGACTACGACGTCGCCGTCGCCGCTGTGCTCGACGCGATCGCGGACCGCTCGGACGTCGACCTCGCCCGCGTCGGCCTGCTCGGCGTGAGCCTGGGCGGCTACTACGCGCCGCGCGTGCTCGCCTTCGAGCCGCGCGTCAAGGCGGGCGTCGGGCTGAGCGGGCCGTACAGGTTCAGCGACATCTGGGACCACGTCCCGCCCCAGACCCGGGAGACATTCGTGGCGAAGTCGTTCTCGAAGGACGACGACGAGGGTCGGGCGAAGGCGGCCGAGCTCGACCTCAGCGGGGTGGCCGAGCGGGTCCGGCAGCCCTACCTGGCGATCACCGGCAAGCTCGACCGCCTGATCCCCTGGGAGCAGACCGAGCGGGCCGCCAAGGAGGCGCCGAACGGGCTCTTCCTGCTGCACGAGGACGGGAACCACGGCTGTGCGAACGTCCCCTACAAGACGCGGCCGGTGGCGGCCGACTGGCTTCGCGAGCAGCTCGGATGACCGGGATCGCGATCGTCGGCACTGGCATGTGGGGGCCGCGCCTGGCGGATGCCGCGCAGCGCGCCGACCTCGAGCCGGTCACGTGCTTCTCCCGGGACGAGGGGAAGCGCCGCGAGTTCGCCGAGCGGTTCGGCTGTGTGCCGTCCGCGACCTTCGCGGAGGCGATCGGGCACCCCCGGGTCGAGGGCGTGGTGCTCGCGACGCCCAACGACGTGCACGAGGAGCAGACGGTCGCCTGCGCCGAGCGCGGCCGCCACGTGTTCGTCGAGAAGCCGATCGCGGAGACGGTCGAAGCGGGCGAGCGGATGAAGCGGGCATGCGCGGAAGCCGGCGTGACCCTGATGGTGGGCCACGCGTTCCGGCGCCTGGGTGCGGCCCGGCGCGTGAAGCAGCTGATCGACCAGGGCGCGCTCGGGCGTGTGGTCCTCGCCGAGGCGAACATGTCGCTGGCCGGCTCCTTCAAGCCCGGAGCCTGGCGTGGGCAGCGCGAGCGCAACCCCGGCGGCCCGATCATGCAGCTTGGGATCCACCAGGCGGACACCCTGGCCTACTGGCTCGGCCCCGTGCGGCGGGCGTCCGGGCGCTTCGCGCATGTTGAGACGCTCGCCGACATCGACGACGTTGGCGTCGTGACGCTCGAGTTCGAGTCGGGCGCGCTCGGGTCGCTCACGGGGAGCTACGTGTCGCCGAAGACGCTCTCGCTGCGGCTCTTCGGGACCGAGGCGGTGCTCGACTACCGCACGGACTTCTCGGTCTGGCCGGACGCCCAGGCCCTCGACGCGGTGACGACCCTGACGCTCGGCCGCGAGCCCGTCGAGTTCGACGAGCGGGACATGCTGGCGGAGGAGCTCGCCGAGTTCGGCGACTGCATCCGCGGCCGGGCCGAACCCGAGACCGGCGCGGACGAGGGCATCGCCGCGCTCGCCGTGGTGCGCCAGGCGCTCGAGGCGCACGCGGAGGCCGTGGCCTGATGCGCGCGGCGGTCATGGAGGCCGTCGGTTCGCCGCCGGCGCCGGGCGAGGTGGACGAGCCCGCGCGGGACGCCGGGTCCGCGCTGGTGGCGGTGGAGGCGGTGCCGCTCAATCCCGTGGAGATCCGGGTGGCCGCCGGGCGGCACCCGGTGCGCGCGCAGCCGCCGTACGTGCCGGGGCTGGAGGGGGTCGGGAGGGTGCTCGAGTCGGCCCGCATCCCGCCTGGAAGGCGGGTCCGGTTCGAGTCGGCCGCCCTGCCGGGCTTCGGCGCTGACGGAACGCTGGCAGAGAGGGCCGCCGTCCCGGAGGAGTCGCTGGTGGCGCTGCCGGACGAGGCCGCAGGGGACCTGGCCGCCGCGGTGGGCGTGGTCGGCATCACCGCGCTGCTGGCGCTGGAGCGCGCGGCGCCGGCCGGCGGCGAGCGCGTGCTCGTGCTAGGCGCGACGGGCGCGGTCGGGCAGATGGCGCTGCAGCTGGCGAAGGCGATGGGGGCGGGGCGAGTGGTGGGCGCGGGGCGCAACGCGGAGAGGCTGGAGCGGGTTCGCGAATTAGGGGCCGACGAAGTGATCGAATTGAGGGACCGGGACCTCTCCGCCCTCTTCGAGCAGGCCGCCGGCGGGCCGCTCGACATCGTGATCGACCCGCTCTGGGGCGAGCCCGCGATGGCGGCGCTGCGGGCGATCGCCACCGAGGGGCGCCTGGTCAACGTCGGGCAGTCCGCCGGCACCGACGTCCGCGTGCCGCTCGAGACCGTCAGGAACCGCCAGGGCGCGATCCACGCGATCTCCTCGGGCTGGACCCCGCTCGAGCGGAAGGCCGAGGCCTACCGCAAGCTCCTCGAGCACGTCGCGGCGGGGCGCCTCACGGTGGATCGCGAGGTCGTGCCGCTCGACGAGGTAGGGGACGCCTGGGAGCGGCAGGACGCGTCGCCGGGCAGGAAGCTGGTGATCAAGATCGGACAGCGAGGTTGATATGTCGAAGCTACGCGAGCAAGAGGAATACGTCGTCACGAACCGGGCGCACGCGGAGATGATGGACCGCACCGCCTGCGCGATCCAAGTGCGCCACTTCCCGCCCCTGATCAGCGACGAGCCGCCGTCGCGCGGCGGGAGCGACCGGGGGCAGAGCCCGCTCGAGCTGCTGCTGGCCTCGCTCTGCGCCTGCACGAACGTGACGGCCAGCCGCATGGCCGAGAAGATCCGGTTCGAATACGGCGGGCTGGAGATGGAAGCCGAGGGCGAGCTGGACACGCGCGGCCGCCGCGGGCTGGCCGACGTCCCGGTCCACTACCGCGCCGTCCGCCTGCGAGTGACCATCGCCACCGACGAGACGGACGAGCGGGTCGAGCGGCTCGCGGACCTAGTCGCGCGCTACTGCCCGGTGGACACCCTGATGCGGCCGGTCGTGCCCGACTTCGACGTGACGTGGGAACGGAAGCCGGCCTGAGCGCCGGCCGGTTGATCGGGCGCCCGGTCCCCCGCCGGGAGGACGAGCGCATCCTGCGCGGCGCGACCCGCTACCTCGACGACATCGACCCGCCCGGCTCGGCCCACGTGGCGTTCGTGCGAAGCCCGTATGCGCACGCGCGCATCGGGCGGATCGACGCGCCCGATGGCCTCGACGGGGTGGTCGCGGTGCTCACCGCCGCCGACCTGGAGGGTCGCGTGAGCGACCTGCCCGTGCAGGGCTTCGAGGGAGGCCGGGTCGACGCCGAGGGCCACCCGGTGCTCGCCCGGGACGAGGTGCGCTACGCCGGCCAGCCGGTGGCGGCGGTGCTGGCGGCATCCCGCGCGCTCGCCGAGGACGCCGCCGAGCTCGTCGAGGTCGACTACGAGCCGCTCGATCCGGTGCTCGACGCGCGCAGCTCGCAGGTCACGATGAGCCACTGGCACAAGGTCAGCGGCGACGTCGAGGGAGCCTTCGCCTCGGCCGCGCATGTGGTGCGCGCGAGCCACGCGCTGCCCCGGCTCGCGCCGGTGCCGATGGAGCCGCGCGGGGCGATCGCCTCCTTCGACCGGGCCGACGGCGTCCTGACCGTCTGGGTTTCGGCGCAGGACAGCCACCGCCAGCTGGCCGGCCTGGCCAAGGTCCTGGACCGGCCGGAGGAGTCGATCCACGTGATCGTCCCGGACGTGGGCGGCGCGTTCGGCAGCAAGGGAGCGCCCGCGCCCGAGACGATGCTCGTGGCGGCGGCCGCGATGACGAGCGGCCGGCCCGTCAAGTGGGCCGAGGACCGGGAGGAGAACTTCGTCGCCTCCTACCAAGGGCGGGGCATGGAGGCCGACGTCGAGCTCGCCCTCGACGCGGAGGGCACCATCCTGGCGGTGCGCGCCCGCATCTGGGCGGACCTGGGCGGCTACCTGATGCCGACCACCGCCAT
>OBLR010000446.1_pt1 | contig 10299 bp, 9 predicted proteins | sample 1519891 | NCBI WGS metagenome assembly OBLR01 (sample SAMEA3113583, study PRJEB22503) | soil metagenome | reverse complement strand
AGCGGCTGATGGGATTCGAACCCACGACCTTCTGCATGGCAAGCAGTAGCTACGAAACCGGGCATCACAAAGAAGTGCCTGCAAATGTCGGCATTTGAGCCGGTGGGAGGGGTTAGCGGGAACCCCGGGAGTTCACGCCGATTCACGGGAGTTTGGGCACCCAACTGGCACCCAGCGTGAGCCCGGGGACGCGCCAGCGGTTGCGGATCGCGTCGTCGTCGGCGAAGAAGACGCGGCACGACTCGTCCTCGATGCACGTCCTGACGGCGGCGCGGAGGGTGTCCTGGAGCCGCGCGACCTCAGCCAGCAAGTCGCGACGCCGGCGGATTCGATCGCGTTCCCCACGGCCGGTCGCGTTCGCCGTAGGATCGGTCCGATGACTGGGATGCCCACACGAATGTGGGCGTGCGGCACTGAACCCGACTCCAGGTTGGCTTAGAAGAAGGACCGATGTTTGACGTCACCACCGGGACGAACCGGCTAGTCGGTCGCGATGGCGAGTTGGCGGCGCTTCGTTCGTTTCTCGACGAGGCCGTGGTCGATGGCGCGACGCTGCTGCTGACGGGCGAACCGGGCGTCGGCAAGACGGCGTTGCTTGTCGCGGCGGCGGAGATGGCCGCCGCAGACGGGGTGCGGGTGGTTCGCGGCGGTGGGGTGGAGTACGAGACGGACGTCAGCTTTGCCGGGCTGCACCAGCTCGTTGACCTGTTGTCTGACGATCTTCGCCGGCTCCATCGGTCCAGTCGTGCGTCGATTGAGGTCGCGCTCGGCATCCGCTCCGGCCCGGCACCGGACCGTCTGGCGGTGTTGAACGCATCGCTGGAGCTGTTCCGGCAGGCGGCGTCGGACACCCCTCTGCTGATCGTCATCGACGACTTGCACTGGCTGGACCGTGCCAGCGGTTCTGTGATCGGCTTCATCGGCAGGCGTGTGCCCGGCAGTCGGATCGGGCTGATCGGCGCCATGCGCCCCGGTGCCGGCGGGTTCTTCGAGCGTGCGGGCTTGTCGGAATTTCAGGTGGCCCCGCTGATTGACGCCGATGCGATGGAGCTGCTGGCTCGCCAGTTCACCCACCTGCCGACGCGTGCCCGTCAGGGCGTCGTCGACGACGCGCAAGGCAATCCGCTCGCCTTGCTCGAGTTCGCGGCGGTGGCCGGCAATCTCGACCGGAGCGGTCAAGCGCACGCCGTGGTCACCTCAGGCACCAGCCGAGAGCTGCGGACGTTGTACGAAGCCAGGATCGCGCGCCTGCCCGAGCCGACGCGCCGGCTGCTCTTGCTTGCAGTGCTCGACGGCTCCGGCGACCTAGGCGTTCTGGCAGAGGCCGAGGGATCCGAAGGACTCGATCAGCTTGGGCCCGCGGAGCGCGACCACCTGATCGTGGTCGACGAACGAATCGGCGAAATCAGGTTCCGGCACCCGATGATCAAGTCGACGTTGGTCGAGGGTTCGACCCATGACCAGCGCCGTGCGGCACATCTCCGGTTGGCCGACTTGTTCGCGGATCAGCCGGAGCGACGCGGCGACCATTTGGCCGAAGCCGCATTCGCGCCGGACGAGAAAATCGCCGCCGCGGTCGAGGCGGGCGCCCGTCGCACCCTTGAACGCGGCGACGTCGTTGGCGCCATCTCCAGGCTGCTGAGGGCTGCCGATCTGAGCCCGAGGCCACGAGACCGAAGCCGACGGTTGGCGGACGCGGCGTACGTCGGTGTCACCTCGGCCGGTCAGATGGAAAGCGCGTCGGCGCTGCTGCGCGACGCTCGGCGCAGGGATCCGACGCTCGGCGAGACGCTTCACGCGGCGAACGCCACCGCCTATCTCCTGCTGAACAGCGAAGGGAACGCGGAGACGACCCATCGCCTGTTGACGGTGGCAATCGAGTCCGCGCTCGGCGAGCCCGACCACGACCGCGACGGGCTCGCCGAGGGTCTCTACACGCTGGTGTTGGTCTGCCACTACGCCGGGCGTCCGGAGTACTGGGTGCCGCTGCACGATGCGATACGCCAGCTCGGCGCGACTGCGTCGGCAGACGTGAGGCTGCTCGCCGAAACGTTCGCCGATCCGCTCACGGCATCGGACCGGGCGCTTGCCGAGCTCGACGACCAGATCGATCAGTTGCGGAACATCGACGACAACGCTCTGATCATCCGGACCGCTATTGCCGGCTTCTATGTCGACCGCTTGCCGGGCTGCCGGGAGGCGCTGTGGCGAGTCGTCCGGAACGGGGAGGAGGGCGGTGCCGTCGGCACGGCGATGATGGCGATGAGCATGCTCGCCTTCGACCAGCTCAACGCGGGCCGCTGGGACGAGGCGAACCAGCTCGCAGCCAACGCGGCGGAGATGATGGAGGAGCGCGGATTCCCGATGTACGGGTGGAGCGCCCGCTACGGGATGGCTCTTGTCGCCGGCAATCGAGGGGATCGCGCCGCGTGTCGCGACATCTGCGACGCCATGATGGAGTGGGCCGCCCCGCGCCAACTCGGGCGCCTCGCTGACTGGGGACACCATGCGCTCGCGCGCGACGCGCTCGGCACGGGCGACTTCGAGGAGTGCTACCGACACGCCAGCGCCATCAGCGCGCCTGGGGGGTTTGGCTGCCACAACCCGCAAGCGTTGTGGGTCGCACTCGACCTCGTCGAGTCCGCCGTGCACACCGACCGGGGCGACGAGGCCCGGGCTCACGCCGATGCCCTTCGACGCGCGGACCTCGGCCGGTGGTCACCACGCTACGCCCTCGTCACGGCCGCCGCCGGCGCGATGGTCGCGCCAGACGACCAGGCACCGGGACTGTTCGACGAAGCGCTCGCGCTGCCGCGGATCGGCGAATGGCCATTTGAACTCGCTCGCGTGCATCTCTCCTACGGCGAACGCCTGCGGCGGCTACGGCGGACGCGCGACGCTCGCAGCCAGCTGACCGCTGCCCGCGACGGCTTCGAGCGGCTCGGCGCACCGTCCTGGTCGCATCGAGCGGCGGCGGAGCTCGCGGCGACCGGCGCGACGCGCCAGCGTGACTCCGGTGTCGGCGCGGCGTCACTCACGCCCCAGGAGCGAGAGGTCGCGCTGCTCGCGGCAACCGGCTTGACCAACCGTGAGATCGCCGCCCGGCTGTACATGTCCCACCGAACCGTCTCGTCCCACCTGTCCAAAATCTTCCCCAAGCTCGGCATCAGGTCCCGTGCGGCGCTCCGAGACGCGCTGAGCGACGCTCCAGAAACCGTCATTTAGCCGATGCTGAGAGCGCGGCGCTCGTGCACCGTGTTGTCGTCTGGAAGGCAACCACGCGGAGGAGCACGGAATGCCGACTGTCACCACGAGCGACGGAACGAGCATCCATTACAAGGATTGGGGAGCGGGTCGCCCCGTGGTGTTCAGCCACGGTTGGCCGCTCCACTCGGACAGCTGGGACGCGCAGATGCTGTACCTGGCGTCCAACGGCTTCCGCTGCATCGCCCACGACCGGCGGGGACACGGCCGCTCGAGTCAGTCCTGGGGCGGCAACGAGATGGACACCTACGCCGACGATCTGGCGACGCTGATCGACACGCTCGATCTAGGCGAAGCCGTTCTGATCGGGTTCTCCACGGGCGGCGGCGAAGTCGCACGCTACATCGGTCGCCACGGTACGGAGCGCGTTGCCGGCGCCGTGCTGGTCTCGGCGGTCCCGCCCTTGATGCTGAAGACGGACGACAACCCAGACGGGCTCCCGATCGAAGTGTTCGACGGGCTCCGCGACGGGTCGGCCGCCGACCGCGCGCAGCTCTACCGCGACCTGGCAGACGGCCCGTTCTTCGGCAACAACCGCCCCGGCGCGAACGTCTCTCAGGGCGTTCGGGACAACTTCTGGCTGCAGGGCATGCAGTCGGGGCACCGCAACGCGTACGAGTGCATCGCCGCGTTCTCGGCGACGGACTTTCGCGATGACCTCGAGAGGTTCGACCTCCCGACCCTCGTCATTCACGGTGACGACGATCAGATCGTGCCCTTCGAGGTAGGCGGCAAGGCGTCCGCCGCGCTCGTCGACGGGGCGGCCCTGAACGTTTATCCCGGCGCGCCACACGGCATCACCGACACGCACAAGGAGCAGCTGAACGCTGACCTGCTCGCTTTCGTGCAAGGCGTCGCGGCAGGCTCCACGGCCTCTGCGATGGCAGAGACCACGGGCAGCCGGAGCTGAGCGATGACCGGGGCGCACCATCGTGTCGTCATCGTTGGGGGCGGCTTCGGTGGTCTCCGGGCGGCGCAAGCGCTTCGGAAAGGCGACTTCGACGTCACGCTCATCGACCGCACCAACCACTACCTCTTCCAGCCGCTGCTTTACCAGGTCGCGACGGGGATCCTCTCGGTAGGCGAGGTCGCGCCGGCACTCAGGGGAGTTCTGCACAAACACAAGAACGTCCACGTGGAACTGGCCGAGGTCACTGGCTTCGATCTCGAGAACCGGACGGTCGTCGGCGTCCGCCCCGGGGGAAGCGAGCGCGCGTTCTCCTACGACAGCCTGATCGTCGCCCCCGGCTCCACGACCTCGTATTTCGGAGACGGGGGACTCGCAGAGCACTCGCTTCCGATGAAGACGATCGACGACGCCCTCAACCTGCGCCGGCGGATCTTCGCGGCGTTCGAGCTAGCCGAGACGGCGCCTTCAGAAGCCGAGCGCCGGAGGTGGCTCACGTTTGCGGTCGTCGGTGGTGGACCTACCGGTTGCGAGGTCGCGGGACAGATCGCCGAGCTCGCGCACCGAACGCTCAAGGAGGACTTTCGCGCGATCGACGCTACGAGCGCGGTCGTGCTCCTGTTCGACGCCGGCAACGACATCCTCGCATCGTTCGGTGATCACCTGTCACGGAAGGCGGCAAGCGGGCTCGAGCGCATGGGAGTCCAGGTTCGCACCGAGACGCGTGTGACGAGCATCGACGGCGACGGCATGGAGGTCGAGTCTCCAAGCGGTCCGGAGCGCGTTGCAACCCACACCGTTGTCTGGGCAGCCGGCGTGCAAGCCTCGCCGCTTGCGCGCATCCTGGCCGAGGCGTCCGGCGTGGAGTGCGATCGGGCAGGCCGGATTGCCGTTCGACCGGACTGCACGCTGCCCGGCCACCCCGAAGCCTTCGTGATCGGGGACGCGATGACGCTCTCCGGGCTCCCCGGCGTCGCCCAGGTTGCGATTCAGCAGGGAAGCTACGTCGCGCGGTCGATCAGGCGTCGCCTCGAAGGACAGCCGCAGACAGAGCCATTCGCCTACCGCGACCGCGGGAGCATGGCCGCCATCGGTCGGGGGCGCGCGATCGTGAGCTTCCACGGCCTGCGCTATGGGGGATTCCTCGGCTTCCTCTCCTGGCTATTCGTCCACCTGGCCTTCCTCACCGGCTTCCGCAATCGGCTCGGAGCACTCATCGCTTGGAGTTGGGCGTTCATCGGCCGCTCACACAATCAGCGCGCGTTCACCGTCGAGTCGATCGGCGGCAGCGATATCTACCGCGGGTTCGAGCTGTTCACGCAGGCGAACGGAGGTTCCATGACGACGCAAGGAGACCGGCGATGAGTTTCACAAAGGTCACAACCGCGGGCGCCGGCACGATGGGTTCGCAAGTTGCCTGGCAGATGGCGTTTCACGGCAAGCACGTGACGGTTTACGACGCTATCCCCGAAGGCTTGGAGAAGGGCAGGGCCTTGCACCGGGAGTACGCGGACCACTTCATTGAGCAGCGCGGCGCCAGCCAGGAGCAGATCGACGAGACCTTCGCTCGCCTCGCGTACACGGCTGACCTGGCGGAGGCGGTGGACGATGCCGATTTGATCAGCGAGTCCGTGCCAGAGGACCGCTCGATCAAGGAAGCCTTCTGGCGCGGAGCCTCCGAGCACGCCCCAGCACACACCGTCTTCACGACCAACACCTCGACGCTGTTGCCGAGCGGGTTGGCTGGCTTCGTCGATCGGCCGCAACAGTTCCTGGCCCTGCACTTCGCCATCGGCGTGTGGGACTCGAACATCGGCGAGGTCATGGGCCATTCCGGCACCGACACAGATGTCTTTCAGGACCTGTTGACATTCGCCGAGGAGATCGGCCTGGTGCCCATTCCGATCCGCAAGGAGCAAAGCGGCTACATCGTCAACAGCTTGCTGGTGCCCTGGGTCAATGCGGCGCTTGAGCTCTTGGTACGCGGAGTCAGCGACTTCCAGAGCATCGATCGGACCTGGATGATCACCCTCCAGGCTGGGATGGGCCCCTGCGGAATGATGGACCGCATGGGCCTCGGCGTCGTCTACCACGTCGCGAAGCTGATCGGCGAAAACAGCCCCGACACCGAGGCGCTCGACTACGCCGCCTACCTCGACGAGCACTTCATCCAGAAGGGCCTTCTGGGCGTCGCGAGCGGCGAGGGGTTCTACAGCTATCCGAATCCGGCCTTCGAGCAACCGGGATTCCTCTGAGCAACTGCGAGACGCCCCGCCATCCGTTTCAACGAAAGGGAGTTCCAATGCTGTATCGCATGATCGTCAAAACGAAAATTCGACAGAGCTTCGACCAAGTCAACAATCAGCGCTGGGATGAGCTGATTGGTTCGATCGCACCGAACGTTTACCACCGCTTCGGCGGCAACCACGCGATCGGCGGTCAACGGCACGACAGGGACACGCTGCGCATCTGGTTCGGGCGCCTTGGCCGCGTTCTGCCCAATCTCAAGATCGAGGTCAAGGACATCTGGGTCACGGGCTGGCCGTGGGACACGATGGTGTTCGTGCGGTGGGATGCAGCCGCGACGCTGCTCGACGGCGGCCCGTATTCGCAGCATGCGATGCACGTCATCAACCTGCGCTGGGGCAAGATCCACGCCCTCGACGTGTTCGAGGACTCCCAAGAAGTTGCCCGCGCGCTCGTCGTCCAAGCCGCGGCCGGCCTGGACGAGGCCGCCGCCGAGCCGATCTTGAGCTAGGGGAAGGCGCCATGGTCACGAGGAATAGCGGGTTGGGCGACCTGATCGCGCCCGCGGAGCTCGTGCCTCAGCCGCGCGAGTTCGTCCGGCGGCACGGGATCCCGGACACGATCGCCGAGTGGAAGGCCCTTGTCGACGACCTCTTGACCGATCAAGCCTGCGTCTTTCACCGCAACCTGGAGATCTCGTCACGTTACGCCTGGATCTACAAGTACCTGCCCGCCTACTTCAAGTGGGCGGGGATGGCGGCGTTCGCGTCGCATCACGTCCGGCTGGCGCTGTTTCCGTTCAGGCTGGACCGCCGTCGAACGGGCTACGTCGACATCCCGCACAGTCTGCACCGCCAGAAAAGGCTTCTGCTGACCGACGTGGACACGATCCGGATGACCAACAACGCGATCTTCGACGACATCTTCTGGGTGCACCTCGCGTACGGCGCGGACGACGATGGGATCGAACGCCTTCGCGCCCTCCTGGAACCGGAGCCTCACTACGCGCCCGTGCTGTCTGGCTTCGAGGCCATCGACCAGGGACGTCGTGTGCTGGAGGACGCTACGGCGTCCGCCGAGGCCCGGCGGACGGCCGTCGACCTCATCTGGAATGGCAACGTCCAGCTGCTCCAACACGAGCAGCGCGCCTTGGTGCAACCCAACCTGGATCGTCTCTCGTGCGCGTTCACCAGGCTTTTCTCCATGGGCTCGGCGCTGAGCTTCGAGGTGCGTGGAGCGCGGCACCAAGCCTTGTACTTCACGTCGTTCTACCTCTACTCGGTCACACGATGCATCCCGCGGGCTCTCGCAGCGAATACGTGGCCCAGGATCACTCGCTTCGACGACCGCTGGGGTTGGATCATCACGAGCATCGTCCCGCGCTTCCGCAGGTTCGATGCCGACGTGCCCTTGGTCGACGTGAGCCTGTGCCGCATCTTCGACGAAGCGCGCGACTACGCATCAAACCCCTGCGTCCTACAGCGTTCGCCATGGCCGCGTCCCGTGGCCGCTGCCGCGCCGCCCAGCCCAGTCGCCTGATTCAGCCGCGAACGGGTCAGATCGCGCCCAGCCGCTGATGGATCAGGCGTACCGCCATCGACCCCTCGCCGACGCCTGACGCCCACGCGTTTGATCGATCCAGAGTGCACGTCACCGATCGCGAACTCGAGGTTTTGCGGGTGCTTGGTGGGGGTCGCATCGCTCGCGCTCATGTCCCTCTCCCGCGCAGCTCGATGCGGAGGATGCGGTCGTCGCCGGGTCGGGGGCTCGTTCCGCCCAGTGTCGCCTGGTCCGTGTTGGATGTAGCCACCCACAAGGATCCGTCGGGCGCCCTTTCGACGGCTCGCAGGCGGCCATACCGTTCGACGAAGTAGGCGCGGGGCCGCCCGGCGCGCTGGCCGCGGCGGACGGGTAGCCGCCACAGCCGCTGACCGCGCAGGCTCGCCATCCAGATCGCGCCTCGCGCGTAGGCGACCCCGGACGGGGATGCCTCCTCGGGCGGGAACTGGAAGATGGGCCGGACGCCGCCGGAGCCGTTTGTTCCCTCGGCCTCGGGCCACCCGTAGTCTGCTCCGGGGCGCAGCGCGTTCAGCTCGTCCCAGTCGTTCAGGCCCAGCTCGGAGGCATAGGGAGTGCCGTCGGGACCGAACGCGAGACCCTGGACATTGCGGTGTCCGTACGTGTAGACCGGAGTGCCGAACGGGTTGTCCGGTGGGACGGAGCCGTCCGGGCGGATGCGCAGCACCTTGCCGTTCAGCGACTCGCGGTCCGCGGCGATCTCGGGAGCGTCGAATGCGTCGCCCGTGGTGATCCAGAGGTTGCCGTCTGGGCCGAAGCGCAGCCGGCCGCCGTGGTGGCGGTCGGCGGTCACGATCCCGTCGAGCACGACGCGCTGCTGGCGCAGCGAGCGCGCCCCACGTCCGATCCGCAGCGCCACGACCCGATTCGTTGGGAACGCGGACACATAGGCGTACACGAGGCGGTCCGTGGCAAAGTCGGGCGAGGCCGCGAGGCCGAGCAGCCCGCCTTCGGAGCTGCGCCCGACGCCAGGCACGCGTCCCACGAGCCGTGGCCGTCCGCCTCGCGCCGGGATGCGGTGGATCAGGGCGGACTCGCGCCCGGACACGAGCGCCGAGCCGCCGGGGAGGAAGGTCAGGCCCCACGGCATGTCGATACCGCGCGCCAGGACGGTCACGCGCCCGGGCCCCTGCGCACCGCTGTCACGCCGCGCCGCCGGGTCGGCGTCGGTCGCGGCCGGCCGGGCGGCTTCGCGTTCGCCGCTCCCGGCGGCGTCGCTCGAGTCGTCGCCGCTGGAGAGCGCCCAAACGGCCAGCGCGCTGCCCACCGCGACGATCGAGATGGCCAACAACAGGACGCGGCTCATCGCTTCGCTCCCTGTCGGGCCGCGTTCTGCTCGAGCTGCAGCAACTCGTCGAACCCCATGCGGCGGACGAAGTCCCGCGCGGCGGCGTCGGCGACCGCGTTGACGGTCTCGACGTTGGCCTGGGTGAAGTCGACGACCGTGCGGAAGGGCCGCTGACCACGCGGGAGGGCGAGCACGCGGGCGATTTCCTCGGCGACTGTCACCGGGTCCGGATCGGTTCCCGGAGGGAAGAGCGACTGGGTGGCTTCGCCGTAGCGCTCGACGAGCGGGTCGAGGACCGCGTACGCCGCCGCGATCTCCTCGTCTTCGGGTCGCGTGGCGTTGGGGAAGTGCTCGGTCCCGTGGGTGAAGGCCCCCGGCATCACGATCACGGTCTCGATGCCGAGCGGAGCGACCTCGTACGAGGTGAGCTGCGCCAGGGCGTCGAACGCGAACTTCGCGGCGACGTAGGGGCCCATGAACGGCGGCACGCTCACGGTGGTCGTGCTGCCGACGTATACGAGCGTGCCCTCGCCGCGCTCGCGCAAGTGCGGAAGTGCCGCCCGGTTGACGCGCTGAACGCTGAACGCGTTCACGTCGAACTGGTGCGCGAGCTCCTCGACGGTGAACGCCTCGAGGTATCCCAGCGACATGTGGCCGGCGTTGTGAACGACGACGTCCAGCCGCCCGGCCTCGGCGAGGACGGCGTCGACGGCCGCGTGCGCGGACTCCTGCGACAGGACGTCGAGCTCGACGACTCGCAGGTCGACGCCCCGATCGCGCCCCTCGGCGACCAGCCGCTCGGCGCGCTCGGCGTTGCGGCTGTCGGTGTCGCGCATCGAGGCATAGACGACGTGTCCGGCATCCGCGAGCGCGTGGGCGGTGAGGTTGCCGATGCCGGTCGCGGCACCGGTGATCATCACGACAGACATTGCGGTGCTCCTTGTCTGTGGGGCTGTGCTCGAGGCCTAGTGCTGCTGGTAGCCGGCGAGCATGTCGAGGACCTCGTCGTAGCGGC
>OBLR010000445.1_pt1 | contig 10304 bp, 7 predicted proteins | sample 1519891 | NCBI WGS metagenome assembly OBLR01 (sample SAMEA3113583, study PRJEB22503) | soil metagenome | reverse complement strand
ATGATCCAGCCACAGCGCAGACAGTTTCTCCTGCACCGAATTTTGTCTCAAGCGGGCATTGAGATGGGTAAAATCAACACGGTCCAACTCCTGGTCCTGGTTATAACAGGAGTAGACAAAGTATTCCTCGCCGGTGTCGGGATCGATATGCTTGCACAGGCATTGGGCGCAAACCCCTTTCATCATGCACTGCATCGGTGAATTGATGGAACCGATAGCGACATGCCGATGCATGAGATAGGGTTTCAGTACCCCGTGACGCGCCTCTTTGATCGCCGCCATCATGCGATCCGAACCAATGACGATCAGGTGATCGACATCGTCGAGGTGGATCGGGGTATCGCCGAGCTCACCTCGGGCATAGGCCAGCATGGCTTCCAGGATATTGCCGACAAAGCTCTTGTCTTGTGGGCGGGTGGTGGGGATCCTTTCGACCCCGGGGGCCTTATCCACGGACCAGACGATCACATCCGAGGCCTCCTCGATCTCTTTGACCTTGAACACGTCTTGGGGGTGTTTGTAACCGGCGAAATAGATGACGTGGTTACCCGCCGCCCGCAATGCCTTGCCGATCGAGAACAGGACAGCGTTGCCGAGACCCCCGCCGGCAAGCAGTACGGTCTTGCCCGAAGGAATATCGGTGGGCGTGCCCGTGACCCCCATCACCACAATCGGATCGCCAGGTTTCCACTGGGCACAGAGCTTCGAGGAACTGCCCATCTCAAGTGCGATGAGCGAGATCAGTCCCCGTTCCTTATCGACCCAGGCCCCAGTGAGGGCCAGGCCTTCTGCCGCGAGCACCGTGCCCTCAACGGTCGGTGCCAGGGATTCAAAGTTCTGTACACGGTAAAACTGGCCGGGACAGAATTTGCGCGCCTGCATCGGGGCCTTGACGATCACCTCGATGATGGTCGGGGTTAGACGATTGACCGCGACCACCGTGGCGAGCAGCTCTTGATCGAGCTTCTGCTGGAAGGCCAAAAGTGCCTGATCGCGCTCTTTTTGTTTGAGAGGATCAAGCGCGTTCAGTTTATGCTCAAACAATTTTACTACATAAGGATATCCATCCTTGGCGCTCGCCATGGCCTTGACCACATTGCCGGCATAGACCGGATGGTTATCTCCGTAAAACGAGATATACCGGCCATTCCGATGGTACGAGGTCAAGGGGGCGGGCCGGCCGATCTTGGGCCATCTCGTGTCTTTGACCGAGTGTAGGTTGATCTCGCCGTTATCCCATACCGGTTCATGGCGCTGATAAAACTGGCCGTCCATCTCGAAGGTCTCAGGATGCTCGCTCTCATAGATGGTATTGGGTGAGGTGCCGGCAGCAATGAAGAGGCTTTTGAGCGGCACTTCGACCACCTCACCCGCGCTCACCCAGCGGCCGTTTTCTGGCGCCAGTTTTTCAAACCGCACGGCCCGCAGATGGCCATAACTGTCTGGGATAGCCTCGCGCGGCTCTGCGCCTTCGGCCCAGGCGATACCCTCTTCCATCGCCTTTTCGATCTCCTCATGATTCTGGCGATAGGAAGGCGCGTCTCGCATCCCCTTGCGGTAGAACAGGGTGACGCCGCCCCAGGCTTGAAGCAAAGACTGGAAATTGGGTACCTCATTCACCGCCTGGGCGCGTTGACGCTCAGTCCGGATCGCCCGTCCATGCCTTAAGAATTCCTCCAGGATCGCCTGCTCTTCCGCATCATAGCGGCTGCGCACCCGCTCTTCCCCGTAACGCGCGACCAGCCTCTCATAGCGGTGCAGGATCTTCTCCACCTGCACGGGGTAATAGGCCATAAGCTCCGTGGTGGTATCGATGGCGGTGAGACCGCCGTCGATGACCCCCGCCGACAGACGCACTTGCAGATTGGCGAGGAAGAGGTCTTGGCGGCCCCGGTGAGCTGCAAGGCCATGAGAAAGTCCGAGGCCTTGCGGATCCCCCGGATCAGGTTGTTCTTGAGCTTAATGATGGTTGGCTTGCCGGCGCCGCTGGCGATCGCGATATGATCGAAACCCAGATCCCAGGCCTCGTTGATGGTCAGCGTACCGCCAAAACGGACGCCGCCGTAACAACGGAATGTCTGACGCCGCAGGAGGGTCAGATAGATCACCTTGAGGAAGTTCTTGTCCCAACGCACGGTGATGCCGTACTCGGCTACACCGCCAAAGCCCGCCATGATCCGCTTATCGAGATCCTCGTAGAGTTTTTTGAAGTCTAAAATGGGCTCCGGCAAGCGGTCAGCGTCCCCTGTCAAGGATCTTGGCAAGGGCTCGATCTTAAGCCCATCGATGCCGACCACAGCAAAGCCTTCGTTCAAGAGATAATGGGCCAGCGTGTAGCCCGCAGGCCCCAGGCCCGCGATCAGGACGTTCTTGCCGTTATAGGGCAGGGCATGAGGGCGCTTGATATTCAAGGGATTCCAGCGGGTAAACAGACTATAGATCTCAAAACCCCACCGCATGAACAGCACGTCGGTCAATACCTTGGTCTCGATCTGGGGAATGTTGACCGGTTCGGTCTTCTGATAGATGCAACCCTTCATGCAGTCGTTGCAGATCCGATGGCCGGTGCCTGGGCAGAGAGGATTATCGATCATAATGAGCGCCAGCGCCCCGATGTTGTCGCCCTGGCGTTTGACCAGGTGCATCTCCGAGATCTTCTCCTCGAGGGGGCAGCCGGTGATGTTCACCCCCAGGGGGTTGACCTTGTAGCTGCCGTCTTTGCGGTTGCGCATGCCTTTGGAGCAAGAATCGGTATCCCGATCGTGGCAGTAGATGCAGTGATCGACCTCGTAGAGCACCTGCCGTTCGTTGAAGCGCCTATCGGTCAAGGCAAATCCGTCGCGGCGGCGTGTGCGTGGTCCGGCTAAGGCTTTATAGCCATCGCGCTCGAGTGTTTCATAGGGTACGAGATCATGAAAGTCCGTTTTCTTCGGTCGCTTGAAGCTGATCCACCCGGCCATCTCCGCCTGCATGGAAGGATCGTGTAAAGCGGCGTAACTCCAGCGTTGAACGACGTCTAATAATCCGCCAATGAATTCAACAGGAGATTGCACCGTCAGTGCCTCGGCAAAGGCTGCGCGTGCCTCGGGATCCGCATTCAAGCGGGTGCGTATCTCCACCATCTCTTCGTTGGCATTGGGATAATCGCTGCTCTTGCCTTGATCGAGGGCCTCGAAATGATTGGCAAGACGCCAAAGCTTGGCGCTAACCCGAGCTACTCCACGCTCACTATCGGGGTCTCCTCGGTGGACCTCCGGAAAGGCGACCCTTCTGAGCAGTTCCAGGTTCCGTTGGATTTGGGGAATATTCCAGGTGCTTAGGTTCTCGTTCTTGAAGCTTGCCTCGCACTTCATCACCACCTCACGACGGAAGATGAAAATGGTATCCATTTCCTCGCGCACGAGCGCGATCTGGTGTTCGCGGTCCTGCGTTACATTGAAGAGGCGCGCCATGAACATCCCTACGAAAGGCGCCATCCGCACCAAGAGATCCGAGATCTGCTGCGGCTGCATGCCTTGGCCTTGGCAGGTGCGGTAGCTTTCAAATTCAGCAAAGAGACAAGGGTCATGCTGCCTGACAGATTGATCAAATACAGCCAACAGATCCTTCAATCGAAGTGGATCGTAGAGATCGCTGTAGTTAAACCCTGAAATACCCAGAACCGCCGCCCTGGGAGTAGGAGTAGCTAAGGATATGTTTGTCGAAGCAGGGGTTTCCCAGGTCTTTATCATGATTAACCGTTATTGTCCACTATACCTTATTCCTAAGATCTCTATCGTAAGCGCCAGCAGGCCAGCCGCTGAAGGGGAAAGGCTTGGAGTCCGACTTAAAGGTAATGTAAAGCAGGAGCTGATAAATAAATGTACTCAGCTGCTGGCTAAAATCCAACAGGTATGGATTGGGCCGTCCTGTCAATAACTTAAAGCCAAATTGACCCACCACCATTAGCCAGAGTACGGTCTCGGCTGCCTTATAAATGATGGCGAACAGGAGAATAAAAAGACCTCTCGTCCAGGTTGCAGTATCAAGCACGTGTTCTTTATTTATGTTCATGGCTATACATAGAAGAATAACCTCATTGTAACTGCACTATTTTATGCTGGATCGCGCGGATCTGAAATGTGGAAAGTAGCTCACCGATGTCATTCTTATGATCTCATAGTGAGACCATCTTTCCAGGTTAGTAGTGCTTTAATTTACCGATTAACCGAAAAATTGTCATTAATACTGTAAAAATCAATGTTTATGTCGATTATTTGACTATGAAACCCGAGAAATAGGGGCGAGGATCGCGCGATCGGGCGCGGAGAAGACCCGAGCATCCGAAGGTTGGTATAATCGATCGCCCATAAACCCACTTTCCTAACATTTATGAGCGATCCACGCCTCCTGGCGACGCAGATCCTAACAGGGGTCATGCGCGAGGGGTTCTCTTTGTCTGCCTCTATCGCGACCAGCTTGAGCGTGCTCGAAGACTCAAGAGATCGCGCGTTTGCGCAAGAGCTTGCCTATGGGGTCCTGCGCTGGCTGCCTGAGCTCGACCAGATCCTGATCCAATTACTGCAGCGCCCCTTCAAATCCAAGGATACTGATCTCCGGGTTCTGCTTCTCATTGGACTGTATCAGCTGATCCATCTTAAAACCCCGGCACATGCGGCGGTATCCGCCACAGTAGCGGCTAGCCGGGCATTAGCCAAACCCTGGGCGGGATCCCTCATCAATGCAGTGTTACGCAACTATCTCAGAAACAGTGAGCGCTTTCTTGAGCAGGCTCATGCTATGGAGACAGCCCGCTACGCTCACCCCGACTGGCTGCTTGCCGAATTGAAACGGGCCTGGCCGAAAGAGTGGCAGGCCATCGTAGCGGCGAACAATAGCCGAGCGCCGATGACACTCCGGGTCAATGCTCGCCGATTGAGCCGTAAGGATTATCTTGCCCTGCTGAGAGAGACTGGTATTGAGGCGAGGCCGGCCGCCAACACCTCACATGGGATCATCCTGTCTCAACCTATCGAGATCTCGAGGCTACCGAGATTCAAAGAGGGTTACGTCTCAATTCAGGATGCGGCTGCTCAGTTGGCTGCACCCTTATTAGATGTCCGGCCCGGACAGCGGGTATTGGATGCGTGCGCAGCCCCGGGGGGTAAGGCGGCTCACATTCTGGAAACCTGCCCGGAGCTTAAGATCCTTATAGCCATTGAGAGAGAACCAAACCGTATCGCACTCTTGAACACCACCCTCAAACGATTGCAGCTTGAGGCCAGGGTCTTACAAGCGGATGCTACTCGGCCCGAAAACTGGTGGGATGGCCGCCTGTTTGAACGGATCCTGGTGGATGCCCCCTGTTCCGGAAGCGGTGTGATCCGGCGGCATCCCGATATAAAGTATTTAAAACACGAAAACGATCTACCTGCGCTGGTCAATAGGCAGGCGCGTTTGCTCACTGCACTCTGGCCCTTGCTGGCCGAGCACGGTAAGCTCATCTATGTGACCTGTTCTATTTTGACCGCAGAAAATCAGGATCAGATCGCCGCTTTTCTAAATCAGCACCCCGATGCCCATGCACTCACCCTCAATGATCCATGGGGCCGCCCTGCGGGGGCGGGACGGCAAATACTGCCCGGCGAGGCCGGGATGGATGGCTTCTTTTATGCCGCTTTGGTCAAAGCACCATCGGTTTAATACCCAGCGTCATCTCGGCTGGCTATTGATGGCCTGGTTGCTGATCCCCACCGAGATCCTGGCGGCCGGCATCACCATTCAACGGGCCACAGCGCGCCTGGTCAATGATGTTTATATGGTGGATGCCACGATCCATTACCAATTTAGCCAAAGAGCGATCGAGGCGCTGGCCAATGGTATTGCCTTGACACTTATCGTCGAGATCGAGGTCAGACAGCGGCGTGCCTACCTTTGGGACCCCAAAGTGGCTACAATCAGCCAACGCTTCCGTCTTGAGCATCATGCCTTGAGCAAACAATATGTGGTGACTAACCTGATTACTGATATGCGCCGAAATTTCCCCTCGCTCGATGAGGCCATCGCTATCTTGGGAAAGATCGAAGGGGTTCCGATCATCGAGCAGCGCCTGCTCAACCCTGATCGATCCTATCAGGCCCGGATCCGGGCGCGTCTTGACATCGAGGCCTTGCCAACACTGTTACAGCCTATCGCCTATTTTTCCTCGGACTGGTATCTTTCAAGCCCTTGGTACACATGGGAGATCAAGCCATGAACCGACGTCTGACCGTATTATTGGCCGTTGCTACCTTGAGCTTCCTGATGCTCATGTCCCTGGTCATGATGAGCAGCGCCATGCAGAATTCCGAGCGTTTTGGCCGCTTCTATTCGAGCCTGCTCATGGTCAATGCCCTGGGGCTGACCACCTTCATGGTGCTCATTGGTCTCAATATCCGCAGGCTCGTCCGCGCCTTGCGGGCACGCCGCCCAGGGTCCCGATTGACGCTGCGTATGCTGATCCTCTTCGCCGCCTTGTCGGTTACCCCGGTGCTGGTGGTCTATGGGTTTTCCTTGGATTTTCTCCACCGCGGGATAGACAGTTGGTTTGATCTCAGGATCGAAGAAGCCCTTGAAGATTCATTGAAACTGAGCAGGCATGCGCTCAATCAGCGCCGGCGCGAGCTTTTGAGACAAACCGAGCAACTCGCTTATGAATTGGCGGAAGGTTCGATCGGATTTACCTCCTTGGGCCTTGAACCGCTCAAAGATCCAGCGAGCAGCGTGGGCTCCAGTGCTACCCTGCCGGTGAATCTAAACGAGCTGAGAAGCCGTAGCGGTGCTGATGAATTATCATTGTTGACCCGCCAGGGAGGGATCATTGCCTTCAGTAGCCTGCACGATATTGTGCCGAATCTACCGAGCAAGACTATCGTGCTGCAGGTGCAGCAGGGACAAAGTTATGCGGGCTTGGATCCGATCGGTGAAACGGCCCTGGCTGTCAGGATTGTAGTCAAAGTACCCGATGTGGGCGCAGACAATCGGCTGCTCCAGGCCCTCTACTCCTTAGCTCCAGGCATCAGCCGGCTCGCCACGCAAGTCCAGTCTGCCTACAGTAAATACAAGAAGCTCGTTTATCTCCGGGAGCAATTGAAGATCAGCTTCACCATGACCTTGACCCTGGTGTTGTTATTCACCCTCGCGAGCGCCATTTGGGCGGCGTTCTATTCGGCTAATCGGCTCGTCGCTCCCATTCAGGATCTGGCCGAAGGGACAAAGGCGGTAGCCCAGGGTGATTATAGCCGCGAGCTTCCAGTCTTAAGCCAAGATGAGATCGGTTTCCTGGTCTCCTCCTTCAATGAGATGACGCGTAAAATCGCTATTGCCCGAGATGAGGCCAAGCAGAGCCGGGACCAGGTCGAGGCCCAGCGAGCCTATCTGGAAGCCGTCCTTGAGAGGCTCTCCTCGGGCGTGCTCACCTTGGATCAGGACCGCTATCTATGTACCGCCAATGCAAGTGCCAGCAAGATCTTAGGTGTCGACCTCACGCTCTTGATCGGCGAATCCATCGCTACGATCTGCGCCCGCCACCCCTATCTACAAGCCTTCCAGGACATTCTGGGCGAGGATCTCATCAGCGCTCCTGCCGATTGGCGAAAACAGGTGGTATTGTTTGGCGGCAGCGGCCGCCAAGTCTTGATGTGTCGTGGCACGGCTTTGTCCGGCGCGGTCCCGGGGCAGAGCGGCCATATCATTGTCTTCGATGACATCACCGCGCTCTTGCAGGGACAGCGTGACGCGGCCTGGAGTGAGGTCGCCCGGCGCTTGGCCCATGAGATCAAAAATCCCTTGACCCCGATCCAGCTCTCGGCCGAGCGGCTACGGCACAAATACCTGGCCGCCTTGCCTCCCAAGGATGCGGAGGTGTTGGATCGCTTAACCCATACTATCATCCAGCACGTCGAAACCCTCAAGGGGATGGTGAACACCTTCTCCGAATACGCCCGCAGTCCGCAGATGCATCCTAAACCCCTCAACTTGAACCAACTGGTCGAAGAGGTCGTCGATCTTTACCGCAGCATAGACCGCCAGGCGGTGATTGCGATCGAGCTCGAACCTGCCCTGCCATTGGTCGAGGGCGATGTGGGACGGTTGCGTCAGGTGCTCAATAATCTCATTAAAAACGCCCTTGAGGCGACGGAGGAAACTGCACCGCCCTCTATAGAGATCAGCACCCGCTGGGTCGAGGAAGCCAGTCACGGTTTCATCGAGTTACGCATCGAAGATCGGGGCGCAGGGATCCCGCAGGCTCTGCTTAACCAACTGTTCGAACCCTATGTCACCAATAAGCCGAAAGGCACGGGCTTGGGGCTTGCAATCGTTAAGAAGATCGTGGAGGAACATGGCGGTGTGGTATGGCTAGAAAACAATGTCAAGAGACCCGGCGCCTGTGCCGTTATCCGGCTGCCCGTAGCCGCTTATCAGGTAACGGCCTGCACCCTTCCAGCTCAAGCTTCTAGGAACGCCTTATGATCCTGCCCCAACATATATTGGTTGTCGATGATGAGCCCGATATCTGTCAGCTGCTCAAGGAGATCCTCGAGGACGAGGGTCTTGAGGTCTCTCTCGCCGCAACGGCGGAGCAGGCGCGGCAAGCGCGCCGTGCCCGGCGGCCGGATCTGGTGTTGCTCGATATCTGGTTGCCGGACACCGATGGGATCGGCTTGCTCAAGGAATGGTCGGAAGGCGACGGGCTCGATGTGCCGGTCATCGTGATGTCCGGGCACGGTACCGTCGAAACGGCGGTCGAGGCCACCCGTCTTGGGGCCTATGATTTCCTTGAGAAACCCTTATCGATCGCCAAGCTCTTGCTCACCATGCAACGTGCCCTGGAGGCCACCGCGCTCAAACGGGAGAACATCGGGCTTAAAAGGCAAACTCAAAGCGTAAACCAACCCGTGGGCAACAGCCTGGCATTAATACGGTTGCGGGAACAGATCCTGCGGATCGCGGCGCATCAAACCTCCGTCTTTATGATCGGTGAACCCGGCAGTGGTAAGGAGCTGTTTGCCCGCTATCTCCATGCCAATAGCCCCCGCGCCGCCGGGCCTTTTATCAGCGTCGGTGTGGCGGCCCTGGCCCGCGAGAATCCCGCGATTGAATTGTTTGGCACCGAGGAGGCGGGCAAGGTGCACTTCGGTTGGATCGAACAGGCCAATGGCGGCACCCTCTTGCTCAAGGATATCGCTGACTTGGATCTCAGCGTTCAGGCCCGGCTCTTGGGCGTACTCGAACATCAGTCCTTGCTGCGCGTGGGGGGCAGGGAGCCGGTGATCATCAATGTGCGCATTGTGGCCGCCACCCGCTATAATCTGCAACAGCCCGTTCAGGCAGGTCAGTTTCGCGATGATCTCTATTATCATCTCAATGTCGTTCCGCTGCACATCCCGCCCTTGCGGGAACATGCGGACGATATCCCTGAACTGCTTGAATATTACATCGACCATTTCACAGAGCAAGAGGGGCTTCCGCACCGCCGCTTCACCCTGAACGCCCTGAAAAGACTGAGAGGCTATGAATGGCCTGGCAATATACGCGAGTTAAAAAATCTGGTTCAGCGGCTGCTCATCCTCGGCACCGGCGAAACCATCGAGTCCGGTGAGGTTGATGCCGCGCTTGGGACCCGGGCCAAGTCTATGCCAAGCCAAGCGCTGTCCGGGTTTGATCGCCCTTTGCGGGAGGCCCGGGAAGAATTCGAGAAGGCCTACCTCGAATACCAGTTGCACTTAGCCGGCGGGAGTATCAGCAAGGTCGCCGAGCGGGTTGGAATAGAGCGTACCCATCTCTACCGTAAATTGCGGGCGCTTGGGATCGATCCGAAGCAGATAGCGATGGATAAATGAGTCTCATCGAAAATCTCGAAAACCTGCTTGCCAAGGGACAGGATACGGCATTGTTGCGCTTTAGTCTGGGCCAGGCTTATCTTAAGGCCGGACAGTCTGAAGCCGCCACCGAGCACCTCGCGCACGCTATCTCATTCGATCCCCACTATTCCGCGGCCTGGAAGCTCTATGCCCGGGCCCTGGCGGACTCAGGAAAGATTGCCGAAGCGGTGGCCGCCTATGAGCACGGCATCACGATCGCTGAAACGCGCGGAGACATTCAAGCGGCTAAAGAAATGAAGGTCTTTTTAAAGCGTTTGAAGAAGCAATTGAGCCACTTTGATCGCTAGTCTGCCCCGACCGCGCGTTTTTAGCTCACTCATCCTCGGGGGGCCGGCGAACACGAGCCGGGTGGGAGAGACAGCCACCGGAAACTAACGTTGCGCCTTCTCGAGCTTTTTGCGG
>OBLR010000444.1_pt1 | contig 10335 bp, 10 predicted proteins | sample 1519891 | NCBI WGS metagenome assembly OBLR01 (sample SAMEA3113583, study PRJEB22503) | soil metagenome | reverse complement strand
TCCGCCGATCGTTCCGCCGCCCGGGCCATCCGGCGAGCCGTCCCGGGGTCCCCCAGCAGGAAGGCCAGCCGGGCCCGACGGACGCTGACCGCGGCTGCCCCCGACAGCCGACGGCCCATCTCGTCGTAGGCGGCTGCCGCCCTCGTGTAGTCGCCGAGCTCCAGCCTGGCGTCTCCGGCGATGGCCAGGGCCCCCACGTCGTGGGGGTCGTCAGCCAGGAGCTCCTCGGCCAGCCGTTCCGCCCCCGTGAAGTCATGCGTGGTGAACCGGACCGAGGCCAGGAGCGCCCTGGCCTCAGGGTCGTCCGGGTAGATGTCCAGGGCCCGGGAGAGGGCTTCCTCGGCCCGGGCGTAGGTGCCGACGTCACCGGTGAGCCGGCCCCGACTGAGGTACAGCTCACCCAGGAAGGTGTAGTCGAGAGCCGACGCCTGGCGGCGGACCTGGTCCTCGTAGACCTCGATCAGCCGGTCGATCTCTCCCCGGGCGCCCGCCCCCGGGGCCACCCCCGTGCCGCTCCCGCCGGCACCGGCGGCGACCTCGGCCACCTCATCGACCGTGACCGGGCGGAGCGACTCCGATGGACCGTCGGCCCGGACGATGTAGGTCGCCCCGACCACCAGGCCCACGATCCCGATCAACGCCGTCGTCCGTTGCATCCGGCCCTCCGGAGGTGGTGGGGGCGGCGCGGGGGCCGCCCCCACCTCCCGTCTCTGCTAGTGCGGCGCTCCCACGTAGGGGAACTTCGCCAGGTAATCCGTGTGCGGACCGACGCAGTCGCTGGGGATCGCCCCCATCGCGTCCCGGCCCGGGAACGGGAAGCCCCCGGTGGTGATGTTGAGCTCGGCGTCGATCACGTCGTCGTCGAGCGCCCGGCCGTTCAGCGGGCCGGCCGCCGGCGTCGAAGTGTCGTACGTCACGACGTCGGGCAGCAGCACCATCCTCAGGGTGTCCAGCTGCGACCCCGAGTAGGCCCCCTCGCTGTCCAGCGCCGAGAACAAGGCCAGCACGGCCTCGACGTTGTCACCGAACCCCGCGTCGTCGTCCCGCGGCCTGCTCGCGTTGAACACGTTCTTGTCGTTGCCCGAGTTGAAGACGGTATTGATGGCGGGACGGCCCATCCGGTCGATCTGTCCGGCCGCCCCGATCGTCGTCCCCCACACGCCGATGTCCGTGCCGAGCCTGGCATCCGCCTGCTCCAGGACGATGGCGTTCGTGTTGAGCGCGGCGAAGAAGTCCACTCCCTTGCCGCCCGGCTGGTCGCAGAAGCTCCGGTTCTGGGGCTGGCCCAGCACGTCGTCTCGGAACGCGGCCAGGTCGAAGAAGAACGGGTCCGACCGGAGCCCGGCGAAGACCTTCACCCCGCCCTTCGCCTTCTCCGTCCTCCCTGTGACGCCCTCGGCGATCGTCTTGCCCTTCCCCGACAGCGTCCTGGCCTTCTCTCCCCTGTAGCGGGTGAGGGTCCAGTCCTGATTCCTCCTCTGACCGGAGAACCGCATGACGTACGCGAGGTCCTGGATCGCGTCTCCGGTGATGTCGACGTTGATGACGTACCTGATGTTGGTGGCGTACGTCCGCGGCGAGATCGCCCCCGCCGCGGGATGGGTGGTCATGGCGATCACCGTCCGACCGGCGTCCGCGCCCTCGAACACGTAGACGTCGTTGATGTCGGCGGCGCTCTGCCCTTCCGGCGAAGTCAGCCCCGGGGCGTCGAGATGGTCGGCGCCCCGAACGAGCATCGGGGCGGTCCCCAGGGCCAGCATTGCGGCCACCACTCCGACCGCAGCGAGTGTCCTCCTGGTCCCCACGCTTCCTCCTCGTCGTTTCGGGTCGGCACCGGGTCTCCGCGACGCTTGCCGGGCCAACCACCATCATCCGAAGATCAGCCGTGTGCTCGACGCCGTGACTCCGGCGCGTCGAGCCGGTGGATCCGCACGCGGACCCTCCGCGACGACGGCACCATCACCTCCCCTCCGTTCCGGCCACGGATTCGCAGCACCGGCAGGGTCGGATTAGTTCCGTGCCGAAACGGCCGGCGGCTTTAGAACTGGAGCGGAGCCTGGTAGAGCGGCGCGGTCGAGGGGCGAGACGGACAGGTCTCCGGTTCGACCGTCACGGCCAGGGCATCGCTGCCCGAGAGGTCCGCCTCGAACCGGGCCACCACGACGTCTCCCCGCGGCTCGACGCACACGCTCCGGACGGGGGTCCGGCCCCGGATCGCCCAGAGCTCGTAGACGCGGCCCTCGGCGAGGGCGGGCAGATCCGATCCGACCAGGAACCCCTCGCCGGGCGCGACCGCCGCACCGAGGTTGCCCGAGGGCCCCTGGAACCGCACGACCCGGACATCCGGTCGGGCCAGGAACCGGGCCAGCTCGGTGACGTCGGCATCCGGGCGCGGCGCCAGGAGATACCCACCCACCACCCCGACGGCCAGCAGCGCGGCCGCGGCGGCTCCGACGAGCGCGGCCCGCAGCCCCCGGACGCGGCCGGGCCGCTCGGCCCGAAGGACCCCCTCGGCCATGCCCTCCCGGACGGGAGTGGGATCGAGGGCGAAGGCCAGCCGCCCGGCCACATCTCCGTAGGCGCGCCGGAGTCGGCGGCACTCCGCGCACTCGGGGCCGTGCTCGGCGAGCAGCCGGGATAGCGCCTCGGCGTCGTCGGCGTCGAGCGCGTCCAGGGCCTCGGCGGCCAGCAGCTCCTCGATGCTCTCGTGGCTCTTCATCGCTCCATCGCCCCCAGGGCCGCCCGCATCCGCCGCATGGCCAGGAGAACCCGCGACTTCACGGTCCCCAGCGGCAGTCCCGTCCGCTCGGCGACCTGCGACTGGGTCAGGCCCTCGAAGTAGAGGAGCTCGATGACCTGCCGCTGCTCGGTCGGGAGGTCCGCGAGGGCCGCTCGAACCGCGGCGCGCTCCTCGGGGACCCCGACGGCGTGAACCGCCTGTTCAGCGGGATCCTCGGGGACCGGGTCGGGCAGCGCCCCCTCCGTCCGTCGGCGGTGGGCCTCCTCCCGTCGCACCAGGTCGACCGCGCGATGGTGGACGGTCGACATCAACCACGCCCGGACCGAGCCGCGGTCTCGCTCGTATCCCTGCGGATGCCTCCACAGGGCCAGGAAGGCTTCCTGCACGGTCTCGTCGGCGAGGAAGGGGCGGCGGAGGATCCGGAGGGCCAGCGCCCTGGCCGTGGGAGCGTACTTGCCGAACAGCTCTCGGAACGCGTCCTCCTGGCCGCGCGAGACCCTCCGGAGCAGGTCCCGGTCTCTGGCGTCCTGAAGGTCAGCGGCATTCATGGGTTCCCGGCGCGCCAGCATCGCATGCTGGGAAGGCTGGAGGGCCGCCTCGGGGCGGGCAGGCAGGACTCCGGGTGCGTTCACGGCTCATGGGTGTTCGCGCACCGGGTGCCCCCGGATCAGTGGTCGCGGCTCGCCCGTCTCAGACGGAGACCCCGCCGATGCCCAGCCCGTCCGTTGCGGAGTCGGCCACCGAGCGGGCACCGCCAGTGACCATGACCGTGCGCACCCGGTTCGTTCACCTCCACGAGCGTCCCGATTCATCAGGTTTTGACGCGAAGGACGGCGATCCGACGTGCAGATCGGAGATGTGGGCGATCGTGACAACGCGGGAAGGCTAGCCGGACATCACGAAACCCGGGCTTCCAGCCGGTATCCCATTCCCCGCACCGTGGTGATGCGTCCCTCTCCGAGCTTCTTCCGGAGGTAGCCGACGTACACGTCGACCACGTTCGATCCGGGATCGTAGTCGTAGCCCCACACATGGGACAGGAGCTGCTCCCGAGACAGGACCTGACCGGGGTGTCGGAAGAACGTCTCGGCCAGGGCGAACTCCCGGGCCGTGAGCTCAACGCCTCGATCCGCCACGGTGACCCGACGCGTTCTGAGGTCCAGGGCGGCGTCGCCCGCTCGAAGGACCGTGGGCTCGGGCGCCCGCTGGTCGCGGAGACGCAACCTGACACGGGCCAGCAGCTCCTCGAAGCGAAACGGCTTGGGGACGTAGTCGTCGGCACCCGACTCGAGGCCTCTGACGGTGTCCGTCACCCCGTCGCGGGCCGTGAGGATGATGACGGGTGTACGGGAGTCGGTCTCCCGGAGGTCGCTCAGGACCTCCATCCCGTCACGGTCCGGGAGGCCGAGGTCCAGGATGACCAGGTCGAACCCTCCGCTCCGGGCCCGCTCCAGCCCCACCCGGGCGTCCCCCGCCACAGACGTGACGAACCCGTTCGCCCTCAGTCCCTTCTCCAGGAACGAGGTGATCCGGGCCTCGTCCTCCACGATCAGGATGCGGTTCATCCCCTACGCTCCGGCTGGTCGGCAGGGATCACGATGCTGAACGTCGAGCCCGCCCCCGGACTGCTGTCCAGCTCGATGCGTCCGTGGTGGGCCTCGGCGATGGCCTTGACGATGGCCAGTCCGATCCCGGCACCCTCGGAGCGACGGGTCCGACCACCCCGGGAGAACCGCCGGAACACCTGCTCCCGCTGATCCGGCGGGATGCCGGGACCGGAGTCCCGGACCCACAACCTGGCCTCCCCGTCGACCACCGTCGATCCGAGCCCGATCATGCCTCCGTCCTCGGTGTGCTGGGCGGCGTTCTGGGCCAGCTGCATCATGGCCTGGGTCAGGCGCTGCCGGTCGGCCACCACGATCCCCCGGCCGGTCTGTTCCAGGCGCCAGTCCCGCGAGGCGATGGCGGCCGCCTTGGCGTGGATCTCCCCGGTGAGGACCTCGACGTCCACAGTGTCCAGATCCAGGAAATCGGGCTGCTCTGCCTTTGCCAGAACCAGCAGGTCGTTCACGATCCGCTGCATCCGTTCGAGCTCGTCCATCACCAATGCCAGCGTTCGCCGCCGCTCCTCGGGATCGTCCTCCAGGAGCTCCAGGTGGCCCCGGATGATCGTGATCGGGGTGCGGAGCTCGTGGCCGGCGTCGTCGACGAACTTGCGCTGGGTGGCGAACGCCTCCTCCAGCCGGTCGAGCATCTCGTTGAACGTAGTGGCCAGGGCGCCCACCTCGTCGCGTCCGGTGACCTCGATCCGCCGGATCAGGTCACCCTCGGAGATCGACTGCGCCGTGCCGGTGACCAGGCGCACCGGGCGGAGCACGCCTTCGGCGACCCTCCAGGCCAGGAGAGAGCCGACGAGCAGCGTGACCACACCGACACCGATTGCGCCCCACATCGCCGGATCGATCTGATCCAGCTCGAGATCTCGGAAGAACGCGGCCACGAACACTCCGCGGACCTCGCCGCCGCTTCGGAGCGGAACGGCCAAGTAGTCGATCGATCCAGCGGGCGACTCGGTGATCCGTCCACGCTCGGGCTCGGTCAGGCTTCCCCACCGGGCGATCAGATCCGGGTCCTGATCGAGCCGATAAGCCGGCGTGACCACACGAGGGCTGCGTAGATGCGCCTGGCCTTCGAGGAACGTCAGGTACACCTCGTTTCGCGCTGGGATATTTCGTCGCAGGAACACCTCGAAGATCCGCCGAACGTCCCCGCGGAACCGTTCGCCGGTCTCGGGGTCGCGCCCCCTGGCCAGCCGTCGGACCTCGTCGGTCTCCTGCACCAGGGCCGCGTCGATGCGGGAGTCGACCTCCACAGTGAGGATCCTCCGGAGGACCAGAACCGAGGCCACGGTGGCCAAGGTCATCAGGACCACGTACCAGACGAGGATCCGAGACCGGACGCCCCACGGGAACCGGCTCGGAGGGCCTCCGGGCTCAAGTGCTGTCGTCCGCTTCGGCTGCATCGTCGTCGCCGTGGTCTTCCGGCTCGTCGTCGTCATCATCATCCCCGGTGCCGGCCGCCGCCGGGGGAGGTGGCGGAACGGGCCGCGCCCCCGGAGCCTGGCCGGAGCCGCCCGGAGCACCCCCCGATCGTGTCTGTTCATTCCTCTTGCCGGGCCCCTGACGCCTGCCACCCGGCTGCTTGCCCGGCGACGGCTCGTCCTCGACCTCAATAGCCGGAACCGTCGAGGGTTCGGGCGAGCGGAGGGACGCGTAGAGGAATCCGGCCACCCCTCCGACCAGCAGCGCCAGCGAGGCGATCAGGGCCACATCTCTGCCGCGCATGGTCCCAGGGTCCCGCCCCGGTGCGTGACGAAGGTAAGAGAAGGATGAGAACGTTCTTAGGAGTCGTTCGCACCCGGCGAGGGGCGCCCCGTTCGGGACGCCCCTCTTCGCGGTGATCGGGCCGGTATCAGGTTCCTCCGCCCGACCCGCCGTCGTCGGTTCCGCCGCCGCCGCCTCCACCGCCGACGAACCCGCCGCCGGTGTTGTCGCCGCCACCGGTGCCGTCGTTTCCGCCGGTGTTGTCGCCGTCCTTGGTGTTGTTGCCTCGGCCGGTGCCGTCGTTGCCGGCGGTCCGGTCCCGGTCCGGGGTGTTGTCGCCGCCCCCGGTGCCGTCGTTTCCGCCGGTGCCGTCCCGGTCGGGCGTGTTGTCGCCGCCCTGGGTCCCGTCATCGCCACCGGTGTTGTCCAGGTCGCCGGTGTTCCTCCCGCCGGCCGTGCCGTCGTCGCCGCCGGTGTCGTCACCGTCGCCGGCGTCGTCCTCCTGCACCAGGACGTCTGCCTCGGCGTCCTCCCGAGGCTTCGCTGCCAGGTCGTCCTGGCTCAGCTCGACGAGGGCACCCTCACTGGCGCTGCTCCGGTATTCCAGCACCGCAGCGGTGGTGCCGACGCCCAACGCGAAGGCGAGTCCGAGGACCGCCAGTCTGCCGCTGTTCATCGCTTCCTCCTTCCTTCTGTCGTCCTGCATCCATCTTTGGTCGGCGCCGTGAGATGGCCCTAAGCGTGCGGTGAGATGGCTCTTAGTGAAGGCGCGGCTTCAGCCGGCCGATGATCGGGCGCTTGGGCAGCATGGCCACCAGCGGTTCGAGCGCCTCGGCGACGTCGCGGGCCGTCGGACGGGCCTCGGGGTCGGGAGCCAGGCACGACTCGACGATCTCCGCCAGGCGTCGGGGGACCTCGTCGGGGAACGGCACCCGCTCCCGATGCAGCTGAGGGAACCGGTCGGCGTCGTTACCCCTTCCGAACGGACGCTCCCCGGTCACCGCCTCGAACAAGGTCATCCCCATCCCCCACACGTCGGAGGCCGGCCCCGGGGAACCTAGTGATCCCGGCTCGATCTGCTCGGGCGCCATGTAGGCGTCCGTGCCGACCGGCACGTCGAGCGCGGCCGCTTCGTCGACGGTATAGGCCACGCTCAGATCGATCAGGCGTGCCGGCGCGCCCATGATGATGTTCTTCGGCTTCACGTCGAGGTGAACCCATCCCTTGAAGGCCATGAAGTGGAGGGCCGAGCACAGCTGGACGGCCAGCGGGACGGCCTGCTCGATCGCCAGCGGCCCGTACTTCCGGATCAGCGTGGAGAGCCGGGGGCCCTCCAGGAACTCCAGGACAAGGTGTGGCCTGGGCCCATCCAGCGCGCCGCCGAAGCTCCGAACCAGGACCGGGTGATCGAGGGCCTCCAGGGCCCGGGCCTCCGAGGCCAGACCCTCGAGGGCCGACCGATCCTCCACGCGATCGGGACGAAGGATCTTGACCACGACCACGGCGAGCATCGAGTCGTGCCAGGCTAGATGAGCCTCGTAGCGGCGGGCTCGCCCCAGGAGGCGGAGCTGATGGATGCCGGGGACGATCTCGTCGCCCTCGCTGAATGCCCACTCCGGCTCCTCGGACGGTTCCGGCGTGGGAAGGGGGGCGCCCGTGGCGCCCCCCCGTCGTTCCGGCACGCGATCGGTCATCAGGTGTTCGTGGTCACCCCGACGGAGTGGTCGGCGGTGTTGTCGGCCGACCGGTCCCGTGAGTTGGAGCGGTCCCTGCGGTTCGGCTCTCCCGTGTTGTCCCCGGAACGATCCCGGGACCGCGACCGGTCCGCCGTGGTGTCCAGGCTGTCCCCGGAATTCGTGTTCCCGGTGTTGCCGGTGGTGGTTCCGTCGCCGTCGCCGTCGTCGTCGTCGGTCAGGAGCACCACGCCGTCGTCGTCTTCGCGAAGGACAGCCTCGCCCTCCGTCCCGGCGGCGGCGAGACCCGGAACAGCCAGGCCCACAAACAGAGCCAGCAGCACGATCATCGTCCTGCCCATCCCTTTACCTCCTCTTCTGGGTTTCGAAGAGAAACCTAGCCACCGGGACTAAGCTCGCAATGAGAGGGCCGTGAGAGAGGCCTTAGGCCCGGCCGAGGCGAAGACGGCGGAGGAGCTGGGCGTTGAGCGCCACGACGATGGTCGACACGCTCATCAGCACGGCTCCGACCGCGGGGGCGAGGGTGATGCCGGCCCAGGCCAGCACTCCGGCAGCGACCGGGATGGCCACCACGTTGTAGCCCGCCGCCCAAACCAGGTTCTGGACCATCTTGCGGTATGACGCCCGGGAGAGCTGGATGACGTCGAGGACCGCCCGGGGATCGTCCGAGACCAACACCACGCCGGCGGACTCGATGGCCACGTCGGTGCCCGCCCCGATGGCCACGCCGACGTCGGCCCGGGCCAGAGCCGGAGCATCGTTCACGCCATCCCCGACCATGGCTACCCGACGGCCCCGGTGCTGGAGCTCCATCACGGCCTGATCCTTGTCCTCGGGGAGCACCTCGGCGAACACCTCGTCGATACCCAGCCGTTCGGCCACGCTGTCCGCAACCTGGCGGGCGTCCCCGGTAATCATGGCCACCCGGACACCGAGCAGGTGCAGCTCGTCCACGGCCTCCTTCGATTCGGGCCGGATCTCGTCCTCCAGAGCCAGGGCTCCGACGACCCGGCCCTCACGGAGGACGTACAGCACGGCCGCGCCCCGCCGCTTCCAGTCCTCGACCCGGCCGTCCAGAGCCGCCACGTCCGCGTTCCGCTCGCGAAGCAGGGCCGGCCCGCCCACCGCCACCCGGGTGCCCTCCACCTCGGCCTCGACGCCGCGGCCGGTCATCGACCGGAAGCCGGTGGACGCGGCCAGCTCCCCCTTCGATCGGGCCGCTTCGACGATGGCCCGGGCCAGGGGATGCTCGCTGTCCGCCTCGGCCGCCCCGGCCAGGCGGAGCACCGCGTCGGCATTCCCGTCGGCGGCGGTCACCCCGGTCACGGCGTGGCGGCCCCGGGTCAGGGTGCCCGTTTTGTCGAAGAGGACGACGTCGACCTCTCGCATCCTCTCCAGTGCCAGGCGATCCTTCACCAGGATCCCCGCTCGGGCCGACAGCGCCGTGGAGATCGAGAGCACCAGGGGGATGGCCAGGCCGAGCGCATGGGGACAGGCGATGACCAGGACGGTCACCGACCGGGTGATGGCGTCGTCCGGCCGATCGAGCAGCGCCCAGGTGACGAGGGTGGCCAGCCCTGCCGAGGCGGCCACGTAGAACAGCAGCGCGGCCGCCCGGTCGGCCAGGACCTGGGCTCGGGACCGGGAGGCCTGGGCTTCGGCCACGAGCCGCTGGATCCCGGCCAGCGCCGTGTCGTCCCCCACGGCCGTGACCCGGACCCGGATCGCCGAGTCGGTGGCCACGGTTCCGGCCACCACCTGGTCACCCTCGGTCTTCGAGACGGGCCGGGACTCGCCGGTGACCATCGACTCGTCGACATCGGCCGCGCCCTCCACGATGCGGCCGTCGGCCGGCACCCTGCTGCCGGACCGAACCAGGACCACGTCGTCGACTGACAGGTCCGAGAGCCTCACCGTCTCGATCCGCCCGTCGGTGACCCGCTCGGCCTCGTCGGGGAGCAGCTCGGCCAGCGCGGACAGCGCTCCTTGGGCCTGGCCGACGGCTCGCATCTCGAGCCAGTGGCCGAGCAGCATGATCACGATCAGGGCGGAGAGCTCCCACCAGAACTCCAGGTCGAACAGGCCCAGCACGGTCGCCGCCGAGGAGGCGAAGGCCACTGAGATGGCCAGCGCGATCAGGAGCATCATCCCCGGCCGCCGCGACCGGACTTCCGCCACTCCGCCGGCCAGGAACGGCCAGCCTCCATAGAGGAATACGATCGTGCCCAGCACCGGGGCGACGAGGTCGGACCCCGGGAAGCCTGGCGACCGGAAGCCGAACCACTCCTGGACCATCTCGCTGTAGGCGACGATGGGAAGGGTCAGTACGAACGTGATCCAGAAGCGACGGCGGAACATCGCCGCGTGGTCGCCGTGGCCTCCGTGGCCGGCGTGCATTTGGTGCTCGGAGTGGTCCTCCATCTTGTGGTCAGCGAATTCAGTGTGGTCGCTGTGGTCGGTGTGGTCGGTGTGGTCGGTGTGATCCATCACGCCTTGAGCAGACGATCGATGGCCGCCGTCGCCTCCGCGATCTTGGTCTCTCGGTCATTCGCGGAGGCCTGCCCGTCCGCGACACAGT
>OBLR010000443.1_pt1 | contig 10350 bp, 10 predicted proteins | sample 1519891 | NCBI WGS metagenome assembly OBLR01 (sample SAMEA3113583, study PRJEB22503) | soil metagenome | reverse complement strand
TATTGAAAGCGTCCAATATCACTAGGTTTAACGTAGCGAAAGTCGAAGCTATTTCGGGACTGATCTATTGAGTCTCAATTCTGAACGTTTTTCTGTCAAATCCCTCTGGGCCCTCCTTTTATATCAATGGTGGATTCATGTAGCAGTAAATATGTCAACGAAATTCTAAATGTGACAACAAGAAGTCATTCGCAATATCAATTAGAAAATCCATTACTAGACTCCCAATTCACAAATGAATCCCGCCAGACACTAAAGCCGTCAACTGATATATTCTACGGGCAACCACGGTACTGATAACATTGGTTGCTATAATACAAAAGGCATACTTTCAGTACCGCATCGTTAGGACGTCCATACTACATGATAGGAAGCCTTTTGCATGCTCACTGGCTCCAACCCTTGCGTGCAATTTGGCATGTTCATTTTGCTATACAGCCTCTCCCAGAGCAGTAGCTAAATTAGCGCAGAAGACCCAACAACTGCGGCAGGAGCTTACTGTTGATGCTTTCAAGGAATTATGTCTAAGGTTGCGCAAGCGTGGAATCAGGCACGCAACCCTAACTGATGGCGAGCCCCTTCTAACTGAACAATCTCGTGAAAAATGCAAAGTGGCCGCAGAAATCTTTGACCAAACCTGGATAGTAACAAATGGAACTTTTGGCTTTCCAAGGTTCAGAAATACCTTGTATATAGTTAGCCTAGATGGCGATGAAGAAACGCACGACCGTATCAGAGGTAAAGGGGTCTTTGCAAAGATAAGACAAAATATTTCATCTAATATTCCTGCAGATTGCTATTGCAACACTACCCTTACCAGGCTTAACCATATTAAAATACAGAGCATTGTTGAAGCAGCAAAGAACCTAGGAGCGAACGGAATCTGTTTTGCATGGTCTACTCCTATGAGTCCAAAGGATGTGTTATATCTGTCGCATGCAGAACGCGAGAAGGATATCGACGAAATACAAAGGCTGAAGCGTCTCTTTTATGGAGACTATATCTTAAACTCGGACGAAGAGCTCGACCTAATGAGAACCAATCAATGGTCCTATCGTTGCCCTACATGGTTTGTCGAGTCATACGATGCTTATGGTAACCGCAAGCCTACGTGTGTTTTTGGCGAAGCAACGCCTTTCATGTGCGAGAATTGTGGCTGTAACATCTACCCGTCGATATTGACTATCCTTGAACGTCGAAAAGCTGCTTTAATCAGCAAACTTGCTTTCAGCATTAGATAGGCATATACTAAAATTGCTGACCTCTCAGCGATTATCGATGACATACCTATCAAACTATGAAGTGATAATGCTAAGACAGGGAAATGTGCTATCTCTGAAATGTGAGATGTGACCATCTGGGTCACAAACTTTAGAAGCTCAGTTAGTTGAAACCCCCTTACAATCAAGGCTCAAACTCCCCGAGGCCTGCACGCCTGCCTATCATAATTTGCAAAGAAGTTTGTACCAGAAAAATGCAATACTTACAATGAATGCGAGTGACTGAAGAGGGTCAAATCTGTCTTGGATTCCACTGAACAGGCATCGATTTTGATGCGGGTCTATATAAGATTGACAGTAGAGTTGATACTCTGATTCTTTAAGCTGCTGCAAGTGCCTAATTGTAGAGGCTCTCGCAATTTTAGTTTCTAGTAAAAAATTCAGGATAGGGAGTTAGTTTATTTTTTAAAGCTAGAGCAGTTATTTAGGTTAGATGAAAAGGAAATGTTGTTATATTGATAGTTCTCAATCAGATGAATACAATGCTATTCATTGTATTGATTTAAGGCAAAATTTTGTCACTGCTCGATTTAAAACACCATCTTGAACATTTCCCAACCCAAAGTCTCTTCTTCGCATCTGTTTAGTTCAACTACTATGGTTTGAGGAGCTCCAATCAGCGGCCTTCACTAATCATTACCCTTGACTTACTTATCAGCTCTTATAATTGCATAGTCAATGACTCGCTCTTCAGAGAGTTCATTCATCTTTAAAATGGATTTATATAAAATCTTCTCTATATGAAATGGATATTCTTTTAAAATTGTGTTCTGGAGCTTTTCTCTATTGTGGATATAATATTTAGATAACGGTTCATACACATGAGGTCCTATCAATTTTATTTCTTTTGATTTAAAGCCTGCATTCATGATTTGCGACTTAATATAGTTTAAATCATAATGTTCAGACATCCAGGTAAATGAGAGAATTCCAAGTTTAAAAAATAAAGATATTAAAGATGTCACTTCTGAAAATATATTATTTCCATGAGGACGTTCCTGATTACGAATAACAGGCATTGCAGTCACAAATATTCCATTCTTCTCTAATACCCTATTAGATTCTATAAAAAACTGGCTTAATGGTCTAAAATGTTGGGCAGATTCTAAAGCAATTATTCTATCTACAGAGTTATCCGCAAAAGGCAATGCGGTGGACGTAGCGTTTACAAGGGATAATTTTTTTCCTGTATCTTCCGATTGCGGCCGTAATTCCAGTTCCAATGATGATTCAGAATCTTTGGTATTGTCTTTTGGTAATGGGAATGTTATCTTCTTCTCTTTAAGAGAATCCTGTAAAGAAATTCCAAATTTCAATTGACGCAAATTAACATCTACACAAACAATATCAAGGGAATTAAATAATGATTTCCAATAAATTGCCGGGACAGAAAATCCACTTCCTATGTCAAGTACTTTCCCAGCTGAATAGAGATTACTAACATCCGCAATCAATGAACATAATCTGCGTTGAGCTTCTCTTGGAGAATTGACTCCTTCATTCCAGTATCCAAAGTTGAGGAAATAATCCTTCGTAATTATGCGCATTAGACCTGAAAGGTAATTATAAAGACTTATCACATCGTGTTCGCTGCGCCTAGCTGTCCACAATATTGGATTTAATGAATTTTGAAGCAGGTTCAAGTTGATTATTAATAAGATAACTGTTAATATATTGGCTATTTTGCCGGGTGGGGTTATCAGGTCAAATCTGTCTTGGATTCCACCGGGCCCGGGCTTTTTTAAAAATGCATAGATGGATCAACTTATACCAATTCACAAGATGTAACAAAATATCTTTGATCACTACGAATTATAGGATTATCATCTTGTCGAATCTTTTTTATGTTCACATTTTCTTTAGGCAGAAAGTGTTAAGGTTAAACAGATTTGTTAAATTTAAACAGTCTTGTCAAAGTAAGGATATCAATTAACCGCCTTGTATAATTAGTTATGTCTGAACTGATAGAAATAAAGGATCAATTTCTGGAACTGCAAAGAAAATATCAGCAGTACCTCCCCAAGGTAGATCCAGACCTGATAGATGACCTCCTCCTTCGCCAGATGGAAAATCCTAGGGTTGCGCCCATGTACATGATAGAGGTGTTTACCAAGCCTGGCCTAAACACAGAAGAGGTAAGGCGATATATCATTGGCAAGACTGGCATGAGCCCAGCGATATATGACAACGGGACTCATTATGTAACAAACCAAGAGCTTACACTTGACATCCTTAAGGAGATATCAGATTCGGAGGATGTAGTGGAAGTCACTGGGGAATATACTGGTGGCCTTGGGGGCTATGGTGCTTCTCATGAACATAGTCCATATAATAATAGACGCATCATCACCACAACAACAACAGAAACAGCAGCAGCAGCATCGCCAGCAAAGCAGACTTTACAGCAAGAAATTAGGTCTAAAGATTATGAGAAACCTTCTGCTGCAAGACAAAGGGGAAAGAAAAACTACAAAATTGCAATTTATACCGCTGTAGGAATTGCAGGCGCAATAGCACTGGCGGGGTTCATAATAAGCGGAGGTCTTCTTCCTAATACAAACGTCAACCAACCAATCCCTGCCGGAGTTGAGCCAGGAGCGCTACATGGACGTGTGACGGGACCAGCGGGCCTACCCGCAGTTGGCGCAACGGTATTGGCTGTACAACAGGGAAGCGATTTTGTTGCTAACTCGTTTGTATCTGTTACAGGCGACTATGACATTAGGCTACCACCTGGCAATTATATAGTATACGTAGCTTATCCTGACGGTACTGACCAAACTGCCACAGTAGATGTCCAAAGAGGCTCACTTCAAGAGCTTAACTTCGCCTACTGATACCCAACACTGCTGAGGAGAGACTATAAGAAATGAACACAAATCGGTTGTTGTACTATGCAGCCGTAGCTGCGACTGCAATAGCAGGCATACTCCATCTGACGCTAGCTCCAAACATGCTTAACTTTAACCTAAACAGCGCTATACTCTTCTTTGTAGGGGGAGCTGCTCAGTTATTCTGGGCGGTTCCACTGATAAGAAGATGGGGAAGAGTATGGTACGGCATTGGTATAGGAGGCACACTGGTTCTCATTGCAATATGGATAATCACCAGGATGCCTGGAAACCCAATAACTGGAAGGGGCGGCATGGTTAACGAAATGGGAATTGCAGTTGAAGCAATGCAATGGGCTTTTGTGGGACTTGCTACTGCAATAGTTGTGATGGAATTACGGATGAGGAGAATTGATAAAAGGACTGCATTAGATATAGCCTAGGACTGCACCTTATTTTTAGGCCATTAGTCTTTTGATATCCTTAGTTCAACAAACCGCCGCCCATTTTTATCAGTATTTGTTAACTCTTGCAAACCCTGTGAAAATGTTAATTATTACTCCTATAACACTTTCTTGTGCATGACTCCTCAGAAGAAGAAACCCTAGCATCGGAGCTGTTCATGGAGCTGGCGAGTGAGCTTAGGTGCTCAATATTGATGTCAATAAGTAGAAGGCCAGTCAAGCTCAGCTCATTGGCAAGGGAACTTGACGGTAGTGTTCAGGACGTCCATAGAAATGTCAACCGACTGACGGATATAGGGCTTGTCAAAAGGGAAGACGGCGAGATTCACTTGACAGAATACGGTAGGATCGTCACAAAGCAAATCCCTTATTTTGTCTTCATGAAAAAACACAGAGAGTTCTTCAAAGAGCATAGCATAGCAGGACTTATGCCTGATAAGTTCCTACAAAGGATTGGCGCGCTACAGAACTGCAAAGTAGTGAACACAGTGACAGCTGTTCTTCAGAAATTAAAGGAACTTGAGTCATCGGCTGCAAAGTCTCTTAAATTAATGGTCTCACAAGCTTGGCCCGAAGAGGGCGAGATAATGATAGACAAGGCGGACAGCGGAGTTGAGATTTCTGTGATTGTAGGCCACAATACCATCTTTCCAAAAAATGTGGCGGAGAATGTCGCTCCACGAGTCGAAAAGCTTGCTTCCAAGGGAATAATAAAAGGAAAGATGGTAGAACAAGTAAACATGGATATTTACATCGCAGATAACGCACGGGCCGCGGTTATGTTTCCAAACACAAAAGGTGAAGTTGACATGAACAGTATGTTTGTCGGAGAAGACCTAATATTCTGTGAATGGTGCTTGGATTACTTTGACTACATGTGGCAGCGCTCGTCAACGCCAGTGAATCCTAGGAAATTGAAAATCGTAGAATATTAGAAGGTCAAATCCATCTGACACAGAAAATCCAATACATATCTCTGACTAATACAAGTAAAAATCCATGTACTAGTAAAAACTTAAAGGCAAATCTGTTATATCTAACCCTGAGCACTTTGTAAATCATTGCTTGAAGTGATTGAATTTCTTAATAGTGTGGCTGCCTACCTCCAAGGAATTATACTATGCTAAGGAGAAAAGAACCAAGCACAGCAAAGGCAATCTGCCCTAAATCTTAGGCAATATCCCGTCAATCAGTATAATTTTTATAATATAACCGGTCGGCAACTCCTACGTTCACACTATGAGTTAGTGGACGCGGTCTTGCAAAGCATCTCTTTGTCATATTGCCATGAGACGTACATGATCCATTTTTCTGTTTGTCTTGAAGCACTTGACCATATCATTAACCTCTTGTGCTTCGCCTTTGAGCATGAATATCTCCAAGCACTTCTCTCTATCAGTCTTGCTATGTATGTGTGTAGTTATTATCTTGTCAAATGAATGGCCCATTTCATTAACCTCATTATCTGACCTCTCCTCGTGTGTTACAAGCATAACTGCATGTATATCACCTATCAGATTTTTTCTTTCTCGCTCTTCTGCTATGAGGCTTCTTAGGCCCGCGCGCACTATCTCTGAGCGCCCAGAGAATCCCAGTTCCTTTTGCAGCTTGTCAATCTCCCCTATTATATCATCATTTAGAGAAACACTCACTATCGGCATATTTTCACAAGTTATTAACTAGCTTATAAATACATCTTATTAATTAATAAGAAAAGTATATATCCTTAATAGGTATGGCTATCCTGCACATTTTGCTTGAAATGCTGCTATCTACAAGTTAGAACTCGACAACTGAGTTGATCTATTGGCCAAGCTAAAAAGGACAGTATTCTCGGGGCGGACCGCTGATTATTAACTTCTTTATATATCACAATATATTTTTTAATAACAAAACTATATATTCTTAATAATCTAGAGAAAGAGTAGATGAATGAAAAAATTGTTATTGGAGTAGCAGCGATTGCTGTTGCTCTGGCATTAGCTGCCGGTATCATTGACATCGCAGCAGGTCAGAACCAACAACAACAACAACCTGCACCTCCAAGCAACGATACGAATAAACTGAGAGTTATAGCTTATTTCTTTCCACTCTATGATTTTTCAAGGAATGTAGGTGGTGACAGAGCAGAGGTTTCAGTTATGGTTCCTGCAGGCATAGAGCCACATGATTGGGAACCTACGCCAAGAAATATAGCAGATGCAGAAAGTGCTGACATGATAGTCTATAACGGCGCAGGGTTTGAAAGCTGGTTCTCCGGTATTAATGCAAAGTTTGCAGTTGACACAAGCAGGGGAATACAGTTGATGGAGGGTGGAGAGGGAGCGCAGGGAGGATCCAATTTTGATCCCCACATATGGCTAGACCCAGTGCTTGCAAAGAAACAAGTTGAGGCTATCAGGGACGGCTTTATACAAACAGATCCAGTGAATTCTGATTACTACTCTCAGAATGCGCAGCGCTACATTGCAGAACTTGACTCGCTTGATTCTTTCATCAGATCTGAGCTATCAAACTGTACACTCAACGACTTTATTGCATTTCATGATTCATTCAGCTACTTTGCCAATCGCTATAATTTGACCCAGCACAGTGTGCATGGTGTTTCGCCAGAGGGTGATGTTCTACCCCAGAGGATACAGGAGATAAAGGACCTTGCCGCAACACTCGGAATCAATGTAATTTATGCAGAAGAGCTTGTAGACCCTAGGCTTGCAAATGTGATTGCAGGTGAAATACCTAACGGCCAAGTCCTGGTGCTCAGCCCGATAGAAGGTCTCGAGAGAGAAGAGCTAGAGCAGGGCCTAGGCTACATAGACAAGATGAGGAAGAATGTACAGAATTTGAAGGTGGGCCTCAAGTGTCTCTGATACATGCATTAAAAGTGGACAGGGTAAGCTACGACTATGGCCACGGCACTATACTCGATGACATTTCTTTTTCAGTTGAAGAGGGAGACTTGCTTGGTATTATAGGCCCAAATGGCGCTGGAAAAACAACCCTGTTCAACTGCATGCTAGGATTGGTTGAAGACTACATAGGAAAGATAGAGATCTTCGGTGAGGACACAAGGAAGAATAGAAAAGTGCTTCAGCAGATAGGCTATGTACCGCAAAAGAAGTCTATAGATGAGGGCTTCCCTGCAACCGTATGGGAGATTGTTTCTCTAGGAGCAGCTGCAACAACAAGAAAACCATCTAGAGAAAAGGTAACATGGGCTCTAGAGACAGTAGGTCTGCTTGACTATAGCAAAACAAGGATAGGCGAACTTTCAGGCGGACAGCAACAGAGGGTATTCATAGCCAAGGCACTTGTAAATGATCCTCGTCTTCTCATTCTTGACGAGCCTGCTACAGCAATTGATGTCGAAGCGCAAAACAAGTTTTACTCTCTTGTGAAAAAATTGAACAAAGAGAACCATATAACTATAATCTGGTCGTCGCACGATTTAGAAGCGATAAACAGCCTTGCCAACAAAGTGGCATGTATAAATAGAAGTATGTTCTTCCACGGCAAGTCTCATGAGTTCTTTGAGAATCCTGAGCTTCTAAAGAAATATTCAGAGTCAAGCATGCAGGCGCATATGCACGAGCAACATCACCATCATCATCATCACTATCATGAATATCAGTGAGGTTATGAAAAAAAATGGTGTTAGAAATTCTGGAAGCAGGTTTTATCCAAAGGGCACTCATAACGGGCATAGCTGTTGCAATCATATGCTCTGCAGTTGGACTGTTCCTTGTATTGAGAAGGCATTCGCTCTTTGGCGATGCGCTGTCACATATGGCCTTTGGTGGAATTGCAGTGGGCTTGTTTACAAACATCTACCCTATATGGACTGCCATAATCGTCTCTGTCCTAGCCGCATTGGGTATGACAAAACTGAGGCAATCAACAAAAGTACCACCTGATGCAGCAGTCGCTGTACTTCTCTCTTCTGGACTTGCACTGGGAATAGTGCTAGTAAGCATATCTGGAGGGTTCAGCGTCGACCTTTTCAGCTTTCTGTTTGGAAGCATATTGCTTGTAAGCCAAGACGAAGTCTATATGATTCTTGGACTATCGGCTGGAATAATGACAATACTTCTTCTGCTCTACCGCAAGTTTATGTATATAGCCTTTGACGAGGAGCAGGCAAAGGTGAGTGGACTTCAGGTATCAAAGCTCAACTACCTATTCATAGTGCTTGCAAGCATTACTGTCATAGCATCGATACGGCTTGTTGGAATATTGCTCATTTCTTCACTGATAGTCATACCTAACATAACTGCAATGCTCTTTGGCAAGGGTTTTAGAAAGACTGCACTTATCTCTGGCACGACAAGCGTCTTTTCGGTGGTCGCTGGCATATTGATATCTTATGTAGCAAATATAGCCACAGGCGGAACAATAGTGCTAGTCCTTGTAATGACATTTCTTGCAGCCCTTGCAGCCAAGAAAGTAAAAAGAAGTACAAAGCTTACAGGTGTGAAGGAAGTCGAGGCATGATACCATGGCGAGATATAACAAAAACACGACCAGCCCGAGCCACCTAATCATGAAACAACTTCAAATTCTCGTAGCGGGCCAACGGACAATCTTTAGCACATAGACTTTAAGCTACGAGAGTGTTGAATCCACCTATATACAAGATAAATTCCACCCAGTCCATTTTTATCAATCTGGGAAAATACGGCATTGAATTGAGCTTGTTTTTGGATGGTTGTCAGACAAAGATTCCTTCATTTACTCCATTCTTGCATTTATAGAAGAAGAAAGACATCAAAGCCAGTATTCAGTTCTGTATTTGTTAAATGGCATCTAGTGCATAAGCTGCAGCCATAGTGTCACATTTACCATGGCAACACTATCCAAGAAAGAAGCAGAACAAGAACAACAACAGCAACGGCAGCAAGCCAAGAATGGCTATTGGCAGAATGAACTTGAGTCGCTTGGGATAGAGCCAAACAAAAGAAGGAACTTGACGATAATAAAGAAGAACTTGAAAACCTAGCTGACATTATTAAACAGGCAATGTTTCAGGATTAGTGACGGTGTATAGATGAAGGATGTTGGATAAGCCGAAGAGTCTTGACAAGAAATTGTCCCTTTAAATAATGTCAGTTTCCATTCTAGTACCGGTAAAATTTTTGCTAATCTTCTTTTTAAAATCATGAGAACTTCTTTTATAACAAGAGAAAGAGGATTACAAATAATGACAACAACTGTTCTCAAAGTTTCAGATTTGATTTCAACATCAGACAAGAGTTGGCAAGATGCTGTTGAAAAGGGACTAGACCGCGCAAGCAAGACTATCCGAAACATCAAGGGAATAGATGTCACTAACTGGAAGGCACAAGTTGAGAATGGAAAGATAATAGAATATAGGGTAGTGATGAAGTTAGCTTTTGAAGTAGAACAATAAGATAAGAAGTTGGTTGTCGTAGTTATTGTATCGTTCTTGTTCTCTCCCAAATGATGATATCTTGCTTTCTCACCTTTTGTTTTGTGAAACCCGCAATTAAGCACTTCTAAAATAGTGGCCCAAGGGGCTGCGTGCTGATATCGGTTCTTTGAAAAGGTTCAGAGCTAGTAGACAGAATACTAGCTAAAAAGTTTTTGCTAGTAAGTGCCAGGAGAGGGATTAATGAGCGATAATGCAATCATAATATGCTCTATCTGCTAACTTCTTCTCTACTATTCTCGTCTTGATTACTACTATATGCTGTTTTGTAATTTTGGAAATAGACTTCTTTGATGATTTCTGCCAACGCCTGAAGCTCCTCTTTGTCG
>OBLR010000442.1_pt1 | contig 10357 bp, 7 predicted proteins | sample 1519891 | NCBI WGS metagenome assembly OBLR01 (sample SAMEA3113583, study PRJEB22503) | soil metagenome | reverse complement strand
AGGAACGGCGAAAGCGGCCGCGTCGTGCCGATGACGGCCGGCTACCTGCTGAACGACGACGGGACGGTGTCCAACCACCCGGACGACAACCAGGACACCGACCTGTTGTCGTACCGCTATACGCAGCGGGTCGGCGACCAGACCTTCCGCGCGTTCACCTACGAGGCGTTCCGCTACTTCCAGATCGACGCCCCGGGAGTGGAGGCCGAGGACATCTCCGCCGTCGTCCAGTTCAACTCCGTCCCCGAGGAGGCCCGGCTGCGCACCTCCGACCGCGGCGTGGACGCCGCGTTCGACCTGATGATGCGCTCGGCTCTGTACGGCTCGCAGGAGCAGTTCCTCGACACCCCGACCAGGGAGAAGGGCCAGTTCCTCGGCGACAGCGTCGACATCTCGCTGGCCACGATGACCGGGTGGGGCGAGCGCACACTGACCCGCCGGGCGATCCGCGAGTTCATCGCATCCCAGCGCCGGTTCTGGCCGGACGGCCGGCTGAACGCGGTCTACCCGAACGGCGACGGCAAGCGCGACATCCCCGACTTCACCGAGATGTTCCCCGGCTGGGTTTGGCAGTACTACCTGCAGTCCGGTGACGCCGGCACGCTCGCCGCCGCCTATCCGGTGATGAAGGCGATCGCCGGCTATGTGCGCACCTACATCGATCCGTCAACGCACCTGGTCACCAACCTCGCCGGCGGCACCGGCCCGTACCTGTTCGGCATCATCGACTGGCCGAACCGCTATGGGTACGACATGGAGACGCCGGCGCACACCACGGTCAACATCCTCGCCGTCGACGTGTTGAACGCCACGGCGCAGACCGCGCAGACGCTCGGCCGACCGTCCGACGAGGTCACCGCACTGCGGCAGGACGCCCGGACGCTGACCGACGCGATCAACTCCCGGCTGCGCCGGCCGGACAACATCTACATCGACGGCCTCAAGGCGGACGGGACGCAAAGCACCCACGCCTCCCAGATCGCGAACTCGTACGCGGTCGCCTACGGCGTCGCGCCGCCGGACACCCGCGCCGCCGTGACCGACTACGTCGCCGGGATCGGCATGCGGCAGGGTCCGATGACGGTGCATTGGCTGATGTCGGCGCTGTCGTCTCGCCCGGAGCAGTTCGTGCGCCGCCTCACCGACCCGGGCAGCCTCGGCTGGGCCAAGATCCTTGCCTCCGGCGGCACCTTCACCTGGGAGTCGTGGGAGGCGCCGGAGACGGGCGAAAGCCTCTCCCACGCGTGGGGCGCCGCGCCGGTGTATGACATCCTGCGGACGCTGCTCGGGGTGACGGTCACCGCGCCGGGCGCGGCGCAGGTACTCATCCGGCCGCCCGCCGCCGGCCTCACCGCCGCCTCGGGCAGCGCGCCGACGCAGCGCGGCGACGTGGACGTGACCTGGCGCCGGGCCGGTTCCCGGCTCACGTTGACCGTCGACGTCCCGGTGAACGTCCGCGCCGAGGTCCAGCTGCCGACGGCGGGCCACGTCCGAGTCACCGGCCCGGGCGCGGCCGACTTCGTGGGCGTCCGCGACGGCCACGCCGCCTTCTCCGTCGGCTCCGGAAGGCACACCTTCACCACCTGACCCCCGATTTTCGCGGCGCCCCGGCCTCACCTCCCCCGGCCGGGGCGCCGCCACCCGGGCCTTGGCTCGCCCTGGCCAGGCCGGCGACGGATCAGTCGAGTGCACCATCCCGCCCGGTGGTCATGCGCCCCGGCCGCGGCTGAGCTTGGTCCGCGTGATGTCGTCGTGGCCACCGTTCCCGGGATGGGTTCTGGACGTTCGAAGTCGCCTCTCCTACCTGCGGCCGGCCTTACGCCCCTCGGTTCCTGTTTCTCCAGACCTCCTGCGCCACGATCCCGAAAAATTCGGTATAGGTGCGTTGCACGTTGACCGCGAACTCCTGCACCTCTCCGTGCCGTTCCCGAAGGCGATTGATTGGCACGTTCATTGCGGCATGATGCTCGATGTGCAGATTGTTTCCGTTGACGAACCAGGTGGTAAGCCGACTGCCCGTGATCGACCGAGTATTGCGCAGGACGTCGACGCTCTCGTTGTCGCATAGGATGTGCTCGGGGAGTTCGACCAGAAAATGCAAGGGCATGGCGAGTATGAATGGCAGCACCCAGAGGCGGAGGATCGGTTCTTCGCCCCCGGCGGCCCATATTCCAGCGAGCGCCATGATGAATAAGGCGAGCATCCGATATTCATTGATGATCGCCTTGCGGCTCTTCGGCGCGATTTGTCCCATGTCGTACTGCCAGGTGGACATGATGCAGCGACCGATGTCCCGTCCCACCGCCCAGAGGCGGGTGGTGTCGAACATTCCCTTGACCAGGGTGCTCAGGGTGAGCGGTTGGCGGGTGTCGAACCCGAAGAACTCGGCATCCTTCGGCGTCCCCAAGTAGCGGTGATGCTGAAGATGCCGGACCCGGTAGTGGCTGTAAGCCACGAGCAGCGGTATGCCGAGCGGAACGCCGATCCACCGATGCAGACTAGATCTTCGGAATGACGAGTGGTGCAGACACTGATGCTGGAGCTCGACCGCGTGCGTGTAGGCCGCCGCCAGGATGACCACGCCGAGACCCGCTAATAAGAAGGCTTGCTGAAGGGCGAGGAACACACCGGAAGCCACCAGGACGACAAGCACGCACAGCTTGCCGGCAAAGACGCGTTCATCCTTTTTTCGGACCGTTGTCCGGTGAAATATCAGCTGTGGCCCTACTGCGGTTTGAGTCATCGGGAAAATCTCTTCCTAAGTTGGATTAGTCATCGAAGCAGGGCGGCATGAATCGTGTACATGGCAAATAATGGAGACTGCCCAGCCCGTCCGAGCTAAGATGGAAATTCGATGAGACTTGCCGTTCAGGCGAGCCCTTGCGCCGAGTCGCGCACGACCTTCACCGCGCCAACGGGTCGTGATCCAAGGCAGGCGATCAGGTATGTCGCTCCGGAAAACCGGTCGAAGCCGTCGGCCATCTGGTCGGTGCTATCAAGATGCTGCCGGTCGTCGACATAGACGACCTGCCGTAACTCCTTGACGACTTGAGTGTCGGCCGCCGCGGCGGCCGACCTCATGTTGAGGCGATTCGGTTCTCGCGTCATTAATCCTAATCCCCCGCACACTAAAACATTGACAGCTTGGTTCACTTCGACTTCCTTCAACTACACGTCACTAGGGTTATTCCTCATGCGCATGGCTGGTGCGAGCATGAGTATTGCAACGGTTACGCCGGCGCAAGTGATCGCACATCCGATCCAAAGCCATGAAGCTCCTACGTAGCGCAGGGCCGTAGTACCGATGAGCGGCGCGAGCGCCGTTCCCGCAGACCACGTGAAGCCGTAAGCACCAAGGTAACGTCCGCGAAAATGGGGAGGGCTGACGTCTGCGATTATGGCGCTGGCGATTGCATAGACAACAATCTCGCCCAATGACCAGACCGCCACACTGGTCACGTAGGCTTGAGGACTAGCCGCGGCCGCGGCTAGTCCATAGCCGGCACCGACCAGCGACACGCCGATTGCGAGAACGCGATGCGGTTCAAAGCCGCCCAGATATCGTGCAGCGAATGGCTGGAGCGTTATGATGATGGCTCCGTTCACGGCCATGATCAAACCGTATGTTCCCGGCGATATGCCGTCTGCGCGCATGACGATCGGGAGTGTCGAGAACGCCTGCATGAAGACAATGCTATAGGCGGTTATGGCCACGAGGAACGCCGTCAGAATGTGGTCCTTCGCCAACACCACCAAGAAACCTGATGACTTGGTCAGTCTTGTTGGCCGCGTCTCAGGAAGGGCGAACCAGGCCACCGCAGCAAAGAATGCACAGGCAGCCGCATTGGAGAAGCACAAAAAAATGAACCCGCGGTCGGTGAGGGCGCCCCCTATGACCATTGCCACAGCGAAGCCAAGATTTACCGCCCACACGAGGAGACCGTAAGCGTGTACGCGGCTCCTGGGTGGAATGATGTCGGCTACCAAAGCTTGTGAGGCCGGCCGGTACATGTCCACGGTCATACCGATCATGAAGGCGAGCGCCACGATCTGCCAGATGTGCTGGGCATACGCCAGACCCATGAACGTCATTGCGGCGACGCTGACGCTGATGACGAGGGTAAGCCGCCGACCCCACGTGTCTGCTAGATAGCCGCCCACGAACTGCGAAAGCATCCCGCCCACGCCCACGACGGCTAGAACCATGCCTACTTTCCCGGGGGAAGCAGAATGGCTATCCGTGAGGTGATATGCCATAAACGGCTGGACGACTGCCCCGAGCCTCAGAACTATGGTCCCCGTCCATAGGATCCAGAAGGCCCGCGGCAATCCCGCACGATTGTCGGACACGAGGCCGATGGACTTGAGCTGCGGAATTCGTAGAGAGCGTGGGATGACACTTCTCCTTTCATAGCGGAGGGATTGTGCCTATCCGCAAGCACCGATCGAACGTGAGTAGCGGCTCGAGTAGAGCATCGAAGGTCAGCCGCAGACGCAGAACGAGTGGGCGCTTTTCGGCGGGTGCGCTAATGCCCGACCGCTTCCCGGCTCACGTCTCCTTGGAGGTGATACACGGAAGTGGCTCACGATCCGCTGTCGCACGTATACAACCCACTGTGCTCCAAGTGACGCAGGGTCGTGTAGTCACCTTCGATCGCATCGATGTCTTGGTGCGCAAAGTAGACGAGTCCGGGGGAAGTGGACAGATCTGTCGTCGCCGGGATGTATGTGCCTGGGGCAACGGCAGGCACGACCGCGACGGATGTTGGAAGAGTTTTGAGCTGGTTGACCCATCCAAGATCGCGGGCGATACCGGAGGTTCGGTTGATGAGATTGACCATTCGAATGCGAACGGCCCAATCGGCGACGTCGGGGGGTACTTCACCGGGGCGGGCGAGCACGCTAGCGAGGGCGAGTGCTTGAGAAGTGCCGGAGAACTTCTCGCTCACCCAGGGGAGAGTGCTACCACCGAGCCGGGCGCCGGTCTCGATGAGTGCCGGGCCGTCGGCTGTGAGCATGACTTCGGTGTGAGCGGCACCGTGGCGAATCCCCAGGACGTCCAAGACACGAATGACGAACCGCTGCAAAGTCATGGCATCTTGCGAGGCCGGATCTAGTGGCTCCTCGTAGTCGTATACAGTGCGGCCGTCCAGGGTCATTTTGCGGTAGACCCACATCTCTGTCATCGAATGGGCCCCGTCCACAGAGACTGAGTTCACGTAGCATTCAGTCCCATTCAACCGCTCCTGAATCACTGCTTTCTGATTGATCCTTCCGAACAAATTTTTCGCTGATAGTATTCGTTCGACTGCTGCTGCCAACGTTTCCTCATCGTGGCAGAAATGCACGTTGTCGCCCCCAGCGCTGCTCGGCGGCTTGGCGACAATCTCGTGAAAGCGGGATCCTCGCAACCACTCGACGGCCTGTGCGGCACTGCATACAGCCGTGGTCGCCGGCACGCGAATGCCGGCAGCTGATGCCGCATGGGCCATCGCATGCTTGTCGCGCCTTGCGATGCTGAGCGAAGGATCGTTTCCGGGAATAGCGAGCATGCCTTTGAGCCGGTCCGCAAGCAGCACTCCGGATTCGGTACCAGGGACAATGTCGGCTATGTCGAGCTCCTGGAGTTTGGTAACCAGGTTCCCAACGTCTCGCGTAAATCCGAGATCGAACGAGTAAAGGGAAGGGTCCCAGCCGTTGGTAAAGAGGCTCGGCATGTCCTCCTGGCTGGAGATATGAATGCAGTCGGCGCCTAGGGCGTGTAGCCGGTCCGCAAGGTAGCGTCCCGTTGAGTAGCCATCTACGACTGCAATCCGCCTTGTGTTGCTCATCGTGGTTCGAGTTCGAAGATGACGCTATCTGCGGGAGTGTGGACCAGGTGCGTCTTGATGCACGTCCAGCCGCTTCGCTCTATGGCGACATCCCATTCGCATAGAGTGGGGATATATGTACCCATTAGATCGTGCCCAACTTCGAAACCTAATGTGAAGATGGGAAAATCTTGCTGGCGGTACTGGGTAGTGCGCGCGGTGTCCCCCAGTAGGAGTCGCTTGGCATGCGGAAATGCGATGCGAATTCTCCGGAGTGATTCCACGCAGTTCTCCAATGGCCAGAAATCATGGCCCATCAGGAAGCAGGTTATGAGGTCGACGCAGTCAAATTCGAGACGAGGTTCGAGCTTGCTCACGTCGTCGTTAAGAAAAGCGACTCTCTCCGATAGTCCTGCGTCGATCGCTGCTGCCTCGGCCACTGTGAGAGCCGCATGGGCGACATCGATTCCCAGGCCTTTTGCGTCGTCTCGATACCGTAGTAGCTGAAATAGACGTTCCCCGCTACCGCAGCCGAGATCCGCGACTGACGAGTATTCGATTCCAGCGATCGCGGCCTGGAATACAGGGTCGAAGAAGTTGTGGTTGATATCGCGGCATGCCATCGCGATGGCGGCGGCATCGCGTGAATATGAGCCGTCTCCACGTTCGCTGGAATGAAGCAATTCGGGCATGCGGATGAAAACGTTGCTTGATCCGCGCACCAGCCAATAAAAAAAGCCCTTGGTGCGGTAGGCTTCAGCTAAGTTCTCGCCTGCAGTGATTTTGTTGCCGTCGATGACAACGATCTCTGCGGCCGCAAGGGCGGTAAACATCGCACGAGTGGCCACGGAGTCGAAGTCGCGTGCGGCACTGAACTCATCGAGGTCGATCGAGCCGTGATCTCTGAGCAGCTTTAGGGCGCCAACCTCCCATGCCGCAGCAATAGCGGCTGATGCAATGGCCCCGTTGTAAACGCCTGCTATCGCTGTGGCTGAATCATTGTGATGACCGTTCACGTCGCCCCTTTTCTCCCAAGGGGCATGGAGAGTTGACCCTAACCGATACTGGAGCCGGGGTTCAATCCCCGTCCAATCCGCGTCGAATCCCCGTCCAGTCCCCGTCTTACGGATGGTTCGTCAATCCGCCCGTACTAGGGCAACACTCCGTTAGCGGCGTTGTCAAGAGTTGTAAATTGATCGTTGTTTCGGTCTGCGTCTGCGGGTGCTGTTCGCGTGTCGTTGCGAGCGGCGGGGTTTTGTGGTCCCTGCGTTCGCGCTGACCTGACGCGTGGGTTGCCGCATCATCCCAGGTCAAATGACGATCTGCCCGGTGACCATGGCCCTGAGGTCGTTCGCCGATCAAGCCGGCTGACGTAGAGGGGCCTCGAGGTCGACAAGCAGGACGTCGCTGGCGGCCGGCGACGAGGCGTGGCATGTCAAGGCTGATCCCGCAAGCGAGAACCCGGGGAGCACGGCGCCGCGAGCGTCATGGCCGGCATCGGTCACCGTGTCGCTGATGTGTTCGAAGCGTTCAATATCACTGAGTATACGTCGCTGGAGGGCCGCCTTTGACCTCGCCGAGTAGAGCGATTTGAGCGTAGCGCTCGCTTCTGTGCTGCTAGCCCACGCGAGCTCTTCCCCGCTTACATTCGAAGACCCGGGATAACGCTCCACCGGACGTTTGTTTGCCCGTCAGGCTCAGCCCAACGTCGATATCGAGGAGTCGCTGGTGAAGACGCGATTCGCTCTTCTTTACTGAAGCTGACCATATTTCGCTCCAGTTCGGCATCTTCCGCAAAGAACCGATTGTCGTGGTGTCGACGTAGACGAGGTCGCGGTCGGCAGGGTCGGGAAGGGTCAGTTAGCGGAGCGGGCCGCGCTCGACCGTCAGGGCGCCAGGCACTGGAGCTCGCCGATGCGTCGTTCGGGACGCAACCCTGTGCGCCGCAGCAGCGAGAGCCGTTCCGCCCGGGTCGCCCACACGCAGGCGTACGTGACGTTGACGCGGTTGAGAGCCGCCTCGGTGCGGGCGACGGTCGGGAGTGGCCCGGCGGATCCGCTCGCCAAGGCGCTGAGCAGCTTTCTGTCGTCCTTGACGCGACCGCTGACCGGCAGGTTCTTCAAGTAGTGCGCGTTGGGCGCGACCGCGTGCTCGCTCGCGGTGAGCAGCGGGACGTAGCGCATGATCGGACGCGGCGCGAGGATCGTGCCACCGTCGGGATTGGCGCGCAGAATGGTCATGGCCAGGTCGAGGTCTTTTGCGTTGGCCTTCCAGGAGGGATGGGCGGCCAACGTGGTGCCGTTTTCGGCCGACCACAGCGGCTGCCCGCTGAGGACAAGCGTGCCGGCCGCGACGAGGGCCGGTACGGCGGTCAGCCGCTGCCCGCCGCCCGGAAACCGCACCGCCGCGAACAGGCCCACCAGGACCGGGACCGGTGCGATCCACGGAATCCGCCACAGCACGGGATCCGCGGGGATCAGTTCGCGGATCAACTCGAGCACGCCCGGCACCAACAAGACGGTGGTCATGCCAGCGATCCCGGCGACGATGAGAGCGGGAACGCCGCGCCGGGCCAGCCATGGAGACACCCACAGCGCGATGCCGGAGACCGCGCCCATGACCCCGGTGAGCAGAACCAGGGCGTACGCGGTCGCCGCCGGCCGGAAGGCACCGGTGACCTCCGCGGTGTCGCCGGACAGGACGACCACGAGCCCGGCGGCTATCGGATAGCCGGCCGCCGCGAACACCGCGAGCCCGGCCCGCACCTGCCTGGTGGCCAACATCGGGACGACAACGGCGACGACCATGAGCGGGAGCAGGAAGACCGCTGTTGAGGTGAGGCCAACGGCGCAGACGCCGGCCGCGACGGCGAGTATGAGCGCGCCGCGGTCGCGGCGCTCCGCCCACCTGGTGAAATAGACATAAATCAGCGGTACGAGCAGCGACACGAATACGGCCTTGCCCTGCCACATTCTGATGAAGTGGAAAGATCCGAGCGACACCACGCTCGTCCCGGACCACAACAGGTAGACGACCGCGACCAAGAAGCACCAGGTCATCCGCCGTGGCGCCCATTGCCGGGTCAGCCGCCACAACGCCCACACGGCGCCGAAGGTAACGGCGGGTAGGAAGACGTACCAGGTGATCGACGCTCCGGAGACCCCGAACAGATGCGCCAACGCGCCGAGCAGCGCCTCGATCGAGGCGACGGGCGCCTCCCCGGCGATGTGGTCGACCGCCTGATCGGTGAAGATGACGTCCCTGAATGGGAGCTCGCCGCGTATGCCGATCCACACGGATCGAGACACGAAGTACGCGTCATCCCCGTCGGTGTTGACGGTGAACAGCGAAAGGACCGCCAAACCGAGTCCGGTCAGCATGGCCGGCGCGAAGCCGGCGTCGCGCCGAGCCTCCGACGGCGTCTCCCGCCGTTCATACCCGCGCAGCAGCGCCACCGCGGTGAGGACCACTCCCGTCAGGCCAAGCGTCACCGGCACCGCCCAGGGGACGCTCGACCTCGGCAGGCCCGCGGTGGCACCGGCGGCCGCGCCAAGGGCGATCGCGGCGATCGCTAGGGCGCGGTTTTTCCTTGCCAGATCCGTCCCGTGGGACGCCGCCGCGTCCTGCGCCGCACCGGGCTCTTCCGCGCTCCGGCCACGCACCCAGATATAGCCGACCCCGATCGCCGACATCGACAGCACCCACAGGGCCAGCAGCGGCGTCGTCGGTAGGCGCAGCACCAAGTTGAGGTGGTAGAGCAACGTCCATCCGGCGAACGCCACTACCGCGAGGTCGAGGGCCCTATCCCACCATTTGGTCTGGAGCGCCGCGGAAGACGGGCTGACGACGCGGCCGAGACGCGGCCTTCCGCGCGCGGGCGACTGAACGAGAACCACAGCACTTAACGTACAAAGGCGTACGGCGGAGCGTGACGCCCGGGTCGGACGCCCGGCGCCAGGGAAGCGCGCGGCGACGGGCGGCACGGGCGTAAGCGGCCGAGGACGTCGAGGTAGTGCTGGTTGTACATGATGCCCAGTACATTGCCGAACGGGTCGACCACGGACGCGGTGACGAAGCCGGGACCGCGTTCGATCGGCTGCTGGTGCACGCTCGCGCCCAGCGAAAGCAGCCGCTCAAAGCCGGCCTTAACGTCGTCCACGTGCCAGTAGATCGTCGCCCCGCCGACGCCGTCGGACCGATCGGATGGCGCGTAGCGGCTGTCGACGAAACCAAGCTCATGCTGGTAGTCGCCGATCCGGAACTCGATGTACGCCGGCCTTCCCTCGACCTCGCGCTCGAAGTACGGCTCGATGCCGAGCAGTTCGGTGTACCAGCGCCGTGCGGCCGTGAGGTCGTCGGCATAGAACGTGACGGTGGTAAGTCCACGCAACATTCGCTGATTCCTCCTTCGGTCGATACGGCTACTCTTCATGCTCCAGCCCAATGTGCTCACCAACTGAGTGCATTGCGGGGATAATCATGCGCGCTGACCGACGTGGCTCGGCGGTGACCCCCCCGGGGGGGGGGACGCTTAGTTTTTCCGCCCC
>OBLR010000441.1_pt1 | contig 10366 bp, 12 predicted proteins | sample 1519891 | NCBI WGS metagenome assembly OBLR01 (sample SAMEA3113583, study PRJEB22503) | soil metagenome | reverse complement strand
GGAGCTTACCTCACAAGATATAGTGAGAACAAATCAAAGGCATATTTACCATGTGGATTAGTGGATGCACTTTGTCTTGATAATCTTCTTCTTCTCCTCTAGTCATCCCACTTTACAAATCTAATGCCCTGATTGCCTGCTAGATCTGCCGATACAACATCTTAAATGGGATCACCTGAAGCAATTGACAGATCCGCAATTGACCCAAAAGAGCTCTTCAAGAAGATCTCATAATAATAGGGTACTCTTGGCATACTCTGACCAGTTTTTTTGGACATAACATCTATAGTAGCAGAGCTCCTCAAATATTGTGCATTTTCATAAGAACATACATAAATCACAAGATCATCTTTGCACAAATTTATCTCGGGCGGAGTAATCTTTGGGTAATTCGATTCAAAGGGTTTTAAAGATAGCGATCTCTGTAGCGACTCTAAATACATTCGAAGATTTTCTCCAAACCGCAAGGCCTGTACGGCGTTCTCAAAACCTGGTTCAGACTTGAACTTTAAACGGTATATTACTAAAACCATTTTCGGGCTTTCCATAAATCAGATCATACTTATTCCGACTGACTTGAATAAATACATCATATTCGCAGTAAAATATTTTCACATTATGTCATTGTTATTCGCTCTATCTAATTTTGAGGGCTGAAACCGAAAGAGTTACTCAAGGTAGCGCAAAACTAAACCACTTATCTGAAGTTATGATTATTTGCAATCGTTATAATATAAAATCGGCTAGCGCTGTGAGTAAGAAAAATCTCCCGCCACAGGTCGAGATACTTGAAATGCATTGTATCATCCTCTTAGCCAGTGTCTCCAAGCTATTATCAGCTATAAACTGACCGAATCTTATACCTTACCGAAAGAATGGAAACAGAAATAAATGACACTATACTATTCCCAGTAGCAGCAGGTTAAATCAACAGTACAATGAATAATAACAGGAAATTTTTGGTTTTTTCTCATGAGCAAGATGTTGACGGTTTGTTCTCTGCTGCAGTCTTGAAGATGACGCACCCACAGTCCGAGGTCATACTGACAAATCACGGCTTTGAAAATATGCTTGCAGTGAAGGACAAGATTCTTTCTTTTGTACAATCATCCGATTCGGGAACGATAATAATCTCAGATATTGGTGTAAATCGTGAAAGTTACCTGCCTGTGTTTGAAGCGCTCAACATTTCAAAACAAAAAGGTTTTTCAAACATTTGGATAGACCATCACGTATGGGCAGAAGAGATGGAAGAAATATTTTCTCCGATCTGCGAAATGGTGCTCTGCTCAGAAAGCGAAATAGGGAGCGGTGCATCTAAGAAATGTGCCACTGAACTTTGTATCGAACGCTTTACTCCTGCTAGCGCATACGCAAAGACTCTTGGATTTGTTGCACATAGGACTGACTTTCCAGACTCTCCCCGCTTTCCATTGCCTCCTCTGACCGGCCTTATTTCCTACTATTTGGGAAAAAAAGAGCTGAACCACAAGCTCTATTCAGTGATCTTGGATAATGTATGCGACGGCATTTTGTGGAACACTCAGATGCAAGATGACATGATTGAAGCATCTCGTGAAATAGATGAATCTATTATGAGATCGATTAATTCTGCCGTCGTCAGAGAATTTGGTTTTGGGCCGGCGACTTCAGTTGAAAAAGACGTCAGGAAGGTAAGGGTAGCAATAGTAAAGGCGGACTCATTTGTAAGTAGGTCCATTCTCTTGGGTAAAATTATTGATGACAACGAAATTGATCTTGCCATCGCATATACACAGGAAGGTAAGTTGAGCTTCAGAAGGGGGCACGAGGTAACAATTGGTGATATTCAAATAGATTGCAGCACGATTGCAGGTGCATTTGGCGAAGGTGGAGGGCATGCCGGAGCCGCCGGGGGTTTTCTGAGGACCAATATTGAGCAAAATGGTGATTCGTCCGCATTAAACGAGATCGAACTTACAATTCAAAATCACTTTGAAAAACTAGAACCTAAAAATAATTAATTTACCCGGGTTAACGTTAGAGGATCTGTACAGATGTATAGTTAGTGGGAAATTATCGAATTAGTCGTAAGATTTACTGTACTCCGTAAGATCTTTATTAATGAAATCACTCAGGCTATTCTTCTGAATCATTACGCAAAATTATACATCGCAGGAGTTTTACTCACCCAGCTATGGCGAGATTTTAATTATGATGTTGTCCAGATTATTGTATGGAAGAAGGTTCAACAGGCAAAAGAGAGAACCCTGACCAAATTCCTCGAGACGACGACGCGCAGAGTGAGACGGGTCGTGTCGTAAGCGAACAAGCAGGGGTACAAGGCCAAAGAAAAGAAGTAAATGTAGAAAGCTATTCAAAAGTTGCAGAAATAGGACAAATCTTAAAAGACATGGATTTCCCTGCCGATAAGAACAAGATAATTTCTTTTGCCAGACAGCAACAAAGTTCCGCTCATGGCAACAAAAATACAGAGGATATATTGTCGGCCCTGCAAAACCTACAAGAGCGAGAATACAAGAACGTATCAGATGTTACAACTGCTCTAGGCATGGTACATTAGACCAATACATATTTTTTATTAAGACGCGCAACTTATCTATCCTATCTTCTTTATTTCATTTGAACCTTTTATTCTCACAATTAACAATCGGTTAGTTATTTTCTCAATTTACCAATTGCCTTCTCAAAGTTTCAATCCTCCAAAATTCTTGTTCTCTCTGTAACATTCTGAGAAGGAAAAGCCGACCGTGTCGCTTTGAAGTAAATCCTATATGACACCTTGATTTTTTCGTGTATTGATTTCAGCATATCATTTTTTAGTCCGCTGTTAGGATCGTCCTGAGTTTTCAAGCAACGCTCAAGCCATCGCTTGACGGGTCCTTCAGAATCCCCACATTCCCTCGGGTTGCTATGGCGAGTGCCTGTCTTTCCAGTAAGAATACTGCCTGCGCTTTCTCAGTTGCTTTATAGTGCCTGACATATCAATTGTAATTGCAGGAGGATCAATTAGAGCAATTGCGACAAGGACATTATCTAACTGCTCTCTAGCGCACCTTATTATGAACTCATTTTCCCTCTGTTCGACGAGCCTCAAGGCTGCATTCTCGGCAGCAACTGTTCCATAAAGCTCTGAGAAGCGTTTTCTGATAGCAGTGATAGGGTCGCTGGATTTGTCAGCTTGAACAATTAAAAGATAGCGTCGCTTAGGTCGCCTCTTTAGCATAAGACACATTCCTTGCTAATCTTTGCTCAAGCCATTTTGTCAAGTTGCTCCAATAGTTCTGAGGTTCTATACCAACGGTCTTCAATATTGCGTCAAGACAGGGGCCTGAAATCATTTCATATTCTGATGTTGCACCACTTGAAATGATAAATTGGCACCGTGACCAATGGCACAACCTGTACAAATCCTTTAGGCTGCTAAACCACCTGCCCACAGAAACACTGTCCATCTTTCTTGCAGGATTAAGCATTATCTCCAGGCCGGTTCCTTTCTTGAGCTTCTTCTTTTTCAACTCTTTCTTAGCTTTGCTAAAATCTCTAATAGTCAGAATATCTGCTGGCTCATCCAGATTCTCTGAAACTATCAAGTAAGGATAATTTACAGCAATTGAAGGCGCCGTTCTCAATCTATAAACTGCACCTTCGTGTTGCTTTCCATCAAAGGTGACAGCTACTCTGCTTATGGAAAGAGCCCTGATGGTCGACGCAATATCAAATTCGCCGCTGACACAAAGATCCATCCGATTTAAAAGAAGTGCCTCCTCGTTCAATATGCAATTTTGCAACCATGTTGTCAGGACCTATATGTTTTTCCAGCTCATAAAGCAGCATGAACGTTCATTAATTCATTTGGCAAAATATGGGTGAAAGAGGCTCATATAATTTTGAACCGTCTCTGAAGGTTTGAAACGTCTTATTGGCTTGAATCGAATCCTTACAGCGTCAGTTTCGGATAGCGACACCCGTCCTTGACATACCCTCTGCTTATCAAGTCGGATGTATAGGTTACCCTTTTCGTCAGCATAGTCATCGATTAGACGAGACAAATGTTCCCTGTCTGCACTGTTCAAGAGCGAGATGATCCTTTTAGCCAACAACGCTGCCTCTTTGCTCGAAAGTACCGCCTTTTGCAATAGAATCTTATTTTTATAATGTCCCTCCGAAGAGGATCTCGAAAAGCGTGTGGCTGGGACCATGAGTGTTTCTTCTATCGCCTTTAGGACCTTGCCCTCATCTTCGGTGGCATGGAGAACAAGGTTGATCTCCGCTGCAGCAAATTTGATGTTGTCTGCGTCAGACATTTTTAAAACAACGCATGGAGAAATTGCCAAGAAATGTGATATGTCACTAGGCTTGTGGCGGAGTTTCAACTGTTTTTGCTTCATTAACCGCTCGTGATTCCGCCGTAGAGATAAGCTTTGTCTTCTTAATTCCGAGGTGGCGCATTGCAGTTATCCTTTTTGCTTCCTCCAGTACCGCTGCTCCAAGCTTACTATTTGTCTCTCTTGGAATATCCTCGGCCTTATTCCCCGTGATTTCTTGTATAAACTGATCAACCGTCATCTGCGGGATTCTCTCAGCGAGTATCTTTTGTGCTATCAACCTTATCTCATGTTTCTTAGAGGAATTAACTCTGCGAAGGGTAAATGCGACCACTGCAACTCTAAAAGTGTGACCATCCATCGTAGTATAATCATGAGTAAACGTAATCATAGAACTACCTCTTCGGATAAGGCTCCTTAGAAACTCCTTGGCATATTCATGTCCTTTAAAAATAGTGGTTGCCACACCATCGTTTACCCTATCTATTTCGACAAAGACCTTGATTTGGTGTTGATCCATGCTTTGGTCTGGGTTGCCTTTCATCATATCGTGCAAGGTATTTTCAATCGTGCGTCCCTTTATCTGCGTCGGATCCGTAACTGGAATATAGTTAATTGGCATCTGAGGTTCAAAACCTGATGGCTTGTTGACAACTACCCATTGCTTGTCACGCCACTTATCCCTAACTCTGCCTCCCTTTCTTGCTCCTTTGGCCATAAAGTGTTTTTCTTCCCACTCTTTGACTAAAATGAATAATATATATACGATGCGTCAATTGCGAGACCGAATCTCTTCCAGGCCACCCATGTATTTTCGTAGGACCTCTGGGATTTTCACATTACCATTTAGCGTCTGAAAATTCTCGATTATCGCCACCATGGTACGTTCTGTTGCGACAAGTGTGCTGTTGAGCGTATGTACGAGGCGAGTATCCTCATTGGTCTTATCACGGAAACGTATACCAAGCCTCCGGGCCTGGTAATCTAGGCAGTTTGAGCAAGAAACGATCTCCCTGTAGGCGTTCTGACCTGCCATCCACGCCTCGATATCGTATGTCTTGGAAGATATCTTACCTGTATCGCCCGAACATAGTAGCATCACACGGTGTGGAATTCCAAGCTGTTTAAAAAATTCCTCAGATAACGTAAGCATACGCTCGTGCTCCCTCCCAGACTCCTCTGGACGGCAGTAGATGAATTGCTCCACCTTTTCAAACTGATGAACTCGAAATATGCCCTTCATGTCCTTACCATGTGCACCTGCCTCTTTGCGGAAACATGAACTGAAACCGCCATACCTAACGGGAAGCTTTATACCCTCAAGGATTTCGTCCATATGCATACTTGCTATTGCATGCTCTGATGTCCCAATCATGTAGAGGTCCTCATTCTCTACCTTATAGATGACATCCTCAAAGTCATTGAGAATGATAGAGCCGACCATCGGTTCTTTTCTGATCATGTAAGGTGGTTGGATAAGTGTATAATTATGCGCAGATAGAAAGTCAAGGGCAAAGTTGATCAATGCCTGATTGAGCTTTACGAGATCATTTTTTAGAAAATAGAACCTTGCTCCTGATACTTTAGCAGCACGACTCAGGTCTACCAGATCAAGTGTATTCGCCAGGTCAATATGATCCTTTGGTTTGAAATTGGGAGTTATGATGTTCCCATATTCGCGAACAACCACATTGTCATGCTCGTCCCTACCAATTGGCACGCCCTCATTTAATAGGTTGGGCAATGTCATCATAAGCTGACCGAAGTTTTCTTCAGTTTGAACTGCTTCAGATTCTATATTATGAAGTAGGCTGCTCACTTGCTTCATTTCTCCAAGTTCAAATGATGCATTCTCCTTGGACCTTTTCTTACTTGCAATGGTTTCAGAAAGTAAATTTTTTTGCCGTCGAAGCTGCTGAATTTTGGTAATATTATCGCCGCGGCGCTTATGAAGTGTTATCAAATCATCTATTGGAAAATCGGCCATATTTCTTTTTTTTAGCATCTCTCGAATTGCTTCAGGGTTTTCCTTCAAAATTCTTGGGTCTAACATTATCCATTCATCACTTTCTTAGCTATTGAAATGTGCTCAAGAACCTCATCAAGCGTGCTCAATAATGTTGCAGTCGAAACATTTTTTCCTGTCAATTCAATGGCAACTGTGGAGCCTCTAGAGAACAGTTTCATTGACAGACCCTTTGGAAAGTTAATATTGTCTGGTATTAATGCCTTAACCGCCGCCTTTGCTGCTGCGATGCTAGAAAAAGGAATTTCAGCCCCCACTTCGATGTCAAGATTACGCGTTGGTAACTTCCGAATCATTTGCCTTCGCCTTTATGCATGGTATGAAACTCTCAAGAGCGTGATTTGGGATTGTGCATCCTGCAGCTTCTGAGTGACCTCCTCCTTCTCCATTCAATGCTCCGGCGCACTCTTGCATCAGTATCCCCAGGTTTGCCTCTAATTGGCAGTCTATGCACTTCCTTGAGGAGAACTTGTAGGTGCCATTGCTTGAAAGGGTCCGGGCAAAGAGGAGTTTACCCCTAAAGGAGGGTGATCTGCTAAGGAGGGTCGACACCGCCCCTAGCATATCTTCCTCCAAAACTCCATCACCATTGACAAATACAGTCTTGCCATCATCAGAGAGCCTCCATTTTTCAGCAAAGATATTGGAAAGACTGTTACGCAGGGTCACCTTAAAACTACTCATTATCTCTTCACCTGCGTTTAGTGCAGTATTTCTATCCCCCATACAAATCGCGATACCAACTCCTGCGCTTCCTTTTCTTCCACATGCGTTTAGCAGTGATGAAAATTCTCTTGCATCTCTCAGCTGGGTTCGCCTGTCTTCCCTTGTAAGAGTGTAAACGTAGCCTAGTAGATCATCCCGCATTATATCGGATGACTTCTTATCTGACTTAGCGACGAAATTGGCAATTGCTTCAACAATGGAGGTCTTCTCTTCTTGTGAAAATTCTGCCAGCACTCGCCAGCGGCCATTATTATCTCTGAGCTTTATACCCGCGTTCTTGAGCAATAAGTAGCAGCCTTCTCTGTTCCACGTAAGCCCCTCAATGTAATGAAAAAGAGAGTATGCTAGCGCCTCATGTACGGGACTTGTTTCCCTGCCGCCCAGTATGATATCTAGATCAACGGTTACAATTCCGAGAGATTGAGCAGTCTTGAGAATTTCTGCATTCAGACCGACAAAAGATTTTTTGTCCCCTTGGTCTTGCCTATCAGCCAATGCTGATACGGTTGCCATTGCTGACAGGTCGCGATTCTTAGAATCAAGGGTGGTTGCAACCATGTAAGCCATCCCTCCTGCAGACACTTCTCTACCTCCATCAATTCCGTAGTTCCATGGATTTAGTATCTGACCGTCGTCATGCTGTCTTTCTTTTGAAGCCTCGATCTCGGGAACTTGGTGGTGGTCTATGATTAGCCATTTGTCGCCAATGGCGTTCCTGAGAGGGAAAGTCCAACCCCATCCAAGGTCCGTAATGATATAAAAATCTCGACCATCGGTTTTTATTGACTCTAATACCGACGCATTCATGCCAGAAACCGTTCTGACTGAGTATCGTGCACCCATCCTCCTGAGTGCCGTCGCCATTACGCTACCCGATGTAATTCCATCAGCGTCAAGATGAGAGATGATTGCAACTTCGTTGCCACCTTCTACAACCTCTCGCAGTTTAGCACAAAATTGTTTAAGCGCATCCGCAAGCCTGTCACTCATCTAAGGTACCTTACTACTCTAGTTGTGCAATTACTGCAGCATATTTCCAGTTCTTTGGAATCTTGCCCTCTCGCTTGTAATACTTTGACAGCCTGTGGATTTTTGATTCTACTAACTCAAGCGACCGAACATTCCTGTGGTCACTGTTGTGAACTCTAAGGTGCTTTTGGAGTCCTAGGGCCTTTCTTACTAGCTTCTCTAGGTCCTCTGGCATGTCTGGCTTTATATTGTTCTCTGCCAAAACACTAGTAACACCCTTGCCTAGAACAGGTTTGACAAGTGGTATCCCATGCACGTCCCTTAACCTCAATCCTATCTCGCTTGGGCTCAGACCCTCCTTTGCGAGGTCTACAACAACAGCAGAGATCTGATCTCTATTCTGGCTAAGCCATAGCGCGGGCCCCTTTGAAGTAGGACGAGTTGAATGAGATTTACCATGAGTATGAACATGAATTCGTGCCATTTTGAGGATGTATGAAGTGCTGCTTATATATATCGTTCTACATTGAGTTCTTATTCACGTATTGGTGACCTCAATAGATATAGTTTGAAAGTATCAATTAGATGTCAACAAGACACTGACAAAATGTAGAAGTGATCCGTTCAGACATTTACATTACATTAATTTTCAGAATTGACAGATATGCAATAAAACAAAATAACAGCCATTGCTTCATTCTAATAATTTTTCAAAGGCTAAAAGATGAAATCAAGTTGTTCGCCGTAAACTATTATTTTCTGAACCGGACAGAGTATGCTTCCTGACCTATTTCTCCGTATTCTGCAGTTTTAATATATTTTTTTTCAATATTAATTCCATAGTCTCTAGCAAGCAGGTCTTTATCCTTGATTAACCATGCAGCGGTTGACACATTAAAAAGCAGTTCAAATGGTTCTGCCTCCGCAACCATTCGGCTCGCACCAACAACTGGAGGACCGATGATGTTTAAATCTTCAATATTGACCAATGTGCACAAGCCAGAGTCAACCCCCAGTGATAACCCAGTGCCAGCAGGAAAATTTGTAGAGTTTGTGCGATACTCATTCATGACTTCTGGGAAAATAGAAAGCAGCGCGTCAGAGAACGATAGAATCTGCGAAATATATTTTTGCTGGTTGGTCTCCTCTCCATAAATCCAATAAATGATAAATCCATCTCCTGTAAACTTATCAAACCATCCTTCATTCTTGCCTGCAGTATCTCTAACAGCCTTCATAAAATCACGAGTGATGAGCGCAAAACGCTTTAGCGAAACTGATTCTTTCATTAGAAAAGTGGACTTGCGGATATCTCCAACTAAGACGTGAATACCTACGTGATCTCCTGTACTAAGTAGCCTTTCGAGTTCTATCGGTGAAACTATTTTCTGCCAGCGATCTGGTGCATGAATCGACAATCCTATCTTATCGTTAGAGATTGACGAATCATATTTGTCATAAGCAGAAGGATCCCGATCTCTTTTCACGTCGATCATTTTCCAATATTCATTATCGTCATACCTAGGCTTTATGCACTTTTACGAAATTAGGATAAATAACAAGCAATCAAATTGCATCCAATTTCCCATGTTTTAAACATCTTTGAATTTCAAAAATACCTAGGTCATTGAATTCTGTCATCTCGGTTAATCATTCTCTGCCAGTTCGCTGCCATTAAGATCGTGAAATCGGGAGGTATCTAGTCGACTTGGTGCAAGGATATAGAAAGCTGGAAAGTTCTTAGGCCACTTTCATTGTAGCATAACCGAATATAGCGTTTTCAGAAATATAGAATGATACTGAGCGGCAACAGATTTCAAACCGGTCGGCTGGAAGTCTTGAGAATAAGTATTGTAGTTCGATTCAAGGCCGTTATAGTCAGAGTCATATATCAGAACGAACGAGATCTCATATTAAATGATCAGAATTGTATAGTACATTAGGCTAGAAGACGACAGATATTAGAATTCACTACAAAGTTGCAAATCTGACAACTGATATATGAGACCTTAGGGGGATACTCGCCGATAAAACGCGATACTTATGTCTAAGAGCATAAAACCATGTTTTTGTTCTTCGAGTTTTCGGATCCTAAATGTCATCTGCCTTAGCCAAAGCCCAGACGCAAGCATGTTACGGGGCGGTTGATTTTGACATAAAAGGTTATATATTAGAATTCGGTCAGTTTATGTAATATGAATAAGCCGATAATAGCGGCTCTAGCTGCGTTAGCAGTATTGACTTCTACAATGAGTGTAGCCTATGCACAGTACGGAGGTACCGGAGCCACCGGCGGTAGCACAGGAACCGCCTCACC
>OBLR010000440.1_pt1 | contig 10371 bp, 12 predicted proteins | sample 1519891 | NCBI WGS metagenome assembly OBLR01 (sample SAMEA3113583, study PRJEB22503) | soil metagenome | reverse complement strand
GAGGAGGACGACGATCACGGTCCAGTCGTGCCAGGGGCGCGCACGGCTCGTCCACAGGAGGTAGTCGGCCACCGCGAGGACGAGCACGATCGCAGCGGGCAGGATGCCGGTCGTGACCTCGCCCGAGCCGATCGCCACCCAGAGAGCGAGCGCCGCCGCGCCCGCGGTCAGGTACCTGGGCACTTACCGGGTTCGCGCGAAGCGCTGTACGGCCTCGAGCAGCTCCTTGCTCTTCTCGGCCGCCACCTCGGCGTCGCCGGAGGCGAGAGCACCCGAGACGCAGTGGCCGACGTGGTCGTCGAGGATCTTGAACGCGACGCTCTCGAGCGCGGTCGTGACCGCGCCGATCTGGGTGAGGACGTCGATGCAGTAGCGCTCGTCCTCGACCATGCGCTCGATCCCGCGCACCTGGCCTTCGATCCGGTGCAGCCGCTTGACGAGCGCGTCCTTGTCCTGCACGTAGCCGTGGGTCACGGAGAGACCTCCCGGGGGCTGGAGAACCGCCGCAGGCGCAGCGAGTTCGTGACGACGAAGAAGCTCGAGAACGCCATTGCCGCCGCGGCGACGATCGGGTTGAGGAGCCCGGCGACCGCGAGCGGGATCGCGGCCACGTTGTAGGCGAAGGCCCAGAAGAGGTTGCCCTTAATCGTGGCGAGCACGCGGCGCGAGAGGCGGATCGCGTCTACCGCCGCGCGCAGGTCGCCCGACACGAGCGTGAGGTCGCTCGCCTCGATGGCGACGTCCGTCCCGGTGCCGATGGCGATGCCGAGATCTGCCTGGGCAAGCGCCGGGGCGTCGTTGATCCCGTCGCCGACGGCGGCGACGACCTCCCCGGCCTCCTGGAGGCGACGCACCTCGGCAGCCTTGTCCGCCGGGTAGACCTCGGCGACGACGCGCTCGATCCCCACCTCCGCGGCGATCCGGCGGGCGGGCTCCTCGGCGTCCCCGGTGAGCAGGACCGGGGTGAGGCCGAGCCGCTTCAGCTCGGCCACTGCCTGGGCGCTCGTCGGCTTGGCGGTGTCCTCGACGGCGAGTGTCGCCCTGAGGGCGCCGTCCCAGCGCACCTCGATGCCGTCCTCGCCGCGCCCGACCTCGACCTCGTGGCCGTCCACCCGACCGGCGACGCCGACGCCCGGCCGGCTGCGAAACGCCTCCACCGGGGGAAGGGCTCCGAGCTCGGCGCGCGCCGAGGCGGCCACCGCTCGCCCGATCGGGTGCTCGCTGGCGCTCTCGAGCGCCCCGGCGAGGCGGAGCACGTCGTTGCGCGTCGCGCCGTTCGCGGGCACGACGGCGACGAGGCGCATGCGGCCCTCGGTGACGGTGCCCGTTTTGTCCAGGACGATCGTCGTCACGCGCCGCGTTCCCTCGAGCACGTCGGCTCCGCGGATGAGCACGCCGAGCTGGGCGCCGCGACCGGTGCCGACCATGAGCGCCGTGGGCGTGGCCAGCCCGAGCGCGCAGGGGCAGGCGATGATGACGACGGAGACTGCCGCCGTGAAGGCGGCGGAGACGTCGCCGTCGAGGAGGAGCCAGCCCGCCAGCGTCGTGAGCGAGATGCCGATGACGATCGGGACGAAGACGGCCGAGATCCGGTCGGCGAGCCTCTGGACGGGCGCCTTGCCGGCCTGTGCCTCGGCCACGAGACGCACGATCTGAGCGAGCGCCGTCTCGGCGCCCACCCTGGTCGCGCGCACGACGAGACGGCCCGACGCGTTGATCGTGGCGCCCGCGACTTCGGCGCCCGGGCCCACCTCGACGGGCACGGGCTCGCCGGTCAGCATCGACTGGTCGACGGCCGAGTCGCCTTCGACGACGACGCCGTCGGCGGCGATCTTCTCCCCGGGACGCACGACGAAGTGGTCGCCGACCCGGACGTCCTCCACGGAAACGGCGACCTCGACGCCGTCCCGCAGGACGTTCGCCTCCTTGGCGCCGAGCTCCAGGAGCGCCCGCAGAGCCGCTCCCGAGCGGCTGCGCGCGCGCGTCTCGAGGAAGCGGCCGAGGAGGACAAGGGTCGTGACGACGGCCGCCACCTCGAAGTAGAGCTCGGCGCTCTCAACGGCCGCCACGGCGACGACGGACCAGATCCAGGCGGCGAGCGTTCCGAGCGAGACGAGCGTGTCCATCGTCGCGGCCCCGTGGCGGAGGTTCTTTGCGGCAGCCCGGTGGAAGGGCCAGCCGGCGACGAGGACGACGGGCGCGGAGAGCGCGAGCGCGATCCACTCCCAACCGTCCGTCTGGAGCGGGGGGACCATCGCCAGGAGCGCGACCGGCACGGTGAGGGCCGCGGCCAACAGGAGGCGGGCGCCGAGGAGGCTCCGGCGGTGCTCGCGGGCCGCGCGCGGAAGCGTTGCCGCGTAGCCTGCAGCCTCGACCGCGTGGACGAGGTCCTCGACGGCCACGCGCTCGTCGAAGCGGACGGCTGCCTTCTCGGACGCGAGGTTGACGCTCGCCTCCACCCCCTCGAGATCGTTCAGCTTGCGCTCGATGCGGGCGGCGCAGGACGCGCAGGTCATCCCCTCGAGCTCGAGGTCGACGCGTGTCGTCGTCACGCCGGAACTATACCGCCTAGGGGTATATGGCGAAGGCGTCCCGCACACCGCCGCGCGGTCCGATCGCCCGCACGCGGAGCGCGCCGGGTCGCGAGCGCAGATAGACCCACCCGTGCATCTTGCGGCCCACTACCCGCCGCGGGTAGGAGCCGGGACACGTCTGGAGCCCGTACAGGCGTGCTCCGCCCCCGCCGTGCACGACGTACGTCACGCCGCGGCGCGGCGCGAACCGCTGGTAGTTGTGGTCGTGTCCCGAGAGGACGAGGTCGACTCCGTGGCGGCCGAAGAGCGGCACCCAGCGGCGGACGACCTCTGCGTGGCTCCGGTAGGCGCCGCACGTGAAGGCGGGATGGTGGAGGAGCACGACCTTCCAGGGTGCGGTCGCGGCGCCGAGCCTCCGGTTCAGCCAGCGCGTCTGCCGGCCGTCGATGCGCGTGGAGTCGAGGACGAAGAGGGCGATGTCGCCGACGCGCCGCCTGTAGTAGCGCCTGGGCATCTCCAGGAGGTCGAACTCGTAGCGCCCGCGCCGGACGCGGACGTCGTGGTTCCCGAGCGTGCCCGCGACCTCGCGGCCGGTCCGTGCGACCCAGCCGAAGCTCCGGGTCCAGTTCCGGCGGAACGCGCGCGGGCTCTCCGTGTAGTCGTTGTCCCCGAGCGTGACGAGCGCGTCGACCGGACGGGTGGCGGCGAAACGCTCCATCGCCGTGCCCCTCCGTCGCTCGGTCTCGCCGCCCACTCCGAAGTCGCCGATCGCCAGAATGCCCGTGTCGGCGTGGGCGGAGCCCGCTCCCGCCAGCAGGGCGAGGCCGACGGCGATGACGAGGAGCGAACGGCCCACCGGCGTCGGTTGTAGCATGCCGCGCGGCCATGAGGCTTTCGCTCGTCCCCCGCACGACCGAGTTTTACGACCTCTTCACGAAGGCGGGCGCCAACGCGCTCGAGGCCGCCCGCAAGGCCGAGGTGCGCTTCCGCGAGTATCCGAACTCATCGGTGAGCCAGGCGGACATCAAGGCGATCGAGCACGAGGGCGACCAGATCACTCACGACCTCATCCAGCTCCTCAACACCCAGTACGTGACGCCGTTCGACCGCGAGGACATCTTCGCGCTCGCCACCTCGCTTGACGACGTGGTCGACCACATCGACGAGGCCTGCGACCTGCTCGACCTCTACGGGGTGGAGTCGCCCACGAAGCACGCGCTCGAGCAGTGCCGCATCCTCGTGGAAGCCGTCGAGCACCTGGCGACGGCCGTCGCGGGCCTGAAGAGCCCGGCCGGCGTCCAGGCCGAGCTGGTCGCGCTCAAGGACCACGAGGACGAGGGCGACCGCATCCTGCACGACGCCATCGGCGAGCTGTTCCGCGACTCCCGCATCGACCCGCTCATCGTCATCCGCTGGAAGGACATCTTCGAGGCGCTCGAGGAAGCCCTCGACGCGTCCGAGACGGCCGCGAACGTCATCGGCAACATCGTCGTCAAGAACGCCTAACGTCCAGCCCTCGTGGACCTCACGCTCGTCGCCGTCGTCGCCGTCGCGCTCTTCTTCGACTTCACGAACGGCTTTCACGACACGGCGAACGCCATCGCGACGAGCGTGTCGACGCGGGCCCTCTCGCCCCGGATTGCCGTCCTCTACGCGGCCGTTCTCAACTTCGCGGGCGCCTTCGTCTCGCTCGAGGTGGCGGCGACGGTGGCAACGGGGATCGTCGAGGCGAACGTGGTCACGCTCGAGGTCGTTCTCGCAGGACTCGTGGGCGCCATCACGTGGGATCTGATCACCTGGTACTTTGGTCTCCCCACTAGCTCGAGTCATGCGCTCATTGGCGGAATCGCCGGCTCGGCCCTTGCCGCAAACGGTGCAGACGTCGTCAAGTGGCGCGGGGTCGTAGAGGACGTGCTGATCCCCTCCCTCGCCGCCCCCTTCATCGGCGTCGTCCTCGCGCTCGGGCTCATGTTCGTCATCATCTGGATCATCCGTCGGCAGGCTCCGGGGCTGATAAACCGCGTCTTCCGGCGCCTCCAGGTCGTCTCGGCCGGTTTCGTCGCCTTCACGCACGGGACCAACGACGCGCAGAAGACGATGGGGATCATCGCGCTAGCGCTCGTAGCGACGGGGCACCTGTCGGCCGAGGGCTTCGAGGTGCCGCTTTGGGTGATCGTGAGCGCCGCGACCGCGATGGCTCTGGGCACCTACGCGGGCGGCTGGCGCATCATCCGGACGCTGGGCCAGCGAGTCGCAAAGCTGGAACCGCCCCAGGGGTTCGCAGCAGAGACGGCGACCGCCACCATCCTTTGGTTTACGGGCACGATCGGCTTTCCGGTCTCGACCACGCACACGATCTCGGGCTCCGTGCTCGGCGCGGGTGCGATCCGCGGGGTTTCGGCCGTGCGGTGGCGAGTCGCCGGCAACATCGTCGTCGCCTGGCTCCTCACTCTTCCCATGGCCGCGCTCATCGCTGCCGCCGCTCAGCTGCTGACCCGGGTGCCTGGGGGGACCGTGATCGTCTTCCTGCTGATGGCGGCGATCGCGGCAGTCGCCTTCGTCGCGCGCAGCTGGCAGACGCGGAAGCTCGCGCCCTCGGCGGCGTAGAGGCCGGGCGTCGCGAGGCTCGGCCGGGGCCGCCACTTGCACATATCGATGTCCTTCGCTACGATGGTCGTCGATATGTACGCACTGGACGTGATCTCCTGCTGTCAGCCGCTCGCCGCTCCGACGCTCTCGGAGGAGGAGGCGGAGGGGACGGCGATGCTCTTCAAAGCGCTCGCCGATCCCGCCCGCGTGAGGATCGTGAACCTGCTCGCGACGAGCGGTGAGCCGGTGTGCGCCTGCGAGTTCATCCCCGCCCTCGGCCTGGCGCAGGCGACGGTCAGCCATCATCTGAAGAAGCTCACCGACGCAGGACTCCTCGTGCGGGAGCAGCGCGGCAAGTGGGCGTACTTCTCTCTCGACCCGGAGGCTTCGGCGCGGCTCGCCGGCCTCGTCGACTTCCCGGAGGTAGCCCGATGAGCACCGACACCGCCGACTCGCTTCGCGACGAGGTCCGTCTCCGCTACGCGGAAGCCGCCCGCTCGGTCGCCGAAGGCGCGAGCGCGAGCTGCGGGAGCGGCTCCTGTTGCGCCGGTGAGGGCTCGAGCGCCGAATTCGGCGAGGCCCTGTATACGGGCGAGGAGCGGGGCGAGCTTCCCGGCGCCGCTGCTCTGGCCAGCCTCGGCTGCGGCAATCCGACCGCGGTCGCCGAGCTGAACGAGGGCGAGGTCGTGCTCGACCTCGGCTCGGGGGGAGGCATCGACGTGATCCTCTCCGCCAGACGGGTCGGCCCGACCGGCGTCGCCTACGGCCTCGACATGACCGACGAGATGCTCGCGCTCGCGCAGCAGAACGCTCGCGAGGCCGGAGTCGCGAACGTCCACTTCCTGAAGGGCGTGATCGAGGCGGTGCCGCTCCCGGCGGCATCGGTCGACGTCGTCATCTCCAACTGCGTCATCAACCTCTCCGTCGACAAGCCGGCTGTGCTCCTCGAGATCGCGCGCGTGCTCAAGCCGGGGGGACGGGTCGGGGTCAGCGACGTCGTCGCCGAGGACCGGCTGACCGCTGACCAGCGGGCCGAGCGCGGCAGCTATGTCGGCTGTATCGCCGGAGCCCTCTCCAAGGGCGAGTACGAGGCGGGTCTCCAGGCGGCCGGCTTCGAGGACGTCTCGGTCGAGTTCACGCACGAGGTCGCAGACGGGATCCACGGCGCGTTCGTCAAGGCGCGCAAGCCGGCGCAGGTGACGACGATCCCGCTCGCGAACGCGAGCACGGGGTGCTGCTGACGCTGTCGCGCGCCGGGCGCTAGTGCGAGGCGTCCGTAAACTCGCGGAACTCGCCGCTGACGAGATAGGCGGTCTGCTCGCCGATGTCGACGGCGTGGTCGCCGATCCGTTCCAGGCAGCGGGAGACGACGATCATCCGGAGCCCCCATTCGTGCTGCTCCGGGTCGCTTCCCAGCGAGAGGAGGTGCTGGACGACGCGGCGGTTGCCGCGGTCGATGAGCTCGTCGAGCTCGACCAGCGACTCGGCTGCGTCCATGTCGCGTGCGGCGAGCGAGTCGAGCGCGACGCGGATCATCTCCTCCGCCCGGGCGCCCATCTCCTCGAATGCCTCGAGCAGCGTCGGGTCGGGCGAGGCGCCCTGCACGAGCTTCGTCAGCTTGGCCACGGTCACGCAGTAGTCGGCCATCCGCTCCAGGTGCAGGTTGATGTGCAGGATGGCGAGGACGAGCCGCAGGTCGATGGCGACAGGCGTCTGGCGCGCGAGAAAGGATTGGATGCCCTCCTCGATCGCGAGATACTCGCGGTCGATCTCGTCGTCGAAGGCGATCACCTCGTCGGCCAGCTCGCCCTCCTGCTGCACCAGGGCGTTCAGGGCGCCGCGGAGAGCGCGGAGGACGAGCTCACCCTCGGCTTGGAGCGTCGCCTCGAGCTGATCGAGCTCCTCCTGGAAGGTGACTCTCATCCAAACCGTCCCGTCACGTAGCCTTCCGTCCGTTTGTCGGACGGCTGGGTGAAGATCGTCGGGGTCGTGTCGTACTCGACGAGGATCCCCGTGCGATGGTCTTTCTCCTCGTCGACCTCGACGCTGAAAAACGCGGTCATGTCGGCGACGCGGGCGGCCTGCTGCATGTTGTGCGTCACGATGACGATCGTGTATTCCCGCTTGAGGTCGTGCATGAGGTCCTCGATCGCCGTCGTCGATATCGGGTCGAGGGCCGAGGCCGGCTCGTCCATGAGCAGGACGTCAGGCTCGACGGCGAGGCACCGTGCGATGCAGAGCCGCTGCTGCTGGCCACCCGAGAGGCTGAGCGCGCTCGCCTTCAGGCGGTTCTTCACCTCGTCCCAGAGAGCCGAGTGCCTGAGCGCACGTTCGACACGGTCGTCCAGGCTGCCGCTCATGCGCAGGACGCGAGGCCCGAAGGCGACGTTGTCGTAGATCGATTTCGGGAAGGGATTCGGCTTCTGGAAGACCATGCCGATTCGCTTCCGCACCTCGACGGGGTCGACCTCCTTCGCGTACAGGTCGGCTCCGTGGTATCGGACCGATCCGTCGACCGCGGCGGTCGGGATGAGGTCGTTCATGCGGTTGAAGTCAAGTCCTCGACTGCGAACAGAACCTCACGGCGCTCGTTGACGACGCGCTCTTGTCGTTCGGCCAAGCTCTTCTCGTCCACGCCCGCGATTCTGACAGGCGCGGAGGGTGCGCTTTCCATGTCGGGCATCACCATCTTCGCTGGTAGCGGTTGCGGAGCCAGATCGCGAAGGCGTTCATCGTCAGCAAGATCGCCAGGAGCACGATGATCCCGGCAGCGGCGAGCAGCCGGAAATCCTCCTGGGGCCGTGCGATCCACTGGAAGATCTGGACGGGAAGGGCGGTGAAGGATCCGAGCAGCGTCGGATCGACCGCGACGTACGTGAGCGCGCCCACGAGCAGGAGCGGGGCCGTCTCCCCGATCGCGCGCGCAAGGGCGAGGATCGAGCCGGTGGCGATCCCCGGGATCGCTGCAGGAAGCACCTGGCGCCAGACGACCTGCCACTGCGTGGCCCCGAGCGCGTAGGCGCCCTGGCGGATCGAGTCGGGCACGGTACGGATCGCTTCGCGGCTGGCCACGATGACCGTCGGAAGGACGAGCAGCGTGAGGATGAGAGCTCCTGCGAGCAGCACCCGCCCGAGGCCGAGCCCTCGCACGAGGAATGCGAGCCCGAGGATCCCGTAGACGATCGACGGAACCGCGGCCAGGTTCTGGATGTTGACCTCGAGCAGTCGGTTGTACCAGCGCTCGCGATTGGCGTACTCCTCGAGGTAGAGCGCCGTGCCGACGCCCAGCGGAACGATGGTCACCAGGAGGATGACCATCATGTAGACGGTGCCGAGGATCGCCGGCCGGGCGCCGGCGCGGTCCGGGTTCGACGACGGTGGCTCGGTGAAGAGGATCCCGTCGAGGTACGGAATGCCCTTTTGCAGCACGTCGACGATCAGCGTGCCGAGCATCACGAAGCCCACCAGCACGGAGAGGTAGAGGAAGGCGCGGAAGAGGCCGCCCCGGACGCGGTCGCCGGCCCGGCGGCCGCGGAGGTTCACGCTGGCGACGCTCATTCGTACACCTCGCGGTACTTCCGCACGAGGCGGATCGAGATGAGGTTCATGACGAGGGTGATCACGAACAGCGTGAAGCCGACGGCGAAGATCGTCTTGTACTCGATCGAGCCCGTCGGGACGTCCCCGATCCCCGTCGCGCCGATGAAGGCTGTCATCGTGGCCGCCGGCTCACGCGGGTCGAATGTGATCTGAGCGAGCTGGCCCGCCGCGATGAGTACGATCATCGTCTCGCCGACGGCGCGTGAGATCGCGAGGACGTAGCTGGCCACGATCCCCGAGATCGCCGCCGGGATGACGATGCGCGTCGCCACCTGCAGGCGAGTCGAGCCCAGGGCGTGGGCGCCGTCCCGGAGGTCCTGGGGCACCGCGGTCATGGCGTCCTCGGAGATCGAGGCCACTGTCGGGATGAGCATGATGCCCATGACGAGTCCCGCCGAGAGGACGTTGAAGACGCCGACCTCGATGCCGATGTCGCCCAGGAGCGGCGTGAAGAACGTGAGCGCGAAGAAGCCGTAGACGACGGTCGGGATGCCGGCGAGGACCTCGAGGAGCGGCTTCAGCACCCTGCGGGCGCGCGGGCGCGCGTACTCGCTGAGATAGACGGCCGCGCCGAGCCCAAAGGGCATGCAGACGACGCAGGCCCAGACGGTCACCATCAGCGTGCCGACGAGCAGCGGTTGGATGCCGAACGAGGAAGGGGTGAAGAGCGGCGCCCAGCGCTCTTCGGTGAAGAACTCGCTGAACGAGACCTCGCGGAAGAACTCGATCGACGGCTCGAGAAGCGCTGCGACGATCCCGATCGTCGTCGCGACCGACACGAATGCGCAGAGGGCGAGACCGGCCTTGACGGCGAGCTCGCCCCAGCGCCTTCCTTCGGCGCGCAGCCGGATGGGAACCGGCTGCGCGCCTACGGTGGTGTCCTGCGTCGCCAAGCGTTTACGAGCCGATCGCGCTCTCGAGCGTGGCCACGCTCTCGTCCTTCACGTCCGTGGAAGGCGGGATGAAGAGCGCGTCCTCGGTGATCGCCTCGATGTTCTCCAGGTAGTAGGTCAGGAATGCCGCCACCTCGGGGCGAGCGAGCGACTCGTTCTTCACGTAGACGAAGAGCGGGCGCGCGAGCGGGTTGTACGAGCCGTCCTGCGCCGCCTCGGCGCTCGGCTCGACGCACTCTCCCTCCTCGTTCTCGACCGCGACGGCCTTGAGCGTGTCCTGGTTCTCCTCGTAGTACGTGAAGCCGAAGTACCCCAGGGCGCCCGGGTCTCCCCGCACCGCCTGCACGATGACGTTGTCGTCCTCGCTGGGGGTGTAGTCGGAGCGACTTGCGCCTTCCTCACCGTTCACCACGTCGGTGAAGTAGTCGAAGGTGCCTGAATCGGTGCCCGGCCCGGCGAGCGAGAGCTGCTGGTCGGGGAAGCTCGGGTCGACCTGACTCCAGTTGGTGATCTCGCCCTCGGCTTCGGGACCCCACATGGTGTTCAGCTGCTCGACGGTGAGGCACTCGGCCCAGTCGTTCTCGGGGTTCACGACGACGGTGAGGGCGTCGACCGCGACCTGGAGCTCCGTGTACTCGATGCCGTTCTCTTCGCAGATCGGCACCTCCTCCTCCTCGTCGATCGGGCGCGAGGCGTTCGAGATGTCGGTCTCACCGGCGCAGAAGCGCTCGAAGCCGCCGCCGGTTCCGGAAATC
>OBLR010000439.1_pt1 | contig 10374 bp, 8 predicted proteins | sample 1519891 | NCBI WGS metagenome assembly OBLR01 (sample SAMEA3113583, study PRJEB22503) | soil metagenome | reverse complement strand
GGAGGGCGGCATGGTGGCGGACGTGATCGCGGCGGTGGCTTCGATCGACCCGGTGATGGGGGGAGTAGACCGCTGATGGCATTCGAACCGGACGTGGCCGAACGGCTCGAGCGGGACGCGAAGGAGATCATCGCGCGGTACCCGCGGCCCCGCTCGGCGTTGCTTCCGCTGCTGCACCTCGTGCAGGCGGAGGAGGGCCACGTCTCCAAGGACGGCGTCGACTTTTGCGCCACCCAGCTCGGGATCACCCCGGCCCAGGTGGAGGGGGTCGTCACGTTCTACACCATGTACAAGCAGCGGCCGGTCGGCGAATACCACGTCGGGGTCTGCATCAACACGCTGTGCGCGGTGATGGGGGGCGACCAGATCTGGGCGGAGCTGAGCGAGTACCTCGGCGGCGACCAGAGCGAGCCCACGCCGGACGGCAAGGTCAGCATCGAACGGATCGAATGCAACGCCGCCTGCGACTACGCCCCGGTGATGACGGTCAACTGGGAGTTTTTCGACAACATGACCCCGGAAAAGGCCAGGCGGCTGGTGGATGACCTCCGGGCCGGCAAGACGGTCGCGCCGACCCGCGGCGCCGACAGTGTGTGCGGCTGGCGGCAGGCGTCGCGGATCCTGGCCGGCTTCCCCGATGGCCGGGCGAACGAGGGCGTCCAGGCCGGGCCCGAATCGCTGTGCGGCCTGCGGCTCGCCGACGAGCGCGGCTGGACCGCCCCGGAGGCCGGACGATGAGCGCGCGCAAAGCAAGTGAGCACGCGACGAGGGAAGGCCGCGCGAAGAGCGCGCCGAACGCTGCGCGGGAGGCAAGGAAATGGGCGCGCTGACGCCGATCCTCACGAGGTCGTGGGACCGGGCCGACTCGTTCACGCTCGACGCGTACACCGACCGCGGCGGCTACCGGGCGCTGCGCACCGCGCTCGGCATGGACCCCGACGCGATCGTCACGGCGGTGAAGGACTCCGGGCTGCGCGGGCGCGGCGGCGCCGGCTTCCCGACCGGCATGAAGTGGGGCTTCATCCCCCAAGGCGACACCAAGCCGCACTACCTGGTGGTCAACGCCGACGAGTCCGAGCCGGGCACCTGCAAGGACGTCCCGTTGATGATGGCCGACCCGCACCTGCTCATCGAGGGCAGCATCATCACCGCGTACGCGATCAGGTCCCACGTGGCGTTCATCTATGTGCGCGGCGAGGTGCTGCACGTGGTCAGGCGGCTGCAGCAGGCGGTCGCGGAGGCGTACGAGGCCGGCTACCTGGGGGCGAACATCCTCGACTCCGGGTTCGATCTGGAGTTGGTCGTGCACTGCGGCGCGGGCGCCTACATCTGCGGCGAGGAGACGGCGCTGCTCGACTCGCTGGAGGGCTATCGCGGCCAGCCGCGGCTCAAGCCGCCCTTCCCGGCGATCGCCGGTCTTTACGGCGGGCCCACTGTGATCAACAACGTGGAGTCGATCGCCTCGGTGCCGTCGATCATCGAGAACGGAGCCGACTGGTTCGCCGGCATGGGCACGGAAAAGTCCAAGGGCTTCGGCATCTTCTCGCTGTCCGGGCACGTCACGCGGCCTGGGCAGTACGAGGCGCCGCTCGGCATCACCCTGCGCGAGCTGCTCGACATGGCCGGCGACGTCCGGGCCGGGCACGAGCTGAAGTTCTGGACGCCCGGCGGTTCGTCCACTCCGCTGCTGACCAGCGAGCACCTCGACGTGCCGCTTGACTTCGAGAGCGTGAGCGCCGCCGGTTCCCTGCTCGGCACCCGGGCGCTGCAGATCTTCGACGAGACGACCTGCGTGATCCGGGCGGTGCTGCGCTGGTCGGAGTTCTACGCGCACGAGTCGTGCGGTAAGTGCACGCCGTGCCGCGAGGGCACGTACTGGTACAAGCTGATGCTGGCGCGGCTGGAGAAGGGGAACGGCACCGAGGAGGACCTCGACACCCTCCTCGATCTGTCCGACAACATCATGGGCCGGTCGTTCTGCGCGCTCGGGGACGGCGCGACCGCCCCGGTGACCTCGTCGATCCAGCACTTCCGCGACGAGTACATCCAGCACTTCACAAGCGGCGGCTGTCCCTTCGACCCGGCCGCCTCGACCCTGTGGGCAGGGTGACACAGTGACTACCACCAGCGACCACAAAGATGTGGAAAAGCGCGAGGACCTCGTCTCCGTCACCATCGACGGGTTCGAGATCAGCGTGCCGAAGGGGACGCTGATCATCCGGGCCGCCGAGCTGCTCGGCATCCAGATTCCGCGTTTTTGCGACCATCCGTTGCTCGACCCCGTCGGGGCCTGCCGGCAGTGCCTGGTGGAGATCCCGGACGCCGGCAACGGGCGGGGCATGCCCAAGCCGCAGGCCTCCTGCACCACCGAGGTCATGCCGGGCATGGTGGTCAAGACGCAGCTGACCTCCCCGGTGGCCGACAAGGCCCAGCACGGCGTGATGGAGATGCTGCTGATCAATCACCCGCTGGACTGCCCGGTCTGTGACAAGGGCGGCGAGTGCCCGCTGCAGAACCAGGCGATGTCCAACGGCCGGGGCGAGTCGCGGTTCGTGGAGAAGAAGCGAACGTTCGCCAAGCCGGTCGCGCTGTCCACCCAGGTCCTTCTGGACCGGGAGCGGTGCGTCCAGTGCGCCCGGTGCACCCGCTTTTCCGACCAGATCGCCGGGGACGCCTTCATCGAGCTGTTTGACCGGGGTGCCAACGAGCAGATCGCCACCGCCGAGGGCAAACCGTTCCAGTCGTACTTTTCTGGCAACACGGTGCAGATCTGCCCGGTGGGCGCGCTGACCGGGGCGGCCTACCGGTTCCGTGCCCGGCCCTTCGACCTGGTCTCGACGCCGAGCGTGTGCGAGCACTGCGCGTCCGGGTGCGCGCAGCGCACCGACCACCGGCGGGGCAAGTTGACGCGCCGCCTGGCCGGCGACGACCCGCAGGTCAACGAGGAGTGGAACTGCGACAAGGGCCGCTGGGCCTTCACCTACGCGACCCAGCCGGACCGGCTGCAGACGCCGCTGGTCAGAGGCGAGGACGGGGTGCTCGAGGCGGCGTCGTGGCCGGAGGCGCTGACGATCGCCGCGCGGGGGCTGAGCGCGGCAAAGGGCCGGGCCGGCGTGCTCACCGGCGGCCGGCTCACCATCGAGGACGCCTACGCCTATGCCAAGTTCGCCCGGCTCGCCCTCGGCTCAAACGACGTCGACTTCCGCGCGCGGCCGCATTCGCGCGAGGAGGCCGAGTTCATCGGGGCGGCGGTCGCCGGGCGCGGCATCGACATCTCCTATGCCGACCTCGAGCGGGCCCCGGCGGTGCTGCTCGCCGGCTTCGAGCCCGAAGAGGAGTCGCCGATCGTCTTCCTGCGGCTGCGCAAGGCGGCGCACAAGGCCGGCCTCAAGGTGTTCGCGCTCGCGCCGTACGCCACCAGGGGCCTGGCGAAGGTGGCAGGCACGTTGCTGCGCACGCTGCCCGGCGGCGAGGCCGAGGCCCTGGGCAGGCTCATCACCGAAAGTCCCGGTGGCGGCGCGGGCGCGGCGTCCGGGACGGCGGCATCCGGGGGCGCGGCGGCGGCCGCGACCGCGGCGGCGGCCGAGGCGCTGCGGGCCCCGGGCGCGGTGATCATGGTTGGCGAGCGGCTGGCCGCGGTGCCGGGCGCGCTGTCCAGCGCGTTCCGGGTGGCGCAGGTCACCGGCGCCACGCTGGCCTGGGTGCCGCGGCGGGCCGGAGAACGCGGCGCCGTCGAGGCGGGCGCGCTGCCGAACCTGCTGCCCATCGGCCGCCCGGTGACCGACCCGGCCGCGCGGGCCGAGGTGGCCCGGGCCTGGAACGTCATCGACCTGCCTGCGATCCCCGGCCGCGACACCGCCGGCATCATCGCCGCCGCCCTCGGCGAGCAGTTGGACGCCCTCGTGATCGGCGGCGTCGATCCGTACGACCTGCCCGACCCGGCGGCCGCGCTCGCGGCGCTCGCGCAGACCCCGTTCATCGTGAGCCTCGAACAGCGGGTCAGCGCGGTGACGGACCGAGCCGACGTGGTGCTGCCGGTCGCCGCGGTGGCCGAAAAGCAGGGCACATTCGTCGACTGGGAGGGCAGGGGCCGCCCGTTCGACCCCGCGCTCAAGGTGCCCGGCATGCTGAGCGACCTGCGCGTGCTCGACATGCTCGCGAGCGAGATGGACGTCCACCTCGCGCTGCCCGGGCCCGAGGCGGCGCGCCGTGAGCTCGCCGGGCTCGGCGGCTACCGGGGCACCCGCCCGAGCGCGCCCACCGAGGCCGCGAAGGTCGTGCCGACGCCGGAGCGGGGCCAGGCGCTGCTTGCCGGCTGGCGGCTGCTGCTCGACGCCGGCCGGATGCAGGACGGCGAGCCGTTCCTCGCCGGCACCGCGAAGCCGGCGACGGCCCGTCTGTCGGCCGCCACCGCCGCCGAGATCGGGGCGGCGGAGACGGGAATGGTCGCGGTCCGTACCGAACGCGGCTCGATCACGGCCCCCGTCGCGATCACCGACCTCCCCGATCGGGTGGTCTGGCTGCCGCTGAACTCCGCCGGCTGCGCGGTCCACCGCGAGCTGGGCGTGGGCCCCGGCGCGCTGGTGACGATCGAGGCGGCGCCCGCGGCCGCGACCAAGGATTCTGGAGGTGCCACGTGACACCGTGCACCGGCAAGGAGGGGCTGGCCTTCTTCGGCTGCGACCCGTGGTGGCTGATCCTGGGCAAGGGCGTGGTGATCTTCGCGTTCCTGCTGCTCAGCGTGCTCATGTGCGTGTGGGCCGAACGCCGCGTCATCGGCCGGATGCAGTTGCGGCCGGGGCCGAACCGGGCCGGGCCTTTCGGCCTGTTGCAGCCGCTCGCCGACGGCATCAAAGGGGCGCTGAAGGAAGACATCGTCCCGCGCAAGGTCGACAAGTTCATCTTCTTCCTCGCCCCGGTCCTGGCCGCCACCCCCGCGCTGATCTCGTTCGCGATCATTCCGCTCGGGCCGGTGGTCTCGATCGCCGGCCACAAGACGCCGCTGCAGCTCACCGACCTGCCGGTCGCCGTGCTGCTGGTACTGGCCATGTCGTCGGTTGGCGTGTACGGGGTGGTGCTCGCCGGCTGGGCGTCGCGGTCGCCGTACGCCCTGCTCGGCGGCCTGCGGTCATCGGCTCAGGTGATCTCGTACGAGATCGCGATGGGGCTCTCGTTCGTCGCGGTGTTCTTGTACGCGGGGTCGCTGTCGACGTCGCAGATCGTGTCGGCTCAGGCGGGCGGCGGCACGGCGTCGTTCTTCGGGCTGTTCACGTTCGACACGCCGTCGTGGAACGCGATCGTGCTGTTCCCGTCGTTCGTGATCTATGTCTTCACGATGATGGGGGAGTCGAACCGGATCCCGTTCGACCTGCCGGAGGGCGAGGGTGAACTGGTCGCCGGCTACCACACCGAGTACTCGTCGCTGAAGTTCTTGATGTTCTATCTCGCCGAGTACATCAACATGGTGACGCTCTCGGCGCTGGCGACCACGTTGTTCCTCGGCGGCTGGCGGGCGCCGGCGCCGATCAGCACGGTGTGGCCGGGCGCCAACAGCGGCTGGTGGCCGCTGCTGTGGTTCCTCGGCAAGCTCGTCCTGTTCATCTTCTTCTTCATCTGGCTGCGCGGGTCGCTGCCGCGGGTGCGGTACGACCAGCTGATGAAGCTCGGCTGGAAGGTCCTCATGCCGGTCTCGCTCGGCTGGATCCTGCTGGTCGCCACGCTCCGCGCGCTGCGCAACAACGGGGCCGACACCTCGGCGTACCTGGTCGTGGCCGGCGCCGTCGTCTTGGCCCTGCTGGCCGGCTCCTTCGTCTGGGACGCGATCAAGGGGCCGCCGCCGAGCGCCGCGGATGAGCCGGAGCCCGAGCGGCCGGCCGAGCCGGAGCCGGCCGGCGCCTTCCCCGTCCCGCCGTTGGACGCCCCGCACTACCACGGCAGCCACCACGGTAAGGAGGTCCCCAGTGGGCTTCACTGACTTCCTGAGTCCGGTCAAGGGCTTCGGCGTCGCCTTCCACCAGATGTTCTCGAAGGTCGAGACCGTCGAGTATCCCGAGGTCAAAAGGCCCACAGCGCCGCGCTTCCACGGCCGCCACCAGCTGAACCGCTGGCCGGACGGCCTGGAAAAGTGCATCGGCTGTGAGCTGTGCGCGTGGGCCTGCCCGGCGGACGCGATCTACGTCGAGGGCGCCGACAACACCGAGGAGGAGCGGTACTCCCCTGGCGAGCGCTATGGCCGGACGTATCAGATCAACTACCTGCGCTGCATCCTTTGCGGCCTATGCATCGAGGCGTGCCCGACCAGAGCGCTCACGATGACCAACGAATATGAGCTCGCCGATGACAGCCGGGAGAGCCTTATTTATACGAAGGAAATGCTCCTCGCGCCGCTGAAGGAAGGCATGGAGGCGCCGCCGCACCCCATGCGCCTCGGCGAGACCGAAGAGGACTACTACCGGCTCGGTCTCGGGGCCGATTCGGACTCCACCGCCAACCCGCGCAGTGCCGGTTCGGACCCCGCCACCCCGCCCAAGGCCGGTTTTTCCAAGGACGGGGAGTCCGACTGATGTTCTGGGTGATCGCCGTCGTGTCCGTGCCGGCCGCGCTCGGCATGATCTTCGCGCGCAAGGCGGTCTACTGCGCGCTGCTGCTCGCGGTGGTGATGCTGTCGCTGGCCACCGCGTACGCCGTGCTCGAAGCGCCGTTCCTCGCCTTCGTGCAGGTGATCGTATACACCGGCGCGGTGCTGATGCTGTTTCTGTTCGTGATCATGCTGGTGGGGGTGAGCTCGACCGACTCACTGGTCGAGACGATCCGCGGGCAGCGGCTGTGGGCCGGGATCGCCGGCCTGGGCTTCATCGTGCTCCTGATCCTCGGCCTCGGCCAGGCGACGCTGCCGGCGGCCAGGGGACTTGCCGGGGCCAACAGGGACGGCAACGTCCAGGGGCTGGCGGCCCTGGTATTCACCAAGTACGTGTTCGCCTTCGAGGTGACGAGCGCACTGCTGATCACCGCCGCGCTCGGCGCGATGGTGCTCGCGCACCGGGAGCGCACGTCCCCCAAGCCCACGCAAAAGGAGCTGTCCAGGCGGCGCTTCGAGAGCGGCCGGCACCCCGCCCCGCTCCCCGGGCCCGGCACGTACGCCAGGCACAACGCGGTGGACATGCCGGCGCTGCTGCCCGACGGCTCTGTCTCCGAACTGTCCGTGAACCCGGTGATCGGCGGACGGCCCGAGCTCAACCGGTCGCTGCACACCGACCTAGAGGGGGAGACCGAGCGGGACGCGGTGGCCGACGACGTCGCCGCCGTGCGCGCCGCGACCGTCAGGGGCGAGGCCGAGCCGCGGCCGGGCACCGACGCGCGCTCGGGCGGGCCTTCGGGCGCGAAGGAGGACGGCCGCAAATGAGCGTGCGCGAGGCGAAGAGCGCGCCGAGCGCTGAGCGGGAGGCGCTGTGAATTACGTGATCCTGTCGGCGATCCTGTTCACCATCGGGGCGCTCGGGGTGCTCATCAGGCGTAACGCCATTGTGGTGTTCATGTGCGTCGAGCTCATGCTCAACGCCGCCAATCTGGCGTTCGTGAGCTTCGCCCGGATGAGCGGCAATCTCGACGGGCAGGTCATCGCCTTCTTCGTGATGGTCGTGGCCGCGGCCGAGGTCGTGGTCGGGCTGGCGATCATTATGACGATCTTCCGAAGCCGCAGGTCTTCGTCGGTCGACGACGCCAACCTGCTGAAGTACTAGCCGTACGACGAACGAGAAGTACTTAAACGAGAAGTACTTAGACGTACTTAGACGTACTGAGGGTGGACATGCACGCAACGCAGGCCGAGGGCGTCCAGTCGCTGGTGTGGCTGCTCATCGCGCTGCCGCTGGCGAGTGCCGCCGTGCTGCTGGTGGGCGGCCGCCGCACCGACAAATGGGGCCACCTGCTCGGCTGTGCGACGCCCCTGGCCGGCTTCGGCATCGGCGTGGCGGCGTTCGTCCAGATGCTCGGCTACCCCGCCGAGGAGCGGGCGCGCACCCTGCACCTGTACGAGTGGATCGCGGTGGGCGGCTTCAACGTCGACGTGGGGCTGCTGCTCGACCCGCTGTCGGTGAGCTTCGTGTTGCTGATCACCGGGGTGGGCTCGCTGATCCACATCTACTCGATCGGCTACATGTCCCACGACACCGATCGGCGCCGGTTCTTCGCCTACCTGAACCTGTTCATCGCGGCGATGCTGCTGCTGGTGCTTGCCGACAACTACCTCGCCCTGTACGTCGGGTGGGAGGGCGTCGGGCTGGCCTCCTACCTGCTCATCGGCTTTTGGCAATTCAAGCCGTCGGCGGCGGTGGCGGCCAAGAAGGCGTTCGTCGTCAACCGGGTCGGCGACTTCGGGCTGTCTGTCGCGATCATGGTGATGTTCGGGGCGTTCGGCGTGGTGTCGTTCACCGGGGTCTTCGGCGCGGTGGAGGGCGCGAGCAAGGGCCTGGTCACGGCGGTCGGCCTGCTCTTGCTGCTCGGCGCCTGCGGTAAGTCGGCGCAACTGCCGCTGCAGACGTGGCTGCTGGACGCGATGGAGGGCCCGACCCCGGTGTCCGCGCTGATCCACGCGGCGACGATGGTGACGGCGGGGGTCTATCTGATCGTCCGGTCCGGCCCGATCTTCGACCTGTCGCCGGACGCGCGGCTGGTGGTGGCGATCGTTGGCGCGGCCACGCTGCTGGTCGGCGCCATCATCGGATGTGCGAAGGACGACATCAAAAAGGGCCTTGCCGGTTCGACGATGTCGCAGATCGGCTACATGATCCTCGCGGCCGGCCTCGGCCCGGTGGGCTACGCGTTCGCCATCATGCACCTCCTGACACACGGCTTCTTCAAGGCGGGCCTGTTCCTCGGCGCCGGATCGGTCATGCACGCCATGAACGACGAAGTCGACATGCGGCGATATGGCGGGCTCTATCGGGTTATGCCGTGGACGTTCGTCACGTTCGGGTTCGGTTATCTGGCGATCATCGGCATCCCGCCGTTCTCGGGGTTCTTCTCCAAGGACAAGATCATCGAGACGGCGTTCAACAAGGGCGGCACCTCGGGCTGGATCCTGGGGGCCTGCGCCCTGCTCGGCGCCGGCATCACCGCGTACTACATGACGCGGATGGTGCTGATGACCTTCTTCGGCGAACGCCGCTGGTCCGACGACGCCCACCCGCACGAGTCGCCGCCCGTCATGGTCGGGCCGATGGTGCTGCTCGCGCTCGGCTCGATCTTCGCCGGGCTCCTGCTCACGCTCGGCGGCCGATTCCAGGACTTTCTCGCGCCCGTGGTCGGGGAGTCGCCGGAACACGGGGTCCACGCGATCTCCCCTGTCGTGCTGACCCTCATCACCTTGCTGGTGGTGATCGGCGGCGGGATCGCCGCGTACGTGCAGTACGGCCGGCGCACCGTCCCGGTGGTGGCGCCCGCCGGCTCATTCGCCACGGTGGCCGCCCGCAAGGATCTGTACGGGGACGCCATCAACGAGTCGCTCATCATGCGGCCCGGCCAGTGGCTGACCCGGCTGACGGTGTTCTTCGACAGCCGCGGCGTTGACGGCCTGGTCAACACGGTCGCCGCGACGATCGGCGGCACGTCGGGCCGGGTCCGGCGGCTACAGACCGGGTTCGTCCGGTCGTACGCGTTGTCCATGTTCTTCGGTGCCGCGCTCGTCATCGGCGCCCTGCTGCTGGTGAGGCTGTGAGCGACGTGCGCGAGGCAACGACGAGAACCGGCCACGAGGAGAACCCGCCGAGCGTGCGGAGTTGCAGGCGGGCGGCGGTCCCGTCGCGCCGGATCCGGTCCTGGGGCACGCCGCGACGGTGGTCATCTCGCTGCTGCCCAAGGGCGCGGACGAGCTGGTCAAGCGGACGGCGCTGGCCGTCTCGCTGGTCGCCGCGGCGCTCACCCTGGTCCTGGCGCTGCGGTTCGAGGCCGGCGGGCCGCGGTTCCAGTTCGTCCAGTCGTACTGGTGGATCGAGCAGTTCGGCGTGCACTGGGCGGTCGGCGTCGACGGCGTCGCGCTGGTCCTCATCGGGCTTTCGGTGATCTTGGTACCGGTCGTGGTGCTGGCCTCCTGGACCGACGCGGACCGCTCCGGCGCCTCCGAGTCGGCCGGGGAAGCCCCGCCACCCAAACGGTCGGTGAAGACGTACTTCGCGCTGCTGCTGAGCCTCGAAGCGATGATCATCGGGGTCTTCGCCGCGACCGACCTCTTCCTGTTCTACGTCTTCTTCGAGGCCATGCTGGTCCCGGTGTACTTCATCATCGGGTCCTACGGCGGCCCGCAGCGCTCGTACGCGGCGGTGAAGTTCCTGCTCTACTCGCTGTTCGGCGGGCTGCTCATGCTGGCCGCCGTGATCG
>OBLR010000438.1_pt1 | contig 10376 bp, 10 predicted proteins | sample 1519891 | NCBI WGS metagenome assembly OBLR01 (sample SAMEA3113583, study PRJEB22503) | soil metagenome | reverse complement strand
TGATGTGGACCACGAGCCACAGGAGCCAGCCGGCGAAGCCCCACACGCGCAGCCGGCCGCGCTGTCCGATCGCGTAGTAGCGCGAGATGGCCGCGAGGCTTCCCAGGTCCCGATAGCGAAACGGCCGCGGCTCCGTCTTCCCCTCGAGCCGTCGTTGGATCTCCGAGGCGGCGTGCCGGCCGGACTGGATGGCGACCTCGGCCAGTCCCGGCAGGCCCTCGAGCGCCATCAGGTCGCCGACGACGAACACCTCGGGATGGCCCGGCAGCGAGCAGTCGGGTAGAACGCCGACCTGGCCGCTGCGCGTCAACTCGGCGCCGCTTCGCCTGGCCAGCAGCGCACCGAGGGCCGAAGCCTGTACGCCCGCTGACCACACCTTCGTCATCGCCCGCACGCGGTGAGACTCGCCGTCGCTGCCACGGATCTCGACACCGTCGGCGTCGACCCCCGTCACCATCGCGCTCAACTGGATCTCCACCCCCAGTCGTTCGAGCTCGCCGGCCGCCTTCCGGGCCAGGCGCTCGTCGAAGTCCCCGAGGATCCTCGGCGCCCCGTCCAGCAGCAGGATCCGGGCGTCCGCGGGATCGATTCGGCGGAAGTTCGAACGCAGGCTCTGGCGGGAGAGCTCGGCGATCTGCCCTGCCATCTCGACGCCCGCCGGACCGGCGCCGACGACCACGAAGGTCAGCCAGTCCGGGCGGCGCTCCGGGTCGGGCTCGATCTCCGCGAGCTCGAAGGCGCCGAAGATCCGCCCCCGCAGGTCGAGGGCATCGTCGATCGTCTTCAGGCCCGGCGCGTGAACGCTGAACTCGTCGTGGCCGAAGTACGACTGGGCCGCCCCGGTCGCGACGATCAGGCTGTCGTAGGGAATCTGGAGCTCGCGGCCGAGCACGCCGTACGTGACCGCGCGTTCCTCCAGGTCGACGTCGGTGACCTCTCCCAGCACCACGCGCGCGTTGCGCTGTCGGCGCAACACGTCACGCACCGGCGGTGCGATCGCTCCCTCGGACAGGATCCCTGTCGCCACCTGGTAGAGCAGCGGCTGGAAGAGGTGGTGCGTCGTGCGGTCGATGACCGTCACGTCGACGGGCGCGCGCTTCAGGCGCCTGGTCGCGAAGAGGCCTCCGAACCCCGCGCCGACGACGACCACGTGGTGGTTTGCCATCGGAGCCGCAGGATACGACGGCGGAATGGTGGGCATGGTCAAGCGAGTAGGATCGAGGTCGATACGTCACGACTTCGGAAGGAGGGATCATGGCCGTCAAGCCGATTCCGGAGGGCTACCACACTCTCAGCCCCTCGCTCGCCGTCGACAACGCCTCCGAGGCGATCGAGTTCTACAAGCGCGCGTTCGGGGCGCAGGAGCGAGGCCGCATGGAGGGGCCGGGAGGCACGATCGCGCACGCCGAGATCCAGATCGGAGACTCGGTGGTGATGATCGCCGATCCGTTCCCCCATGCCAGCACGAGGCCGCCGAAGGAAGTCGGCGGGACCACCGTCACCCTGTTCATGTACGTGGAAGACGTGGACGCCGCCGTCCAGCAGGCGGTCGACGCCGGCGCGACGGTGACGATGCCCGTCGAAGACATGTTCTGGGGTGACCGCTTCGGCAGCATCGTCGACCCCTACGGGCACTCCTGGTCGCTCGCGACGCACGTCGAGGACGTTCCGCCTGAGGAGATGGCGGAGCGCGGCCGGGCAGCCATGGCCGAGATGATGAGCTGACCGACCGCTTCACCGGTGACCAGCGACGAGGGCTGCCGGTTGGCGGCCCTCCTCACGGCGGGGGGCCCCTGAGCAGAAGGAGCCCGATCACGAGACCGGCTTCAGCGCCGGAACGAGCCGTACCACGCCGGGCCCGTAGCGGCGGTCCAGGGCCGCCTGCGCCTGGCCGCCAACGTCAACGACCACGCCGATCTCGACCACCGGATCGACGGCGGGACCCTGAGACCAGAGCATCTCGAGCCCGAGGTCGCCGAGGCCGGCCTCGACCTCCTTCCGAACGCGAGCGAGCTCCCTCGCCGTCGGGACGTCGCGCGCGACGATGCAGAGCGGGCCTTCCCAGACCTTCCGGATCTCGGCCTCGTGCCGCTCCACGTCGCCCGTGAAGACTGCGTTGAAGAGCACCGGGCTGAACTCGAGCCGAGCGGGTTCGAGGAGGTTGACCCACGAGGCGACGTAGTCCGACTGTGACCTCGCGTACCTCGCGGCGCCTTCGACCTCGTTCGTGGTGTTATGGGCCGGATCGGGCACGATCCAGCCGCCCTCCGGCTCGTCACAGGGGCTCGTGGTGTCGGGGTCAGTCTCGCGCAGGGAGGGGTCGTGTTCGTATGTACCGTGCCCTCCCCTTCGTAGAGTTGGCGCGGTTCCGGCTCGGAGACAACCGGCGGAGGCGCCTCGGCGGCGGTGCTCGCACCGCCGGCGCTCGGCCCGTCCGCTCCGCAGGCCGCGAGCCCGAGGGCCACCAGCAAGACAAGCACGGGAGAGATCCTCCGCATGCCTCTTCGACCACCCAGGTGGCTTCGAAGTTCCCGGACTACGCCGGCGCCTTTGGCCTCTGTCAGCGCCAGTCGAGCGAGACCAGCTCGATCTCGCCTTCGAAGCCCTTGAGCTGCTCCGAGCGCGGTGCGGAGAACGGAAAGCGCGATCCTCCCGCGAGGCTCTCGCGGCTCACGAGGATCTCGCCGCCCTGGGCGAGCGCGCCGATCCGGGCCGCTACGTGGACGCCTTGGCCCGCGTAGTCGTCGTCCTCCTTTTGGAAGGCACCGCCCGAGTGCACACCGATGCGGACGTCAGGCGCGAGAGGCTCGTGCTCGTCGAGCGCCCGCTGGATCGCGGTCGAGGCCTCGAGCGCGGACGTCGGAGACTGAAAGGCGGCGAAGTACCCGTCTCCGGTCTGCTTGATGACCTCGCCGCCGGCCTCCTCGATCAGCTCCCGCAGCTTGCGGTCGTGCCAGGAGAGAAGCTTGCGCCACTTCTCCTCGCCGAGCGCCTCGACGAGCTTGGTCGAGTCGACGATGTCGGTGAACATGAAGGTGCGCCTGGTCGAAGACTCGCCGAGGCGCTCGAAGGTCGCCCTCGCGATGGTGAGCTCTCCCCTCGCGCCGTCCTCGTCTCCCTCCCCGCGGTAGGCGCGGCCGAGCAGCATTCGCGCCTGGGCCGTCTCGTACGGCGCCCCGATCTTGTTCCACGTGTCGCGTGCGGCGCGAAGCGATGTGGCGGCACCCACCCAGTCGTGCTCGGCGAGCTTGATCCGTCCCGACGCGAGGTGAACCGCCCCCTCGAACGCCGGCGTCCAGCGACCGTCGACCTTGTACTGGTCGGCGATCGCCTCGAGCTCCTCGGCGGCCTCCCGGGCGCGCCTGATCTCTCCTCCGGCAAGCGCGATTTCCACCTGTGCCGGGAGACGGCGAGAGCGGCTCAGCGGGTCGAGCGCCTCCGTCGCGAGCGCCCGCCGGATCCCCGCCGAAGCGGCGTCCATCTTTCCCTGGGCGAGGCGAAGGAGCGCGAGCCCCGGCTGCGGCTCTCGCCCGAGCTCGTCCGCCTTGCGATAGGCCTCCTCCGCGGCGGCGAAGTCGCCCTGCCGACGCCGGATCTCGGCGATCTCGTAGAAGCCGGCCGCGGTCACGCCGCGGTTGTAGTCGTGAAGCTCTTCGCAGGCCTGCATCGCCTGCTCCGCCGCCTTCGGCCATTCGCCCCGCAAGCGCAGGATCTCGGCGCGGTGAACGCGGCACGCGCCGGGAAAGCCCGTGACGTCGAGGCGATCGCACCAGCGATTGGCGGCGTCGGTCCACTCCGCCGCTCGGCCGCAATCGCCGAGCGCCTGACAGGAATCGATCGTGACGCAGTAGACGATTCCGGTAGCGAGCGGATCGAGCTCGCCGCTCGTCGCGGCGGCCGTCGCTTCGTCGAGGATCGCGAGCCCGCCCTCCACGTCGCCGGTCCAGACTCGGATGGCCCCCTCGAAGACGAGCGCCGTCGTCTCGAGGCTCCGGTCGCCGAAGCGCGAGGCGAGCTCGCGCGCCCGATCGAAGCTCTCCCGCGCACGGTCGAGCTCGCCCATGTCGAGCGCGTGGGTCCCCTGCGCAAGGGCGAGATGTCCGTGCTCGACGCTCTCGGGCTCGTCGGCGAGCAAACGCTCTGCACGGGCGATCCAGCCACCCGAGACCGACATCGCTCCGCGGAGTCCGTAGTCCATCGCCAGCATCAGGGCGAGCATCGCGGCCCGCCCGGCCTCCTGCGCCCCTGCGTAGGCGGTGTACGCGCGCTCGCGCAGCCCGATCGCCTCGTCGAGCCGGCCCGTCCACCAGGCTGCGTCGGCGAGGTTCTCGAGGTCCTCGGCCCCGAGCCTGCCGTCCTCGTCCGCGCTCCGAAGCAGCTCGTACGCGTCGCGCCACGCATGCCGCCGCGCGGCTTCCCTGCCGGCTTCGAGCGAGTCGTCGACGATCTGAGTCACAGGCTCTGCAGATTGTACGCCGGTGCCGCGCCCGTCCAGGATCGGGTGGCAAGGCAGATGCCGAGCGGACATCTCCGCGCCCACCGCCGGGCGTGATATCGAATAGGCCAATCCCCCGCCCGATGGCTCAACCGACTCGCCGCTATCACGTTTGGTCCGCTCTCCGCTCGTCGTCGCTGCGGCTGGAAGTGCATGCCGCGCGCGACCTCGTGGCCCGTGGCGCGCTTCTGATCGACGTTCGCCGTCACGAGGACGCGAGCGCTCGCATCGAGGGAGCGCGGCGTATTCCACCGGACGAGATCCCGTCCGTTGTCGCCGAGCTTCCCCGCGGAACGCCGATCGTTCTCGCCTGTACCTGACTGCGTGAGGCGACGAGCGTCCGTGTGGCGCACTGGCTGAAGGATCGAGGGTTCGATGCCTACGCCGTCCGAGGCGGTGTCGCCGCGCTCGAGGGTAGGCCTCCGCCCCTGTCGGCCGCAGACGTACGGACGCTGGAGGCGACAGGTCGTGCCCTCGGCGCACTTCGCGACCCGCGCTTTCGCCTCTACTCGACGGGAGTCCTGATCTCCCTCACGACCAAGTCGGTCGAGGGGGCTGCCTACGGCTACGTCGTCTTGCTCGTCGGCGGGTCCGCGGCGACGCTCGGGGTGATCGGGTTCCTGAGCACGATCCCCAACCTCATCCTCGCCTTGCCCGCGGGAGCACTCGCCGACCGGTACGACCAGCGGAGGCTCCTCGTCGCTTTCCAGGGCGCCAGCATGCTCGTCCCGGTGTCCCTCGCCGTCCTCTCGGCAACCGACTCGCTCACCGTGCCCTTGATGGGCGCCCTCGCGCTCACTGGAGGCGTGCTCGGCGCGCTGAGCTTCCCAGCTTTCCAGGGGATGCTCGCTTCCATGGTTCCCAGGAGAGACCTCGAGAGCGCCGTCGCCATCAACAGCATGTCCTTGCACGCCGCCCGCTTCGTGGGCCCCGCGGTGGCCGGTCTCCTGCTTGCCACAGGCGGGCCCACGTGGATCTTCGTTGTCAACGCCGCAGGGTTCCCCTTTGTCCTGGCGACGCTCGCCCTCCTCCCGGCCACGCCGTCCCGCAGAGGCGAGAGCGCAGCGAAGCTCGGCGGCGCGATCTCGGACGGTGTGCGCTACGTCTTCGGACAGCGAAGCATCGCCTCCCTGATGGTGCTCACACTCCTCGCGGGCGTCTTCGCCACGCCGGCCATAGCGTTCATGCTCCCGGCCATCGTCCGTTTTGAGCTCGACGGCGGGGGCGGCACGCTCGGAGCTCTCACGGCCGCCATGGGGCTGGGATCCCTGCTCGGCTCGCTGGCGCTCCTCATCCTCTCGCGGCGGCCGAACAAGGGCGGACCCATTCTCGCCGGCTATCTCGCGACCGCCCTCGGCATCGCAGCGCTCGGGGCCTCGTCGTCGGTTCCGTTCTCGCTCGCGCTCGCCCTCGTGGGTGGCTTCGCGGCCGTCCTCTTCATCGGTCTCTCCACGGTCGTCGTCCAGTCGATGAGCACCAACGAGATGCGCGCCCGCGCGATGGCCATCTGGGCCGCTGCCTTCGTGGGCGTCCTTCCCCTGGGCGGCCTCGTCACAGCCGCCCTTGCCGCCGGAATCGGTCCGGGCAACGCCGTCCTCGTGGACGGTCTCGTCACCCTCGTCGGCGGCGTGATCGTCGTCGCCCTCCGGCCCGAGATCAGATGGCTCGGCTGCGCCGCCCTACCCGAGGCGTGCATCGCCGCGACCAATCCCATGGCGGTCGCCGTGGAAGCGAACCTCGAAAGCGAGCCGGGGCTCGGGGAGCCCCGTCCCACAGACGCGATGGCCCGCTAGGCGAGCCCCTCGGCGAGGACTGCCCGCGCCTGAGCGAGGCCGCCGGGGGTAATCGCGTGCCCTGACTGATCCTCGTGGTAGCGGACGGCCAGGCCGGCCGTCTCGAGCCGCGCTCGGGCTTCGCGCGCGAGGTCGACCCTGACGCTGGGGTCGAGGCTCCCGTGCGCGATCGAGACCGGGAGCCGGGCGCGACCCTCGAAGTCGAGATCGAACCCCTCGACCCGCGGTATGTAGCCGGAGAACGAGAGGATTCCGGCCGGGCTCGGGCGCCCTGGCGCGAGCCCGAGCGAGTAGGCCATGACGGCGCCCTGCGAGAAGCCGGCGAGAACGGCCCGGCTCGGATCGACCCCGTGCGCGGCGAGCGTCTGGTCGAGCCAGGCCGAGAGAGCCTCGAGCGTCGGCAGGAAGCTCGTCGGTTCCGGAGAGGCCTCGCGCTCGATGACGTACCAGTGGCGCCCTTCCGGCGTCAGCTCGAGAGGGCCAAGGGGGAGGAGCCCGAGATGCCGCTCGTCCGGGTCGAGCTCCTGAAGGAGGGGGAGAACCTCCTGCTCGTCACCCGCGCGGCTGTGCAGGAGCACGATCGCGGTCGGCTCCCTCGGCCCTTCGGTCGCCCTTGCCGGACGCTCCCTGTGCGTAATGGCAGTGCTGACCCGGCCTACCCTCCGGCCATCGCGCCCACCACGCGGAAGGGCTCCGCTCCTGACGCCACCTCGCTGGGCAACGGATCGTCGATGGGATCGAGCGAGAGGTCCTTCCCGCAGGCGAAGAAGCGAATGAACGCCCGGCGCTCCGCGGTCTGCTGATCGCGGATCGTCCCGCGCAGGACGGGGTAGCTCGCCTCGAGCGCGTCGAGGACCGTTCGTTGCGTCGGCGGCTCCTGGACGTCCAGGCCTACCTCCCCGTCCACGCCCGTCAGCGTGCGTAGGTGCTGAGGGAGAACGACGCGGATCACGGCAGCGTTTGTGCCTCGACCGAGAGCACGGCCGGGAAATCGCGCACGATCGCAGTCCAGCTGTCGCCCGCATCCGACGACGCGTACACCTGGCCGCCCGTCGTCCCGAAGTAGACGCCGCAAGGATCGAGGCTGTCCACCGCCATAGCGTCGCGAAGCACGTTCACGTAGCAGTCGCTCTGCGGCAGACCGCGCGTGAGCGCCTCCCACTCGTGCCCGCCGGTGCGGCTGCGGTAGACGCGCAGTTTCGCTTCGGGCGGGACGTGCTCGGAGTCGCTCTTGATCGGCACGACGTAGACGGTGTCCGGCTCGTGAGCGTGGACGGCGATGGGGAAGCCGAAGTCGGACGGGAGGTTTCCGCTCACCTCGTGCCACGACTCGCCCCCGTCGTCGCTACGCATCACGTCCCAGTGCTTCTGCATGAAGAGCACGTCGGGACGGGCCGGGTTCATTGCGATCCGGTGGACGCAGTGGCCGACCTCCCTGTCCTCGTCCGGCAGCTCCTGTGAGCGCAGTCCGCGGTTGATCGGCCGCCACGTCTCGCCGCCGTCCTCGGTGCGGAACGCCCCGGCCGCGGAGATGGCCACGACCATGCGCGCGGGGTCGTCGGGGTGGATGAGCACCGTGTGCAGGCACAGTCCTCCGGCACCGGGCTGCCACTGCTCGCCCGTCTCGTGCCCGCGGAGCCCCGAGAGCTCCTTCCACGTGCGCCCGCCGTCCACGGAGCGGAAGAGCGCGGCGTCCTCCACGCCCGCGAACACCGTGTCCGGGTCGTCGTGCGAGGGCTCGAGGTGCCAGACGCGCGCGAACTCCCACGGATGCTGCGTGCCGTCGTACCACTGGTGCGTCCCCGGAACCCCGTCGTACGCGAACTCGTTGCCGACCGGCTCCCACGTCTTCCCCGCGTCGTCCGAGCGCTGGATGATCTGCCCGAACCACCCGGTCGACTGCGACGCGTACAACCGGTCCGGATCGGCCGGCGAGCCGTTCACGTGGTAGATCTCCCACCCCGTGAAGTGCGGGCCGTCGACGTCCCACCCGTCGCGCGATCCGTCCGACGTCAGGACGAAGGCGCCCTTCCGTGTGCCTACGAGGAGCCGTACTCCGCTCATCTACTCCCTCCTTGCCGTCTTCGAAGCATTGTCATTCCCGAGCATTCTCGTGGTTCGTTCAAGAGACGAACAGAGACCTTCGATCTCGACCGAGGCCGCGAGCGTACTCGCTCCGATTAGACCCGGCGGCGGTCGAAGACTCATCGGCCCAGGCGCACGCGGGCGCTTGGCTCGGGGCCGGCGTCACGTCGTGAGCAGCTCGGCGAACCTATGCAGGTAGAGTGGCCAACCTTCCTCGCCGGCGACGCCCTCGCGGACCCCTTCCCAGCCCGCGCCGTGTCGCGCGAGGTTCCGGTGCTCCAGCTGCACACGCGTGCGCTCTGCCGACTCGGCGACGAAGCGCACCTCGACTTCGCTCGTCTTCTCGAGATCGGTCTCGATCTGCCAGTGCGGGCTGATGTCCCAGCTGATCACGACCCGATGCGGCGGTTCATAGGCGAGCACGCGCGCCCAGCGGCACTCGCTGCCGTCGACGCCGCGGTCGTAGACATGGCCGCCCTCGCGCGGCTCGAAGACCGTCTCGGCGATCTCGACCGCGAGCAAGTTGTGCTCGGGCGGCTTGAAGCGACCGAACTCCTCGGTGAACACCGAGAACGCCCGCTCGATCGGGGCCTCGACGACGATCGAGGTCCGAACGGACGTGTCCGTGGCTTGCACGCTCATGAGACCTCCTCCGGTCGTTGCTCGACGGCCGTCTTGTAGGCCGCCAAGGCTCTGGTCCAGTACTGGTCGAGGTAGGCGCGTAGCGCGCCGAGACCGTCTGGGTCGAGCTGATAGATGCGGCGGGCTCCCGCAGGCCGGCCGATCACGAGCCCGGCGTCCTTGAGCACCCTGAGGTGCTGCGAGACGGCCGGCCGACTGACCGGCAGGTCGCGGGCGAGCTCTCCGACCGCCCTCGGCCGATCGCCGAGACGCTCGAAGATCGTGCGGCGCGTGGGATCGCCGAGCGCGGTGAGTGCGCCAAACTGGTTAGTCATGACTTACGGTAAGTCTAAGCTTACCATGCCGTTCCTGTCAAGCTCCACCTTGCATCGCCGGGTAGGGAGTAGTCGAGCTCGCTGACCGACCTCCTTCGTGACAGGTGCAGAGATGCGCGCTTTCGGGTCGCCTCGCGCTCAGTCGGCGACCGCCTCCCAGACGAGCTCGGCGACGTCGACGACGAGGTCTGTTGGGCCGTCCTCCCGTGCTCGTACCTCGCCAACCGATACGCAGACGACGTCGTTCAGCCGTCGGTAGCGCTCGTCCTCACTCAAGTGGAAGATGGCGCCCACGATTTGCCGGCGGCCGACGGGATAGGCCCTGCCGTAGCCGTGCCACTCGAACAGGACCGTCGCGCCGTCATCCGTCTCGATCACAGCCCGGAGGTCGGGCCGAAAGGTTCCGTCACCACGCCGATGTGGGTAGTTCGCACCCCGGAAGCGCCCGCTGATCACACCTTCGCATCGCCCGTCGGCGATGTAGAAATGCTGCTCCCAGTCGCCGCCCAGGCCGATCCCCCAGCCCTCCGGATACGTGAAGCGGATCCGGTACAGCGGTTCGAGCCTCACGACGGGGCACTCTTTCAGACGTCCGCGTCCGTCACACTCCCTCAGAACGATCCCAAGCGCGTGCGGCCCCCGCTTCAATCCGGGCCTCCCCGTTTTGCGTAGGGTCCGTTCGATGGACGCCGAGGTGAGGCGCGTGCAGGACGGCGCGCACGCGTTCTGGGTGCGCGCCCCCGGCTACGGGGAAATCCGGCCGGTCACCCTGCCCGAGCCGGGGCGGGACGACGTGGTGGTGCGGACCCTCCGGTCCGGCGTCAGCCGCGGCACCGAGACGTTGGTGTTCCGGGGCCGTGTGCCGCCGGGCCAGTACGCCGCGATGCGGGCACCCTTCCAGGAGGGGGACTTTCCGGGACCGGTCAAGTACGGCTACCTCAACGTCGGCGTCGTCGAGCAGGGCCCGCCGGAGCTGCACGGCCAGACGGTCTTCTGCCTGTACCCCCACCAGACCGCCTACGTGGTTCCGGCCGGCGCCGTGACCGT
>OBLR010000437.1_pt1 | contig 10379 bp, 4 predicted proteins | sample 1519891 | NCBI WGS metagenome assembly OBLR01 (sample SAMEA3113583, study PRJEB22503) | soil metagenome | reverse complement strand
GGGATTGTCTTTCGGAGTTTCGCTGAGTACCTCCGCGGTGAGGGCGGCCTGCTGGTTGTAGATGTCGTCGCGCAGGGCCGAGCGTGCGAGGGTGCGCCAGCGGTTGTCGCGGGGGAGCGCCTCTATGTGGCGGCGTAGCCAGTGGAGCTTCAACCTGTCACCCAGGATGAAATAGACGGCCGCGGTTGTATCCAGAGACTCTTCCGTGGAGTTGGCCACGTCGGTAATATCAAGAGCGGAGAACATCGGACCCAGGTTCGCAGCCCGCTGTGACAGATCCGGCGGCACGTTAGCGTCTATCAGGCGCTGGGCGGCGTTCGCCACTGCTTCGCGATCGCCGTCGAGCAGGATCCCGGGGATGCGTTCGGAGAGCTCCGCAGCCCCTTCGGAGAAATGCGAGATCGTCGCCCCTATATTCAGCGGCGGACGGCGGTAGCGGAGCAGCCAGCGGGTGGCGCGCTCGACGAGCTTGCGGGCGTCGAGCATTATCCTGGTCTGTACCCTCGCCTCGACCTTATTGTCCAGGGCTTCGACGCCGTCCCACAGGGTGCGCAGGTCGAAGATCTCACGCGCCGCCATGTAAGCGCGCGCGATGTCGGGCGCCGCGGCTCCCGTCTCCTCACCCAGCCTGAACACGAAGGATGGGCCGTTGCGGTTCACCAGGCTGTTCGTGACGTGGGTGGCCGTGATCTGCCGGTGCAGCCTGTGCTCGTGGATCTGTTCCCTGAACCGCTCTCTCAAGGGTGTCGGGAAATACCTCTCCAACTCGCGCGAGAGATAGGAGTCCTCGGGGGCGTCCGAGTTCAGGAGGTCCTGGTAAGTGGTGATCTTGCTGTAGGACAACAGTATGGCGAGCTCGGGGGCGGTGAGGCCCTTGTTCTCGGAGCGTCGCTCGCCGAGCTCCTCGTCGTCGGGTAAGAACTCGAGCGCGCGGTCGAGCCTGCCCTCATGTTCCAGGGTGTGGATGTAGCGGGCGTGCACGTCGACCATGGGGTACGCTAGGGCGAGGGCCTGGCTTATGGCCTGCGTCTGCTGGTAGTTGTCGCGCAGGACGAGGTCCCCGACCTCCTCCGTCATGCTGGCGAGCAGCTCGTTGCGTTGCTTCTCTGTCATGTCACCGGCCTCGACGATGGCGTCGAGCAGGATCTTGATGTTCACCTCGTGGTCGGAGCAGTTCACACCGGCGGAGTTGTCGATGGCGTCCATGTAGATCCTGCCGCCACGGAGCGCGTACTCTATGCGCCCCCTCTGCGTGAACCCGAGGTTCCCGCCCTCCCCGACCACGCGGCACCTGAGCTCGTCGCCGTTTGTCCTGAGGGCGTCGTTCGCCCTGTCGCCGACTTCGGCATTGCTCTCCGAGCTGGCCTTGACGTAGGTGCCGATGCCGCCGTTCCAGAGCAGATCCACCTCGGCTTTGAGCATGGCGTTTATGAGCTCGGTCGGCGTCATGGACTCAGCCTCGACGTCGAGCATCTCACGCACCTGCGGCGAGAGCGGGATTGACTTGGCCGTGCGCGGGAAGATGCCGCCGCCCTCGGAGATGATGCTCTCGTCGTAGTCCGTCCACGAGGAGCGGGGGAGCCTGAAGAGGCGCTCGCGCTCCTCGAAGCTCTTCTCGGGATCGGGGTCGGGATCGAGGAAGATGTGCATGTGGTTGAAGGCGCCCACGAGCTTTATGTGACGGCTCAGGAGCATGCCGTTGCCGAACACGTCGCCGGACATGTCCCCGATGCCAACGACGGTAAAGTCCTCGGTTTGGATGTTCTTGCCGAGTTCGCGGAAGTGCCGGCTCACCGACTCCCAGGCGCCCCTCGCCGTTATACCCATCTCCTTGTGGTCGTAGCCGACCGATCCTCCCGAGGCGAAGGCGTCTCCGAGCCAGAAGCCGTACTCGGCCGAGAGTTCGTTGGCTATGTCAGAGAATGTTGCGGTGCCTTTGTCCGCGGCGACGACGAGATATGGGTCGTCATCGTCGTAGCGCGTAACGTCGGGCGGCGGGACGATCTCATCGCCCGAGATATTGTCCGTTATATCTAGCATGCCCCGGATCAGGGTCTTGTAACAGGCGACTACCTCCTGCTGCAGAGCCTCGCGCCCTCCTTCTGCCGGTGGGCGTTTGACGACGAAACCGCCCTTCGCCCCTACTGGGACGATGACGGCGTTCTTGACCGTCTGGGCCTTCATGAGGCCGAGGATCTCGGTTCTGAAGTCCTCGCGCCTGTCCGACCAGCGGATTCCGCCGCGGGCGACCTCTCCGCCGCGCAGGTGTACTCCCTCGGTGCGTGGGGAGTAGACGAAGATCTCGAAGCGGGGTAGCGGTTTCGGCAGGCCGGGAATCTTCTCTGGGTCCAGCTTGAAAGAGAGGTGTGGTTTGGGATCTCCATCCGGCGTGCTCTGGTAGTAGTTCGTCCGCAACGTCGCCAGGGTGATATTGAGGAACGAGCGCAGGATGCGGTCCTCATCGAGGCTCACGACCGCCTCGAGGGCTTCTTCGATCTCCTCTTCTAACCGCTCGCTCTCGGCCCTGTCCCGGCGCGACGGGTCGAGGCGGGCTTCGAAGAGATCCACGATAAGCCTGGCGATGTGCTGGTTGTTGACGAGGGCGTCCTCCATGTAATCCTGGGAGAACGTCGTGCCTGTCTGGCGCAGGTACTTGCAGTAGGCCCTGAGCATCGAGATCTCACGCCAGGTAAGGCGGGCGCGCAACACGAGGCGGTTGAAGCCGTCGTTCTCTACGGTCCCGCGCCAGGCACGGGCGAAGGCGTCCTGGAAGATCTCCCTGACCTCACCCGTCTGCAGCTCGTCGTCGGTCTCGTGGACGAGGCCGAAGTCATATATCCAGACCGGAGGAGAGCCCTCCGGCTTGACCTCGTGCGGGCGCTCGTCGACCACCTCGACGCCCATGTCCTCCAGCAGCGGCAGAATCTCCGAGAGCGAGACCTGCTCCCCGAGCTTGAACAGCTTGAAACCAAGGAAGTCCTCGGACTCTTCGATGGGATGGTAGAGGCTCATCTCCAGGTCATCGTTGGACTTCAGCCTCTCCATCCGCTGGATGTCCGAGACGGCCGTGCGGGGCAGGAAGCCTGCGCGGTAGCCAGGGGAGAAGGCGTCGCGGTACTTGCGGAACAGCTCTGTGCCCCGTTCCTCGCCGTACTGTTCGATCAGGGCGTCGTAGAGGTTGTCCGTCCAGGAGCGGGTCGTCTCGACGAGGCGGCCTTCGATCTCTTCCTCATCGTATTCCGGTTTCTCCCCCGGCTTCGTGTAGATTATGAAGTGGACGCGCGCGAGCACGGACTCAGAGAGTCTGACGTTGTACTCTACGTTTACGCCATCGAAAGCCTTGAGGAGTATGTCTTGCATGCGTTCCCGGATCAATGTGTTGTAGCGGTCGCGGGGAACGAAGACGAGGCAGGAGAAGAAGCGCCCGTAAGTGTCGCGCCTCACGAAGAACCTGACGCGCTGGCGCTCCTGCAGGTGGAGTATGCCCATGGCTATCTCGAAGAGCTCTTCCTTGGAGACCTGGAACAGCTCGTCGCGCGGGTAGGTCTCCAGGATCTCGATCAGATCCTTCTCGTTGTGGCTCCCCTCGGGGAAGCCGGCCCTCTCCATAACGTAGCGCACCTTGCGCCTGACGAGCGGGATGTCGAAGGCGCTCGTGCTGTAAGCGGAAAAGGTGTACAGTCCCAGGAACCGCCGCTCTCCCGTGACCTCGCCCGACTCGTCGAATTTCTTGATACCGACGTAGTCCAGGTAGGAGGGCCTGTGCACCGTGGCCCGCGAGTTCGCCTTCGTCAGGTTCAGCAGCTTTGGCGTGCGGGCTAGCCGCCTCACCCCTGGCGGGAGCTCGGCGAAGCTCCGGGAGACCGGCCCCGATTCCGTCTGCCTCAGGATGCCGAGCCCCGACCCCTGCACGGCGCAGAGGGCTTCTTCGCCGTCCTGCGTGATCAGGTCGTACTCGCGGTAACCGAGGAACGTGAAGTTGTCGTCGTCGATCCACTCCAGGAACGCGCGGGTCTCGGCCAGGTCCTCAGGCTCGAAGTCGGGCGGGCTCTCTTCGAGCCCTGAGACTATGTCCCCGACCCTCCCGCGCATCTCGGGCCAGTCATCGACGGCCGCCTTCACGTCTGCGAGGGTCTTCTGGATGGCTTGCTTCAAGTCCTCGAGCACAAATGGCTCCGTCTGACGGTCCACCTCGACGTGGATCACCGACTCGGAGATGGCGTCTTCCTCGTCTGCGTCGGGAGGCAGGACCTCGAGGAGCCTGCCTTCCGCGTCACGGCGCACGTTCATGACGGGGTGGAGGATCATGTGTATGGCGTAGCCCTGGCGGTTTATCTCCATCCTCGTGGAGTCCACGAGGAAGGGCATGTCGTCGTTCACCATCTCTATGACCGTGTGGGTCGACTGCCAGCCGTGTTCCTCGAAATGCGGGTTGTAGATCCTTATCTTCCACTCCCCCGGCTCGCGCCGCCCCGCGAAGCTCCAGTGGGAGAGTGCGGCCCCGTAGGCGTCTATAGGCGAGCGGTCCTCCAGGTCCGCCGCGTCGACCCAACCGTAGTACTGGCGGGCGAACTCCTCGACTTGCGGTGCCTGATCCTCCGGCATCTGCTCCCTGATTCGGGTCACGACCTTGTCCAGAAGCTCGTCCTTTACCAGCATCGGTACGCCTCCCTCGGCGGTTCCCTTCTACCCGGAAAGTCCATTATAGTCCGGCAGGAACTCCCCGGTCAGGGTCGTGAAGATAGGCTCCCCGGATCGGAGAGCCTCTCGCTTTCGTCTGCTCTGAAAGGGTGTCTCTAGCTGACTCCCACGGCCTCTGTGCTAAGGTCCTATTGGACTCAGGTAGGACTGGTTACCCCAAAATCCAGTAAACGGTACAAGAGGATCATTGGGGAGTAGGAGGATCTGGTGAACTTCGATCTCGGTAGAGACCAGCAAGAGATCAAGAATCGCGCGGCAAGGTTCGCCGATGAGGAAGTAGCGCCTCGCGCGACGGAGTTGGACCGGGACGACCTGGTCCCTTTCGAGACGTTGGAGAAGCTGGCCGACGCCGGGTTCATGGGGCTATGTGTGCCCGAGGCGTACGGTGGGGCAGGGATGGACTTCCTGACTTACTGCCTCCTGATCGAGGAGATCAGCCGCGCGGACGCCGGGGTGGGCGTAACGCTCGCTGTCCACACAAGCGCGGGCACGCTGCCCATCGTGATGTTCGGTACCGGGGAGCAGAAGGCGCGGTGGGTGCCGCCGCTTGCGCGCGGAGAGAGGATCGGGTGCTTCGCCCTGACGGAACCGGAGACGGGCTCGGATGCCTCCGCGATCCGGATGCGGGCCGAGAAGGTCGAGGGCGGCTACCGCATCTCGGGGCACAAGCAGTGGGTCACGAACGGACGCGTCGCAGGGACCATGATCCTCTTCGCCCGCGCGGAGGGCGGAGCCAGGGAAGGCGTTACGGCTTTTGTCGTTCCCATGGACGCCGAGGGAATCTCCTTCGGCAAGCACGCCGAGAAGATGGGCGTTATCTCCGCAACCACGGACGACGTCCTCTTCGATAACGTCTTCGTCCCCGAAGAGAACAGGCTCGGGGAGGAGGGGAGAGGGCTTCGCGTCGCGCTAGGGACGCTGGATACGGGCAGGATCGGGATAGCTGCGCAGGCCACAGGCATCGCCGAAGCGGCCTTCCGCTACGCCACGCAATACGCCGCAGAACGCACCACCTTCGGGAAGCCGATCGCAGAGCACCAGGCGATTGCCTTCAAGCTGGCCGACATGCAGACCAAGATCAGGGCTGCCCGTCTCCTCGTCTACGAGGCAGCCTGGATGAAGGACCGAAAGATGGGGCACGGCGAAGCAGGAGCCCGCGCCAAGCTCTACGCCTCGCAGATCGCGAACGAGGTAGCGTATGAAGCAGTCCAGGTCCTTGGCGGCCGGGGATACATGAAGGACCATCCTGTGGAGCGGTACTACAGGGACGCCAGGGTGACGGAGATCTACGAGGGCACCAGCGAGATACAGCGCCTCGTCATCTCCCGCGCCATCCTCGAGGAACAGGCCGAAGCCCCTGGCGGCGTCCAGGAATCACGGCCCGTCGTAGGGTAAGCGCCTGCTTATGCTACAGTCTTGGCGCAGGGGTTAGAGACGCAGGAGGAGCGAGCCTTGGATACCAGGAAAAGCGCGAAAGATCGCTGGGAGGAAGCTTACTCGAAGGGCCCCGAGCGCGATGCCGAGTTCTCCACCATGTCGGGCGTGCCGGTCAAACCCCTCTACACGCCTGATGACATCGAGGGCGACTACGACGAGAAGCTCGGTTATCCTGGCGAGTATCCCTACACCCGCGGTGTGTACCCCAACATGTATCGTGGAAGGCTGTGGACCGTGCGCCAGTTCGCCGGTTACGGGACGGCCGCAGAGACAAACGCCAGGTTCAGGTACCTCCTGGATCACGGCCAGAACGGCCTCTCCGTCGCCTTCGATATGCCGACCCTTATGGGACTCGACTCGGACTCGCCGCTCTCCCTAGGAGAGGTTGGCACGGAGGGTGTGGCCGTGGACTCCCTGGAAGACATGGAGCGTCTCTTCGAGGGCATCCCGATGGGTGAGGTCTCGACCTCTATGACCATCAACGCTCCCGCGATGGTCCTGCTCGCCATGTACGTCGTGGCCGCCGAGAAGCAGGGCGTCGCGCCGGAGGAGCTGGAGGGCACCAACCAGAACGACATCCTCAAGGAGTACATCGCCCAGAAAGAGTGGCTCTTCCCGCCGGAGCCTTCGATGCGCGTCTTCAAGGACATGCTCGTCTACGCCACGGAGCACATGCCGAAGTGGAACACTGTCTCCATAAGCGGCTACCACATTCGCGAAGCCGGAAGCACGGCGGCCCAGGAGCTAGCCTTCACCCTGGCCGACGGTTTCGCGTACATCGAGGCCGGTATAGAAGCAGGCCTCGACGTGGACGACTTCGCCCCGCGCCTCAGCTTCTTCTTCAATTCGCACATAGATTTCTTCGAGGAGATCTGCAAGTTCCGTGCCGCCCGCCGCATCTGGGCCACCGTACTCAAAGAGAAGTACGGCGCCAAAGACGAACGTTCACTACGGATGCGCTTCCACACCCAGACTGCGGGCGTCTCCCTGACGGCCCAGGAGCCTTACAACAACGTCGCCCGCACCGCCTTCGAGGCGCTCGCCGCCATCTTGGGCGGTACGCAGAGCCTGCACACAAACTCCCTGGACGAGGCCCTCGCCCTCCCGACGGAGGAGGCCGTCAGGATCGCCGTCAGGACCCAGCAGATAGCCGCCCTGGAGACCGGGGTTGCGAACACCATCGATCCTCTTGCTGGATCCTACTTCGTCGAGGCGTTGACCGACGAGCTCGAGCGGCAGGCCTACGACTACTTCAGGCAGATAGACGAGATGGGGGGCATGATCCAGGCCATAGAGCAGGGCTTCCCGATGCGTGAGATCTCCGAGGCCTCAGCCCGCTACCAGCGCGAACTAGAAGAAAAGAAGCGCTACATGGTCAACGTCAACATCTACGAACCCCAGGACGAGCAGGACATGGAGCTCCACCGCATAGACCCCGAGGTCTCCGAAGGTCAGGTCGAACGCCTCAAAGCCCTCAAAGAACGCCGCGATAGCGACAGGGTCGAACAGTGCCTCGAAGAGTTGAAGGAGGTTGCCAGAGGTGAAGGCAACACCATGTACCCCATCCTGGAGGCCGTGAGGGCCTACGCTACCGTGCAGGAGATCTCCGACGCCCTCAAGGACGTTTTCGGCGACTACCGCGAGACGCCGGTGATCTAGAGCTTCTCAGCCCGCCGCCAGGCTTCGCCAGCAATGCAGCCAGCACCGAATGCTGACTGGCTGACAAGGCGGCGCAGCCGCCGTGCTGAATTGCTGAGGAGCGAAGGCCGTAAGGCCAGAGCGTGCTGAAATGCTGAATCGCTGATATATAATCCATTTGATACTCAGGTGTCAGGATGTTGGGGTCTTCTGGAAGGAGTCGCGTCATGGAAGCGAGGGTGGTGGATCTTCGGATTCTTCCCACGGAGGCGAAGGAGGTAGTTCGCATCTACAGGGACTCCGTACTGCCGGCCGCAAGGCGTCAGCAGGGATTCAAGGGCGCCCTGCTACTGACGGATGACGACACTGGGGTAGGGATCTCTATCTCGCTCTGGGAGACCGAGGAGGACAGGGAGGAAGGAGAGGCAAACGGTTTCTACAAGCAGCAGATCAGGAAGTTCTCGGATCTCCTGACCGAGACACCGGTCCGCAAGCACTACAACGTAGGCGTTCTCCACTACGACGCCAGTGTTTTAGCGTAGCCCACGGGTATAGGCCAACGTGCACAGAGTGGACGTCTGCGGTCTGCTAGAATTTCGGTGACGGAGGAGTAATTTCCGCTCCTCGCGTGGGGACCTTTGAGCAGAGGAGGAGGTCTATGGCTATCCGAGAGACCAGTGCCGGCCACGAGGCGCTGGGGCTGGACGCGGACGACCTGCGCAGGATGCACTACTACATGCTTCTCGCGCGGCGGGTAGATGAGCGGTCCTGGACCCTCAATCGCCAGGGCAAGGCTGCGTTCGTTATCTCCTGCCAGGGTCAGGAGGCCGCCCAGGTAGGCGCCGCCTATAACCTGCGGCCCGGCAACGATTTCCTGTACCCCTACTACCGCGATTCGGGGATGACCCTACTCCTCGGACAGACGCCCCGCGACCAGTTCCTTAGCCTCCTGGGCAAGAAGGAAGACCCGAATAGCGGCGGACGCCAGATGCCCGGCCACTACAGCAGCCGCAAACTGCACATCGTGACATCCTCTGCCCCGGTCGGGATCCAATACCCGCAGGCCGCAGGCACGGCCCTCGCGTACAAGATTCGCGGCGAGGACGGCGTAGTGCTGGTGTGCGGCGGCGAGGCGTCGACTAGCGGCGGAGACTGGCACGAGGCGATGAACTTTGCCGGTATCCACGACCTGCCCTTGGTCTTCCTCGTCGAGAACAACGTCTACGCCATCTCCGTACACGCCGAGTTCCAGGTCGCAGGCTCGATCGCGAAGCGGGCCGAGGGCTACGGCTTCCCCGGCCATGAGGTAGATGGTAACGATGTGCTTGCCGTCTACGAGGTGGCAAGAGAGGCTTTCCATCGAGCCCGCGCTGGCGAGGGTCCGACGCTCATCGAAGCGAAGACCTACCGCATGACAGCCCACTCCTCAGACGACGACGACCGTAGATACCGCGAGCGCGAGGAGATAGAGGAGTGGCGCCAGAAAGACCCCATCGTTCGCTTCGAGAAGTACCTGATGGAGAACGACGTCCTGGACGAGTCGGGGAGGGATGAGATCTCGGAGCGTATAAAGGCCGAGGTCGCAGAGGCGAGCAAATACGCCGAGGACGCCCCGTTCGCCGATCCCGAAGACGTACTCTCCGGCGTCTACGCGGAGGCTTAAGGGTACCTATGGCGACGAAGAATCTGCTCCAGGCCATCCACGAGGGGCTCGCCGAGGAGATGCGCTCGGACGAGTCGGTAATGGTGCTCGGCGAGGACGTAGGCAGGGCCGGTGGTGTTTTCAGGGTTACGCAGGGGTTGCAGGAGGAGTTCGGTGCCGCGAGGGTGATGGACACGCCGCTGGCTGAGAGCCTGATCGTGGGCTCGGCCATAGGCCTGTCGGTTAACGGGATGCGCCCCGTGGCCGAGATACAGTTCGCGGATTTTATCCCGCCGGCGTTCGACCAGATCGTCAACGAGGCGGCCAAGTTCCACTACCGCTCGAACGGTGACTGGAATTGCCCCCTAACCATCCGGGCTCCCTACGGTGTCGTGCCCGGCGGCGCCCTCTACCACTCCCAGAGCATCGAAGCCTGGTTCTGCAATACACCAGGCCTCAAGGTGGTCGCGCCGACGTTCCCCGCCGACGCCAAGGCCATGATCAAGAGCGCCATTCGAGATCCCAACCCCGTCCTCTTCCTCGAACACAAACGTACCTACCGCCTCATAAAAGAGGAGGTTCCCGACGAAGATCACCAGGTCCCCCTCGGCGAGGCCCGCGTCCACCGCCAGGGCACGGAGATCACGGTCGTCGCCTACGGACTCATGCTCTACATGGCCCTGGAAGTAGCCGAGAAGCTCTCCGAAGAGCACGGTATAGAGACAGAGGTCGTAGAGCCTAGAACACTTTATCCGCTGGACAGGGAGAAGATCCTGGACTCGGCGAAGAAGACCGGCAAGGTACTGGTGATCTCCGAGGCTAACCTGACGGGATCGGTTTCGGGAGAGATAGCGGCCATCGTGGCGCGCGAGGCGTTCGAGTGGCTCGATGGGCCCGTGATGCGCCTCGGGGCGCCGGACGTGCCCGCGGCGGCTTTCGCGAAGCCGATGATGGACTACTT
>OBLR010000436.1_pt1 | contig 10380 bp, 10 predicted proteins | sample 1519891 | NCBI WGS metagenome assembly OBLR01 (sample SAMEA3113583, study PRJEB22503) | soil metagenome | reverse complement strand
TCTTCGTCCAGAGCCTGCGCGGCCTCTCGCACACGAAGCTCGAGGACACGAAGCCGGAGCACCTAGAGTTGAGCGTCCAAGCGCTCGACCGGCTGGCGACGAAGACGCTCGAATGGCTCTCCGCTCGAAGTTAAATCACGCTGTACACTGTTCCTAAGCCCGAGTACGCTCTCCTCGGATGTTTTCGCTCGATGCCGCCACGCCCGCCCGCTCATGTGCGTTAATCATGTCTGAACGGTTCGCGGCCTTGCCTGAGCGGAGTGCAGGGAGGAGCCGGTCGTGAAGATCGCCTCGCGCGGCGCCACGATGGCAGTCGACTGGGAGCAGCGGATCGACTTCGCGCGACTCCGCACCGAGCGCCTCGAGCGCGCCCGCGCGTCGCTCTCCGAATCGGATCTCGGGGCGCTGCTCCTCTTCGACCCCAACAACATCCGCTACGTGACGAGCACCCACATCGGCGAGTGGGCGCGCGACAAGAACGCCCGGTTCGTGCTCTTCTGCCGCGACTCCGATCCGATCCTCTGGGATTTCGGGTCAGCGGCGAGACATCACCAGATGTACGCCCCGTGGTTGCCCGAGTCGAGCTGGCGCGCCGGTGTGACGAGCATGCGCGGCGCGATGCCGACGGAGACGGGTGTTCCCGACGCGATGGCCGAGAAGATCGTCGTCGAGCTCCGGGAGCGCGGGCTCGAGGGCGAGCCGGTGGGCGTCGACATGAGCGACATGGTCACGCTCGACGCGCTTCATCGGGCCGGCGTCCACACGACGGACGCGCAGCGTGTGATGCTGAAGGCGCGCAGGCTGAAGACGGAGGACGAGAAGGCGTTGTTGTCGCACGCCGCGGCGATCGTCGATGCCGTGTACGAGCGCATCTACGAGCTCCTTCGGCCGGGCGTGCGCGAGCACGAGATCGTCGCGGAAGCCATGAAGCTCCTGTTCGAGCTCGGCTCCGACCAGGTGGAGGCGATCAACGCCGTCTCGGGTGACCGCTGCAACCCTCACCCGCACGTCTTCTCCGATCGCCTGATCAGGCCCGGAGACCAGGCCTTCTTCGACATCATCCACTCCTTCATGGGCTATCGAACGTGCTACTACCGCACCTTCTGCGTCGGCAGCGCGTCCCAGTCCCAGATCGATGCGTACAAGCAATGCAGGGAGTGGCTCGACGACGCGATCGAGCTCGTTCGCCCCGGTACGACCACCGACCAGATCGCCGAGGTGTGGCCCACCGCAGAGGATCTCGGCTTTCCTTCGGAGGAGTCGTGCTTCGGGCTCCAGTTCGGCCACGGACTCGGGGTCGGTCTGTACGAGGCGCCGATGATCTCCCGCCTCCATTCGTTCCATGACCCAGTCGAGATCGAGGAGGGAATGGTCTTTGCGCTCGAGACCTACTGCCCGGCTTCCGACGGCCGGTCCGCGGCTCGGATCGAGGAGGAGGTGCTCGTGGCCCCGGACGGATGCGAGATCCTGACGAAGTTTCCCGCCGAGGAGCTGCTCGTGACGGGCCGCACCTACGTGCGCGGCGCGGACGTGGCCGAGCTCGGCGGCGCCGTGGTGCCATGAGCGAGCTCGACGCGCCCGTCGTCGAGACCGCCGCTGCCGAGAAGGATCTCTATCTGGACCTCTACCGGCGAATGGTGCTCATCCGCGCCTTCGAGGAGCGCGTGCAGTCACTGTTCCTGAAGGGCCACGTTCACGGCACCACGCATCTTTGCTCGGGGCAGGAAGCAGTCTCGGTCGGCGTGGCCAGCAGGCTCGAGCCGGGTGACCGTGTGGCGGGTCCCTACCGCGGCCACGGTCACGCTCTCGCAGTCGGGCTCGAGCCGCAGAAGCTGATGGACGAGCTCATGGGCCGGGCCACCGGAGTATGTGGCGGGCGCGCGGGCTCGATGAACGTCGTCGACCTCGAGCACGGGCTGATCGGCTGCTTCGGGATCGTCGGGGGGAGCATCGGCGCTGCTACGGGGGCCGCGCTGGCGCTTCGCGACTCGGGAAACGTCGCCGTCGCCTTCTTCGGTGACGGGGCGATCAACCAGGCGTACTTCTACGAGTGCCTCAACTTCGCCAAGGTCTTCTCGTTGCCGGCTCTCTACGTCTGCGAGAACAACGTGTACGGGGAATACACGCGTTCCGAGGAAGTAACGGCCGGAACCGCGAAGGCCCGAGCCGAGGCGATGGAGATCCCCGCCCAGGTGATCGACGGCAACGACCTGTGGGCTGTTCGAGAGGCTGCCGCGAACGCGCTCGCCGCCGTGCGCGGGGGCGACGGGCCGGTCTTCATCGAGGCGCTCACGTACCGCTTCGTCGGACACTCGAGGAGCGATGCCGGCAAGTACCGGCCCGAGGGAGAGCTCGAGCAGTGGCGCGCGCGCGACCCGGTCAAGGTCGCCCGCGAGCGGCTTGCCGCTTCTTACGGAGTAGCCGGCGAGTCGCTGGACGAGGTCGACGCGTCGGTGGAGGCGGAGCTGGACGCCGTCGAGGAAGCCTCGCTTGCGGCCCCGTTTCCCGATCCCGAAGAACCGGCGACCGAGTTCAAGGAGTAAGAGCCGGGTGCACGTCGTCGGCGCGCTGGCCGGCACTGCTTCCGCGCTCGGCGAGTACGCCGGCCACAGCGAGGGGCACGCGCGCTTCCCACTCGTCGACCGCGCGGCGGGCTCCGTGCACCAGGCGATGACGGTGGCGGAGCTCGCTCCCGGTGGGCGCGTCGATCTCCATCTGCACGCGTTCGAGGAGGGGCTGTACGTCCTCGAAGGACAGCTTGTGCTGGAGGTCGCGGGCACCCGGGAAACGCTCGAAGCAGACGACTACGTCTTCGTCGAGCGGGCCGTCGCACATTCGCTCGAGAACCCCGGTTCGGAGGCGGCGCGCTGGCTCGAGGTCGGAGCTCCCCAGCCGGGTGCGGACCTCGACGACACGGTGTTTCCCAAGGGCAGGCCCCCGGAGGTCGAGACGGAGCTCGCGTATCGGAGGGAGCGCTTCGAGGACGGCCAGCTCCCGCCGCCGAGCTCCGCGCTCGGGCTGGCCGGCTTCGGGGCCGCGAACGTCGGGGGAGCCTCGCTGAAGATGCTGATCGAACGCGACTTCGGGGCCAGCCAGTTCAACCTGATGATGGTCGAGTACGTCGAAGGCGGCCTGATCAAGGAGCACGACCACGCCTTCGAGGAGGGCTTCTTCTTCCTCACCGGCGAGATCGAGGCCGTGCTCGACGGGAGGACGTACACGCTCGGCGCGGGGGACTACTGCTGGAGCGGCGTCGGGAGCATGCACTCGTTCGCCAATCGGGCCGAGAAGCCCGTGCGCTGGCTCGAGACTCAGGTTCCCCAACCCCCGACTCGCCACCAGGCGAGATTCAGGGGCGAGTGGGAAGGCCTCGTCAGGGGCGAGTAGGCCTGGCGCGGGGGGCGCGAACCCGTCGTTGCACGGGGAACAGCCGGACGTCCAGCCTGCGGGTCAAGGTTCCCCACACCCCTCCCCGGAACCACACCGCCGCGAGCACGGCGATGGCGCCGAGCACGATCAGGTACCAGACGCCCTCCTCCGAGTACCGCTCCTGGAGCACGAAGAAGATGATCGCCCCGATGATCGGTCCCTCGATCGTGCCGATGCCGCCGATCACGACGATGAAGATCATGTAGGCGCTCCAGTTCACGTCGTAGGCAGCGTCGGGCTGGACGCGAAGCAGGTTGAGGTACGTCACCGCCCCCGCGAGGCCGCACCCGAGCGCGGCGACCACCCACACGATCACCTTGGCGCGGAGGACGTTGACGCCGAGGCTGCGCGCCGCCGTCTCGTCGTCCCGGATGGCGGTCAGAGCGAGCCCGATTCGAGAGCGCAGGAGTAGGTAGGCGACGACGACCGAGCCGACGCCGACACCGAGGGCCCAGAAGTAGGTGCCGTGCGCTCGATACTCGCGGTCGAGAGCCGCCGCGGAGAGGATCGTGACGCCGTCTCCTCCGCGGACGTAGTCCCAGTTGATCGTCAGGAGCCGGTAGACCTCCGCGATCACCCACGTCCCGATCGCGAAGTAGCCGCCGCGGAGCCGAAAGGCGAGTGCGGCCGTCGGGATCGAGAGTCCGGCGGCGGCGAGGCCGGCCACGGCCACAGCAACGAACGGGTGCAGCCCGGCCTCGTCGCCGAGGATGTACAGCCCGTAGGCGCCGATTCCGATGAAAGCCTGCTGCCCGATCGAGACGAGGCCGGCGTACCCGGCGAGCAGGTTCCACATCTGGGCGAACGCGAGCAGGCAGAAGAACTCGACGAGGTCCCGCATCTGAGCCTCGTCCGCCCACCAGGGCACGGAGATGAGCACCGCGACGGTGGCAGCGAAGAGAAGCGTCCCCGCAATGCTCGTTTTGGTTCGCCGGACTTCGGCGATGCCGCGATCGGTCATGCCGGAGCGCTGCGGGCGAACAGACCCGTGGGACGAAGGAGCAGGACGGCGAGGAACACCAGATGCCCGGACAGCACGCCCCAACCGGGCGAGATCTGCGCGCCGACGGTCTGGGCAACGCCGAGGACGATTCCGCCGACGAGCGTTCCCCACAGCGAGCCCAAGCCTCCGATGATCACAGCCTCGAAAGCGAAGATCAGGCGGGTAGGACCGGAGCTCGGCGTGAAAATCGTGCGAATGCCGAGGAAGATTCCGGCGACTGCGACCGTGGCCAGTGAGATCGCCATCGCGGTCGCGAAGATCTTCCGGCTGTCGATCCCCATGAGCTGCACCGCCCGCCGGTCGTCCGACGTGGCCCTGAGCGCCCGCCCGAGCGCGGTGTAGCGGACAAGGAGCTGGAGCCCCGCGAGGAGCGCGATCGCGGTCAGGAGCGTGATCAGCGGGAACCACCCGATCGACACCTCGTTCGTGATCTCGATGCTCTCGGTCTCGATCGTCCCTGCTTCGAGGCCACGTGCGTCTGCGGAGAACTCCTCGAGCAGGGCATTCTGGATGATGATTGAGAGCCCGAAGGTCGCCAGGATTGGCGCGAGCGCGCTGTCGAGCGTGAAGTTGAGCAGGACGAGTTGCAGGACGAAGCCTCCGAAGGCCATGGCCGGAATGACGATCAGGAGCGTCAGGAGCGCGTTCCAGCCGAGGTGGTCCGCGACGACGAATGCCATGAACGCTGCGACCACGCTCAGGTCGCCGTGGGCGAGATTGACGAGGCGCATGACGCCGAAGGCGACCGACAGTCCGGTCGCGTAGAGCGCGTACAGCCCGCCGAGCAGGATCCCCTGGATGACGACGTTGACCCAGACCATCGTTCAGACCCCGAAGTACGCCTTGACGACCTGGTCTCGCGTCAACTCGCTCGTCTGGCCGTGCAGCGAGATCCGCCCCTCCACGAGGCAGTAGGCGCGGTCCGCGGCGGCGAGCGCCTGGCCGACGTCCTGCTCGACGAGCACGATCGTCGTCCCCTCTCGCTTGACGTCCGCGAGCGTCTCGTACAGCGCCTTGATCACCGTCGGCGCGAGCCCGAGCGACAGCTCGTCAAGCAGCAGGAGCCGGGGATTCCCCATCAACGCGCGTCCGATCGCGAGCGCCTGCTGCTCGCCTCCGGAGAGGGTCCCCGCCCAACGCCTGGCCAGCGGCCGCAGCAGCGGAAACAGCTCGTAGACCCGTCGCCGGTTCCACGGCCCTCGCCGGCGTCGCAGCCGGCCGATGCGCAGATTCTCTTCGACGGTCAGGCTGGGGAAGATCCTTCGGCCTTCCGGAACGAGCGAGATGCCGAGCGGCACGCGCCGGTACGCGGGCAGGCGACCCACCGCTCGTCCGTCGAAGCGCACCTCCCCCGCCGCCGGCTTCAGCAAGCCGGAAGCGGAGGCAAGCAGCGTCGACTTACCGGCGCCGTTGGCGCCGATGATCGCGACGGTCTCGCCCTCGTCGACTTCCACGCTGACGTCGAAGAGAGCCTGGAAGTCGCCGTAGAAGCTGTCGACCGAGTCGACCTCGAGCAACACGCCTAGAGCTCGCTTCCCAGGTAGACGTCGCGCAGCTCCGCGCTCGCGATCACCGCCTCGGGCGCTCCCTCGATCAGCTTGCGGCCGGCGGCGAGGGCGACGAGCCTGCCGACGACCGTCAGCAGCGCTTGGACGATGTGCTCGATCCAGACGATCGTGATCCCACGCGTGCGCAGCTCCTGCACGGTCTCCACAAGCTCGTTCACCTCCGGCTCCGTCAGCCCCCCGGCGATCTCGTCGAGCAGCAGCACCCGCGGGTCGGTCACGACTGCGCGTGCAAGCTCGAGCCGCTTGCGGTCGAGGAGAGTCAGGGAACCGGCGAGCCGGTTGGCCTTGTCCAGCAGACCCACCTGCTCGAGTGCCGAGACGCAAGCCGCCTGCCCGCTCTGACGGTGGTCGCCACGACCGTGGGCCGCCCCGACAAGGACGTTCTCGTAGGCGGTCAGGCCGGCAAAGGGTCGCGGGATCTGAAAGGTGCGGGCTATCCCGTTGCGGCTACGGCGGTGGCCGGGCATTCTGGTGATGTCCCGGCCGTCGAAGAAGATTCGTCCGCCGTCAGGCCTGAGGCTCCCTCCGATCAGGTTCAGGAGCGTGGTCTTGCCGGCTCCGTTCGGCCCCACGATCCCGAGCGCCTCCCCTTCCTCCACGAGGAGGCTGACGTCCGCGATCGCGCGAAGGGACCCAAACGCCTTCGAGACGTCTTGGAGCTCGATCAGAGCCGGCAATCACGACCTCATCGGTACGGAATCGGTGTCAGCTTGCCATGTCGCCGGACGCGAGGTACCGCCTGATTCTCGACGATCCTCAGCTCGTAGCGGAACCTCCTCCCCCTGCGCCATTGCCCGCCGACGAGCTTCGTCTTGGCCACGTTGGCGTTCGGACCGCCCCGCCACTGGACGCGACCGACGATCGTGTCGAGCCTCGTCGCTTTGATCGCGTCGGCGATCTGCTCCTTGTTGTCGAGGTCTCGCGTGCGGGAGAGTGCGTTTGCGGCAACCTCGAACAAAGCGTGCGCGAATCCGATCGGCTGCGTCCATTGCCTGTCGGTCGACCGCTCGTAGGCGGTGGCGAGCGCCGTGGACGTCTGGCGGGTCAGCGACGACCGATAGGGATGGAAGGGACTCCACCAGACCTCGGTCGAGATGCCCGCTCCGTTTCGCCCGAGCGCGTTCGCGGCGGCCGGGAAAAGCATGGCCTTGCCGATCGACGCGACCCGCGGGCGGAAGCCCTGCTGCAGCGCCTGCGTCCAGAACGTCGTGAAGTCGGGAGGCAGGGGCACACCGGTCACGATCTGCGCCCCTCCGGAGCGGAAGCGCGAGATCTGGCTGGAGAAGTCGTCGCTCAAGTTCGGATACCGGCCCGGGTCGATGATCCGGTACCCGGCTCGCCTGAGCGGTGGCGGGAAGCCGAGCCTGCTGTCGCTCCAGGCGTTGCCGTCGCCGTCGTTGGGCCAGATCGCTCCTACGCCCCTGTTCGTCTGGACCTGTCTCCACATGCGCAGGAAGACGCCAATGATGTCCTCGAGGCCCCAGAAGAAGTGGTACGTGTACCTGAACGGCTTCTGCGGGTCTCCCCTGCGGCCCAGGAACCAGGGTTGCCACGGGGCGACGGACGAAATGCAGGGGACCTTGTTGGCCTCGCACGTGTCGGAAACCGGATTGGTCGTTTCCGGCGTTCCCGCAACGAGGATGAGATCGACGTCGTCGTCGAGGATCAGGTTCTGCGCCACAGTTGCCGCCCGGTTCGGGTTCGACTGCGTGTCCCGGTCGAGGATCTGAACCGGGTAGCGGGTGCCACGGATCCGCAACCCCCTCGTGAAGACGCGTCTCATCTGGTTGATCACGAACCTGTCCGCCTCGCCGAAGCCCGCGAGCGGGCCGGTTCGGGGAGTGACGTAGCCGAGCTTGAGAGTCCTTCCCTGGGCGAACGCGTCGGTGACCGCGATGTAGGGCGCGAGCCCGATAGCGGCGCCGGCGGCGAACGCCCTCTTCAACAGAACGCCGCGACTGACGCTGTCGCCGAAGACGCTCTCGACGTCCATCAGTCCTTCGTCGTCATACATCTGACCCTCCTCTCTGGAGCTGGATTCCTCTCCTGATCAGCTCGCCGGCCGCAGTCGTTCGAGGACGGAGCGCACGATCGCGTCGCTTCCCGGCAGGAAGGCGTCTTCGAGCTGCGGGCTGTAGGGAATCGGCAGGTCGCTCGTGGCGAGGCGCCACGCGGCGTCGATGCTTCCGAGCGCCTGCTCCGTGACTCGGGCGAGCACCTCGCCGGCCCAGCCCCCCGTCGCTGGACCCTCCTCGACGACGAGGAGCCGATTCGTCGTCTCCAGCGAGCTCACGACGGCATCGGCATCGAGGGGACGGAGAGAGCGCAGGTCGATCACAGTCGCCTCGATTCCCTGCTCGGAGAGTTTGTCGGCGGCTTCGAGCGCGTCATGCACTCCTTTCATCGCCGAGACGATCGTGAGGTCGCCGCCCTCGCGCACGACGGCCGCCTTCCCGATCGGGACCGGCTCGCCGTTCACCTCGCCCTTGATCGAGTAGAGGCGCTTGTGCTCGAGGAAGACAACCGGGTTGTCGTCGCGAATTGCGGCCTTGAGCAATCCTTTCGCGTCTCCCGCGGTTGCAGGGCAGACGATCTTCAGCCCGGGCGCACCCAGCAGCCACGAGACCGGCATCTGCGAATGGATGGCTCCGAAGCGGCCGCCCGCACCGCACGACGACCGCACCACGAGCGGAACGCTCGCCTGCTCTTTCGAGATGTACCAGTACTTGGTCGCCTGGTTCAACAGGCTGTCCATCGCGAGGGGCAAGAAGTCGGCGAACATGATCTCGATCACCGGCCTGATGCCGGAGACGGCGCTGCCGAAGGCCGCGCCGGCGAGTGCGAGCTCGGAGATGGGCGTGTCGAAGACCCGCCTGGGGCCGTACTTCTCGAGCAAGCCGGGGGTGACGACGAACACGCCGCCGGCGGCGGCGACGTCCTCGCCGAAGAACACGACTCGCTCGTCTCGCGCGAGCTCCTCGTCGAGGGCGTCTCGGACTGCTTCGCGGAACTCCACCTCAGCCATCCGCGCCCACCGACTCGACGCTCGAAACGAGCCGACGAGGGACGTGGACCGCAACGACGACCCCAAGCTCCACGAAGGAAGTTAAATCGGCCCTTCGCCTGGCTGTCAAGTGGTAGTGAACGAGGAGCCGCTAAGGATTAACGATCACCGCGGGATAGAATGGCGCGATGCCGACGCGACCCGCACGAGCGCGCGCCGCCGGCGGATCCGCTCGTGTCCGGCGGGTCGACGCCGAATTCGGGCCGCGCATCCGGGCCCGCAGGGAAGAAGGCGGGATCAGCCTGCGGGAGCTCGCCAGGCGCCTGGGCATCTCGCCGAGCGCAATCTCCCAGATCGAGACGGGGAAGTCGCGGCCTTCCGTGAGCACGCTCTACGCGATCGTCAACGAGCTCGGGATGTCGCTCGACGAGCTGTTCAGCGGCCAGAACCAGCAGCAAGCGGACCCCTGGGCAGCGGCCGAAGAGGAGCCGAAGCCTGTCCCGAAGGGCAGAGCAACGAAGAGGCACGTTCAGCGGGCCTCGACAAGGACGGCGCTCGAGCTCGAGACCGGCGTCCGCTGGGAGAGATTGACCCCACAGGCCGATCCGGATGCCGACTTCCTCTACGTCGTGTACGACGTCGGCGGCTCGTCGAGCCAGGGTGGGCAGGCGATCAGGCATTCCGGGCGCGAGTACGGGCTCGTGCTGAGCGGCACGCTCCAGGTCACGGTTGGCTTCGACGTCTACGAGTTGGGTCCCGGCGACTCGATCTCGTTCGACTCGACCGTTCCCCACTGCCTCCGTACCGTGGGCGCCGAGCCGGTGCACGGGGTGTGGTTCGTAGTCGGGCGCCAGGGCGACCGGCGAGCTCATGACTTCGAGGATCAGCCCGGCTAGCGGGCGCCTACGAGGGCAGGCTCCCGACCGGAATCACGCTGTAAGCGCGGAAGCAGCGCCATGAAGTCGGCATCCGCCATCCCCGAGGAAATGCAAGCCTGCAGAAACTGTCGCACGAGCGCCGTGACGGGAAGCGATGCACCGACGGCGTTTCCGGCGTCGAGCGCAAGGCCGAGGTCCTTGTACATCCCCTGGGTCGGAAACGTCGATGTGTAGTTGTCGGCGACGAGGGCGTCGGTCTTGTACTTGACGAAGGGAGAGCCGATCGCGCTCCCTCCCATCACCTCGAGGATCGTCGCTCGGTCGAGGCCGTTCGCCTCGCCCAGAACGAGTGCCTCGGCCATGAGCTGCGCCGTTCCGGCGATCATCAGGTTCAGCGCGAGCTTGAGCACGCGTGCCTCGTCCTCTTCGCCGACGTAGAAGACGTGCGGCCCGATGTCTGCGAGAGGGGCGCTGACGGCGTCGAATGCTTCCCGGTCG
>OBLR010000435.1_pt1 | contig 10381 bp, 7 predicted proteins | sample 1519891 | NCBI WGS metagenome assembly OBLR01 (sample SAMEA3113583, study PRJEB22503) | soil metagenome | reverse complement strand
TAATCATAAGAAAAGTCGCAGGTCCAGACCGTAGTACCTGCATCCCCCCGATGCAAATGCACACGTACAGGTATGTCAGCACGGGCCATCACCGCTCGGCCCTGCTCCTCGGTGTAATCCTCAGCACGCGCACCAGCCTGCACGACACACACATCATCGAGATAAATCGATACCCCCCGGATATCGAGATCCCCAAGGCCGGCGCGTCCTACAGCGGCTAGAATACGTCCCCAATTGGGATCCGAGGCAAAAAAGGCGGTCTTCACCAAGGGCGAGTGAGCAACACAGTAAGCTACCTGCAAACATTCCTGCTCGGTTCTGCCGCCTATCACCTCAATGGAGATAAACTTGGTCGCCCCCTCCCCATCCCGGACGATGGCCTGAGCAAGTGTCACACATACTTCTTCCACGGCGGCCTGTAAAGCTCGATAGGCATCGCTCTCGATCGCGCCGATCCGGGGCAAAGGGGTCTTGCCTGTGGCTATCAACACACACGCATCGTTCGTCGAGGTATCGCCATCGATGGTGATGCGATTGAAGGAGCGGCTTACCGCATGCCGCAGGCACTGATTCAAGAGCGGTGGTCTCACAGCCGCATCGGTGGCAATAAATGCCAACATCGTCGCCAGATCTGGCCGGATCATGCCGGCCCCTTTGGCGATACCAGTGACAGTGATCCCATGACCGCCGATGTCGATGGTCTTGGAATACCCTTTGGGCACCGTATCCGTGGTCATGATCGCCCGGGCGGCCGCCTGCCAGCCTTGGGGAGACAAAGTCTCAAAAGCCTTGGGGATGGCTGCACCGATGCGGACCGTGGGTAAAGGCTCGCCAATAACCCCGGTCGAGAAGGGCAAGACAGCCTCGATAGCGCACTGCCCCTGCTCGGCCACTGTGCGGCAGGTCAAAAGCGTCTGCTCATGTCCGCGCTCACCGGTACCTGCATTGGCATTCCCGGAATTGATCAGAAGATAGCGTGGGTGTGTGTTTTTGAGGAGATGGGCGCGCGCAACCTCTACTGGCGCTGCACAAAACAAGTTACGGGTAAAGACCGCTGCCGAGACAGCGTCTTCATCGATCCCGATAAGGGCTATATCATCACGGTCAGACCGCTTAATACTTGCACAGGCGGTACCCAGTCGGATCCCGGCAATCGGCGCTATCTTGGAAAGGTCGAGTTGCCAAGCCATCCTACTTTCTTCTCACACGTCAAGCGAGTGTGAAAGCTAATCTAACCTTCCATGGCATTGCTTATATTTTTTACCGGAGCCGCAGGGACACGGTGTATTTCTTCCTATCTTCGGTTGCGCTCGAACGAATGGCGGCGGTTTGGGCTGTGCCTTAGCTGGGGCTTCTTGGGGCGATTCAGCCGGCGCTGCCTCCTCCTCATCCAAAGGCGGGGCCTTGGCATGACTGTAGTGCATAGGCGCCATTCTCCGCCGCTGTTGTTCAACCGCCTCGACATCCTGCTCCGCCCGGACCTGCACCCGCGATAGGATGCCGATGACATCGCGTTTGATGTCCTCGAGCAGCTGGGCAAACATATCGAAGGCCTCGCGTTTATATTCCTGCTTGGGATTCTTCTGCGCATAGCCTCGCAGATGGATCCCCTGGCGCAAATGATCCATCGCCGCCAGGTGCTCTTTCCAATGGCTATCCACCACTTGCAGCATCACCGCTTTCTCGAAGTGACGCATGACCTCAGGGGTAGCGATAGCCTCCTTGTCGGCATAAGCCTGTTCTATCGCCTCTAGGATCTTTTCACGCAAGGTCTCCTCGTACAGTGTCTTATCCTCTTCAAGCCAGGTCTGTATCTCGAGATGTTGGCCAAATTCCCGCTCGATAGCCTCCATCAATCCTTTGATATCCCATTGTTCATCGAGGCTCCCCGGAGGGATATGGGCATTGATGACATGGGTCACTACATCTCGGCGCATCCCTTGGATATTTTCCGAGATGTCGGTGGCATCCATGAGTTCATTGCGCTGCTGATAGATCACCTTGCGTTGATCATTGGCGACATCATCATATTCGAGCAATTGCTTGCGGATATCAAAGTTCCGCGCCTCGACCTTGCGCTGCGCATTCTCAATGGCCTTGGTCACCCAGGGATGCTCGATGGCTTCCCCTTCCTGCATGCCGAGCTTCTGCATGAGCCCCGCTACGCGGTCGGAGGCAAAGATCCGCATGAGATTGTCTCGCAGCGACAAATAGAAACGGCTGGAGCCCGGGTCACCTTGGCGGCCGGATCGACCGCGGAGCTGATTATCGATACGCCGCGACTCATGCCGTTCGGTACCAACGATATGCAATCCACCCACGGCGACGACTTCATTATGGCGCCTTTGCCAATTGGCCTTGATGCGCGCTATGACCACCTCATCCGGATCTTCCAGATGCTTAAGCTCCTCGTCCAGGCTGCCACCCAGAACAATATCCGTGCCTCGGCCCGCCATATTCGTGGCGATGGTGACCGTGCCCGGGCGGCCAGCTTGGGCCACGATATGGGCCTCCTTCTCATGGAACTTGGCATTCAATACCTGGTGTTCCAGCGCCTCTTTTTTGAGCAAGCCCGACAACAATTCCGAGGTCTCGATCGAGGTCGTGCCGACCAGCACCGGTTGGCGTCTGGCGTGGCACTCCTTAATATCTTCGATGATGGCCTTGAACTTTTCACCTTGGGTAAGATAAACGACATCCCCGAGATCCTTACGGATCATGGGCATGTGGGTCGGGATCACCACAACCTCCAGGCCATAGATCTGCTGAAACTCATAGGCCTCGGTATCTGCCGTACCGGTCATCCCAGCCAGTTTGCCATATAATCTAAAATAGTTCTGGAAGGTGATTGAGGCCAGCGTCTGGTTTTCATTCTGGATTGGCGTCTCTTCCTTGGCCTCGATGGCTTGATGCAGGCCCTCTGACCAGCGTCTCCCCGGCATGGTTCGGCCGGTAAACTCATCGACAATGACGACCTCTCCGTCTTTGACGATGTAATCGATATCTTTGTGAAACAGGGTATGCGCCCGCAAGGCCGCATTGAGGTAATGCAGGAGGCTAATATTTACGGCGTCATAGAGGCTTTCACCCGATCGCAACAACCCTTCCTTTTCTAACAGATCTTCGACCTGCTGATGGCCCTCCTCGGCGAGATAAACTTGACGCGCCTTCTCATCGACCCAATAATCGCCTGGGCCATGCTCCTCCTGCTGCCTACTGAGATAGGGGATCAATCGATTGATCCTGAGGTAGATCTCTGCCCTATCCTCCATAGGTCCTGAGATGATGAGCGGTGTACGTGCCTCATCGATCAGGATGGAGTCGACCTCATCGACAATCGCATAATGCAGCCCACGCTGCACGCGATCACCCTTGGAGAAGGCCATATTGTCGCGCAGATAGTCGAAACCAAACTCATTGTTGGTCCCATAAGTAATATCCGCGGCATAGGCGCGCTGTCGCTCCGCTTGGGAGAGATTGGCCACGATGACCCCGACCTCCATCCCGAGAGATTTATAGATCTTGCCCATCCACTCAGCATCACGTCGCGCCAGGTAATCGTTGACGGTGACAATATGCACGCCTTCTCCAGAGAGGGCGTTGAGATAGGCTGCAAGCGTTGCCACTAAAGTCTTCCCTTCGCCCGTTCGCATCTCTGCGATCTTGCCTTGGTGCAGGACCATACCGCCAATGAGTTGCACATCGAAGTGGCGCATCTCCAAAAACCGCCGCCCGGCTTCCCGCACTACGGCAAATACCTCGGGCAGCAGTGCATCCAAGGTCTCCCCTTGCTGCAGGCGGCTACGAAACTCAGCGGTCTTAGCAGCGAGCGCCGTATCGCTCAGCGCGACACATTGTGGCTCCAGGGCATTGATATGCCGGATCGTTTTTGACATCTGCTTGAGCAGACGCTCGTTTCGGCTGCCAAAAATACGGCTTAGTACCCGGCCAAAGGAAAAGTCACCGGACATAGATTAAGGATATAGAGTTAAATACGGCTTGGGTTAAAATAGTAAAAAATCAGCGAGAAAAGCTATCTATACGTTCGATTGGAAGCCCAGCGATGGACCCCCTTATACCGTTGCAAATACTCCTGAATCAGGACGGCTCCGGCCATCTACAGAGGCTCGTCAAGCGGGCGCGAGCACTTCAGGCGCTCGACGATCGTTTAGGCGAATACTTGCCGCCTTTACTAAAATCACAGTGCACGGTGGCGGCCCTACGTGACGATGTACTGGTGATAAACGCACGCTCTCCCGCCTGGGCCACCCGCCTGCACTACCTCGCTCCTTCTATCCTGGAATTCCTGCACAGGCGAGGAGAGGGTCTTCAGAGCTTTCGAGCCATTCAGATCAGGGTATCCTTACCCGAAGAAGTTATACTTACGACCAAACCCCTTCCTCGCCCGCAGCTCTCGATTCAGACGGCAAGGCACTTAAAGCACATGGCCCAACGCATTCCTGATCCCGACTTACAATCCATCTTACTTCGGCTGTCCAACCGCTAAACAACCGGCGCAGGACGCATAAAGCCGATCGAGAGATCGCATTCCTGTTTAAAAGTAACAAGTTCCCAGGCCGCAGTATCTGCCAGGAACTTGCGTAACAAACAATTATTCAAGGTATGCCCGGATTTATGGCCCCGGAATGCCCCGATCAAGCTATGGCCCAGGAGATAGAGATCGCCAATCGCATCCAAGATCTTATGTTTCACAAATTCATCTTCATAACGCAAGCCGTTTTCATTTAATACGCGATAATCGTCGACCACCACGACATTGTTCAGATTCCCGCCCAAGGCCAGGTTATTACGCCGTAATGTTTCCACGTCTTGTAAAAAGCCGAATGTGCGCGCACGGCTTACCTCCTTGACAAAGGAGGTGGTGGAGAAATTGATCTCGGCGTATTTGACGCTCTCCGCAAAAAAAGGATGATCAAATTCAATGGAAAATGAGACCTTAAACCCATTAAACGGCTCAAACTTAGCCCATTTATCGCCTTCTTGCACCCGGATCGGTTTCTTTATCCGAATAAATTGCTTATCCGCATTCTGTTGGGCAATGCCAGCAGATTGAATGAGAAACACAAACGGACCCGCGCTCCCGTCCATGATAGGCACCTCGGGAGCACTTACATCGACGTAGGCGTTGTCGATCCCAAGTCCAGAAAATGCGGAGAGCAGGTGCTCGACCGTCGCGATCCGTACATCGCCTTTGACCAAACTCGTAGAAAGCTGGGTATCCCCCACATATTTCGCCCCTGCCGGGATCTCGACCGGCGGATCCAGATCGACCCGGCGAAATAGGATCCCTGTATTGACCGTCGCCGGACGCAAGGTAAGGAGGACCTTTTTTCCCGTGTGGAGCCCGACCCCTGTCGCGCGAATGACATTCTTAAGCGTTTGCTGTTTTATCATTTTTTTCTGGCTGCACGGAATATGCCCCACCCCGCGCTCGGCCCTTACCCCTCCTCCTGCTTTAGCGGCCTACGGTTCTATAACACACGATATCCTCCCTCCCCTGGTATAAGGTATAAACTACCTTCCTTTTCACCTATAGACTTTGATAACCCCGGCAAATTCCCTCATCGACCCGACTCACTCCATCAGTCGGCTTGTCTGCGCAAAAATGCGGGTATGTCGAGGTAATCCGGCGTGTTTCTCTCAATAGGTGTTCCACTCTTAGCGCGATTACGGATCACGGTGGGTCGATCCAAGACCTTATAGTCGATCTCCCCGATCGATTTAGCTTTTACCGGGATCACAGCCTCCTCCTTAGTATGAGAAATAAGACCGCCGATCCCGGTAGCCACTACCGTCACCCGGACCTCATCAGTCAGCTGTTGATCGATAGAGGTCCCTATCACCACGGTAGCACCGTCGGAGACCAGGGCCTTTACGGTATTCCCGACCTCTTCGAACTCTCCCAAGGTGATGTCCATGCTCGCCGTGATATTCACCAGCATACCTTTAGCACCGGCCAGATTGATATCCTCGAGCAGGGGGCTCGCAACCGCTGCCTCGGCGGCGATGCGAGCACGGTTCTGGCCCTTACCCAAGCCCGATCCCATCATCGCCATACCCATCTCGGCCATCACCGTGCGGACATCGGCAAAATCCACATTGATGAGACCGGGCGAGGTGATCAGCTCGGCGATCCCCTGAACCGCTCCAAGCAGGACGTCGTTGGCTGCCTTAAATGCATTCAACAGGCTAATATCCCGTCCGAGGACGCTCAAAAGCTTGTCGTTCGGTATCGTAATCAAGGAATCCACATATTGGCTTATATGCCGGATCCCCTCGCTCGCCACCTCGGCGCGTTTCCTGCCCTCAAAGCTGAATGGCCGGGTCACCACCGCTACCGTGAGAATACCCATCTCCTTGGCTACCTGAGCCACCACGGGCCCAGCTCCGGTACCCGTACCTCCGCCCATGCCCGCAGTAATGAACACCATATCGGCTCCCTCGAACACATCCATGATCCGATCCCGATCTTCGAGGGCGGCCTGGCGTCCTTTCTCCGGATCCGCCCCAGCACCGAGTCCGTGGGTAACATTATTACCCAGTTGGATCACGGTGCGCGCCGACACACCGCCGAGCGCCTGGGCATCGGTATTGGCGCAAACAAACTCGACGCCCTCGATATTGGCGTTCAGCATATGCTGCACGGCATTACTACCGCCGCCGCCTACCCCGACCACTTTAATCACAGCACCTGCTCTGTGCATATTCACTAGCTCGAACATAAACCTATCCTCCACGCCTGCTGGAACCCTTAATTGTAATTGATGCTTGATCAGCTAAAACCGTCTCTTCACCCATTTTTTAGAAATTGCCGTGAAACCAATTCTTCATACGCTGCCATATGCCGCTAAAACCACGTTCTGGGCGCAATGATCGCCCATTGGGCTGACTGTTCTTCAGCCCATACAACAACAGCCCCACTCCCGTGGCATAAATGGGGTTTTTAATCACCTCGACCAATCCCGTTACGTGCTCGGGCACACCCAAGCGCACGGGCATGTGGAAAACCTCCTCGGCGAGCTCGATAACCCCTTCCATCTTGGTGCTGCCACCGGTCAACACCATCCCCGCCGCCATAAGCTCTTCATGACCGCTGCGTTTCAACTCCGCCTGGATCAATCCAAACAACTCTTCATACCGCGGTTCGACAACCTCGGCCAAGTTTTGGCGCGTGAGCCGCTTCGACGGCCGCTCACTGGCGCTGAACACCTCAATGGTATCCTCAGGACCCGCCAGATCAGTCAAAGCACACGCATATTTAAGCTTGATCTCCTCGGCATGATGGGTGGTTGTCCTGAGCGCCACCGCAATATCGTTGGTTACCTGGTCACCGGCGATCGGTATCACCGCCGTATGATGGATCGCACCATTGACAAATACCGCAATATCCGTCGTACCCCCGCCGATATCTGCAAGACATACGCCCATCTCCTTCTCGTCCTCGGTCAAGACCGCCTGGCTTGAGGCAAGCTGCTGCAGAACAATATCGTCGACCTCAAGTCCGCAGCGGCGTATACACTTGACAATATTCTGGGCAGCGCTCACCGCCCCCGTCACCAGGTGTACCTTAGCCTCGAGTCGAACCCCTGACATCCCAATCGGATCGCGGATCCCTTCCTGGTTATCGATAACAAATTCCTGGGGCAGCACATGCAGGATCCGTTGATCGGCAGGTACGGCGACGGCCCTCGCCGCATCCATGACACGCTCGATATCCCCGCCGGTGACCTCGTTGTTACGGATCGCCACGTTCCCGTGAGAGTTCAAGCTATGGATATGGCTACCGGCAATACCGGCATACACCGAATGGATCTGGCAACCAGCCATCAGTTCGGCCTCTTCCACCGCCCTTTGGATCGACTGCACGGTCGACTCGATATTGACGACCACACCCTTCTTCAGCCCCCGCGCAGGGTGGAAACCGATGCCGATGACCTCAATGGTCTCATCATCGGCGACTTCCCCGACGATAGTGACTACCTTGGAGGTGCCGATGTCGAGACCTACGATCAGATCCCGGTCAGGCCTTTTTATCATTCTTGGCTCTCCCTCTCAGTGCCTGCTTACCCGCTTCGGCCATACGATCGTGTCTTCACTGTAAAACCATTGGTGTAACGTAGATCCACTTGAGCCGCCATATCCCCTCTATCGCCTACCACCCGATGAAAGTTCGCCACAAAACGCCCGATCCGGCGTTCAAAATCGGTACGCCCTACAATCACCCGGGGACCATGAACTAACTCAAAACTCCAGGCACGTCTTGGGCTTAGACTCAAACGGGCCACTTTCCAGCCCCGATCTATCAAGCGCTGATTGACCGCGTAAAATCGGCTGAGCACCTGTGCTTCAGTACCCAGGGGACCGTGCAGTTCGACCAGGCCTTTAGGGTAGCTTTCCGGTGGTGGACTAAATACGGTCCCTTCAGGATTCAACAATCCCTTATCTCCCCACCGCGCCACGGCGCGCTGTTCATGCACCGTCACCTCGAGTGTTTGGGGCCAGACCCGGCGTACTAAAGCCTCCCTGATCCAGGGCTCCCGCAATAAGGCCGCCCGGATCCGATCGACCTCGGTAGTGAAAAATCCGCCTTTGATCGCTTGCGCCACGAGTACCTTCAAAACCTCAGGCCTAAGCCGCTGGAACTCGCCCTGGATATGCACTGCTTTGATCGGTAGGGTAGTGGGATCGGTGAGTTTCACCGCACCCCACGTCACTAAGGCGAGGGTACCTACCAGCATGAGGCCCCCCCCTATCCCCAATAGCCAATAATTGCCCTGCCCTAGCTGGCCTTGGGTGATCCGTTGATGTTGATGCCTGGTTATTCCCACCTTATCGCCCGCTCAATTCACTCGATGCATCCCTAGATTCTCTCTTTTAAAACTCGTCTTGAGGATACGCACGGCCAGATCATCGAAGCTTATCCCCACCGCCCTGGCCGCCATCGGCACCAAACTGTGGCCGGTCATCCCGGGAACCGTATTGACCTCGATCAGCCAGGGCTGATCCCGCTCATCGACCAGCATATCGACCCGCCCCCAACCCTGCGCCCCTAAGGCATTAAAACCCTTGAGGGCAAGCGCCTGTAACTCCCGCTCCCGGACCGCCGGCAACCCGCAAGGACAGATATACCGGGTCCGATCATCGGCGTATTTCGCCTCATAGTCATAGAAGACACGAGGCGTTTCTAAACGGATCAGCGGCAGGGTCTCGCCATCGAGCAAAGCCACCGTATATTCCTTACCGCTGATCCAGCGCTCGGCGATCACGCGCGGGTCATACTGCGAGGCCATGCACCAGGCCTCTGGCATGTGTTCCCCGGCGATCACCTTGCTCGCCCCCAGGCTCGATCCCTCCTGCGCCGGTTTGACCATGATCGGTAGCCCTAAGGACGCTACCACCTCTTCCACATCGAAACCAGCAGCCAACTCAATAAAAGGGGGGGTCGGCACGCCCATGCCGAGCCAAATCCGCTTGGCCCTGGACTTGTCCATCGCCAAGGCTGAGCCCAAGACGCCACTTCCCGTATAGGGAATGCCCATCGTCTCAAGCGCCCCTTGAATAATCCCATCCTCCCCTCCACGGCCATGCAGCGCGATAAAAACGCGGTCAAAACCCCCTTGCTGGAGTGTGTTCAATACCTCTGGCTCGGCTAAATCGAGGGCTTGAGCCTCTATGCCCTTGCGCTTGAGCGCTGCCAAGACGGCAGTGCCGCTTTCAAGCGAGATTGGGCGTTCAGCCGAGCAGCCGCCCATCAGCACCGCTACCCTGCCAAACTCATTCATACTCACCCACGATCTTGACCTCAGCTACCAGTCCGATCCCATGTATAGCGAGCACCGCCCCCTTCACCCGCTCGATCAAAGCCTCAATATCAGCGGCTTTGGCCTGCCCCAGATTGATCATAAAATTCGCATGTTTTTCCGAGACCTGAATGTCGCCGATCCGCAGCCCTTTCAAACCGCTGCACTCGATAAGCTGCGCTGCGTGATCGCCTTGTGGATTGCGGAAGACCGAGCCACAGCTTGGTTGCCCCACAGGTTGAGTTTTAGCGCGTTGGGCAAGCAAGAAGCGAATGCGATGCCTACCCTGGCGCTCAGGATCCCTCCTAAGTTCAAGATCCGCCGTCAAAAACCATTCGTCTTTGCGCCCCTGGATCTCACGGTAACCCACTTGAAATTCACCGGCATCACGTACCCGCCGGTGACCCTGCCGATCCACGGTTTCCACCCGCCTGACGAGGGTCCAGGTCTCTCCACCAAACGCCCCCCCATTCATCGCCAGCGCTCCACCCAGTGTGCCCGGGATCCCCGCCATAAATTCGGCTCCTGCATAGCCCGCTTGAGCGGTGATGCGCGCCACC
>OBLR010000434.1_pt1 | contig 10394 bp, 15 predicted proteins | sample 1519891 | NCBI WGS metagenome assembly OBLR01 (sample SAMEA3113583, study PRJEB22503) | soil metagenome | reverse complement strand
TGGCGTTTATCGGGTTGCACATGGGCCAGGTGTTCTTCTCGGGCGGCTACAAGGCGCCCCGGGAGCTCAACTGGGTGGTCGGCGTGATCCTGCTCCTGCTCGTGATCGGGCTTTCCTTCACCGGCTACCTCCTCAGGTGGGACCAGGACGGTTTCTGGGCCTCTGTGGTGGGGATGAAGATCGGTTCGTACTCGCCGTTCGTGGGCGGGTACGTGATCCACTTCCTTCTGGGCGGGGACGTAGTGGGGCCTGCGACGCTCTCCCGCTTTTTCGCCATCCACGTCTGGCTGCTCCCTGCCTTGATAGCGCCTCTTATCGGCGTGCACCTCTATCTGCTCAGGCGTCACGGGGTGTTCGGCAGCGAGTTCGAGTACACGGACAGGCTCGCGAAGCTGCACGAACGACAGCGCCTCGAAGAGTACGCCCGCTACGAGACGGATGAGGACGAAGGGGAGCCCTACGTCGGCCGCCGCGACCGCGCGGACAGGGAAGGCTACGAAAGGGACGGTGAGTAACAGCTTTTACCGAGAAGGCTGACGTACCACTGGTACGATTGCGGTAAGGGACATGACACAGAGAAGAGGTGTAGAAAGTGTACACTCCGGCGACTGGCAAGGCTAAACCGGTTGAAGAAGAGGTAATTACCGAAGAGAACGTCTTCGAGCGTCCTGACGAGACCATGGGGTTCTTCCCTGGGCAAGTGCTCAAGGATGGCTACGTAAGCACCTTTATCCTCATCGCCTGCGTCATACTCTCCTACGCCGCCCCAGCACCGCTCACCGAGCCGGCGAACACGGCGACCGTCGAGTATGTGCCAAGGCCCGAGTGGTTCTTCTTCTTCTACGAGCAGATGCTCATGTTCTTCCCCGGATACGCCCTGATCTCCTTCGGGGCCGTCGTGGTGCCGACGATCTTCATCGGGCTCCTCTTCGCCGTCCCGTGGCTCGATCGGAGCCCACAGCACTACAACGCCATCAGCAGGCCATTCGCTTCGGTCATAGGCATCTTGGTGGTCGTGGTCGTCGTACTCAACATGCTTTTGGCCGTCAGCAGGATCATGAACTTCCCGACCGCCTAGAAGGAGTAGAGGATGCCCATAGGCAACCTTGACGTACCGGTAATCGGCAAGAACGTCGTTATCGCCGTTCTGGTCCAGTCGCACATCCTCTTTGCGGCCTTCATCATCGGGGCCGTCCTGATAGCAGCCACGAGCGAGTACCTGGGGATGGTGACCAAGCAGAACAACTACGAGCGCTTCGCGAGGAACCTGGCGCGCTTTGTGGTTCTGCTTTTCGCCTCCGGTGCGGCACTGGCGGTCACGTTCGTGCTCGCCCTGGTTACGCTTTTTCCCGTCTTCTTCTCCATCCTACAGAACATCTTCTTCTGGGTGTTCCTGGTCGAAGCCTTCATGTTCTTGGGCCAGATCATCATCGTCTACGCCTGGTACAACGTGTGGGACAAGCTCGCCTACCGCAAGAGTTTGCACGTCGTCTTCGGTTTTATCGCAGGCTTCTTCGGGCTTATGGCGATGACCATGATCGACGCTGTCGCCTCCTTTATGCTCACGCCCGCCGAGGTCACCTCCGAGGCCGGCCTCGTGGCCCGCAGCTTCCTCAACCAGACGATGGTGCCGCTCAACATGCACCGCTTCGTAGGGAACTTCTCCTACGCCGGGTTTCTGATCGCTGGCTGGGCCGGCTGGCGATACCTGAGGACCACCCGGGAGGACGACAGGGAGTATTACGACTGGCTAGGACACTTCGGCCTCCTCTGGGGTTTCGGGTTCTTGATCATGCAGCCGATCATCGGCTACGGTTATCTCAAGGGCATCCGCGAGAGCGCGCCGGACGCCTTCAACACCATCATGCTCGGTAGCAAGGCGTGGGTCTTCAACCTACTCGTCCTCTGGATCGCCGTCCTCAGCATCGCCTCGACGGCGTACTTCGTCCACAAGCTGCGCTTCGCCATAAAACCGATGGAGACGTTGCGCAAGCTCGCTGTGGGCGCTCTCGGCTTCACCGCGCTGTTCACGGTGCTCAACATAATCCCGGCCGACGCCGATTTGATACCCCAGATAGGGCTGGTCTTCGGGCAGGGTGAAGGGACGCAGATTCCGCTGGGCAGCATGTACCCCTGGAAGTACATCGGCCTGATCGGGCTGATGCTCGTCGGCTTCTTCATCGTTGCCCTGTACCTGAGGGCCTCCGCGACGGGCTTCCATTGGGGAAGGGCGAGCCGGTGGAGCCAGTACGCGCTGATGGCATGCGCCTTCTTCGTCGTGCTTACGATGATCACGATGGGCTACACGCGCGAGACCGCACGCCGGGTCGATAACGACCCTGCCTACCTCATCAACGACTGTGTGAAGCTAGACCAGCAGATCGTGAAGGAAGGCTGTCCGACCACACCCATTATGGAAGGGAAGGGGGGATGATGGACCTGGCGCTGCTCCTCCTCCAGCAAGGGACCACGGCCAACCCAGCGCCCATCGGAATCTTCCGGTTCTTCGTCGCCTTCGTTCTCATCGTCACGATCTACTCTTCTTTCTTGGGATTCACATACTGGATCAGTAAGGACGAATAGAAACAGCCGCCAGCATCCCTTCGAACATCGACGCTCCCACCGCAGAACGCAACATCGGCGATGGGAGCGTCTTTTCTTGCAAGCAGGAATCCCCGGAGCGGCCTTGGAGGGCAAACGAGTGACCTTCGTTTCTCGGCTGGACAACCTCCTCTAGATGAGGGAGGTGCCCATTATCACGTTGTCAGCTTGCGCCAGAGCCGCCGGAGGCCCAACGCATGCTCTTCCACCCTCTTCTTGTTCACCACAGGGTAATCCGAGACGCTCACCAGTTCTTCAATCTCGGGCCACATCGGCTCTAACCACGCTTTCATTAGCTTCTCGGGTTCTATGCCGAGCTCGCCACGCGAGAAACCCGAGAAGGCTTCCCACATACCCCTAACGTCCTTCAGCACATCCTGCTGTAAGGTTTCCAAGAGGTCGGTGAATGGACTCCAACCCTTAGCTAGGTCAGTGGTTATCTTATCGAGGTCGCGTCCAGTCTTAGGAGATTCCACATCCGGTAAATCATCTCCCACCTTCGCCGATCTCTGATTCCTCTTAATCCCAGCTGCGTATCCGCGGAGGTAGGCCATGTGCGCTTCGCAAAGACAGATGTTCTGAAGCCCAGGGAGGGCATCGCTGAACGCCATAAGCATCTTCAGCTTGGCTACGCGCGGGGCTAGGTCCAGGCACACCGCAAGCGTTACCTCCTCGCTGGCCCTTACCCGATCTTCGTAGGCCTGGTCGTTCATCTCGTAGACCAGTCTCGGACAACTCTTCTCGAGGTTTCGCCACTCCTCCTCGTCACCGCGAGCGATGGCCTCGATATAGAGCCTGAAGCGCTCTTCCGGGGTGAGCCGGTCGTAGAGTTTCGCTAGGCCGTCACGCCTCATCCCGTCTTCCTCCCCTTGAGCACATCCTCGAGTGCTTCCATGCGACCTTCTAGCTCGCCGGTCTCCTTCCACCTTCTCTCCAACTCTATGATCCTAAGGTGCGTGTTCATGAGCTGATTCACGATCGCCGCCGGGCCCGTCTCCACCCCGCCTGTTAGCACCCTCTCTGTCAGCTCCTTGATCGAGGCCTTGATCTCCTTGAGCTCGACGTTCGGGGTGCTCCTCCCGGCCTTGGCGGCGTCGCGTTTGCGCTTGTCGGCGTGTACGGGGTCGTGGGCGTAGCAATAGACCTGCGATGCCCCAACGATGCGTCCGCAACGCTCCCCATTCGCCTTTATAGCGCCGCATTTACGCTTCAACGATGACCCTCCCCCCGCCCACCCCTACCTCCCGAGTTTCCAAACCCGCCACCTCGCGCTCGCTGCGCTCGTCCCCGATGGGTGGCGACTGCCGCAGCGCCCGAGCGACTCCGGCTCCGCCAACCACGTTGACTCCCGAGACCAATGGGGCGAAGGACGCAGGCCACGGCGCGTCCAACCAGCCCCACTTCGTGGTGGCGTCAGAGTGTGGCCCGTCGGTGGCTCTCGAGGTAAGGAGCATGTTGGTCATACCGAAGAGCGTAAACGCTCGCCCGCGCGGGCGCTAAAACACGTTCTGCGCGAAAAAGTGTTGGTAACCCTAAAGCGAGTGCATCGTGCGGATCAGCTGCTTGTGGGCCCTCTCCACGTTTTTCCACAGTTGGTTGGATGCGGATGTATTAATTCCCTCCTCGGGAAGCCGCTCTAAGTGGGGCAGGTGGGCCTTCCAGGCCGGATTCAACACGTGCTCGTTGAGGAGCTTGTGGATCTCCTTCCGGCCATCCATCCCCCCGTAGGTCCTAAGGAAGAATGCTACGATCGCGGGGATGAGGGTCTCCGGCTTCCACCCCGGGCCGCTCTTCCTACCCCGCAAACGCTCCCCGAGCCCCCCCTCGAGCAACCCCCTGCTAGCGTCCTCAACTAAACCGGGGGAGGGAAACTGCCCATCAGGCGGGCCGTCGCCCACGTGGATGCCCAAGAATACCGGTTCTATGATCAGACGGAGGTGGTGCTCGGTCAAAAAGGACGTTAAAGAGATCGCCCGCTCTTCGGGGCAGGGCAGCCCGTGTTCTCCCATGGCTCGTTCGTATGCCGAGGCCACTTCCTTCGGGGAGGCCGGCCTCGACCTAGGCATCACCTCGATCCACACCTCGGGCTTGGGACCCTCCCACACTTTCACCGAAACCGGGACGCGCTCGAGTACGAGTACCCCGCCCACCACCTCAATAGATCTTATCCTCCCGGTCTTCTCCAAGAGGTCGCCTGTGAGGCGTTCCCACTCCTCGGGGTTCCCCCATGCTTCCACCAGGGATGCCCTAAGTTCGGCCCGCCTACCCTCGCCGACCCTGACCTCGAGCCCTGCGTATGCCAGGGTCGGGAACACCCGGTCCTCATCAGCCCCGTCCTCAAGAAGCATCCGCGCGGCTTTAAACATGCCCGCGAAACGAACCTCCGGCGGCTCCTCACTCTCCTTCGCCAAGAAAAGCGCCCGCCGGTTGTAGGTTCGGTCATCAGAGCACCCCTCGCACCGCGGGAACAGGCCGCGGTAATCCAGCGGTCCCCAGTACCTGCCGCACCACGTGCAGTGCTTATTACCGCTCCACCGATAACCCCTCGAGGCCAGATGATCCAAGAACCCCGTGTGTCCCTCTGTGTCGGCCACTCTCCCTTACCTATAGTGGGTTGCCTTGCCTTCACTCTCTCCTTGCCCCAATTGTATGGAGGCTTTACGGAGCCAAAAGGTGCAATCCACGACCCGAGGTTCCTACGGGCGCCGACTCTTCGTAGAGGGCACCGCCGGGGCAGGAAGACGGAGGCGGCCCTGGCGCTAGGGTGATGGTACGAGTGAGAGGGGCAGGGACCACGAACTGAGCCCGGGGCGGTTAACGGGTGCGGGCGTTACGCCGGAGAGCGTTCACCCTCAAGGGATTTTGGCTCCGATCCGGGTACGCTTCGACCCATCGTTACACGCGCCTTTGGCACTGGTGCGAGGGTCGGAGACAGGTATATGGTAGTTGGGGAGCAAACGCTTCTTTCTAGCGTGGTACTTCCAGAGACCTACCCAGGAAGTGTGCTGCTTGAGGCGTTTGTAGGGGCGGTCACTCTTGCCGACGTAGCGGACTTCGTTCGTAACAGGGCAGACGAGGGCGTAGATGTAGGTGTTGTCGGGGGGGGGAATCTTCTAGTGAGTATCGCTACGCTAACCCCATGTTGCCCCACGTGACCCTTGTGGGCTTAGTCCGGACGCGAAGCAGTAACACCACCTCGTCTGAGTCTTGCACGTCTGGTTCGAGCCAATGAGCGGTCTGAATGTCTACATTGGTTATCAGGCTGTCGTCTTCGAGCAAGCAGAAGAACGGCGTTTCGTCGGATGAGGGCGGTATGTTGTCTGGCAATGCCGCCGTCTCGTTGGGCACCTTCAGGGCGTCTAAGAGGGTCTTTAGCCGGTTGTCTATGTCCCCGCTCCGTACGAAGATCCGGCCTTCGGGCTCGGGCCGAAGCATGACTATCTCCAGGCTCGCCACAAGGTCGAAGTACGAACTGATCAGGGGTGCGAAGTGATACTGGCCGACACGGCGCAGCAGGGCACGACTCTCCAGCGTTTCGGGCTCGGGAACAAGGAGGGCATTTTGAAACTCAGAAAGCTGAGGAAGCTTCCACAGCTCCTTGAGTTGCTTGTGGAAGTGTCTGCGGAGGTCGTGCTTGTGATCCTTGCGTTTGTTCCTGCCCGTCGCGGCCTTCAGGGGACCACGGTAGTAAAGCGTGAACTCCATGAGATAGCTCAGTCGGCGCGGAGATCACGGGGCGGCACGTCTAGGGCTTCCGCGAGTTTGCGGAGCGTCCGGGGGTGTGGCCTGGCTACAGTATCCTGTTCGATCTTGAGGATGGTCGCAGGGCTGACTTCAGCGAGCTTTGCAAGTTCCCGCTGCGACAGGGACAGATCTTCGCGGAGGCGTTTGACCTTAGCGCCGGTCGTTTCCTTCACGGCCATCATTGTAGCCAACTTCGTTTCCTTTCGCCGTAGGATCGCAACAGATGTACGATACCGTATTTTATGGCGAATGTCAACGAAAGTATTGCAAAACGAGGGCGATTAGTGTAGAGTACCCGTAGTCACAGAAAAAGCCTCGGGAGGATCTTGGCGGAACACCCCGAGGCCAGAACCAAAGGAGGGTATGTCTCCAATGGCTACACCAACAACTATACGGGATGGGGCGCAAAAAGTCGCGCCCGATTCCGCCGAACAGTGCATCCACTGTTCGTCCGGATGGGTTTACGAAGTGGACCCGGACACTGGAGAAGACATAGCGATGGGGCGCTGGATGCGCCCCGAGGGCAAGGCGATAGATAAGGCGGGAGCGCGATGAGCGTCCCGACGCCGACGCCCTGGAGGGTCGGGCGAGCCGGAAGGAGCATCTGGATCGAGGGGCCGAAGGGGAGCGCCGTGACGGAGCGGCTCCCCGGCGACAGGCGGATCGTCTGCGACTTCCGGTTGTTTGGAGACGAGGCCCTGGACGCGGAGACGGAGGCCAATTTCGCCCTGATCATCGAGCGCGTCAACGGCGGTGGGCGATGATCTGCCCGGAGTGCCTAGGGTGCGGCTGGAGGCCCTACTTCGTAGAGACGCTCGAGGGCGAGGAGGAGCGGGCCTGGGAGCTGTGCCCGGAGTGTGGGGGTGGAGACGACTTCCCCTCGAAGGAGGGCGGGCAGGCTTCAGCGTCGAGCAGCCTGAGGTCTTCGTAGGCGATCACGTCTCAGGTCGCCACGACCGACACTCCTACTCGAACGGCGGAGAAGGGCCGGCGGCAGACAGACGGGGCCCTGAAAAGGATACGCGTTACGCAGCCGCGTAACGCCTGTCGAGGTAGCCACGGTTCGAATCGGGGTAATTCGCTAGGGGACACACGAAACAGCCCGAAATGCTGTAATAAGGGACATGAACATATTAGGTCTCGACATCGGCTTTTCGGTTGGGAAGGCGACGAACTCCTTTTCCCTGCTTGACATTGACGAGAAGCGTAAAGAGATAGGTTTAGTCGAGCCGGCCAAACGATTCTTGCGCGGCGAGGCTCTCGAACTCTTTCGGCGCCTGTCTCGCTTTTACCCGGAGATCAAGTGGGTTCGGTAGACGCTCCGCTAACGCCCGTGCGTTTGACCGATCGTCCGAAGTCCGGCCGCAGCGTCGATAAGCGGTTCTCCAAGGGCGTGTTCCATAGCTCGCAAGGAGGGCCGCAGCCCGATTCCATTAGCGTTCCGTTGCAGGGGTGGCCCTTGTACGAGGCTGGCATGGATGTTGTTGGGACGTTTCGGGAGGCGATGCTTGGCGATTACGGGCCCTTCGAAGGCTTTGAGAAAGCCCCGTCGAGTGGGGTGATCGAGTGCATACCGAAGCTGACCCAGGCCCTGCTCGTGCCCAGAGAGGTTGTACGCGAGCGCCGAGGCACGGTCGACGACTACCTCTTCCCGCTCCTTCCTGAGAAGGAGGGACCGTACAGGCGCAGGCTCGACCAAGCACTAGGCGACTACGGGTTCACCTTCCAGGTAGAAGAGATGATAACCATCTTCTCTGCGTTCTCGGGTTACGACGAGCCACGCGACCAGTGTATGGCCTGGATGCACCCGTGCGTACCGTCCCGGCCCGGCCGAAATTGGCATCGGAAACCGGGTTCGACGACTTCGACCGGAGCTTCCAAGAATAGCGAGGGGCAGGTGTGAGAAAAGAACCGCGGCTCCTGAGGGTAGGGGTTCTCGGCTGCGGACCGATCTCCCAGTTTGCCCACTTCGAGGCCTGCCGCAAGGCGCGCAACGCTGAGCTTTATGCCATCTGCGACGTCGCAGGGGATCTGGTCGAGAGGATGGCCGCCGTCCATGCCCCGCAGGTCACGTACACTGACTACAAAGCCATGCTCTCTGACCCGAACGTCGAGGCGGTGATCATCGCAGTGGCTGACCAGTTCCACGTGCCCGCCGCCAGAGAGGCCATCGAGGCCGGCAAGCACGTGCTCGTGGAGAAGCCTATGGGAGTGGACGTGGAGGAGTGCGAGGATCTGCGCGAGACGGTTCTGGCTTCGGGACTCGTGCTCCAGGTCGGCACCGAGAAGCGCTTCGATCCCGGCATCGCCTTCGCGCACCGCTTCATCCGGGAGCAGATGGGGGAGATGCTCGCCCTCAAGGCCTGGTACTGCGACTCTCTCTACCGTTACGCTATGACCGATACTCTGCAGCCTATTCCCCTGACCAGCGGGAAGGCCAGGCGACCAGAGGGCGACCCCAAAGCGGACAGGCGTCGTTACTACTTGATGGCGCACGGCAGCCACCTCCTTGACACCGCTCGCTTCCTGGGCGGGGAAATAGTGGGCATACGCACCCGGCTGGTGGAGAAGTTCGGTGCCCACTGCTGGTTCGCTGAGGCGGAGTTTGCCGACAGCAGCGTCGGCCACCTCGACCTCACCATCGCCGTGCGCATGGACTGGCACGAAGGATTTCAGGTCTACGGCGAGTACGGAAGCGTGATCGGGAAGACCTACAACCCCTGGTACCTCAAGTCAAGCGACGTGGAGTGTTTCTCTACCACAGACGGCCAGTACCATCGCCCCTTGGGCGAGGACGCCCACTTCTTCAGACTGCAGGTGGAGGGCTTCGCCGACCGGATACTTCATGGCGTTCCCACCTCTGGCGCCGACGTCGACGACGGGCTTGCGGCGGTGCGCGGGATAGTGTCCCTCGCGCGAGCTTCGGAGTCAGGAGCGAAGGTCTTGCTCTCCGAGGCAGAGGGTGGCGTCTGATGCGGGTTGGGATCTTCGCCAAGACATTCGCTCGTTCCTCACTCGGGGAGACGCTCGACGCGGTGAGAGCGCACAGGATCGGCTGCGTGCAGTTCAACATGTCCTGCGCCGGTTTGCCCACTATGCCCGAGGAAATCCCCGCGGAGCTGGCCGAGCGCATCCGGGTAGAGCTGGACGAGAGGAATCTCACCATGGCCGCCGTATCCGGAACCTTCAACATGATCCATCCGGACCGCGGGAAGCGGCGTGAGGGGCTGCGGAGGCTCGGAGTACTCGCTGACGCCTGCGGACGGCTGGGTACTTCGGTGATCACGCTGTGCACCGGCACACGCGATCCCGAGGACATGTGGCGCTACCACCCCGAGAACGACAGACCAGGAGCCTGGAGAGACTTGCTTGTTTCAATGGAGCAGGCGGTAAGGGTCGCCGAGGAGCACGAAGTCACGCTGGCGTTCGAGCCGGAGGTGAACAACGTGGTCGACTCGGCCGAGAAGAGCCGTCGCTTGCTCGACGAGATAAGATCCTCGCGCCTGAAGGTGGTGATGGACGCCGCTAACATCTTCCGTGAAAGCGAACTGCCACGCGCAGATGAGATTCTTGACAAGGCTTTCGAGTTACTCGGTGAGGATATCGTCATCGCCCACGCCAAGGACGTCAAGAGTACGGGCGAGGTGGTCGCAGCAGGACGCGGCGAGCTGGACTATGATCGGTATCTGGAGAATCTGCGAGGCGTCGGGTTCGAAGGGCCTGTGATCCTTCACGGCCTGGGGGAGTCGGAGGTAGAAAGAAGTGTTGCTTTTCTCCGCGCCAAGCTTGTGAAGGCAGCCTGTTCTGAACACCGGGGAAGGTGAGTCGGCGTCCAATCGGTGCCCAAACGAGCAGGCGCCGAGGGTTCCCCGACGTCGCTCCAGGCTCCAGTTACGACTGCTGCCTCGCCTGACAGCGTCATGACTCCTCCTTTAGAGCTTCGAGCTGTTCGAGGCGGATGATATGGCCGCTGAGGCGTTGCGCGGCGGGGGTACAGAGGTAGCTTATGAGCTCCGCCGGCTCCTCGGGAGGGCGGAGCATCCCGAAAT
>OBLR010000433.1_pt1 | contig 10412 bp, 8 predicted proteins | sample 1519891 | NCBI WGS metagenome assembly OBLR01 (sample SAMEA3113583, study PRJEB22503) | soil metagenome | reverse complement strand
GAATGAGAAACGTAAAGCTAGCTGGAAGCCAAGGAGTTTTTCAAGTAGCGCTCATATTTGTAATGGCGAATTTGGCACTTGGATTTACCCTAATTCCGAGATAAAAAGATCAAACAAGTTGAGGATATTTGTAAAGTGCCTGGCAGAAAGTAACAAGAAAATGAGGGAGATGAGGGGGCCAAGAGAGTTTCCGGCGAGATTCCAAATGTAAGTATGTACTTCAAGGAGATTTTCAAGCCTAAGAACTATTAATAATTTGAAAGATCAATTGGTATCTGCTAAATAATTGTCATTTTCATCCTCATACTTTGTAGCCGACTCGGTCAAGACGTATTATGAAGATTATGGCGATAACAAAAAATCATACCCTCTTGTTCTTATTCATCCAATTGGAGGAAACATCCTGATCTGGCATCATGAAATATCGCTGTTGTTGAAGAGTGGGTTTAGGGTCATAGCCTACGAGATTAGAGGACATAATAGAACCAATATGGGCAAAGTTGGCGCCTATACCATGCAAGATCTAGTAAATGATCTTTATCATCTCTTAGACCATCTGAATATTAAGAAATGCTCTATTATAGGCCATTCGATAGGAGGGATAATTGCATCAATGTACGCAGCCCAACATCCAGGAAGTGTTGATGCAATAATCTTGATCAATTCCTCACCCCGGAAGTTCAAAGAAAAAGACTTGGAGAAGCATTTCAAAACTCGGCAGATTGCGATCACGCAAGGAATACAAGCATTAGGAGAATACAAACTCAAAGCTCTTGACGAATCACAGGATCTGCTAAAAGACAAAAAATATTCAGATTTATTTAGAGATGTCTTTACAAAGACGTCTGTTGAAGGGTTCGTCGCAGCTACGATAGCCCTTTATACTATTCCAGAAAATGTAGTATCGAAACTTCAGACATCCCATTGCAAGATATTTGCCATTGTAGGTAGTGATGATGAGGTGTTTATGCGACTTTTAAAAGAGACAAAAGAGGAGATCCCTGAAATGGAGCTTAGGGTTTTGGATGGAAGTGATCATTGGGTAATCATAGAGAAGCCTAAGGAGATGTATGATATTTTAATGAGTTTTCTGCGACAGATTAGATCATAACTACACTTTTTATTGATAGAGAGATACCTCAAAGTTGTGCGATGTCAAATTATGTTTGCTAGTCTGTGGTAGATTAGTGTGTGCATGTGATGACAGTCGCACAAAAAGCATGCATTCTCGGAAATCAGAATAGTTTACGTCGGGTGAGTATGAATTTCATTGCAGAGGTGTTATTCGTTACTATTTATGATTAATAACCAATAGTTGACTGAAGAGGAGTAGGTACACATAAGACTAAAATTTTATATCAATCTGTGTATGCTGCTGCTCTGATATTATGGATAAAGTCCCGAAAGCAGTTGTTATATCACTAATTGCTACTTCTGCTCTAGCATGGATTGCTTCCATCAATCAACCTGATATGATGGTTGCTATGACGACCTACAATCCTTTCTCAATTTCATTGTTTACTGCTAGCTGGACAGCAGGGATGGCTGCAATGATGTTTCCCGCCATCACCCCAATGGTCTTGTTGTATAATAGGCTTGTTACAAGCAAACAGAATAATCGGAGCAGTCAAAGCTCAGTCACAATTCAAGAAGAAGAAGAAGCAGCAGAAGAGAACAGCAAAGTTATGTCATCACGATCATTTCCATCATTAAGGATTATTCTCTTCGTTGGTTCGTACCTATTCGTGTGGGCTTTAACTGGCATTGCTCTTCTTCTTGGATGGTCAGTGGTGATGAACAATACAATAATGACAACAGACAGTGCTTCTATTGTTCAGTATCTCTATGGTTCTCTTCTGATTGTAGCAGGTGTTTACCAGTTTACCCCATTGAAGAGAATATGCATTGGGTATTGCGAATCTCCTATGAGCTTCTTTATGCGTAGATGGCGAGAAGGAACGTCAGGTGCTGTGAATATGGGGCTTTATCATGGCATGTATTGCCTTGGATGTTGTTGGGCATATTTTCTTCTTATGGTGGCACTCGGATGGATGAATTTGCTTTGGATGGGCTTGTTTGCTGGAATAATCTTTGGAGAAAAAATGTGGTCTAGAGGTATTTGGGTGGCAAGAGCAGCGGGCATTGGGCTGGCAGTTGTCGGGATTTTGGTTTCAGCAGGAATGCTTCCATCATTGGTATCTTCTGCGACATCGATGACAAGTACTGAAGATGGTACAGCTGATGAGATGATGGTGGAGGATAGCGCAAATAATAACAATAATCGTATGACCATGGATAGCTCTAATCCTGAGGCTTCTATGGATATGTCAGATGATAGTTTACTTTCTAAGGTACCTAGCGATGAATCTCCTCAAATGGAGTCAAATTATGACGGTCAAACCATGGACTCCATGAATATGAATAATAACTCTGGTGCTGGACAGACTCAAATGATCAATATGGAATAGTGCACTACGCCATTTGAAAGAGGATAACAATTTCAAGATAATCCATCATTGCAATCCTTCCAGTAACAGGTTGATATCCGCCTCAATAGTAATACTAACAGCTACCTTATTCTCATTATCTATAGTCTTTGCTTTTCCAGAATCACTGGCGCAAACAGTTATAGTTACTACTGAGTCATTCTGGACCGCTGCAGCATCAATGCCTACACCAAGGACAGAGGTCACCGCTGCAGTTTTAGAGAATGATATTTATGTTATAGGTGGGTTTGATGAATCCAGTCAAGTTACAGATATCGTAGAAGTTTATAGCATTGCAAATAATTCCTGGACCAAAGCCGCCCCGTTGCCAGAACCATTGCACCATACTGCAGCTGCTTCTTATAATGGCAAAATATATGTGGTTGGGGGATATACCTCCCCTTGGTCTCCAAGTAATAAGCTGTTCATTTATGATACTGTACAGAATAAATGGCAGGAAGGTAAGCCAATGCCAACAGCTAGAGGAGCATTAAATGTTAATCTTGTTAATGGAACCCTATACGCTATAGGCGGGTCTTCTGATAGACCTTTAAATTCAAATCAAGCATACGACCCATCTAGTGATACTTGGACAACTAAAGCACTCATGCCTACTGCAAGACATCATGCTGGTTCTGCCGTAGTTGATGGCAAAATATTTGTTGTGGGTGGCAGAATTTCTGGCTCTTTGGAGAATATATCTGTGAATGAAGCGTATGATCCAGTGCACGATATATGGATAACCGACCTTGAACCTATGCCTTCTAAAAGAAGTGGGATTGCAGCAGCGACAGCAGCTTCTTCTTCTTCAACTAATAGCAGCGTCTACGTTTTTGGAGGAGAAGAAGCTTCAAAGACCTTTAATAACAATGAAAAATATGATCCAAAGATTAACAAATGGGTATCTGAGCCTCCAATGCCAACTGCACGCCATGGATTAGCAGCTGTATTTGCAGAAGAGAATAAAATATTTGTAATTGGAGGAGGACCACAACCCGGATTAAGTGTGAGTGGTGCAAACGAGATATTTCATATTCGATAATATATCGTGGGTTTGTCGTTCATCTATGAAAATATTGCTAGCAAAGGACACCTAACTATAGCATAATAAACATTATAAAAATACTACTTTTTCACTTTTAAGGTTGTTCATCTTGTTCACATTCTATATATTTTAGTTAATTCAATTTCCAGCAAAGTTTTTTCTACGCCTTCTTAAGTTTACCGTCTCTGCTTTCAACATTCAGTTACCCAGCTTTCTGACAATTTGGACATTAAAATGATATCTGAGCACTCTCGGTTCTATCGGACTTGATTAGGGTACTCCAAATCCAATAGGATTATCCTAATTCAAAAGACTGTCTGTAATCAATATATTGTTTAACAACCATTAATTCAAGAAGTGTACAAATCAGGTGGCGATAAAATATGACTAATAAGAAAGGTAGTCAACGGCATGAATCCTTGAATGTCTCATTTGACTCAAGGTTATATTTCAAAACAATAATCCCAACATGAACCTGTTTCAAAATCCCTTAGATCCAATATTATGGACGGTAAGACGCAGCGAACAGGATGTGGTTAGTCTTTATAATTATCTGTCAGGTTTAATGCGTATAAGCACTCAGGATTATTTCCTCAACTTCGGATACTGGAATGAAGAAATTAATTCTCCAAGGGAAGCTCAGCGCAGCTTATGTTCATTGATTGCAGATGTTAGTGATCTGTATTCGGCCAGGACGGTACTTGACATAGGGAGTGGATTTTCTGCCCCCGCAATTTATTGGAAATCTTTAATTAATTCCCTTAATGTTGTTTGCCTGGATGTTAATCTGCGACAGTTGAAATTTGGATTTTCTCTACAGGGTGATCTTGAGGACAAGGAGGAGATGATAGCAATCCCGTCCTCAAAAGACAATACGCAAGAATTTAGATCATCATTTGATCTGAATTTACCTCATTTAGAACGTGCGGAAAAATTATCCTTTGTAAACGCTACTTCTACTGTATTGCCTTTTGCAGATAACTCCGTAGATAGAATAATTGCTTTAGAGTCTGCCCAACATTTTAGGCCCATAAGCGAGTTTTTTATGGAATCTAATAGAGTATTGGAGAAAAATGGAATACTTGTGACTGCAATGCCTATTATTCATAATCAAGAACGTCTTCGTGGAAATAATATATTTTCAGGGATGATGTCTTTAATATCTTTATTTTTCAAACTTGGGGTTCTCAAGTTTTCTTGGATGTCTGAACATTACGATTTAGACTTTATTAAGTCTCAGATGAGCAATGCAGGCTTTCAGTCAAAAGAAATAAAATTGATAGGACCTCATGTGTATGAACCGTTATCTAAATATTATATCCAGAATAGAGAAAAGCTTCAACACGCAATTTCAAAAGAATATCCATCGTATGTAGAAAAAATTCTATATACATCCATATTAAAGATGAATGAACTTTCTGAGGAACGAGTCATTGACTATGTAATTATAAGAGCCGATAAATAATTCAATTTCAGGTTGTTGATTGAACGGCTGCAGATTGTCTGAACACTTTTTTGAACGACTCCTCCGATATACTGGAAGCACTGGCTAGTGCGTTTTAGATTAGCTCCTCAATTCTATTTCAAATCAATACCATCCCACAGTCCACAACATCCTCAAATAATAGCCATAATTGATACCTGACACAAGAGAAATGAAGGCCGTAGAGGTCAGAAAGGAGCTGAAGAGTATGGCAGACCCCGACAAAGCAGCGATACTGCAGCGGTACTTCAAAACAGGGCTGGGCCAGTACGGCGAGGGTGACATCTTCATAGGCGTCACGGTACCACAGTCAAGGAAGGTAGCCAAAAAATTCAGCCAGCTCCAGCTTGTAGAGGTCAAGACGCTACTTTACTCTCGTATTCACGAGGAGCGGCTTGTGGCGCTCTTGATCCTTGTCTGGAGATACAGCAGTGCATTAAGCAGCAGGGAAGAAAAAGAAGAGATTGTGAAGTTCTACCTAGAGAACATAAAGCAGGTGAACAACTGGGACCTTGTGGACCTGTCCGCACCAAACATACTCGGAGCACACCTAATTGACAAAGATAGGAGGCTGCTGTACAGGCTTGCCAGATCGGAAAACGTATGGGAAAGAAGGATAGCGATCTTAGCCACGTATCACTTTATCCGGAACGGTGACTTTTCCGACACATTGAAGATTGCTGAGATACTCTTGCAGGACAGACACGACCTTATCCACAAAGCCGCCGGTTGGATGCTGCGGGAAGTGGGCAAGAGGGATGTTGCTTCAGAACAGGCGTTCCTTGAGAAGCATCTCGGTGTTATGCCCCGGACGATGCTCCGCTATGCGATTGAAAGGCTGCCTGAGAGCAAGAGGCGGCGCTACAAGAAAAATCCGATCGATAGGCCTTAGATACACTTGGAAAATATCTCTCAGATATCACCACAACTTCCACCTTTTTATGATGATTTTGATCTTGATTCTTGTCTGGCTGAGATCTCGGAGGTATTTCCCTATTGAGGTCGCATGTTGCATGCTACTTTTTAGATGTGATCTTAAGCTCTCTTTCTGTCAAGTTAACAACTTTGCTGTCGCCTTGATTATAAATTTCAGCTTTTAGTGTACTGTATTTATCTCTTCGAAGAAGATTGATACGTTTTTTGAATGCCCGTAAAACTGATTCTGAGTGTGTACTACCTCCTTGTTGGACTGAAGTCACAACCAGCACTCTGGTTGATAATTCATTTATCGCTTCTATTATTCTTGAGGTTTCTTTCTTTACATCCTTCATTCTCATGTTAGGATCTTCATCAAATACCTTTAGCAAGCCTGGAACAATTACACTTCTAACTTGGTATTTCTGAACAATCTCAGGCAACTCAACCGATATTAATCGCCTTACCTGATATACGGTAAATGCCCTAACTACAAGTATTCTCTCTGCAGCATTTTTCTTACTCATTCCATACTGTCTTGCGAAATTAACCACACCATAAACATCAGTACGGTTACCGGCATCTGCAACCATGACATAAGGTGAATTTAGGCCACCATACCTTTCAGGTAACAGAGATCTTACGCATAATCTTGTAAGCAATACATTCGCGCCATAGCCAGATATGGAACACAGATCCTTAGCCGTAAGTTCAATAAAGGAATCTATTGCGGGAATATCAAACCTTAATTTCTTCAGCTGAAGCAAGGTATCAGCGGTTTGGATCTTTGGTGGAGAGATTTTGGCCTCAGGTCGAAGTGTCCTTCTTATCAGACTCTCAGCAAGAATCGAACCGCAGCTTGGGCACTCTTCTTTCAATGAACGAATCTCGATATACTCTGTAGTTTCTTTAAGTACAGAACCGCAAGTAGAGCATAGATACTGATGATGGCTGATTACCTGCATAAGATTTGACATATGGAAATATGGCACCTAATAAAGGACAGTACTCCTCGAATATGGCCCCCTCCCCCTCTCCTCAACGTGTTCTGCTGTTTATGTAAAAGCTGAATATTTCTAGACTATGCGACGTAGACATGACTTCCTAGCACAAGCTGCTGCCAATCTATACAGAGCTTGTAATGACTGTAATAAACGGACTCCGCACATTTGTGCCAAGTGTGGATTATGCTATTCCTGTCACTGGAAGATTGAAAGAACGTCGCTATGTCAATTGCGACTGGTTGCAACAACGACTTAGCATAGTGAGTGAAAAGCTTGGGAAGAACCATACCATCTTTTCGATTAGCTCTGGTTGAGGAGAAATCTGAATGGAGAGATTATAGAAAGCACCTTGACCGTAGCGAAAGAAATGACTTTGATGATATGTTTGCAATTCCGCAGCTGTACATCTCAGCTTGCTCTGGTGCTGTCAGCTTGGTCAGGATACATCCTATTTTCATCAGCATAATCTTCCATCATCACAAGGAACTGATGGAAATTGCCAAGCAGATAGGAGTAATGAGAGAGCAGATAATAGCTTGTCACTGAATCCAAGCGATGACATTCTGACGCAGATTATCAAGTCATACGAAGGTTATGCAGACTTGCTGCGCGGGCAAGAACAAAAGGAATTTGACGAAATGCTCCGACTCTGTTACAGATATGCAGAAGCAATCAATGCGAAAGGAGAGCCATTTCCTGAAGAAGCAGTGATCATGACTCTTCTATTCAAGCAGCACCTTATCATCAAGGAATTGAAGCGAGCAATAGAAAAACTCAGAAACGAAAAGAAGGAGGAAAAACAGCATCAGCTTTGACAGTCTCTGGTTGGCTGTTTGATGCATATCCTATAAAGGACAGGATGGTTTTCTGGATTAAAGATGAAAATGGTCATTCTATCTACAGACTAGAAGACAGCTGGACACCTTCAATATATGTAGGCACTGACAACAAAACGGATCTCGAGATATTGGCAGAAAATAGAGCAGTTCAACATTACATCAAAAGTTATGACTTTGTATCAAGACATGAAAGGATCAGAGATCATGAGCAGAGTATAGTATTGCAGCTTATACTAGCGGATGCAAGCAAAGCTGCGCCACTGGCTAATACAATAGAGGACATTGATACACACGACATATTCAGGCTTTACAATATCGACATACTACCGGCACAGGCCTACTTGTACGAACATGATCTGTTTCCTCTTGCTAAATGCAACGTAGATGTACGCAAAGATGGCAAGCTTGAATGGGGTTTAGACGATAATGTCAGATTCACAGAGTATCGCCTTCCAGAGTTCAAAGTTATCAGCGTTGATGTCATGCCAAAACAGGAAGGTCGACTCCCTTCGTTCACCGATAAAATAGATAGAATCCTAATAAAGTTAGAAAATGGTGGTGATGAAGATGAAACCATCGAGATTCGAAAAGAGTCTGAAGAGGATGCACTCTATGAACTGATGAGAGAGGCGGCAACTATCGATCCAGATTTCATATTCTCTCAGGATGGCGATGAATGGATGTTCCCTTACCTGACAACACGAGCAGAAAAAAACAACCAGATGCAGCTGGTATTGAGCCGAGAGTCGGTACCTATTTTTGTAGGTCCAAAAAAAGAAAAAGGAATTACCTATTTTTCTTATGGGCGAGTCCATTATAGGGCTGCTAGCGCCATGCTCTTTGGACGGATTCATATAGATACAAACAACAGCCTGATTCACGATCCGTCTGCACTCCATGGACTATTCGAATTAGCAAGGGTTTGTAGAGTGCCATTACATACCATTTCCAGATCAACAATTGGGCGGGCATTGACAAGCATGCAGTTCTACCTTGCGCATAAGCGGAAAATGCTAGTGCCTTGGAAGCCTGCCAGCTTGGAGAAGGTCAAGACGATAAAAGAACTAGTAGTAGCTGACCGGGGTGGACTTATCATGGAGCCGCGTGTAGGAGTTTATGAAAAGGTCGCTGAATTTGATTTTGTGTCATTATATCCTTCTATTATCACCAAGCTGAATGTAGGCGCAGATACAATTAACTGCGACTGCTGCCCAGATTCCAAAAATATTGTGCCTGAACTTGGATATCGTATTTGCCAAAAGCGAAAAGGGCTTGTAGCTGAATCACTAGAAATACCATTACAAAACAGAAAGGAGTACAAACACCTCAGAAAGCTAGCAACAGATGACAAAAGCTGGGCTATCTTTGATTCAAGGCAGGGTATACTAAGGACAATAGGTCACGTAAGCTTTGGATACCAAGGACATGCACATTCTCATTTTGGGCTAATAGATGGGCACATTGCAATATGTGCTTGGGCACGCTTCATTGCAAATAAGGCTCGCAAGATTGCAGAAGACCTAGAATATAATGTGCTTCACCTGATAATTGATTCGCTGTTTGTAAACAAGAAGGCATTAGATGGGGCACCACCATCACACCAGCAGGAGCAGCAGCAACAACAACAGTACATGAAGTTAAAAGAAGAAATTGAAAAAGCTACAAATTTCGAGATCTCGTATGAAGGAGAATACAAATGGATAGCGTTCTTGCCAAGCAAAAGCAATCCAATGGTTGGCGTTCCTAACAGGTACTTTGGATGCTACCAGGATGGAACAATAAAGGACCGCGGGATAGAAACAAGAAGACATGATACTCCTGCGTACTTCTCAAGATTCCAGAGGGAAATATTGGAGATAATGGCTCAAGGTAACAGTATCTCTCAAGTCAGAGCACGAATGCCTGAAGTAAATAGTATATTTCAGAAATACAAGAAACAGCTGCAGGAAGGCAGAGTTCCGCTAGTTGATCTGATCTTTACAAAGATGCTATCTAAGGATGCTAATGCATACACTTTCAGTACTGTTGAAACTGGTGCTATCTATCAACTGCAAGATGAGGGAAAATCCATGAGGGCAGGTCAGATTTTGCAATATGTCATCACTGATTATTATCGGAACAATTCTAGAAAAAGAACCATTCCTGTTGCGTTAATAAATGAAAAGACTACCTACGATTCCAGAAGGTATACGGAGTTGTTGGCAGCAGTATGCAATTCGGTTACCGAGCCATTTGGATATTTTGTAAAGCTTTAGTTTACTTCTTTGTATAGATATAAACGGGTAAAAACATCTTCTCTGTTTTAATACAAATCATCGTCATCGGAGGCCAAGTGCATACTTTGTTAGATACACCCAGAAAATATCTCGAACATATCCGCTACCTTTTTCGCCCTTGCTAGTTTGAGCGCGGATTTAAAGGGGGGCTTTTTTGTGCAGAAGATACCTCTCCATAAATCCATCAGGTTTTCTGTAAATGTCGTCTGTTATCAAGGCTTTTCTACGCTTCTTTTGGTCAATAAAGACCGTATCGCCTGCATCAATTCTTGATGAGTAGCCATATCGTTCTTTCTCATGTGATAGTATAGCTCTTCTGTCGCCGCATGATAGTCTACTCCAAGGTTTTGGGCTATGTTGAGGG
>OBLR010000432.1_pt1 | contig 10415 bp, 12 predicted proteins | sample 1519891 | NCBI WGS metagenome assembly OBLR01 (sample SAMEA3113583, study PRJEB22503) | soil metagenome | reverse complement strand
CCGCGAAGCTGCCGAGCAAGACTAGCCCTGATGCGGCAGCGTTGGCGATGGCCCACCCGCCCCGGAAAGCTTCCTTAAGGCATGCGGCAATAAATCGTCCATTCGTCATATGACGTACTCCCATTATGTGCAGCCCACATGCGCGAGGCGAGGTCGCCAGCGGCGGGCATTAGACTTTGGTCTCTTCAGCCCTCTTCTTTCTGCTCAGTTCCTCGAAGATGATTTCGTTGCATTGTTTAGGATCTGCCACAAAATAACATTTACATTTTGCTCTGTCGTGTTATGCTGTTGGTATGGAGACAGAGTTGATAAGAAAGCGCTATGAATTGCTTGCTCCGTTGCTGGATGAGAGGCGCCTTAGGCTCTACGTGGCTGCAGAGGCGCTTACCCTTGGATACGGAGGCACCACTTTGGTTTCCCAAGCGACTGGAGTTTCTCGGCCAACCATAACGGCCGGTTGCAAAGAGCTCCGGCAAGCTGGAAAGAGCCCACCACCGCTGGAGGTTGCGGGCCGCATTCGCAAACCTGGCGGTGGACGCAAGCGTACCACTGACACGGATAAGACTCTTTGCACTGACCTGGAAAGTCTCATCGAACCGGTGACCCGAGGTGATCCGGAGTCCCCCTTGCGCTGGACTTCCAAAAGCGTTCGCAAGCTAGCTGACGAACTGAAAAGGCGCGGACATCAGACCAGCCACCGCATGGTAGCCCACTTGCTCCACGAGATGGACTATAGCTTGCAGGCCAACCGAAAGACACTCGAGGGGAGTTCGCATCCCGACCGCGATGCTCAATTTGAGCATATTCACCAGAAGGTCAAGGAATTTCAGGCCGCCGACCAACCCGTTATCTCGGTCGATACGAAAAAGAAAGAGCTTATCGGGGCCTTCAAAAATAATGGACGGGAGCTTCGGCCCAGGGGCGATCCACAGAGAGTCCGTGTCCATGATTTTAAGATCCCTGCGCTTGGTAAGGTAGCTCCGTATGGGGTGTATGATCCGAGGCAGAACAGCGGTTGGGTAAGTGTGGGAACGGATCAGGACACCGCCGCTTTTGCCGTAGAAAGCATCCGGCGCTGGTGGACTATGATAGGCCAGCAGGCTTACTCTACTGCCCGTCGTTTGCTGATAACCGCGGATAGTGGAGGCAGCAACGGTTACCGGCCCCGATTGTGGAAGACCGAGTTGCAGAAGTTGGCCAATGAAACCGGTCTTGAGATCTCGGTTTGCCACCTGCCCCCCGGCACCAGTAAATGGAACAAGATTGAACACCGGCTCTTCTCCTACATCAGTCAGAACTGGAGAGGCAAGCCTCTTGTCAGCCATGAGGTTGTGATCAATCTCATTGCCGCCACAACCACCCGTATGGGACTGACTGTCCGATGCGAACTCGACATAAACAAATACCCCACAGGAATCAAAGTTACTGAAGAAGAGCTAAGTCAGGTTAATATTAGCCGTGACCATTTCCATGGAGAGTGGAACTACTCTATCAAACCAAATTCCTCATAAGATGTAAAAGTTATTTCGTTGCGCATCCTTAATTTCCTCAACGTTTCCCACTCGTAGGGCCACAAAGAAGAACTATACGAAGAGCAGAACGGCCGGAGGCTTGCACTCCCGGCCGGGGCAAAGCGGAGCGAGGGGAGGGAATGTTCCGCTAAGCCCAAGATGTTTTATCGGCTACAATTTGAAGTCGGAACCAGTGACTGAGCGGTTTCGATACTCGTTACCCTCATCGCACGTCACGGGGACTTTTTACCCGTTCGCGGTTCATCGCGGCTGCCCAGGGGCCAGCTTGGTTCTCGCAGTAAGATTCCCCTTGAGTGGGGGGTCTTACGTGGTGTGTGGCATAGCCAGTAACTCCCCCAGGTCTCACGCCCGCTCCTCGCGCTTCACTTCCGGCACCCCCTGCCGTAGGGAAACTATTTCCAAGTACGGACAGGATAGTAGACTGCTGGCGAAATTGCTGTGAACGGCATCACAGTTTTTGAATTTGGTCCCGGCGATTTATCAAAGGACCCTATAGGATTAAAATCACGCTCAAAAAAAGTCCTAAAAAGTCAAAATAACACTTGATTCGCAATCTCGTTTGCGGTAAACTGTAAATCACTTTTTCGGGAGAATGACTATGAGTCAACAACAGTCAACTAAAGCAGAGCAGACAGTAAAGCCGCCTTATCTTTCCTATAAAACTCTAAGGAATTTCCTTGAAAGCCTAAAAGCCAGCGGCGTGTCTGGTCGGATAGATCGAAGCATAATGCCGAGTTCTATGTCCGGCGCGAATCAGGTCTTAGTTATAGCCGCCTTAAAGTTTTTAGGACTCATTGATGAGGTCGGGATACCGCAAGACAATTTGCACAAGATTGTGGAGCTAGAAAAGGGAGAGCGAGCGCAAGCCTATCAACAGGCGTTAAAGTCAGCTTATTCCTTTCTTCTAAAAGACCTGGATATAGAGAGGGCGACAACTAGACAGGTAGAGGAAAGGTTCAAAGATATTGGGTTGTCAACTGATACAGTGCGCAAGGCCGTTAACTTTTTCTTGCTTGCAGCGAAGGATGCCGAGCTGAAAGTCTCACCGCACATTAAGCCCTATCAGGGAACCAGTGGTGGACAAAAAACACGTAAAGGTACGGCGAAGAATGGACAGACACAACAAGGAAATGAGACTAGTTCATCAAAAGGTGTGAGTGCGTCACAGTCAACTACCAAAACAACCTATCAAGTTCTAATAGATATTTTGAGTCCAGACATGCGGGACGATGAGCAAGATGCTGTTTGGACACTGATACGCTACCTAAAGAAAAAGGAAGCAGAGCAATGAAACGCAAAAGGTCAGTAATAGAAGCGCGAATGGGTGCAGATGACGAAGTCTGGGAATCACTTAGCCAACTGCCCAAGGGCGAGCGAAGCCGGTTTATCAACAAGGCCGTAGCCAACGAATTGCTGAAGCATCAGCGCTTGGAGGCAATAGCGCGCATTGATACCAGACGCGCCCAGATGCGACTAGTGTCAGGGACCTCGGAAGGGTGGATATAGGAAGATAGGGAAAGCTACTGATGAAGATCGGGGTGCCTGATGTCTCATGGTATTTTGAAGTGGGCAACATCTTGGCACGCAAGTATCTCCCTGACGCCGCAGGACACTTAAATGACTTAAGAGCCTTTAGACTCACAAATGTACAGCCTGACAGCGTGATTGAGCAGCGGACTGTTCCCCGCACACGCGGGGATGAATCGCTACCCGCTATCAGTACCAGTGACTACGAATTGCTAGAGCGACTTTCCAGGAATGCTTTACATACCTCTGATCCCGATTGGAAGGCGTCTTCATGGAACCCATACCCGAAATAGGACCCGCAAAAATACATCGGACCCGCTTGGTTTAATCTATGCAGTTCTGCCTGGGCTTTGATGGCAGGGAGGTCAAACACCGGATGTTCGTAATAAAGCTCTTTTAAGATCGTATTCTTATCAACCTTGCCGGTATCGTTGATGGTTACAAAGAAGTCGGATCGCGTTGAAACCTTTTGTAATCTATTCAAGTAATAGGTAAAGGAGGTAGCCAGGTTATTATTGGCATCATAGTCTGCCAGGTAATTCCACCCCGCCCACCGTCTTCGGTTCTTTGGCAACACGGCGGGATCGGTATGGACGATAACGCGCGTCGGTTGGTACCTAAATCTGCTCAAGATCTCCTGATGTAAGGGGCTTGGATCCTGGAGGATCCGCAACGCCTGATCGGCATGACAGGCAAAGATCAGCTTATCGAATACCCTCGTTTGCCCCTGGGTATCCGTCACTACGGCCTTCCCTTCCCGGAGTGCTACTCTACTGATTGCGCACTCAAGCAGGATCTTGTCCTGAAACGGTGCCGCGATCGTATCCACGTAGGATCGACTGCCGCCGACCACCGTCATCCAGCGTTTGCGCCCGAATATCCCTTGTAATACACCATGGTTATCCAGAAACTGCACCAGGGTAAAAACCGGGTAGGCGAGCATCTCTTTTGGCGGCAAGGACCAGGTTACCGCCAAAAGCGGAATTAGAAAATTGTTCAAAAAGTCTTCGCCGTAGCCCTTCTCCTGGACATACTGGGCAATGCTGTACGCCCGATACCGGTCTTGCTTTAGGACCTCGTGCGCCTGTTGATGGAATCTCCACATCTGAAGCAACATCTTGAGAAAGCGGCTATTAAAGAGGTTTTCCCAATCACAAAAGCAGTAAGTCAGGCCGTAGGTGATGTATTCCCAGCCCAGGGGTTTGATCTGAAAACCAAAACTCATGGGACAGCGCATGCTGCTTACGTGCAGTTCGTGCAGCAGGCGGTTGAATAGGGGGTACGCCGGATCATTGAAGACCACGAAGGCCGTATCAAGCCGTACCGTTTCGCCGTTGTAGTCCACGGTCACGGTATTGGCGTGGCCACCGATATAAGTATTCTTTTCAAAGACCGTGATATTAAAATCTTTATGGAGACGATAGGCGCAGCTGAGCCCCGCGGCCCCTGCACCGATGATGGCTAGAGTAGGTTGAGCCATGAGCTTATTGGTGCTTATTCAATCCATCGGGCAACCACCGCCGCAACAGCACCTCCGTCCGGAAACCCTAGTTATCGCCCGCTGCCAATGCTTCGGCCCGGCGATCGAGGGATTCTAAGGCCTCATGAAGCCGCCTAGTCCACTGTTTTATCTCTTCTACAGAGAGATCCGGCGGGATCTCCATAGGGCCGCCGATGGCAAATCCGACCCGGGTAAAAAGACCGGGTAACTCCAACCGATCCCAGCGGTGCTTCATCACCCGTTTACGCCGCGCACACACGGAGGCAGGCACCACCACGTAGCCCACCAGGGAGGCGAGCTTGATGGCGCCCCGTTTGACCCGGTGGTAGGGCCCGAGCGGCCCATCCACGGCGATACCCCCGTTTTGATGATGGGCCAGGGCACGCTGCATGAGCTCTAAGGCCGGTCTGTTTCCACGTACGGGAACCTGTACACAGTCATAGCCAAAGCGGCGGCAGATCTCGGCAATGACCTCACCGCGCGTCGATTGGCTGGTGAAAACGCAGGCCGGTCGGCCCCGTAGCAGGGCAAAAAGCGGCACGTATTTGCCATGCCAAAAGCTGAAGAGCACCTTGGGGCCGTCTCTTAGGATCTGATCCAGCTGATCCATGCCCTCAAAGCGCTTTCTCCAGGTGGCGCACTGGAGCCGTAACAGGGAGGCCCAAAACCACCCAAAAAATCGAGCCCGTAAGCTCGGACGAGCGCTTCTCTGGCGCTCCAAGGGCGGTGGGATATTCTTGGGTGGAGCTTCTGATGGGATTGGATCGTCCTCCAAGGAGACAACGTGTCCGGTAGGCCCGACTTCCCAAACGAGATTTGGGCGCAGCGACTCTCCGACGGCAAGGAGCAGGTTGCGCAGCATTTGCCACTCTCCCTTCAAGCTGCCGCAAGCCCTCGCCCACAGACTGTCTTCGAGACGCTTCACCGAAGGGGTAACTCCAATCAATGATCGATAGAGCTCAAGCGTCTCGGAAGCGGACTGCCTTATATCCAACTCGGCCGCCGTCAAGCGGGTATTTTCCACCATTCTGCGTTTTGCCTCAGGCGAGAGCGCAGCGATCCCTAAGAGCGCCGAGACGAACCGCTCGAGGTTATCACGCCGCAGCAGTCTGCCGTTGTAGCCATCGCGCGCGATCTCACGCGCGCCGGGCGCATCCACGGCCACCACGGGCACGCCTGAGGCCATGGCTTCCGCCAGTACCAGCCCCTGGGTCTCGGTGTGAGAGGCAAAGGCGAACACATCCATCGCCTGATAGGCGTGCGCTAACTCGAGGCGTTCCAGGCACCCCACCGAATACAGGCGGGAACCCAGTCCGCGCGACTTAAAGATAGCCCGGATCTGCTCGCTCAGGGGGCCCATGCCGACCAATAGAAAGCAGGCCCGCGCGTGCTGCTCAAGGCATCGCGCTACAGCCTCACTCAGGAACGCGAGGTTCTTCTCCACCGTCAACCGTCCTACATGGCCGATGACAAAGGCATCGAGGGGTATCCCCAGGCGCTTACGTAAGACCGATCCATCACCGCCTTTGAACAGCGCCATGTCCACTCCGCTCGGTATCACCGCGATCGGCGTTTGCACCCCGCGCTCACGCAGCAGATCGGCTACCGTCCTGCTCGGCGCAACGACGGCATTACACAGATTGCAATAACCGGTCACCAGATCCACGACAAAACGCTTAAGCCGCGGTGAATCTCCGGGCGCATAGTGAGTATATTTGTCGTACATGGTATGATGGGTGAAAATCAGGGGCAGCTTTCTCGCCACTGCGATGCGCAATGCTGCACTGCCCAAGAGAAACGGGTGATGCGAGTGAACTACCTCGGGGTGAAACCTTCGCAGGAGAGACACCAGCCGGACCGGCTCCAGCACAGGGAGTGAAAAGTCGCTGCCGTTGAAGTACTGCACTGCCGGGAAGCGAACTACATCCTGTTCATCTTTAGGCGTATTCTTGAACACCGGGGCCGCGACCAGCACCCGGTGCCCTCTTCGCCGGAATTCCTCAGTGAAACCCTGCACACTCCGGGCTACGCCTCCCACATGGGGCGTGAAGGTATTGGTCAGCATCAAGATATTCATTCTTAAGGATTTACCGATTGTTATAATTGTGTATCCCCCACGCGTCCCTCCACGCATTATAAGGAAATTTTACCCCGCCTAGTGTGGTTTTCACCGTTGTTTGGGCCAATAATCCTCAAGCGCGAAATACACCATTACCCCGAGCACAACGCCTCCAAAACCTGACCATGGCCACCCAATCCCAAGCTTAGGCGCCACCATCCTAAACAGTAAACATACGAAGATCCCGATCAGTGCCGCTATCCAGTTGACCTGCCGTTGCATCTTCACCTCCTGCTAAGCCAGCCTAGTTCGTTTGAGTAGTAGGTTGATATTCTCAAGCCCTTGGTTTAGTTTTTGCACTTATCAAATCGCAAAACCGGCTGGGGATCAAATTAAAATAGCCAAAAGGAGGATCATCCCCAATCAATGCCCGAGACGAGTGTCGATAATCACCTAGAAAACCAGGCTGGCCCTGGCCTTGCGCGCCGGCTGGGCCTCACTGTCTTAATCCTCTATGGTGTGGGCGATATCCTGGGCGCCGGGATCTACGCTTTAGTCGGAAAAGTGGCAGGGATCGCGGGCTCCGCGGCCTGGATCTCGTTCATCCTCTCCGGCATCTTGGCGCTCGTGACCGGCTTGAGCTACGCCGAGCTGAGCTCCCGCATTCCGCGCAGCGCAGGGGCGGCTGCCTTCTCCGCTCGTGCTTTTAAGAATCCCTTGATCCCGGGCCTAGTAGGCATCCTGGTATTAACCAGCGGCATCACCTCTTCGGCTACGGTATCGCTCGCCTTTTACGGCTATCTCAATGAATTTATAGGGCTAGCGCAACTACCGGCTGCGATCGGTTTACTTGCGCTCATAAACCTGGTGAGCTTTCTTGGCATCCACCACTCCGCTCGAACCAACAACATTCTCACGGTGATAGAACTGTTCGGACTGTTGTTAGTGATCGGCGTGGGCTTATCTTACGCCTTGGGGCAACAGGAGTCCCGTCCGATCACCGAGAATCTCCTCGATCCTCATTCCGATTGGGGCGCTATATTTCTAGGGGTCACGCTGGCCTTTTATGCCTTCATCGGCTTTGAAGATCTGGCCAATCTCGCCGAAGAGGCAAAAGATCCCAGCCGCGATCTGCCCCGCGCTATCCTCGTCTCGATTGCCCTATCTACGGTTCTTTATCTCTTGGTCATCCTTACCGTGCTCGGGGTAATGTCACCCGAGGATGCCGCCCGCTCTCCAACACCCCTGCTTGACGTGATGAGGATCGGAGGGATCATTATCCCTCCCGAGGGATTTGCCCTGATCGCCATGATCGCCATCGTCAACACTGGCTTGGCCAATGCTATCATGGCCTCCCGGCTGCTCTATGGTATGGCGCATCATCGGCTGCTCCCGGCGATCTTAATGCGGGTCCACCCACACCGCCAGACGCCTTGGGTCGCGATCGGCTTAACGTTTGCCTTAAGCGTACTGCTGGTTGTGACCGGTCGGGTGAGCATTCTGGCGCAAACCACCACATTACTCCTGACCCTGGCCTTTTTCATGGCCCACTTGAGCCTTATCATAGTTCGGAAACAGCAACCGAGCTCGGCAGAGATCTTCCGCGTACCCGGCTTCATCCCCTATCTGGGCCTGATCTTTTGCGTGCTCTTGTTGACCCACTTCCCCCTGGAGGCATACTCGCGTGCGGTTGTCCTTATCGGGATCAGCACCGCGGTATACCTGGCTTACTTCAAAGCGCGCGCAACTGGGGTACTGGGTTCGATTTTTAAGGGACGTTAGCAAGAGGATAGATTTAAAGATGACATTACACCTGTACAATACGCTTACCAGACGCAAGGAACTATTCACCCCCGCCGATCCCCGCCGGGTGACGGCCTATGTCTGCGGTCCCACCGTCTATAACTGTCCGCATATCGGCAACGCCCGCGCCGCCGTGGTCTTCGATCTGCTGTATCGAATTCTACGCGCGCGTTTCCCCAGGGTGGTCTATGCCCGCAATATCACCGATGTCGATGACAAGATCAACGCCTCGGCCAAAGCGGCAGGCGTTCCGATCTCGGTGATCACGGAAAAATACACCGCCATCTATCATGAAGACATGGCGGCCTTGGGGGTGCTGGCGCCCGTCGTCGAACCCAAGGTCACCGATCACCTCCCCGACATCGTGTGCCTCATAGAACGGCTCATCGAGCGAGGTCACGCTTATGTAGTCGAGGGTCATGTGCTCTTCGCTATCAATACTTACCCCGACTATGGCCGGCTTTCGGGCCGCGACCGGGAGGAGATGATCGCCGGGGCCCGGGTCGAGGTCGCGCCCTATAAGAGAGATCCCGCCGATTTTGTCCTCTGGAAACCCTCGACCCCCGATCTACCGGGTTGGGACAGCCCCTGGGGACGCGGACGGCCGGGTTGGCATATCGAGTGTTCGGCCATGATCGAACGGCATCTGGGCGAGACTATCGATATCCACGGCGGCGGTCAGGATCTCATCTTTCCCCATCACGAGAACGAGATCGCCCAGGGCACCTGCGCCCATAACGGCAAGCTCTATTGCCGCTATTGGCTGCACAATGGCTTTGTCACCGTGGTTGAAGAAAAGATGTCGAAATCGCTGGGCAATGTCGTGCTCGTGCACGATCTACTCAAAGAGGCCCCCGGTGAGGCTATTCGTTTAGTCTTGTTAAGCTCCCATTATCGCCAGCCCCTGGATTGGACCGATACGGCCCTGCATCAAGCCAAGGCGAGACTCGATCGTTTGTATGGCGCCTTACGGCGCTTGGAAGACGTGGTGATCGGGACTCAAGATAAAACAGTAACCGCTGAATTCAACGAGGCCCTAGAGGATGATATGAACACACCCAAGGCGCTGGCGGAGTTGTTTCAGATCGCAAAGCTCGCCAATACCGCTACGGAGATAGAGGAGCTACGGCGCTTAAAGGGTCAGTTGTTAGCCGGGGGGGATCAACTCGGTCTTTTGCAAGCGGATCCCGAGGATTGGTTTTCGCGATCTGCGCATGCCTCGATCGATGCGGACGAGATCGAGCGACTTATTGCCGAGCGCAATGCCGCCCGATCGGCGAAGAACTATGCGCTGGCCGATCAGATCCGCGATGAACTGGCGAGACAGGGGGTCCGGATCGAAGATGGGCCAGAGGGTACTCGGTGGAGGAGGGTGGACTAAGTAGTAGGACTTACGCATTTTGCTCCTTCTCCCTCCGGGAGGTGGTCTGGGATGTGGATTTACTGAGTGAAGAGGTCGTAAGGGTTTACCGTGCAAGCGAGCCGAACCGACCCACCGTCTATCGCCGGGGTGAAGTGGCCGAAGCCGAACCTGCCCTGCCCGGCAGGAGCATGCTGGTTGATGAGTTGTTCGCTTAGCCTTTTACTTTCTTTGATCGTGCGCATAGCGCACGCTACGCTGGCTGGAATCGTACGCTGCTGCTTTGCTGGCGAGCGTTCCGATCGGGCTGCTCGTTCTGCGGATCCTGGTCGAGGAACAGTTCTTGAGGCGAGGACTGAAGGGCTACGACGCCTGTACGGAGAGAGTCCGGTACAGGCTGATCCCGTTTCTCTGGTAAGCCAGTCATGAATGACCACGCAATCGCAACAGACAGAGGGGCTTACATACATAAGCCGAAAGGATGTAGGCAATGAGGCTGGAGCTCGATGACTTCAAACGCAGGGTGGCGATGCTGGAGGCAAATTGACAATTCATGAAGGCGAGAACGGACGCGGGCTATATTAGGTTTGGGTAAAATGTAACCGGGTTGCCTGCCTCTCGCTTCAAGGATCA
>OBLR010000431.1_pt1 | contig 10422 bp, 10 predicted proteins | sample 1519891 | NCBI WGS metagenome assembly OBLR01 (sample SAMEA3113583, study PRJEB22503) | soil metagenome | reverse complement strand
GTCGCGAACAGCGCCAGGGTCGTCACCAGCAGCGCGTTGCAGCTCGCCACGATGGGGCCTTCGGCATGGCAGGTCGGCTGCATGGCGGCGCTCGAGGTCGGGGTCGCCGCGGCGATCGCGGCGTGGGCGATGAACTGGTCGATGTTCAGACAGGTCCGCGGGCGGGCCGAGCCGGGCCCCGGATCCACCGGCTCCGCGGCTAAGGACGCGACCGGGCGGCCGCCAGTGCCGGCCGCACCGGCGCCGGCCGACCTGGTGCAGTTCGTCGACCCCGAGCCGGTGCTCGGCGCCCAGCGCGAACGGGCCACCGATGCCGAGAAGACGGAAACCCGCGGGGGCGCCATCTACATCCTCCGCGATGATCAATAACCGGGTCGGGACGGCCGGCGGCCGCCGGGCCTACATCGGGATGTCGTAGCGCTCGAGTGAGCCCTGGCGGAGGTTGAACTTGTTTTCGACCTCGCGCAGGAACGTGTCCCTGCAGCCCTGCTCATCGGTGATCGTGTTCGCCGTCTCCCGGCAATCCAGATAGCGGTTCAGCTCACTCCACAACATGATCTGGGTCGTCGCCAGCGGAATCGAGATGGCCAGCCCGACCGAGCCCATGATGACGCCGGCCAGCGTCCCGCGCCCGGCGGTCCGGGCGGCGCGCCGGGCCCGGCGCCGGGCCCGCACGCCCACGACCAGCGCGGCGGCCGCCGGCAGCGGCGCGGCCGGCGGGAAGACGATCATCAACAGCAGGGCGGCGGAGCCGAGCGCCAGCGCCCATCTGCCGGCGGGGTCGGCGCCGCCCGGAGTCGGCCGCTGCCCGGATTGCCCGGACTTGCCGGAAGCACCGAACTGACCGGGCGGGTTGGTCCCGTCGGGCCGGTCGGTCCGCTCCGGCGGCACCGGGGGCATCGGATCGGTGGCCGGCCCTGACTCGCCGCCCGGCGCATCCTGTCGGGCCTGGTCAGTCACCTGTCCTCCTCGCGATGAGCGTCGGGGTGTGCCGGTAGGCTGCGGATGGCCGGACGCAGCCTCCGGTCGTGCTCCGGTCGTGTCGTCAAGCAGGGGGAGTCAACGGTGTCCGCCCGGCTCGTCGTCCTCGTCTCCGGCGCGGGGACCAACCTACAGGCGCTGCTCGACGCGTGCGTAGACCCAGCCTATGGGGCCGAGGTCGGTGCTGTCGGCGCCGACAGGCCCGGCATCGAGGGTCTCGCGCGCGCCGAGCGGGCCGGGGTGCCGACGTTCGTGGCCCGGGTCGCCGACTATCCCACGCGCGCTGACTGGGACGCGGCCATCACCGAGATGGTCGCCGCGCACCACCCTGACCTCGTCGTGTCCGCCGGCTTCATGAAGCTCCTGGGCCCGGCGTTCCTCGCCAGATTCACCGTGGTCAACACCCATCCGGCGCTGCTGCCGGCCTTCCCCGGCGTGCACGCCGTCCGCGATGCGCTCGCGTACGGTGTGAAGATCACCGGCTGTTCGGTGCACTTCGTCGACGCCGGCGTCGATACCGGCCCCGTGCTCGCCCAGGAGGCGGTCCGGGTGCGCTGGCACGACGACGAGGAGTCCCTGCACGAACGGATCAAGCAGGTGGAGCGCCGGCTGCTGGTCGAGGTCGTCGGGCGGCTGGCCAGAGACGGCTGGACCGCGCACGGCCGGCGGGTGTCATTGAAATGTGTCTCGTGCAACGAAGGGAGCCCGGCAGGTGAGCCGTACGGCGATTAGGCGCGCGCTGGTCAGCGTGTACGACAAGACCGGACTGGTCGAGCTGGCCCAGGGCCTGCACGCGGCGGGCGTCGAGATCGTTTCCACCGGCTCGACCGCCGCGAAGATCGCCGCGGCCGGGGTGCCCGTCATGGAGGTCGAGCGGCTCACCGGTTTTCCCGAGATCCTGGACGGCCGCGTGAAGACGCTGCATCCCAAGGTGCACGCCGGCCTGCTCGCCGACCGGGCCAAGCCCGAGCACCTGCGACAGCTCGACGACCTCACCATCGCACCGTTCGAGTTGCTGGTCTCCAACCTCTATCCGTTCGCCGAAACCGTCGCCTCCGGCGTCGGCCACGACGAGTGCGTCGAGCAAATCGACATCGGCGGTCCGGCGATGATCAGGGCCGCCGCCAAGAACCACGCTTCGGTCGCCGTCGTCGTCGATCCCGGGTCGTACGACGCGGTGCTCACGGTGGTCAGGCAGGGCGGGTTCACCCTCGAGCAGCGACGCCGCCTGGCGGCCCGGGGGTACGCGCACACCGCCGCTTACGACGTGGCGGTGGCCTCCTGGTTCGCCAACGTGCTCGCGCCCGACGAAGTCGCGACGGACGCGCGGTGGGCCGACTTCCTCGGTGCCACCTGGGAGCGCGCGGCCGTGCTGCGTTACGGCGAGAATCCGCACCAGCGCGCCGCGCTTTATGTTTCCAGCCCGCCACCTCAAGCTGATGGCCGAGGCGGCGGGCTGGCGGCGGCCGAGCAGTTGCACGGCAAGGAGATGTCGTACAACAACTACGTCGACGCCGATGCCGCCCAGCGCGCCGCCTACGACTTCACCGAGCCCTGCGTCGCCATCATCAAGCACGCCAACCCGTGCGGGATCGCGGTGGGCGACGACATCGCCACCGCGCACCGCAAGGCCCACGCCTGCGACCCGGTGTCCGCCTTCGGCGGCGTCATCGCGACCAACCGGCCGGTGTCGGCCGCGATGGCCGATCAGCTCGCCGACATCTTCACCGAGGTCATCGTGGCCCCCGGCTTCGCCGACGAGGCGCTCGCCACGCTCACCAAGAAGAAGAACGTCCGGCTGCTGCGCTGTCCGGCGGGGCCGCGCAACGTCGCCGAGTTCCGCCGGATCGACGGCGGGCTGCTGCTGCAAAGCGCCGACCGCGTTGACGCACCCGGCGACGATCCGGCGGCGTGGCAGCTCATGGCCGGTGCCGCGGCCGACGAGGCGATGTCACGCGATCTCGCCTTCGCCTGGCGGGCGTGCCGTTCGGTGAAGTCCAACGCGATCCTGCTGGCCCACGACCAGGCCACCGTGGGGATCGGCATGGGCCAGGTCAACCGGGTCGACGCGGCCCGGCTCGCGGTGTCGCGGGCCGGCGACCGAGCGGCCGGGGCGGTGGCGGCCTCCGACGCGTTCTTCCCGTTCCCCGATGGTCTGGAGGTGCTGGCGGAGGCCGGCGTACGCGCCGTCGTCGAGCCCGGCGGCTCCGTCCGTGACGAAGCGGTGATCGCCGCCGCGCACAAGGCCGGCCTCACGCTCTACTTCACCGGCGTCCGCCACTTCTTCCACTGACTCACCGACGCGGCCGACGCGACCGACGCGACCGACGCCGGCTCACTCTGCCGACGGGGCTGTCCGGGCATATCTGGCCGACTCCGGCCGACTCCGGCCGACTCGGTTTGCCGCGGCGAGCTCCGGTGGTCCGAGAGGGCCGGCGAGCCACGCGGCGGCTTCGCCGGGTCCGCCGGAGCCGCTCATCGTTGGTAATCTCGGCCGAACCGCGGCCCGGCCCAACTGTGCGCCCCGGCGCGCGGCGCAATCAGTGAGGAGTCCCGGTGACCGACGTGATCCTTGATCTGCTCGTGCGGAGCACATGGTTCATGACCCACGCCCTGGCGCTGCTGGCCACCGTCGCCATGGTGTTCGGCGGTCTGCTCGCCGCGTACGTGAGCTGGCATCTCACCGATCGGGTTATCGCCTGGCGGGAGCGCGCCGACTGAGCTGCGGCTCCGGCTGGCAAGATTGGGATCGTGACGGCCAAGATTCTGGATGGCAAGGCGGTCGCGGCGGCGATCCGCGGCGAGCTGAAGCAGCGCGTCACGGCGCTGCGCGAGCGCGGCGTGGCGGTCGGGCTCGGCACCGTGCTGGTGGGGGACGATCCAGGCAGCCACGTGTATGTGGGCATGAAGCACCGCGACTGTGCCGAGGTCGGCATCGCGAGCATCCGGCGCGACCTGCCAGCCGACTCCACCCAGGAGGACGTCGAGCGCGTCGTCGCCGAGCTGAACGCCGATCCGGCCTGCACCGGCTACCTCGTTCAGCTGCCGCTGCCCAAGGAACTCGACGAACAGCGTGTGCTGGAGCGGGTCGATCCGGTCAAGGACGTGGACGGGCTGCATCCGGTCAACCTCGGCCGGCTCGTGCTCATGCAGCCGGGGACGCTGCCGTGCACGCCGCTGGGCATCGTTGAGCTGCTACGCCGGTTCGACGTCCCGGTGCGCGGAGCCGACGTCACGGTGATCGGGCGCGGCATCACCGTCGGCCGGGCACTGGGCCTGCTGCTCACCCGGCGCACCGACAACGCGACGGTGACGCTGTGCCACACCGGCACGAGAGACCTCGCCGCGCACACCAGGAACGCCGACATCGTCGTGGCCGCGGCCGGCTTCCCGAGCTTGATCACGGCCGACATGGTCAAGCCCGGCGCGGTCGTGGTCGACGTCGGCGTCTCGCGGGTCGACGGCAGGCTCGTCGGTGATGTCGCCCCCGACGTCCGCGAGGTCGCCGCGTGGATCGCGCCGAACCCCGGCGGCGTCGGGCCGATGACCCGGGCGATGCTCCTGTCGAACGTGGTCGCCGCGGCGGAACGAGAGGGACGCTAGGTCAGCTGGCGCGGCGCCCGGTGACCTGGGGCGGGCGGGTGGAGTTGGCCGAATGGCCCGGCCCGTGCCCAGGCCCGTGCCCGGCTCCATGACCCGGCCCCGGCGCGCGAACGTCGCCGGGACGGCCGTCGGCCGGGTTGCGCGCCTGGGGCGGCACGTGCACCGGCGGCAGCGGCCGCACGAGGCCCATGGCGATGACCTCGTTGGCCAGCCTGGTACGCCGGTTGGGCCCCTCCGGAATCCGGAACTTCTGATAGAGCCGCAGCAGATGCTGCTTGACGGCGGCCTCGGTGACGACCAAGTCCTGTGCGATCTCGCGCGCCGTCGCCGGAGCGACGAACGCCTCATCGGACAGGGCCGGCCGGCACAGCGAGGTCAGCACGTCCACCTCGCGGCGGGTCAGCTCGGGGGCGACCGCCCTGCGCACCTCGACATCGGGGTCGACATCCTCTCGCGGGATGCCGCCCATGCGACAGCGTGCCGTACCGAAGCTGACGACGTCGCCGTCTTCGAGCACCCGGCGGGCTATCGGGCGCCCGTTGACCCTGGTTCCGTTACGAGAAAGGCCCATGTCGACGATATAGACGTATGGACCGCGGCGGACGATCTCGGCATGCAAGCGGGAAACACTCGGGTCGTCGAGCCGGATGTCGACACCTCGCCCACGGCCGATGGTCGTGACCTCGGGGCGCAGCGGCAGCACCATACCGCTGTCCTCGATCCGGATGAACGGCGCCTCCACGGCAGTCCTCCCAGCTAGTTAGCGACCCCTGACTGCGGAGTTACCCGGCCGTGCCATGGTCACACCCTCCTACTGGTGGGTAGCACCGATGCCACAAAGGGTACGGGGTCCCCGGCTAAACTCAAGACCGACCGTCGGGAGGGTACGCGCGCACCACGTGTGTCGCGTGCGTCTCACGGTCTCTCAACACCGTCGTGACAAAACGCGTGCCGGCGCACACCGGCCGGCGGTCGAGCCGAGTAGGGGTGACCAGCATGCAAGCGCGTCGGCGCGCCGCACCCGCACCCGCATCCGGCCCGCCGACGCGGCGCAAGTCGCTGATGAGCCGCGGTGGCCTGCCGCGCTGGGTTCGTCAGGTGCCGTACGTGTGCGTGCTGGTGGGCCTGGCCGCCGGGCTGGCCGTCGAGGCGACCGGCCACTTCAAGAAGGGCTCGTTGGTTGTGGGCGCGGCGGTGCTCTTCGGCGCGCTGGCCAGGCTGGTGCTGCCGGCGGGCCAGGTCGGCCTGCTCGCCACCCGCAATCGCGCGATCGACGTGCTCATCCTGGTCGGCTTCGCCATCGCCATCACCGCCGTCGCGTACGCCGTGCAGCCTTAGAGCGTGGGCCCGGCTGCCGTAGGGCGCACAGGGGTCTAGACCTTCGAATGCTCCGATAGCCTGAAATACGAGCCTTAAAGGACTGCTTGACCGGCAGCGAGCGTGACCACGCGGTACGAAGGGACAGCTACAGCATGCCCAAGATCAAGGTAGCGGGGCCTGTCGTCGAACTCGACGGCGACGAGATGACGAGGATCATCTGGCAGTTCATCAAGGAGCAGCTGATCCTGCCCTACCTGGACATCGACCTGAGGTACTACGACCTCGGCATCGAACACCGCGATGCCACCGGGGACCAGGTCACGATCGACGCGGCGAACGCCATCAAGCAGCACGGCGTCGGCGTCAAGTGCGCGACCATCACGCCGGACGAGGCGCGGGTCGAGGAGTTCGGCCTGAAGCGGATGTACCGGTCGCCCAACGGCACGATCAGGAACATCCTCGGCGGCGTCGTCTTCCGCGAGCCGATCGTGGCCGCGAACATTCCGCGCCTGGTGCCCGGCTGGACCAAACCCATCATCATCGGCCGGCACGCGCACGGCGACCAGTACCGCGCGACCGACTTCGTGGTGCCGGGCCCGGGCACCGTGACGCTGACCTACGTCCCCGAGGGCGAAGGTTCGCCGATCGAGATCGAGGTGGCGAAGTTCTCCGGCGGCGGCATCACCATGGGCATGTACAACTTCGACGACTCGATCCGCGACTTCGCCCGCGCCACGATGCGGTACTCGCTCGACCGTCGGCTTCCGCTGTACCTGTCGACGAAGAACACGATCCTCAAGGCCTACGACGGGCGCTTCAAGGACCTGTTCGCGGAGATCTTCGAGTCGGAGTTCAAGGCCGACTTCGAGGCGGCCGGCATCACCTACGAACACCGGCTGATCGACGACATGGTCGCCCAGGTCCTCAAATGGGACGGCGGCCTCGTCTGGGCCTGCAAGAACTACGACGGTGACGTGCAGTCCGACGTCGTCGCGCAGGGCTTCGGGTCGCTCGGCCTCATGACGAGCGTGCTGATGACGCCGGACGGCAAGACCGTCGAGGCCGAGGCCGCGCACGGCACCGTGACCCGGCACTTCCGCCAGCACCAGCAGGGCAAGCCCACCTCCACCAATCCGGTCGCGTCGATCTTCGCCTGGACCCGCGGCCTGGCCCACCGCGGCAAACTCGACGGCACGCCGGCGGTGACCGAGTTCGCCACCGACCTCGAGCGGGTCTGCGTCGAGACCATCGAAGGCGGGCAGATGACCAAGGACCTCGCGCTGCTCGTCGGCGGCGACCAGGGCTGGCTGACCACCCAGGAGTTCCTGCGGGCCCTCGACGAGAACCTTCAAAAGAAAATGTCGGTCTAACCCCAACCTGTCGCGATCTTGTACTTCGTGGCGACCTGATCGCAAGATCACGCCACGAGTTCGCGGGCGGCCCTCACCGCCGAAACCGGCGTCGGCGAGGGCGGTGAGGACGCCATCAGGCACCCCGTCAGCGGGCGTACCGGCATAGGAGGCCCACAGTGTCCATCTCTGTCAGCTCCATCGTCGGCGGGCGCCGGACCGGGACCGTGGTGCGCACGCTCACCTCCGCCAACCCGGCGCACCTCGACGAAGTGGTGGCCGAGGTCGGCCTGGGAGACGCCGAGATCTTCACTCAGGCCTGCCGGACCGCCCGCGCGGCGCAGCGGGCGTGGGCGGACGTCCCGGCGCCGATCCGCGGCCAGCTGATCGCGAACATCGGCCGGCTGGTCGAGGTCAACAAGGAGCGGCTGGCCAGGATCGTCACGCGCGATGTCGGCAAGCCGTACGCCGAGTCGCTCGGCGAGGTCCAGGAGATCGCCGACACCTGCGCGTTCTTCCTCGGCGAGGGGCGGCGGCTCTATGGGCAGACCGTGCCGTCGGAGATGCCCGACAAGCAGCTGTTCACGTTCCGCGATCCGGTCGGCGTCGTCGCCGTGATCACCGCGGGCAACTTCCCGGTCGCGGTGCCGTCGTGGTACATCGTCCCCGCGCTGCTGTGCGGCAACGCGGTCGTGTGGAAGCCCGCCGAGTACGCGGCGGCGTGCGCCGAGGCGTTTTATGAGCTGTTCGCCCACGCCGGGGTGCCGGACGGCGTCCTCAACGTCGTCTACGCCGAGGGCATGGAGACCTACGACGGCCTGACGCGCGCGCTGGACCAGGGGCTGGTCGACAAGGTCGGCTTCACCGGGTCGCCCGAGGTCGGCGCCAGGATCGGCGAGCTGTGCGGCCGCCACCTGCAGTCGCCCTGCCTCGAGCTGGGCGGGAAGAACCCGATGGTGGTGACCGAGGACGCCGAGCTCGACGTCGCCGTGGAGGGCGCGCTGTTCTCCGGGTTCGGCACGGCCGGGCAGCGCTGCACATCGCTTGGCACGGTGCTCGTCCACGAATCCGTGCACGCGGAGTTCCTGCGGCGCTTTGCCGCCGCGACCAGGGCCGCCGCCGTGGGCGACCCGGACCAGGACGTTCTGTACGGTCCGATGATCAACGAGCGGTTCGCCGGCAACTTCGAGAAGTACCTCGGCTGGATCGGCTCGCGGCATGCCGTCCACGGCTCCACCGCGGTGGGCCGGATCACCGCGGCCGCGCCGCGCGCCGGGTTCGTCGGCGACCCGGCGGCCGGGCTCTACTATCACCCGGTCATCGTGGACGGGGTGACCAGTGACGACGATCTGTTCCGGCACGAGACGTTCGGGCCCATCGTGGGCGTGACCTCGTACGCGACGCTGGACGAGGCGATCGAGCTCGCCAACGCGCCCGGGTACGGCCTGTCCGCGGCGATCTACACCACCGACCCGCGGAAGGTGTTCCGGTTCCGGCGCGGCAACGGCGCCGGGATGATCAGCGTGAACAACTCCACCTCGGGCGCCGAGGCGCATCTGCCCTTCGGCGGCAACGGGCGCTCGGGCAACGGCAGCCGCCAGTCCGGGCGGTGGGTCATCGACCAGTTCACCCGATGGCAGTCGATGAACTGGGACTACTCGGGACGCCTGCAAAAGGCCCAGATGGACGTGCTCTCGATCGACGCTGACCTCGGGTTCCGGCTCTGAGGTCCCAAAGCCGCGCGATAACCTGACCAGACCCGAGCACCAGCAGGAGAAACGCTCATGACCGTCAATGTCACCGTCACCGGCGCCGCCGGCCAGATCGGCTACGCACTGCTGTTCCGCATCGCGTCCGGCCAGCTCCTCGGCCCGGACACGCCCGTACGGCTGAAGCTGCTGGAGATCCCGCAGGCGATCAAGGCCACCGAGGGCACCGCGATGGAGCTGGACGACTGCGCCTTCCCGCTGCTGGCCGGCGTCGACATCACCGACGACCTCAAGACCGCGTTCGACGGGACCAACGTCGCGCTGCTGGTCGGGGCCAGGCCGCGGACGAAGGGCATGGAGCGCGGCGACCTGCTGGAGGCCAACGGCGGCATCTTCAAGCCCCAGGGCGAGGCCATCAACGCGCACGCGGCCGATGACGTACGGGTGCTCGTGGTCGGCAACCCGGCCAACACCAACGCCCTCATCGCGCGTGCGCACGCGCCGGACGTCCCCGCCGACCGGTTCACCGCGATGACCCGTCTCGACCACAACCGGGCCGTCGGCCAACTGGCGAAGAAGACGGGCGCCGCAGTAGCCGACATCAAGAAGGTGACGATCTGGGGCAACCACTCGGCCACGCAGTATCCCGACATCTTCCACGCCGAGATCGCCGGCCGGCCGGCGCCGTCGGTCATCAACGACGAGGCGTGGCTCACCGATATCTTCATCCCGACCGTGGCCAAGCGCGGCGCGGCCATCATCGAGGCCCGCGGCGCCTCCTCGGCCGCATCGGCGGCCGCCGCCGCGATCAACCACGTCCACACCTGGTTGCACGGCACCCCGGAGGGTGACTGGACCTCGATGGCCGTGGTGTCCGACGGTTCCTACGGTGTGCCTGAGGGTCTCATCTCATCCTTCCCGGTGATCACCAAGGACGGCGGCTACGAGATTGTGCGGGGCCTGGAGATCAACGACTTCTCCCGTGCCCGCATCGACGCCTCTGTCGCCGAACTCGCCGAAGAGCGCGACGCGGTGCGCAAGCTCGGCCTGATCTAATTCGCTCTTTCGCGGCATAGTGGCCACGCTTCGTGTTCGGGCGTGTACGCATGGCCGGAGCCGCCCCAGAGTGAATCTCACCTCTGGCGCCCGCCGGATGTCTCGGTCGACGCCATCGGCGGGCAGGTCGGATTGCTGACCGAGCATTTGCTGACCGAGGATGGCTGACCGAGGAAGTCGGTGGGCGCAAATTGGGCAGATCGAGCTGCGGGACATGGTGGCCACGTTGCCGGCCGGGTCCGAGCGCATCGGCAACCCGAACTGACGACCGTCAGCCTGGAGGCCGCCCGCGCCGCCCGGCGCCGACGCAGGGCGCGGCCTCCAAGAACGCGGGCTCGGGCCAACCGCGCGCGGCGTAGGCGGTGCGAATCTCGTCGCGGACGGCGGCCAGGCGGTCGGCGGGG
>OBLR010000430.1_pt1 | contig 10434 bp, 7 predicted proteins | sample 1519891 | NCBI WGS metagenome assembly OBLR01 (sample SAMEA3113583, study PRJEB22503) | soil metagenome | reverse complement strand
TCGGAAGCGAGAGCGTAACTCCAGGTCTGAATCACGCGCCCGCTTTCCCAATGCACGGCATCGGTGAGCAAAAAACGGGGGGCATCAGTTTGGAACCAAAGGGAACGCTCATGGAAGTACCTCTCGGTTGTTAGACCCCACCTACTCTAGCTTCTCAAAGTCAAAATGAGAATTGCTGAGCAAGCTGGGTTTCGGATGCGGGTTTTCATAATTGCAAAATAACGAAATAATATTCGGCACCTTGAACCTCCTATTAATCATGGATCATGAACTACCAAGCCGCCGACATTGAGGTATTGACCGGTCTTGAGCCGGTGCGTAAGCGCCCGGGCATGTATACGGATACCAGCCGCCCGAATCACCTGGTCCAAGAGGTAGTGGACAATAGCGTCGATGAGGCCATTGCCGGTTATGCCTCCCGGATCGAGATCAGCCTGCAGAGGGATGATTCGATCACGGTCGCTGATAATGGACGGGGTATGCCCGTGGATATCCATCCCGAGGAACAGATCTCAGGGGTTGAGGTCATTCTGACCCGGCTGCATGCCGGTGGTAAATTTTCGGGTAAGCACTATAAATTCTCCGGGGGTCTGCACGGTGTTGGTGTCTCTGTAGTCAACGCGTTATCACAACGCCTTGAGGTATGGGTCAAGCGCAATGGTCAAGCGTATCATATGCGTTTTAGGGGGGGTGAGAAACACTCAGAGCTTACGGTCATCGGCCGTATTGGCAAGCAGGATACCGGGACCACGCTCCGCTTCTGGCCGGATCCACGTTATTTCGATACCATGAAGCTCGCTGTTCCCCGTCTCAAGCATGTGCTACGCGCCAAGGCCCTACTTTGTCCGGGGTTATTGGTTCGCCTGTTCGATGAAGAGACCGGCCAAGAAGAGCAATGGCAGTATCAAGATGGGCTTAAGACCTACCTCAACGAAGCCTTGCGTGGCTATGAACTGCTGCCTGCAGAGCCTTTCATGGGCAGTATGGAAGGCTATCAGGAGGCGGTGGACTGGGCCGTTCATTGGCTTCTCAATGAAGGCGAGCCGGTTACAGAAAGCTATGTCAATCTGGTCCCAACCCTTCAAGGGGGAACCCATGTCAACGGTCTGCGGCAAGGGCTCGCGGAGGGGCTACGGGAATTTTGTGAGTTTCGTAACCTGTTGCCACGGGGACTTAAGCTCACCGCCGAGGATATCTGGGAAGGGTGTTGCTATGTCCTCTCGGTCAAGCTCAGCGAGCCGCAGTTTTCCGGCCAGACCAAAGAACGCCTCACTTCACGCGCCTGCGCTGCGTTTATCTCAGGGGTGGTGAGGGACGCCTTCAGTCTCTGGTTACACCAGCATGTGGAGATGGGTGAGCGCATCGCAGAGCTGGCTATCCTCAAGGCACAAAAGCGCCTTAAAGCCGAAAAACGCGTGGTGCGCAAGCGGATTGCGGGTGGTCCGGCCCTGCCTGGTAAGCTCGCGGACTGCATCGCCCAAGACTCGGAACGCAGCGAACTCTTCCTGGTCGAAGGCGACTCCGCCGGCGGCTCGGCTAAGCAGGCACGGGATAAAGCGTTCCAGGCGGTGCTGCCGCTGCGCGGTAAGATCCTCAATACCTGGGAGGTGGATCCCTCCCACGTGCTTGCCTCGCAGGAGGTGCATGATATTACGGTGGCGATCGGCGTCGATCCGGGTTCTGACAAGCTCGAAGGGCTGCGCTATGGTAAGATCTGTATCCTTGCGGATGCCGACTCAGATGGCTTGCATATCGCTACCCTGCTATGCGCGTTATTTACCCGCCATTTCCGGCCATTGGTTGCGCACGGCCATCTGTATGTAGCGATGCCGCCCCTGTATCGCATCGATGTGGGCAAAGAGGTGTTCTATGCCTTGGATGACCAAGAGAAGCAAGGCATCCTCGATCGGATCGTGGCTGAGAAGCTTAAAGGTAAGGTCAATGTGCAGCGGTTTAAGGGCTTAGGCGAGATGAATCCGCTGCAGCTTCGAGAGACTACGATGGCCCCGGAGACCCGCCGGCTTGCGCAGCTTTTCATCGACAGCGACACTCATACCGATGAGCTTATGGACCTGTTGCTCGCCAAGAAGCGCGCTGCCGATCGTAAGCTCTGGCTCGAGTCTAAAGGCGATCAGAAGACCCTGGAGATTTGAGCTTATACGCTTAAATACCCAATTCAACGTTTCATACTTGCTATGGGCAAGGTAATGACATTGCTCGCCGCTGGTTGCTTGGAGCGGGTGGCGACAGCTGGGATCGGCACCTTCTGGTCCAGGGCCTGGGGGACAGAGGCCCGGTGAAGATAGATAACGTTGCTATTGGGCGCAGTGCTCATTAAACACCTCGATTTTGCTCGGGTCTGGTTACCCCTCACGGGAGACAAGCTCATACCTTGAGCGGTCATCCAGCTATAGGTAAGCCACGTGGTTTGCATGGCCAAGGTGGTGGCACTGTAAAACCCAATCATATAAGACCACATAGTCGTACTCCGTTTACTGGTTTGAGTGATGTAAGTCATTGTGTTGTTATCAAAGTCTCACGCATAAATGATGCCAGTGCATTCCGGCGAACCAGTTAACCGATTAAATCAGTACGAATTATATAAAATGATTTAACTTTATTATTTAACCTATTATTAATTCTAAAGTATAGCTCATAGATTTAATTTTGCAAAAGAAATATCTCAACTGGAAAAAACACCTACTTGTCCACTAGACATGAGTGCATTATTTACCTATTCCACATTATCCTTTGTAGAACTTACGAAGCGGCTTTCAATCGCTTGGTGATAAGGTGCAAAGATCAGAATTAGCGAGGTATGCGGCGCTTGACAGGCATCTGGTCGAGAGTGCGCAATCCATCAGGATCTTGACGACCTTAGCCTGGCCCGAGCGTATTTATGAGGACTTCATGAAGGGCTGGGAAGCGGGCGATCCCAAGTTACCGGTAGTGAGTTATCCCCGGGGACTGCACGAGAAGCAAATTATCGCCCTGCATAAGCTCATGAAACACTGCGATCGAAGCCATCCGATCGGCAACTATATTTATCTGACCGCGGCAAGCTATGCTACTGCGGCGAAGATGCTGGATAGTGTGGGAACCCCGGCTTTTACCGAACTCTCCGGAGTGCTTTATGGCAGGCCGACCGATGCGATCAATCCAGGGGGGCTGACCCACCTCGACGCCGCCGATCATTTTATCGAGATGACGGGTGAATTTATGGCCGCCTCAGCCGTCCCACCGACATTATACAAGCTTTCTGCCGAGGAAGTAGCCACCGTATTGTTTGAGCAGTTGGAGCCTTTCTTCCATCGCCACAAGATCCGCATCGACGTGGATCCCTCGCTCGCCTCGCGGGCGACGGCTGGGGCCCAGCGGATACGGATCCGAGAGGGTACCCCGTTTTCCATGATGGATATGGCGCAGCTTGTCAATCATGAGGGGTTTGTCCATATGCTCACCTCCCTCAATGGACGCAACCAGCCTAATCTGCCGAGTATGGGACTCGGTGCGCCGCGCACCACAGGCACCCAGGAGGGTCTCGCCACCTTTGCCGAGCTTATCACCTCAGCCATCGATCTGAACCGCTTGCGCCGCATAGCGCTTCGCACCCGTGCGGTTCAGATGGGTTTGGAAGGCGCCGATTTTCTCCAGGTCTTTCGCTATTTCTTGGAGGCCGGACAGGATGAGCGGGAGAGCTTCCAATCGACCGCCCGGATCTTCAGGGGAGGGGACCCTCGCGGGAGGATTGTGTTTACTAAAGATATCGTCTACGTGCAGGGGTTGATCAGCGTCCATACCTTTTTGCGCAAGGCCGTGCAGTTGAATAAATTCCACTATGCCGAGCACCTGCTCGCGGGCAGATTCACGCTTGGCGATATCATCGCACTTGAGTCTTTTGTCGAGAGTGGTTTCATAGTCCCGCCACTGTACGAACCGCCCTGGCTTAAAAACCGCTCTTGTCTTGCGGCCTATCTTTGCTACTCGGTATTTGCTAACAAGATCCACCTCGGCATGGTGACGCTTGAGGATTTTTCACGGCTTGCGGGTTATTGAGTCAGGCGCTTGATGAGACTTTTACCGCTTCGAACATATATACCGGCTCATCTCCCATCAGCTCGGTGCTGCAGGTTGCCCCGTGTGGCAAGAATAGACAATCACCGGGCTTTAAGCTTAAGGGCTGACCATCGACCATCAAGCGCAACTGTCCGCTCAAGACGGCATGGACGGTCTCAGGCTCAGGGCTATGATCGGGGATCTTGGTCTTGGGCGCATGGATCTTAAGGGTAGCATCGAAGCCCAAAGCCGTTAATTTTTGCAGCAGCTTTTCTGCGGTCAATAAACCCTCTACCTCCTCGTTCCACGACTCAATTTGGATGGGGTCTAGGGAGCGGTAACCGACCACTTTGTTTCCCCCTTGAAAGCGCGCTTCATAGAGGGCGGTACCCGCGCGCTTGATAAAATCCTGCGGGGCTGTATTTGGGCTTGGGATCATGGTGGTAACCCCGGCATGGACGGTAATAAAAACCTCTGGCCGAAATTCGGAGTAGGCTATCTTGCCGACCCCGATTTGCCGTCTCAGCTCTTCGGCCATACGGCCTGCATTCCGGGTATCGGTGCCGATTAACAACAAACCGAATTTGGTGTCATCATAACGGATCGCCATGTCACCGCCCCGACGGGTATAAGCTTTCAATACCTCCGCCAAACGCTTGAGGGAAGCCTCGCTCAGTGGCAAATTACGATCTTCGTGATCGAACCCCAGCATAATAAAGGACAAGGGCTTCTTGTCTCGCATCATGCGGCGCCATTCTATGTCAAGCATTGTCTCGAAGTGACGCCGGTTAGTGAGGCCCGTCACCGGGCACAGTGTGGAGGCTTGATCCAGGGCACCTGCCAAAACAGTAGCCTCAGCCTGAGTCTGCTTGAGATCCCTTGAGGTTCGCTGGAGCGCTTCTTCAGCTTTTTGGCGCTCTGTGGCTCCGGTCTTAATGGATACGTTCATCTGTTCAATGTGATCTCTGCTGGCACTCAGATCGGCACGCAACTTGGCATTCTCCTCTTGCAATGCGCGGAGGATCATCCTACGCAGCAGGCTTGCACCGATTATCAGGGCGGTAGAGAACACCGCAAAGAAGAGCGCTACCCTAGAGTCCGGGTGCCGGCTAGAAAGGTATACAACGGGGATCAATGCCAGGGCGGCGATCACTATCAGCATCCCGGAGAGTGCTTCGAGCTTTTTGAAAGGCGATACCTTGAGATTTGGTTCGGATGACATAGATTACTCCCTGTCGATATAGCGCTCTGTTATACCTCCATACGCATCTATACGCCGGTCACGCAAGAACGGCCAGTGTGTCCGCGTTGTTTCGAGTTGCGACAGCTCGACGGGAACCACCATCATCGCCTCTTCAGCGATCGGTGCCCGCGCCAGGATAGAGCCGTCGGGGGCGGCCACGAAGCTTTGTCCCCAGAATTCGATCCCCCCCGGCCTTGGCTCCTGGTCTTTTTTCCCCGGCGTGGGCTCAAAACCGGTGCGGTTCACCGCCACCACATAACAGCCATTGGCTACGGCATGGGCGCGCTGCGATAGTTCCCAGGCCGTGTGCTGTCGCTCACCAAACCTCTCTTTTTCCTCAGGGTGCCAGCCGATCGCCGTAGGATAGAACAGGATCTCCGCACCCTGCAAAGCTGTCAGCCGGGCCGCCTCAGGATACCACTGGTCCCAGCATACCAGCACGCCGAGTGTGCCCCCTGCTGTTGAAAAGGATCTGAATCCCAGATCGCCTGGGGTAAAATAAAATTTCTCAAAATACCGCGGATCATCGGGGATGTGCATCTTGCGATATTTGCCGAGATAGCCGCGTTTGCCGTCTATCACCGCCGCTGTGTTGTGGTAAAGACCCGCTGCACGGCGTTCAAAGAGGCTTACGATCACGCCGATCTCGAGCTCTGTGGCGAGTGCGCCGAAGGCTTGGGTCGTGGGGCCGGGCACCGATTCGGCAAGACGGAAATTTTCATGATCCTCGGTCTGGCAAAAATAGCGCGAGCGAAACAATTCGGGAAGGCAGACGATCGCGGCGCCTTGGCTGGCTATCTCGCGGGTCATCCGGAGCGCTTTTTTGAGATTGACCTCTAGGTCCTCTTCACAGCGCATCTGAACGAGCCCTATATGGACCCTACGGGTTACGTCCATCAGTAAAATTCCCCTCGCTATTCGACAGGATTGTAATAGGTGCTTTGAGCGAAGCACTGCATGTATTGTTCGAGTAGCTCGACGCCGGCCTTGGGGCGGATCATACCGGCCTCGATCTTCTGCCGGATCAGGTTATTCATACGTCGGTGTAAGTCGTTCGGGAAGTATTGGACGAGGGCGAGCATTTCCTGGACAGAGGTGCCGGGGATGATCTTCTCGATATAATATCCGCCCGGTTCTTCCGCATCGGCATAGACATGGGCCTCGGCCACCCGCCCGAACAGATTGTGCGAATCGCCCATGATATCTTGATAGGCCCCCATCAAAAAGAAACCGAAATAATAGGGTTTCCGCTCGTTCAGATCAGGTACCTCCAGAAACCGCTTGTCGGAGTTTGACGACACATAGTGCGAAACCTTGCCATCGGAATCGCAGGTCAGATCGACGATCATGGCCCGCCGTTTGGGACGTTCCTGCAGATCCCGGATCGGCATGATCGGGAATCCCTGACCGATCGACCAGTGATCCAGGATAGACTGAAACACCGAGAAGTCGCAGAGATATTGATCCACCAGGTGATCATCGAGCGCCCGTAGCTCTTGGGGGACAGACTCCGCTTCAAGGCGCTGGACCTGTTCCTGGATTGCCTTACAGATAGACCAATACAGCCGCTCTGCCAGGGCCTTTTGCTCGATGGGCAGATAGCCCAAGCCGAACATGGTGTGCGCTTCCTGACGTTTCTCGACGGCGTCATGATAAGCCTCCAAGAGCTCCGAGATCCGCTGTCCATTTTGTCTTGCGGCGGTCTGTACTCGGCTCAAGACCTCGAATAATTCGTGAACCGCACCGTTGTCTTCGGCGGCGGGGGTGAACGTGTCCATGATCTCATCTTTGCGATAGGCCCCGAGCACCTCGACGATCAGGACCGAGTGGTGGGCGGTGATGGCACGCCCGCTCTCGGAGACCAGCGTAGGGTGGGTGACTTGTTCATCGTCGCACACCTCCTTAACCGAATAAACCACTGCGTTAGCATACTCCTGGAGCGTATAATTAATGCTACCATCGTCATCCGCATAGCCCGCCTCATAATTGACGCCAAGGCCACCGCCCACATCCAGGTATTGCACCGGCATGCCGCGCTTGAGGAGCTGAGCATACACTTGCGTGATCTCCTTGACCGCCTGCTTGACGATCTGAATATCGGCAAGCTGACTGCCCAGATGAAAATGCAGTAACACCAAGGCATCGGAGAGGTTTTCCTCCTTCAGGCGTTGTACCAGGGCGATCAATTCCGGGATAGAGACACCGAATTTGGATTGATCGCCCCCCGATTCAACCCACTTACCCACCCCCGTGGTGCCGAGCCGCACCCTGACACCCAGGCGAGGCCGCACACTGAGATCCCGACCGAGGCGCACGAGGTGCTCGAATTCTCCATATTTTTCAATGACCGGGATGACTTGCTTGCCGATCTGCTGGCTGGCCAGGATCAAGCGAAGCATGACTGCGTCCTTGTAGCCGTTACAGATCAACAGCGCCCCATCCTGCTCGAGATGGGGCAGGGCGGCGATCAATTCGGCTTTGGAGCCGCATTCGAGCCCCATGCCATAAGGCTTACCCGCCTCCAGCACTTCTTCGACGACTTCATGCAGTTGGTTCACCTTGATGGGATAGACGCCCTGATAGCGATTTCGGTATCCCGCGTCACGGATAGCCTTGATAAAGGCCTTGTTGAGTCTCACGACGCGGGCCTTAAGTACGTCCTGAAACCGGATCAGGACCGGGAAGGATACACTGCGGCCCCTGAGATCCTCGATGACATCGTACAGATCGATCGAGAGTGATTGTTGGGGCAAGGGGCGAACCGCCACATGTCCTTGTTCGTTGATAAAGAAGAATGAATCTCCCCACGCCTGAACGCGATAGAGATCCTCGGCATCCTCTACCGTCCACTCGGGTATACCTCTTTGAGGAACTCCGGGGGGATCGGAAGGCTGGGCAATTAGGGCTACTGTTTCAGTCATGGACGTTTAACCTCAGCAATAGGGATTTTACCCATAGTCTTAGGCTATTCACCTTATTCACGGGCGAGCACGTAGGCAAAGATCAAGGGGGCAACAATCGCGGCATCCGATTCGATCACATATTTAGGTGTCTCGATGGCAAGCTTGCCCCAGGTGATCTTCTCATTGGGCACTGCCCCGGAGTACGAGCCATAGCTTGTGGTCGAATCGCTGATCTGGCAAAAATAGCCCCAGCGGGGCACGTCGATCACGCGTAAATCTTGTTCCAGCATGGGCACGACACAGATCGGGAAATCGCCAGCGATTCCCCCACCGATCTGGAAGAAGCCGATGGAATGATCCTTGACAGTTTGTTGATACCACCGGGCGAGTACCATCATGTATTCGATACCCGTGCGCACGGTATGGACATGCTTGATATCGCCTTGGAGGCAATGGGCCGCGTAGATGTTCCCCAGGGTCGAATCTTCCCAGCCGGGTACAAAGATCGGCAAGCTCCTCTCGCAGGCCGCTACCAGCCAACTATCCTTAGGATCAATCTGATAATAGGGCTTGAGATCCCCGTTGCGGATGATCCGGTACATGAACTCATGAGGAAAATATCGCTCTCCTTGGCGATCGGCGGTGGTCCATTCCTTGAGGACCGCTGCCTCGATGCGCCGTATGGCTTCGTGTTCGGGAATGCAGGTATCGGTAACTCGGTTTAAGTGACGGTTGAGCAAAGCCTGTTCATCTTGAGGCGTCAGATCGCGATAGTGGGGCACGCGGATATAGTGTTCATGGGCCACCAGATTGAAGATGTCTTCTTCCAGGTTAGCCCCAGTACAACAAATAGCATGCGCCTTATTTCGCCGGATCATCTCCGCGAGCGAAAGGCCCAGCTCGGCCGTGCTCATCGCGCCTGCCAGCGTGATCAGCATCTGCCCCCCACACTCGAGATGGCGGATGTATCCCGTGGCGGCATCGGCCAGGGCCGCTGCATTGAAGTGACGGAAATGATGGCGGATAAATTCGGCGATCGAGCGTGTTTCCATGCGCATTTTCCCTCCCGATTGAAATTTAAAGGTGCGGGAAGATTAGGAAAATATCAGCCAAACAGCAAGTGATTTATCGCTTACCAGGGGCGTCTATGTTTTTAAGTGGCTGCCGGGATCTGTTGGGTCAGGCAGTGAAAGGCGCCCAAGCCCCCGATCAGATCGGTGCAGTCGATCCCGATGATCCGCCGATTTGGAAAGCAGGATCGCAGGATTTGGGCGGCGAGCGCATCGTTGGGGTCATTGAAACAAGGGAGGAGCACGATCCGATTGGCGATATAGAAATTGGCATAGCTGGCCGGCAAACGTTGTCCTTGATAGTAGAGCGGTGCGGGCATGGGCAGCGTGATCACGCGCAAAGGAGAGCCGTCTGGCAGCCTCATGGAACGCAAGCGTTCCAGATTTTCCTGCAGGGGCTCAAAATTCTCATCATTCGAATCACCCTCAACCACCGTGACCACGGTGTTCTCACTCACAAAGCGCGTTATATCATCGATATGCCCATCGGTGTCGTCACCCGCAATCCCATGACCCAACCAAAGGACCTGCTTTACCCCGAACAGATCGCCTAGACGCTGCTCAATACCGGCGCGGCTGAGATCTGGGTTACGGTTTGGATTGAGCAGGCACTGCTCGGTAGTAAGCAAAAGCCCCCGGCCATTGACATCGATGGAGCCGCCTTCGAGCACCATATGCGCCTCAAAGCGCGGTATTTCAAGGGCTTCTGCCATCCGCTTCGGGATCGCGTTATCCAGATCGTAAGGGGGATATTTACCGCCCCAAGCGTTGTACTCGCAATCGATAGCCGCAAGCTCTTGCTTGCCTTCGCTGAGGCGCGTGACGAATATCGCTCCATGATCGCGGCACCAGGCGTCATTGGTCGGGAAACGATAGAATCGTATCGACCCGGAGACACCTGCCCTTTCAAACAACCGCCCTACATGCGCTTCATGCACAGCATCGAGCACATTGATATGGACTGTCTCGCCCTCGCACAACGCCTGCACCGCCTTCACCATAACCGGTTCAACCGGCTCAAATTTGCCGGGCCAGGTCGCCCGATTATGGGGCCAGGATAACCAGGTTCCCTGATGCGGTTCCCATTCGGCGGGCAGCCGATAACCCAGTAGGGCCGGGGTAGGTCGGTATCTCTGCATGCTTAAGTTTTTGATATTCGGAG